>Ga0307377_10002375_pt1 | contig 22279 bp, 19 predicted proteins | sample TR3MG_FD_202535 | JGI IMG/M metagenome (GOLD analysis project Ga0307377, IMG submission 202535) | Soil microbial communities from Risofladan, Vaasa, Finland - TR-3 | ecosystem: Environmental > Terrestrial > Soil > Coastal area > Acid sulfate soil | place: Finland: Risofladan, Vaasa | collected...
TGTGACGCACCGCGCAACTCCGCATAACTAACTTGTCGCTGCCGTTCGCTGAGCTCAAGCAATGCCTGCAAACCGGCATGTCCGTGCATCCGCGCACAGATCGGCTGGAGCGTTTGCGCGATGAACACATCCCATTCGCGTATACGGCCCAAAGCGGCACATAAATCCGACACCTCTTTGTACAATCCGGCCAATACCGGATCGGCGAAAAATTTTTCGGTCATGTGCAAGGCAACGCGCAAACGCCGCAACGCAACGCGCATCTGGTGCAGATATTCGGCATCGTCGCCTGTCATTGCGCCATGCAAGTTGCGTTGAAAATGCTGCAAACAGGACCAGATCAGTTTTTTCAGCACATCTGCCAGCGTGTCCACCCCGGACAGGGACGGCGCGGTCGCCTTGACCGGATGTGCGCTGTATCCCGACAGCAGGCGATAGCCCTGCTCCGCCTTGCTGACCAACTCCAGTTCGAACGGCACAATTTCCAGTATCGCCAGTGCCAATTCGAATAATTGCCGCGGCTCGCCGGATTTCAATTCCAGCTCCAGTTCGCAGATCGGCGTGCTGCGCTGCTCGATGCGCACTTCACCCTGATCCATGCACAACTCGATTTGCGCACCGTGGAATTCCAGCATCCGGCTGTTGCGCGAAAAATCGGTGACGAAAACCGGCTGCAATTTCCTGCGCAGCGACGGGCGCAGATGTTCATCCCATGCCACGCCCTGCGTTGCTGAAAAATCCAGCACCGCGCGATTCACCGGCACTTCCCATTCGTTGCGCTGATGCAACCCGGCCTGAACCGAACCGCCGCCCTTAAGCGTTTGCAGCCATTGCCGCCCGGCATGGCGCAGGCGCAGCGCCATTTCTGATTGATGCAACTCCAGCTTGGGGGTGTCGTAGTAAATATTTTTCAGGCGGCGCACAACCGGCCGCGCCAGTTGGTATTTTTTCAGCAGCCCATGCCGCTTCAGCCTGGCAATCTGCCCGGGCGCTATACGCAATTTCAGTTCGGTTTCGACCGCCATATCTGCTCGAGTGTCGGGTAAAAGATAACTATAACAGGCTGCCGAAATGCCGCGGCGGCCTGACCATGACATGAAATGAAATTGTTAGCGGCGAGTCGGGGTGCGCGGACGCATCATTGCCAAGTGAGCGCAGTCTGCCGGATTCCGCCGCGGCGACATCTTTGCCCCTGCGCCATACCGGGAAAGATTGCCATGCGATCCCGTTTAATTCAGCAGCCGTTCAAATTCTCCCGGCGGTAACGGTACTGAAAACAGGTTGCCCTGTGCGTAGTCGCAGCCGGCAACAGACAGCAGGTAGCGCTGCCCCTTTGTTTCGACCCCCTCGGCAATGACTTTAAGTCCCAGCTTGTGTGCCATAACGATGATCGCCTCCGACAAGGCCATGTTGTCCACATCCGATTCGAGGTTTTTCACAAAGGATTGGTCGATCTTGAGATAGTCAATGTCAAATTTCTTGAGATAGGAAAGCGATGAATAACCGGTGCCAAAATCATCGATTGCCACTTGTATCCCGGCATCGCGAAATTTGAAAAAGGTGTCGGTCACTTCTGACTCGGCTTTCAACAGCAGACCTTCCGTGATTTCAACCACCATGTTTTTTCCGGTTAGTCCGAGGCTGGCCAGATGTTCGACCCATGCATCGCACATCCTGCCGCCATACTGGAACTGTAACGGAGACATGTTGACGCTCATCTGAAACCCGCCTCCGCAGCGTTTGTTCCATATACTCGCCCAGCGTGCGGATTCCCTGAATACCCAATCGCCTATCTCGTTGATCAAACCGGCTTCCTCCGCCAGCGCGATAAAATCCGACGGATGGACTGTACCCCGTTCCGGATGCTGCCAGCGGATCAGTGCTTCGGCTTTCCGGATCAGCCCGGTCGTCAACTCGATGACCGGTTGAAAATGAACGATGAATTGCCCTCCGTCCAGCGCGCCGCGCAGGTCGCTGATCATGCGCAACCGGTTCTGCGCTTCAATCTGCAGTGACCGGGTGAAATAACTGAAACGATTGCGGCCCTTGCTCTTGGCCACATACATCGCCTGGTCGGCATTCTTGATCAGTGAATCGATGTCGTCCGCATCGCTGGGATAAATGGTGATGCCGATGCTGGCCGATACATATACTTCATCGCTGCCCAGCCGGAATGGCTGTGCCAGCTTGCTGACGATCTTTTGCGCAACATCCTCGATATGCCCGGTTTCGGACAACGCGGACAGGATCACGGTAAATTCATCCCCGCCCAGGCGTGCCAGCGTGTCCGAGCCGCGCACACAGGCGCGGATGCGTTGGGCAGCTTCCTGCAACAGCAGGTCGCCCACCGCATGCCCGAGCGTGTCATTCACCTGTTTGAAATGATCGAGGTCGATCAGAAGCAAAGCCAGGGGAAGGCATTCGCGAAACGACTTCTTGATTTCCTGTTCCAGACGGTCGTGAAACATGTCCCGGTTCGGCAACCCGGTCAATGTGTCAAAGTTTGCCTGGCGCCAGATCAGCTCTTCGGATTTTTTCTTCTCGGTGATATCCCGGATCATGCCGCGGTAGGAAATGATCGCTCCGTCCTTGTCCCTGGCGGCGCTATAGCTACAGAGAGTCGTTATCCTTTCGTCATTCTTGGTCTTGACGATAACCTCCAGCTCTGCAAAGCCCTTCTCATTAACAAAAGCAAAGATATTTGCCTTGTCTGCCGGGTAAGCATAGAAGTCCTTTTCAAGATCAAGGGCCAGCATCTCTTCCTTCGATTTATAACCGAACATCCGGATGACTTTCTGGTTGATGTCGGTAAAATTCCCATCGGCATCGCTGATAAAAAGTCCATCCAGGGACTCCTCGAAAAGCGAACGGTATTTTTCCTCGCTTTCCCGCAACGCATTCTCGATCTGCTTCCTCTCGGTGATGTCGATATAGCTGGCCCGGATCAGCCTGTGCTGTCCCGAAGGCAGCCGAACCAGCCTCACCTCGCAAAGAATATCCTGGCCCCGCGCATTCCGTACCAATCGCTCGAACTTCATTTCCTCACCGGCCAGAATACGCTCACCGCGCTCGGCAAGCGTTTCAATCGGGGGTGAACCCGCAGGCTGGTCAGGCGCAAAGAAATGTTTTGGGCCGCGGAGCAATAATTCCTCGCGACTGCAGGCGAACAGCCGTTCTGCACTGGTTGTCGCATCAATGAACCGGTCGGAATCCAAATCATGGATGGCAATAGCCTCGGGCGCATCGGCAGCCAGGGTACGGAAGCGTGCCTCGCTCTCGCGCAACGCCGTGTCCAGCCGCTTTCGCTCGCCGATGTCGCGGACGATATTGAACAGCAATTTTTTGCCCTCCAGCACGATGGCCCTGCTGCACACTTCGATCGGCAACACCGAACCGTCCTTGTGCACTTGCGCCGACTCGTAAATCAGGAATTCCTGGCTCTGCGCCTTCTCGATCCTGCCAACCAGCTTGTCGGAAAACTCCGGCAGAATGAATTCGCCGATATGTTTTCCGAGCATTTCATCCTTGGTATAGCCCAGTCGTGCATAAGCGGTCTGGTTGATTTCCCTGATATAACCGTCTGGATCAAGGACAAACATGGAATCCGCCGCCAAATTGAATAGCACATGAAATCCTTCCTTCCCGATCATTAATCCCCCAATCAGATGAAATTCAATTCTGTTGATAACCGATGCCGCATGGAGCGCCATCCAAGAATGGCGAACAGGCCGGCACGTAATCTATCAGGACATCCGGTCTTTTACCACGGCTATATCTCGTCGCGATAATGCCGGATACAGCTCAAACAGAATGCGCTCAAGAAAAGATTTCAAGAACGGCACATTTTGAGTAGTATTGGTTATCCATCAATTTCAGACAAGGAAGTAAAATGAAAAACATTGCGATCGTCGCGGCATTGGTCATGTTTTCACTCACCGCATGCCACAAAAAACCCGCCGAGCAGCCGTTTGTTCCGGATCCGGTGATACCGTCGACAGGGACCTTGCCCGCCGGGCATCCTGCCATCAACAATCAGGATGATGCGCTGGCTGCGGTGCCGGGAACATTCCAGTTGCAAAAAGGCACGGTCGTCACCACCCTCAACATACCCGAGTTTACCTATCTTGAGGTCAGCCAGAACAACCAGACGCGCTGGATTGTCGCCGCTTCGGTCGTCAATGTAAAAAAGGGGGATGCCATCGAGTTTGACAGCGGCACAACCGTGAAAAATTTCACCAGCAAAACGCTTAACCGCACCTTCCCCAGCATCGCCTTCGTCAACCATGTAACCGTCATCAAAAAATAAGGATTGCCGGTGCCTTGCATCGGGTGATCCGGTTGCACTGCCCGGGATCAATATCCGCGACGGGGCAATCCGTTCGCTATGGCACCTGGCGCAGGCTGGCCAGACGCGCAAGCCCGAAGTGGATGAAGGCGAGACCCGTGAATACCGGTGCGAACAGATTCAGCAGCGGCACGAATTGCAGCAGGCCGGTCAGCAGGCCCAGTGCCCACCATGACGATTGATACCTGGAAAACAGGACCTTCATTTCCCCGCTGCTGCCGTGTTCGGAGAGCGCATCGTAACGAAACAATCGCTGGTTAAGATAGGTTGCGGCAAGGAAGGGCATCACCACGCCCACACCCAAGAACCACAGCGGCAGGGTAAACATCCAGATTGATATGAAAATACCGACCGCAAGCACCGCGTTGAGCAGGTTGCCGGCTATGCTGCCGCCGCTCTCGCGTTTAAGTTGCGGATAATCGCGATCGGCCACCAGGCGGATCAAAGCGGGCATTGCAAAGAACGCGGTGATCAGCAGCGCGGTAATCAACACCATCGGCACGAACAGGACCATGTGCAGGATTGCCTGGATTGCGTTGGCAATCCAGCGCGGCTCCAGACCGTCGAGCCAGTGCTGGATGCCAATGTGGGCAAGGCCGTTGACGATCAAAGCCGAAAAAGTGTTCCAGAAGGTCACGCCCAGAACCAGCCACAACAACACTGCGGCAAGCATCGGCCAGATCACGATCCACAATATCCTGAACTGAAACAGGTCGCGAAAAGCTTTTGCGGATGCATCAAGTATCGGATTCATCGTCATTCCTCATACCGTTTCGATTAATGCAAATATGGATTGATCGTGGTGCTGGCCGAAGCGGTGGCGTTGCGCCAGAAGCTGTCCAGGGATCGCATCCATCCCGGGGGGCTACGCCTTACCGGAAGAATTATCCGTCATTGCGCGGAACGATGCTGTATCGCATTTTTCGGGCTGATCCAGCCCGTGATCGCTTCCCTGCTGGTGACGCCGGCACTGGATAAATTCACTCCTGGATTCTCCGTGCATGTGATGGCGGCACTGCATCAGAGGTTGCAGCACGGCAACCTGAACGACAGCCGCACGCTCAGGCATCCGCCGGATTGAACCCATGCCGGACCTGCTTAACGGCAGAATGTGCGCCCGCTATTCATACCGCAGGAAGTCTTCCGCCATCGCATCAGGGCCGAATCGTTCGATCAGGTCTTCGATCTCGGGCATCAGCACATCGTCCTCGTCTTCTTCCAGAATTCCCTCGCCGACCAGACTGGCGCCCAGGCCGCCGGCTATCGCTTCCTGAACAGCCTCGAGCGTTGGCGGGCTTTCGCGATTCTCGTCGTTCATGACTTCCTCTATCACCCGCGAAAGCGCTTCGCTGGCAAAGGCGTAGATGAAGTCCATCGCTGCGGCCGACTCGCCGAATTGCCCGATCAGCTGATCCAGTTCATCAATGACCGACTCTTCAACATCGAAGTGGTGCAGTTGCTCGTCCTCATCCGTCTCGGCAGGCATGCCATGAATGAGGAATGAACGGATCTCGACCAGTGTCAGCGACTCGCCGGAGTCAAATTGGTCGATCAGGGTTTCAATGATTGCAGACAATTCGGGGCTTACCCGGGCAGAGATGTCGATGGGATTGCTTACCATGATTTTTCCTCCTGTTTGATTAAATTGGCAGCATGAATTCCGTTTTATTTCAGGTTGGCGGCAGTATTGTTTACGCAATGGCAATCAGACCGTAATCCGGTCAGGGACTGCGTCCCCGTCCACGCCCGCGACGCCAGTGGTGTATCACCAGATAGCCGCCGACCATGCCGCCGAGATGTGCGAAATGCGCCACCCCTGCCTCCGTCCCGGTCACGCCGAGTATCAGTTCCAGGCCTGCATACAGGACCACGAATACCCGGGCCGGCATCGGGATCGGCGGAATCAGCAGCATGATGACCTGGTTCGGGAAGAACATGCCAAACGCCAGCAGCACGCCGAATACGCCGCCGGATGCGCCTATCGTTGGATACACGCCCCCGCTGTAAGCCGTGGCCAGCAACTGCATCAGTCCGGCTGATATCACGCTGGCGAAATAGAGCTGGAGGAACACCCTGCGTCCCAGCAAGTTTTCCACCTGCCGGCCGAACAGCCACAGGCCGTACATGTTGAAAGCAATGTGGGTGATGCTGCCGTGCAGGAAGGCGTAGGTTACCAGTTGCCAGAGCTTGAAGTTGCTTTGCAACGGCCACAGCGCAAAACTGGTGATCACACCGGCACCGGCGACGGATTGCAGCAGATAACAGGCGATTGTGCTGGTGAGAATGATCTGAACACCGGACGGCATGGTGCGCATCGTTAACCTCTCCGGACAATTAACCGGGCGAATTCCGGAATGCAACGGTTGCGATTCACCGGTTGAAGAAAATGGCATGGAATCACAATACCGTTATTCCTCTGAAAAATTCATTGCATCTGGCGATGGTGGCCGGCGGCCCATCAGCCAATAAACGATCCCGAGCGATAACAGCGAAGCAGCTTGATAATAGCGATTTGGTAAGGTCCTGATTTTTGCGCATGATGGTTATAGTCGCCAAAGAATGTGATTGGTTCCCTATCTTAACAGCTGAGATTTTTCTTGTTTCACCTTACCGGCATCCCGCTTGTCCCGGCTCAGCCGATCAGGGATTCGGCAGCGTAATGTTCCAGCCCGAAAGCCTCGGCTACTTTTTTGTGGGTGATTTTTCCGCCAATGATGTTGAGCCCCTTCAACAGCGGCGGTGATTCCCCGAGCGCCTGCCGGTATCCCTTGTTTGCCAATTGCAGCACATAGGGCAAGGTCGCGTTGGTCAGCGCCAGCGTGGAAGTGAGCGGCACACTGCCGGGCATGTTGGCCACACCATAATGGACGATGCCATCGACAATAAAGGTCGGATTTTCGTGGGTGGTCGGATGCATGGTCTCAACGCAGCCGCCCTGGTCGATGTCGACGTCGACGATCACCGCGCCGCTGCTCAATCTCGCCAGGTCTTCGCGGCGTACCAGCCTCGGTGCGGCGGCGCCATGTACCAACACCGCACCGATGACCAGGTCGGCACCGGTAATCTGTTCCAGCAGATTGTGCCGGCTTGAAAATATCAGCTGCACATTGGCCGGCACCAGATTACTCAGATAGCGCAGCCGCTCCAGCGAAGTGTCGAGCATCACAACATGGGCGCCCATACCCGCCGCAATCTTCGCCGCATTCACGCCGACCACCCCGGCGCCGATGATCACCACTTTTGCAGGTGCCACGCCCGGCACGCCACCTAGTAAAATGCCGCGACCGCCATACAGGCTTTCCAGATACTTGGCCCCCTCCTGAACCGCCATGCGCCCGGCGACTTCCGACATCGGTGTCAGCAGCGGCAGTTCGCCCGTTGGCAGCTCGACGGTTTCATATGCGATGCAGACCGCGCCGGAGGAAAGATGTGCCCGGGTCACAGACTCGTTCGCGGCAAAATGAAAATAGGTAAAGATGATCTGGCCGGGCTTGATGCGATTCCACTCCGGCTCGATCGGCTCTTTCACCTTGACGATCAGGTCGGCTGCCGCCCAGACCGCATCGGCATCCTTGGCGATTTGCGCCCCGGCGGCGAGGTATTGAGCATCAGTAAAGCCGCTGCCCAGTCCCGCGTCTTTTTCGACGAGAACAGTGTGGCCGGCCGAAACCAAAGCTGCCGCCCCGGCCGGTACCAGCGAGATACGGTTTTCGTCGGGCTTAATTTCCTTTGGTATGCCGATCTTCATGCAATGGCCTCCTGGTCTGAACAGGAATATTTCAGGCAACCATGCTCAGGCGCACATATTAGCAAACTTGGCCGGTAATAGAATGGGACCCGGCCGATGCGCTTTCTTCGTGGATAACAAAAGACCGGGCCGGCATATGCCGGCCCGGTCCAATGTAGCAAAACGATACTCGTTATCAACGGGTATTCAGGATAGATTCCATGTTGTTGTCCAGATCGTTCACCACCACCCAATCGGTCGCGCCCGCCTTGCGCACCCTCGCCTTCCAGCGGGCCAACCTGTCTATATACAGACGCGGGTCGGCATTATCGGTACCCAGTTTGCTGACGTTCAACGCCACGATACGGATTCCTTTCAGATCGATCGGAAAATCGCGCACGGTTCCCTTGCCCAGCTCTTCCTGCATGTCGGAAAAGATCACGATGGTCTTGTTGCCGGCCCGGGTCTCGTTCAGATATTCCGCGCCCTGGATCAGACCGCCGGTGATATCGGTATAGGCGCTGCCGTGAACAGCCTTGGCAAACGCGTCTATCCTGGCCTTGAACGCGCGCTTCTGCTCGATAGACTGGGAAGGACGCTGGTCAAAGGTGACCTTGGCGACGATGTCCTTTTCCGTGAAGCTGCGCGTCTCCACCTTCGCCACCGCCAGCGAGTCGCCCGGGTTAAGTGTGGCCAGAAGATAATTGATGACCTTGGCGGCCTTGTTCATTTGGCTGGCATAGGAACCGGAAGTATCCACCAGCATATACACCGCCTGGCTGTGCATGCGACTGTCGCCGCAGGCGCTGACGAACAGGGCTGACAGCATCAATGACAGCAGCAGAAATCCTTTCATGATGCCCTCCCGGGTTCTGCCTGTTCTTTGGCTGACGCATCGCCGCGTAATGCCACCGCCCATCGTTCTATCATCAGGGGTATCACGACCAGGATGTCGTAAGCCGACTCGAACACAACGGCGAAACGCCTGAACACCACGCCGGTAAACCTGAGCACGAAACCCAGCCCGCGCATGGTCTGCACCAGCAGCACGCCCATAACGGTGCGCAGCGAATGCACCACGCTTTCCAGCGGAATCGCGACAAACGCCAGGGCAAACGGCAACACGAAGCCCATGATCATCTGGCCGGCCATTGGAATCTTCGACATCCAGCCCTGTGTCGCAGCCGGCGCGGACGAGGACAGGTCGTGCATCAGCGCGGCCTTGTCGGCGACCAGCATGTCGCGCATCAGCGCCAGGGAGGATTCGATACCGGCCAGGATCACCAGAAAGACCAGCGAAGCCAGCATCAGGCGGCGGCGCATGCGGTCATCCATGCTGGCGATCTTGGGAAACAGCTGAGTGATGCGCAGCGACTCGAGCAGGAACAGCCCCATCGAGGCTTCCATCAGAATGATCACCAGTGCCGCGACATCCGAAGTCCTCAGGTTATCGGTAATGTAATCACTGGCGCCGACCATCTCCGACATCGGCAGCGCGATCAGCTTGTAGTTGATGAATGCACCGCCCAGTGCGATCACCATCACCAGCGAAGAAATCGCCAGTTGCACGAACGCGGACACGGTCAGCGCATGTTCGGTCTTGCTGTCCTTGGCGCGCATGCCCGCGAATTTGGTCATATCGCCATCGATCTGCTTTGCATTGGCATGCAGGGAAATCATCTTCTTGTCCATCTCGCCCATCAGCCTGTCCACCGAGCGCAACGATGGTTGCATTCCCTTCAGCATCTTGTGGCGTTCTTCATAGGAACGGCGATATTCCGAGATCGTCTTGTCATGGATTTTCTGAATGGACTTGTTGATGTCTTCCAGCAGTTTGCGCGGAATATCGCCACCCGCTTTGAGTTGCGCTACCGATTCGAGCGCATCTACCCATTCCGGGGGTGGCGGAGGGACTTCGCCGCATCGGCGGTAGTCATCGTCGATCCGGGTCACCTCTTCCATCAACTTGCGCTGCAGGACCGGAAATTCCTGCATGTCCTTGCGGATGATGTTGCCGACCCGCTCGAATTCCCGGTCTATCATCGATGCCGCGCTCTCCCGGCTGTGCGCCAGCAACACCGCCTGATTGCGCAACCGCAGGTTATCGGCACTGAGGAACAGCCAGCGTGAAATGAAGCGGGTGGACTGGGTAACCAGATTGCATACCGAGTGGATCATCCCATGCATCGGTTTCCGTGCCGCATACAAAAACAGCATCACCAGTACAACCAGGACCAAGATCGACAGCGCAACGCTGTCGGGCCAAAACAACCATGTATTCCGGTCTATCATTGCTTATCCCTCCCGATTTTATACCGGCATTTCAACACCGACGTACCGGCATTTTGCTTGCCGGGAAAGAGCAGATGCGCTTCCCGAACGAAGAACACTTTGCCCGTTCTGCAACATTGCGGCAATACCGCTTATCCCTATTGTTTACCGCTCGTTACTGATTTATACCGTTCGTCACCCGAATCGGACCGTTCATTCCGGTTGACTGGCTGTTTTAAATCGACCGGAACGGACATTCAGCCCGGCAACGAGCATTCGGCCGCTTGCAGGACAGCTTGAACCGATCCGGTATGCACCTGTCGGGAAGCCGGGCAGCAGACGTTTTGCCGCGCGTTTGGGGCCGTGCGCAACAAAACATCCGGGGAGTATTCCTGGGGGGATTGCCGGGTGACGGCAGAAACAAGCAAGACCGGGCGGATTTATCTGGCCTTGAACCAACGACTGGGCAGTGCAATTATTCCTGCAAGTATTTTTTGTCCGAGCGACGAATTGCGCACCAGCGGGGACTGCTGGACTTGATACTGTTTAAGCAACTGCGGTGATTGTTTGAATGCCAGGTAATGAGAAAGTGCGGCATGCAGGTGTTTCTTGAGCAGATTCACCTTAACCGGTTTGTTCAGGAAACGGTAGATCTGAGCCTGGTTGATCAGATCGATCACCATATCCGAGTCTGATGCGGCAGTAAGGACGATGGCCAGTATCTGCGGATTTTCCTGCTTGAGCAGCTTGATCATGGCCGCCACATCTTCGTTGCCCGACCCGACATCGGCAAGCACCACGGCAATCTCGTGTTCCTGCATCAGCTCGATCGCGACATCCAGGTTGGCCGCATAATGCACCGGGCACAGACCGTCTATCAGCCCTTTGGTAACCCGGTAAATCCCCTCGTCCCTGTCGATGACCAGGATGCCTGTCTTGAGGTTGCGCGGCAGCACGACCGGCGTGGACGGGATGTTGGCAAGTTCCATGGAAATGGTCACCGCTTCCGCGACCGTCTGTTGCAATTCCTGGTTATTCCAGGGCTTGCTGATGAAACGGTAGACCTCGCCGTCATTGATCGAGCCGACAATGGATGCCAGATCGGAATAACCGGTAAGCAGGATGCGTACGGTGTTGGGAGAAATTTCGCGGGCCTGGCGCAATAACTCGACCCCGAGCATGATCGGCATGCGCTGGTCGCTGATGATGACGTTGATCTTGTGGCGCTTGATGAAGTCGAGTGCCTGGTTCGGATTGGTGGTGGTGAATACGTGGTAGCGCATGCGAAACAGCGATTTCAGCCCGTTCAGGATGCGCTCTTCATCGTCAATCGCCAGAATACACGCCCTTCTGACGCTCTTGTCGAGGTCGAACTGGCTGTCTTCGCTATCGGCAAACAATCCCTCCGGCTCTTGCGCAGCCTCTGGTGCGGGCTGTTGCCGGGAATCCTGGCTACCGGTACGGGCGGAAGGTTGCGCGGCCGGCGGCATCGCAACCCGGGGAGTGATCATGCGTGCGGCATTGATCAGTCCGTTAGCCGATGCAACGCTGGTTTGCACCGCCGGTTGCGTTGCAAACGGACCGGTTGGTGACTCATTCTCCCCGTTGCGGGTGATGATTCCGGTTGCCTCCAGGAATGCATCGGAAAAATCGCGAGCGGTCTGGTAGCGCTTGCCGCTGTCCTTGGCCAGCGCTTTCATGACTACCTGGTCAATCAGCGGGGACAGCTGCGGGTTGATGCTGGAAGGTGTGGCCGGAAGTTCGTAAATCACCTGTTGCATCACGGTTGCACTGTTGCCGACAAAAGGTTTTTTGCCGGTCAGCAGTTCATAGGCAATCACGCCCACCGAATAGAGATCGGAGCGTGAATCGATCGACATGCCGATGAATTGTTCCGGCGACATGTAGTGCAGCGAGCCCAGCACATCGCCAAGCCGGGTCAGTTCGGAAGATTCGGTGTGTGCGATGCCGAAATCGCAGATCTTGATACGCCCGTCGCTATTGATCAGGATATTGGACGGCTTGAGATCGCGGTGCACAATGCCCTCGGAATGGACATAAGCGAGCCCGTCGAGCATAGGCCTGATAATCTGGACGATCTCGGGCAGGCTGAAGCTTGCGCCATTCAGCAGGTGCGCCTGTAACGATTTGCCGTTCACCAGTTCCATCACGATATAGGCAAGCTGTTCGTTCTCGCCATAGTCGTAGATCTGCACGATGCGCGGATGGACCAGCCTTCCAACTGTCTGTGCCTCGTGGCGGAAGCGGCTGATATATTGCTGCAGGTCGGCCCGGTCCAGCGACGCCTTGACCACGGCCTTGATCGCGACCCAGCGCGAAATCTGCGGGTCGAAGCATTTGTAGACCGTCCCCATGGCACCCCTGCCGAGCTCGGCGCGGACTTCGTATTTGCCGATTTTTTGCTGTTCAGACATCACGTTCGGTCAGGCGGCAAGCTTGGAATCGGCGGGCTGCTGCAACGGCAACCAGACGGTAAATTTTGTACCGCGTCCGATCTGGGTGTCGACATTGATACTGCCGCCGTGATCCTTGACGATCTGGTAAGAAATTGAAAGTCCGAGGCCGGTGCCCTTGCCGATTTCCTTGGTGGTAAAAAACGGGTCGAATATTTTGGGCAGCACGTCGGGCGGAATGCCGCTGCCGTTGTCCGCGACAACGACCGCAATGCCATTCTTTTCGAGTCGCGTGGTAAGGCTGATCTCGCCGTTCTGCGGCGGCAACACCTGGGCGGCGTTGGTGATAAGGTTGAGAAACACCTGGTTAATTTGCGATGGCGAGCAGGTGATTGACGGCAATTCACTGAAATGCTTGTTGACCTTGATTGATTTAAGCAAATGCCTGGCAAGTCCCAATGTGCTGTTGAGCCCGTCGTTCACGTTGAAACTGCTCACCTTGCTGCGATCGAGGCGACTGAAATCCTTCAGGTTTGAGACAATCTCCGCCACTTGCGTGGTGCCGTACAGTCCGTCCTTGACCAGACCGGTGAGTTCGCCCAGCAACGCGTGACGGCTGATTTCCCCGAGTTGCGCTGATACCAGCGCGAACTGCCGATTCAAGTCATCCGGCTTGATGTTCGGGTCATTGAGCAAGGTCAGCAGTTTTTCACAATTGCCGATTGCCGTGATGATTTCCGGAAGGCGCTCATTCACCGCAGACAGGCTGTTGTTCACGTAAGCTAGCGGGGTGTTTATTTCATGCGCCACGCCGGCGACCATCTGGCCGAGCGATGACATCTTCTCGGACTGGATCAGCTGGACTTCGGATTCCTTGAGATGCCGCAACGCATCGGAAAGTTCGCTGGTGCGTTCCGTTACGCGGCGTTCCAGTGATTCATTCGCCGCCATGATACTGATGCCGAGATAACCAAGCCCAATCAGCAGCGCCGCGGCATAGGCAATCATGTAAACACGGAAGCGTTCCTTCTCGGTCAGCTTTGCCGCGAGTTCGCTGTTGAACGACAGCAGCAGCCCGCTCAGTTGGGGTCCGGAATTCAACTGCCCGATCCGGGTGAACAACGCCTGCCCGACGGGCTCCGATTTGAGCATTTCCTGGGCAGCATCATATATTTGGTTGGCTGTGTTCTGGTCGGCTGCATCGGCACCGAATAACGCCAGCATTCTTACCGCCGAGTTTTCGAGCGCTTTGCGCTGCGCATCCTGTTCCAGCAAATAATAACCCGAAGCTGCCGAGGCGACCTGGTCGAGTGCCTGGCGAAATTCTTTTTGGCGCGCTGCAGTCTTGGCAGATTTGCTCTCTGTCACGTCCGGTTGATCCGCAAGGGATACGATCTGGAGCAACGCATTCTTGGCTTTATCGTTTACGGTGCGGTAATTTTCGACCAACTCGGCTTTCTCGTTGAATATTTTTGCTATCGGCCCGAGACTCTTGTTCAATGCGGGGCTATCCACGAGTGGCATGGCATTTTGCAATGCCCTGAGCGTACTTTTCGCTACCGGAGTGCGGTCCGGCAGCATGCTCCGGCCGGGTACCATTTCCGAGTGCATGCGCAACACATCGTTATCCCAGCGTCCCTCGATCTCCTGCAACTGGCCCAATAGCGCAACCACTGTATTGCGCTCATCGAGGTTGACTGCCTCGGTTTTGTGATACAGAAAAACGAGCGCGGCAATCAGCCCGATCGTGACGATGGTAAACGAGAGGTGACGTAGTGAGATCATTTGAAAGTGTGTCCGATGCGTGTCACGAATTAGTGTTTTGTTATATCACAAGCAGATAACATATAAGCGAACGCTAACAAGAAAACCGCCAAACCGCAATATATCAAGTCATAATAATGGATATGCGCAGCCTGTTAACAAACCGGCCAGTGATTGAAGCACAAGGGATGAAAGGGTTGAAAGCATGATGTCCGGGCTCCCTCTGGCAAATAAACTCCCGGCGGACCTGTTGCGCCAGCAGCAGCTGGTGGACGCCTTGTGCGCATCCGGGTTCTTCCCGAACAAGCCCGGTGTCGAGGAGACGCACATCTCCTGGGTGCTACTGACCGGGCATGATGCGTACAAGATCAAGAAGGCGGTCGATCTCGGCTTCCTGGATTTCTCAACGCTGGAACTGCGCCGCTTTTATTGCGACGAAGAACTGCGCCTGAATCGCCGCCTTGCCCCCGATCTCTACCTCGACGTCGTGGCGATCGGCGGTACGCCTGAAGAACCGCTGCCGGGCCCTGTGCCAGCCAGGCAACCCGCCATCGAATACGCGGTGCACATGCGGCGCTTTCCACAATTCCGCATGATGGATCGCATGCTGGCACGCGGCCTCATCTCCCCCGCCCATATCGACAAACTGGCGGAAGTCATCGCCGGTTTTCACCAGGCGCTGCCACCAGCCGCAGCAGACTCACCGCATTGCGCGACAAGCGCAATCGAACTTGCAGCGGAGCAGAACTTCACACCCCTGCCGCAGATGCTTGGTACCCCGGGCGATCTGGCGATGCTGCAAGCCGTGCACGAAGCCAGCGTGCTGGAGTTTGCCGCCTGCAAGCCATTGTTCCGGCAACGCGCGGCAGGGGGATGCATTCGCGAGTGCCACGGCGACCTGCACCTCGGCAATATCGTGCTGCTGGACGATGTGCCCACCCCTTTCGACTGCATCGAGTTCAGCGCTGCATTGCGTTGGATCGATGTGATCAGCGAGATCAGTTTCACGGTCATGGATTTGTTGCGGCGCGGACAGCCGCGGCTGGCGTGGCGCCTGCTCAACGCCTATCTGGAAATCACCGGCGATTTTTCCGGTGTCGGCGTGCTGCGCTTCTATCTCGGCTATCGCGCGATGGTGCGCGCCAAAATTGCCGCGATTCGGGCCCGTCAGCGCGGCGCAAGAATTAAAAGGGGGTTGAAATCCTGCCTCGGATATCTGCGCCTGGCACATAGCTGCCTGACCAGGCGGCGTTCCGCGCTGATTATCACCCACGGTTTGCCAGGTTGCGGCAAGAGCACGGTCGCGCAAATCGCGCTTGAGCGACTGGGCGCGATCCGCATCCGTTCGGATGTCGAGCGCAAGCGGCTATTCGGTTTGACACCCCTGGCCGACAGCAAGGCGGAGAACGGAGCCGACATCTATAGCGAAAAGGCGACACAACGCACCTATGCACGCATGCAAGAATTGGCGCGCGGCGTTCTCGCAGCCGGATTCCCCGTGATCGTTGATGCCGCGTTCATCCTGCATTCCGAACGGGACAGATTCCGCGCGCTGGCGCAGGAACTTGATGTGCCGTTCGTCATCGCCAGCGTGCAGAGCAACGCGAGCTTGCTTGCGGAACGGCTTGCACTGCGCAGCAGACAACGCAACGATGCCTCCGAAGCCGACCTCACCGTATTGAAAAAGTTGCAGGAATTTCATGAGCCGCTCAATAGCGAGGAACTGAATACAGCCGTGACTTTTGTCAATGACGGCAATATAGCCGCACTACAGGCTGCGGATGAAGCATGGAAGTCGCTAGAGGCATATCTGGTTTGATTCCGCTCCTTCCTCCTGCAAGATGGGGGGAACCGGGAATACCCCGCCGCAAAAAGTCGCCGCCACTGCGGCGCTGCCCACGCCGGCCTGACGCGCGGTCAGATGAGATTGCGCTGTCTGTCTTCGGCATTGGGTTCCACATATACCGGCTTGATGTAAAGCAAATCGGTGGCGTGCTCCGCTCAGACCAGCACTAGTGCAAGCAGAACAACCCGCGCCCATGGCAGTCTCATGTCAATCCACCGATATCGGAACCTTGGGAGATGGCAGGTCCACCGTCGGGGTAGGCGAAATCTCCTTCTCGCTTTCCACCGTAAACGGGGGCTTCGCCTTGTAAAATAATAGCATCGCAGTCATGCTGGTTGGATAAGTGCGAATCGCGACGTTATATTTCTGGGCGGCCTGAATGTAGCTGTCGCGTGCCACGGTGAAGCGGTTCTCAATGTCCGTCAGTTGGGCCTGAAGGTCGCGGAAATTCTGGTCGGAGCGCAATTTTGGATAATTTTCCGTCACCACCAGCAAGCGGATCAATGCGGATGTCAGATGGCCCTGTGCCGCCTGGTATTGGGCGAACGCTACAGGGTCGTTGAACAGTTCGGGCGTGGCCTGGATACTGCCGATCTTGGCGCGCGCCTCGGTGACGTCCTGTATCGCGCTCGTTTCCTGGGCGGCATAAGCATTGACGATATTGACCAGTTTTGGGACCAGGTCGGCACGCCGCTGGTACTGATTCAGCACTTCCGTCCAACTCGCTTTGATCTGTTGGTCTGTGGTTTGCAATGTGCTGTAGCCGCAACCGCTCAACAATGTCGCCAGTAAAACCATCCACATGATACGCATCTTCAAATCCTCCGAATTCAGGGCAACATTACTTGCAAAAAACTATAGCACTAAACAGCTTGCCCCGCCGCGTAACCTGACGCCCACGCCCACTGGAAATTATAGCCTCCCAGCCACCCGGTGACATCCACCACCTCACCGATGAAATACAGGCCGGGAACTTCGATGCACTCCATGGTCTTGGATGACAACGCACGCGTATCAATCCCGCCGCAAGTCACTTCAGCCTTGCCATATCCCGCCGTGCCGGACGGAATGACCTGCCAGTCATGCAATTGCGCGGCGATCAGCTTGCGCTCTTTGTCGTTATATTGGTTGAGCGGTTTATTCTCCAACTTCTTGTGTGCGGTCAGCTCTGCACACCACACCTCCGAAAAACTTTTCGGAAACCACTGGATCAGGTAATTGCTCAGCAGCTTCTTGCTGGTCTTCTGTTCGGCAAGCAAAGCCTGCATATCGAGATCCGGCAGCAGGTTGATGTGCAGCGCTTCACCGTGCTGCCAATACGAAGAAATCTGCAAAATGGCCGGGCCGCTCAGGCCGCGATGGGTGACCAGCAGGTTTTCCCGGAACGATTGCTTGCCGAAGCTCACCACCGTATCCAGCGAGACGCCGGTCAGGTCGGCATAGGGCTTCCAGTCGTCCGGTGCAAAAGTCAGCGGCACCAGGCCGGGCTTGAGCTTGGTAATGGGTATGCCGAACTGTTCCGCGACGTGATAACCATACGGGGTCGCACCGATCTTGGGAATGGACAGACCGCCGGTGGCGATCACCAGCGATGCAGCGTTGAATTCCCCGCGCGAGGTGCTGACATGGAAACGGTGCTTTTGTTGCTTAGTCTCGCCGTCTTCAGGTTCGGGAGAATAATTGATCTCGCTGACCTCGCAGTTCATGAAGCGTTTCACGCCCGCCGCTTCACATTCGCCTCTCAGCATCGCGATCACCGCTTCCGACTCGTCGTCACAGAACAATTGCCCGAGTGTCTTCTCGTGGAAACCGATGTTGTGCTTTTTCAGCAGTTCGATAAAATCCTGCGGCGTGTAGCGCGCCAGCGCCGAACGGCAAAAGGCCGGGTTGGCGGAAATGAAGTTTTCCGGCCGGGTGTTGATGTTGGTGAAGTTGCAGCGCCCTCCGCCGGAGATGCGGATCTTCTCCGCAAGCTTTTTTGCATGATCGAGCAGCACCACTGAGCGACCGCGCTGCCCGGCCTGCATTGCACACATCAGGCCTGCCGCGCCGGAGCCGATAATAATCACATCTGTTTTCATATTTTTTCCGTAAAGCTCATAACGAGCATAGTTTAATGAGCGTATTTTTTGACGAAAGCCGACACTGCATCGCGGTATTCTATCCAGCCTATCGTAGCGCTGTTGCTGTGATCACCGCCCTTGATCAAGATGAGCGTTTTGGGCTGCGGCGCGGCATCATACAGCTGCTGTGCCATCCGGACCGGAACCAGGTGATCCCAGGTGCCGTGGATCAGCAGCACGGGAATTTTCAACCGGGATATTTTTTTCAGAGAGTCGAAACGCTGGTTCAGCAGCAAATTCACCGGCAAATAGTCGTATTTGAGTTCACCCATCGCCACCATCGAGGTAAAAGTGCTTTCGGTGATCAGCCCCGCCGCCTCGGGATGATGCACCGCCAGATCGATTGCAATCGCCCCGCCCAGCGAATGCCCATAAATAAAAGCTTGCCCGGGTTTCACGCCGCGCACCTTGATCAGATATTGCCAGGCCGCTTCGGCATCCTGATACACTTTGGCCTCGCTGGGCTTGCCGCCGCCGCTACTGCCATAGCCGCGATAATCGGTCACCAGCACGTTGTAACCAAGCATATGCAGGTGCAGGGTATGTTCCAGATGATCTGAGATGTTGCGGTCATTGCCGTGCAGATAAAGAAAGCTCGGCGCACTGGCATGTGTAGCGGGAACCCACCAGGCTTCCAATTCCCCCTTGTCCGCCCCGCTGCCCACCGGGATGCGCAGTTCTTCGAATTTCATACCCAACCGATCCGGCGTGGTTTGCAGCGGCAATTCCGGTTCGAAAATATGATCACGCTGTGTCGCCCACATATAAGCGCAACCGGCTATATACAGAACAGCAACGGCTGCCACGCTGATCGAGATTCGGCGAGTCCAGCCGATGGTCAAGCTGCCCCCTCCAGACTTTTCCACAAACACCCGCCCTTGCTGGCCTTGTCGATGTCGGCGAGTTGCTGTTCGTGCTCGGCCAGTTCCCCGGCACTGGGCTGCAACACACGCAGCTTGGGGCGTGCCGCATCCGTGCTCAACACGGCGAGTTTGCGCGCCACAGGCACATCGTCACCGAGCAGGCTTTCCTGTCCGCGCGTCAGCGCGAAATACACTTCGGCGAGCAACTCGGTATCGAGCAACGCACCGTGCAGGCTGCGATGCGCGTTGTCAATTTCATAGCGGCCGCACAGCGCATCCAGACTGTTCTTCTTGCCCGGATGCATTTCGCGCGCGACCTTGAGCGTATCGATTACCGCGTTTTGCAACGGCGGCATCCCGATCAATTCCAGTTCACGATTGAGAAAGCCGATGTCAAACGGCGCATTGTGGATGATCAGCTCGGCATCCTCGATGAACTCGAGAAAGCTTGCCGCAATGTCGGCGAACTTCGCCTCGTTCTGCAGACGCTCGTAGGTCAGACCGTGCACCGCCACCGCGCCCGCCTCGATCTCGCGTTCGGGATTGAGATAGCGATGGAAACGGCGCAGCGACACCTTGCGTCCGTCCAGCTCGATCGCCGCCAGCTCGATGATGCGATGCCCCTGCCTGGGATCCAGGCCGGTGGTTTCGGTGTCCAGCACGATCTTACGCATGGTCTTCACCCGCAGGAAGGCCGGCCATGATAGTTTCGGAAACCATTTCCACACCGCGATTTGCCAGTTCATCGGCGCGCTCGTTGCCATCGTGTCCGGCATGTCCCTTGACCCATATCCACTCGACCTTGTGCTGGGTCGCCAGCGCATCCAGTCGGCGCCACAGGTCTTCGTTCTTGACCGGCTTCTTGTCGGCAGTCTTCCAGCCGCGCAGTTTCCAGTTGTGTATCCAGGTACTGATGCCCTGCTGCACATATTTCGAGTCGGTATGCAGCCGCACATGGCAATGCCGCGTCAAGGCTTCCAGCGCGGCAATCGCGCCCATCAGTTCCATGCGGTTGTTGGTGGTGTGCGCTTCGCCGCCGAACAGCTCGCGTTCCTTGCCCTTGCTGCGCAGCAGCGCGCCCCATCCGCCCACGCCGGGATTGCCCTTGCATGCGCCATCGGTAAAAACTTCAATCGGTTCATTGCTCATTTCGGATCCGTCTCGTTACGCTGTGTGATCTTGTTGTTCAACTTCGGCGCGGCCGGCAACAGCTTGCCCACCAACCCCTCTTTCCACTTCGGCTTGATCAGCCGCATGCCGTGCACGCGCTTGATCGCATGCACAAAATATACCCCGCCGCTCACCGCCCACCAGCGATCGCCGGCCATTTCCATGAAGGCGAAGCGTTCCAGCCATTTGCTCTGGTGAAACGGCGGTGCATAAGCTGCAAAACGGGTTCCCGCCACCTCGAAGCCCAGCAATGCCAGCCAATCCTTGATGCGATGCAGCGCGATGAATTGGCCTTGCCAAGGATAACCCTGCCGCCTGCCCAGTGCGCGATGCAATCCCCACAAACTGTGCGGATTGAAGCCGCTGATGATCAGATTGCCTTCCGGCCTCAGCACCCGGGCCGCCTCGCGCAATATCTGGTGCGGATAGGCGGCGAATTCCAGCGTGTGCGGCAACACCACCAGATCCATGCAGTCGCTGTCGAAGGGTAGCTCGGTACAAATCAGGCGCACCTCCGACACGTTACCAGCGGAGTCAGCCGATTGCGGGAGGAAGTGCGATGCGGGGGCTCCCGAACCAGAAGGCTCCGCCACACCGTGTCGTACCCGCACCGCGTTCCCCGCCTGGTTTCCACCGCTGATATGCAACGGTATTCGGCTGCTATGCAAAAAGTCATGCTCGGGCAAACCCAATTGCAACGCGTTGTAGCCGAACATATCGCTAACTGTGCGGTCGAAATGAGCGCGTTCACGCGCCAGCACATAGTCGCCCTGCGGAGTGGCGAACCATTCGCTCAAACTTTTTGCAGTTGGCTTACAATTAGGCATCGTTCGACTTCCATTTACTCCATGTTCGACATCACCGCCATCCCCGCCCTGCAGGACAACTACATCTGGGCCATACACGACGACCGGCACGCTGTCGTGGTCGACCCCGGCGATGCGACTCCGGTTCTGGCCTTCCTCGATGCGCAGGGATTGCGGCTGGATGCGATCCTGTGTACCCACCGCCACCACGACCACATCGGCGGCATCGCAGAATTGCGCGAAGTATACAACGTGCCGGTGTATGGGCGGCGACATCCGAACAATCCGCACATCACCGATGAACTGCGCGAGGGTGACAAGCTAAAGCTGGAAGGGCTTGGCACCCAGTTCGACATCATCGAAATTCCCGGGCACGTCGTCGATCACATCGCGTTTATCGCGCCGGGGGTCGTATTTTGCGGAGACGTGCTGTTCGGCGGAGGCTGCGGCAGGAATTTCGAGGGAACCCCGGCGCAACTGCACCATTCCCTGCAGCGCCTGGCACAGCTTCCCGACACGATCCGCGTATACTGCGCCCACGAGTACACCGCCGCCAACCTGCGCTTCGCGCTGGCCTGCGAACCGGATAACCCCGCCGTAAAACAGCGCATCGCAACCACCCAACAGTTGCGCGCGGCAAACCAGACCACCCTGCCCTCCACAATCGCGCTGGAAAAAGCCACCAATCCGTTTCTGCGCTGCACCCAGCCGGAAATTATCCGCACCCTGCAGCAGCGCGGCCTGACCGACACCAGTGAGCGTGGTGTCAGTGAACTGGGCATATTCACTGCCATGCGCGAGTGGAAAAATCATTTCTGATTGCGGCAAGAGGCGTTCTGGGATATTCTGCGCGCCCTTCGGAGAGGTGGATGAGTGGTTTAAGTCGCACGCCTGGAAAGCGTGTTTGGGATAATATCCCAACGGGGGTTCGAATCCCCCCTTCTCCGCCA
>Ga0307377_10002377_pt1 | contig 22275 bp, 38 predicted proteins | sample TR3MG_FD_202535 | JGI IMG/M metagenome (GOLD analysis project Ga0307377, IMG submission 202535) | Soil microbial communities from Risofladan, Vaasa, Finland - TR-3 | ecosystem: Environmental > Terrestrial > Soil > Coastal area > Acid sulfate soil | place: Finland: Risofladan, Vaasa | collected...
TTCCGGGTGATCCCACACAAGCGCACGATTTCTTCAAATTGAGTGTCGGCGGTGACCCGGTACTTCCCCCGGCGGAGGGTCCTGCGCAGGCTCCGACTGATGTGCAGCTCGGACATCAGCAACACCGAGCGCGGCTCTGGAGACCACCACAGACGCTGTGAGTGTTGGTTGTGCAGCCAGGGGAAGATCCCCTTCGCGTAGAACATGAGCACCAGGAACGGCGACAGCGGCTCCCCCGTGGGGCCCATACGGACGAGGTCCACAGCAGCGTCGGGCTGCTGGTAACCCTCTGGGGTGATCAGGCTCATTTGTTAAGGCTGTCCTACAGCCAGTCTACCGTCGCCAGCTACAACGTGCAGTCGCACGCGACCGGCATCCCGAAAGCGTTCACGATGGTCCCCAGGCCGCTGCATGCTGAGCACGAACTCTGCGGTGGTTTGTTGGGAAGCGGGATTTTCCGTGGCTTGGGGGGCGGGATCTTCTGTGGCTTTCCAGTCACGATAGCCTGGAATTCCTCCGAGAATCCGTGGAGCTTCTGGTACTCGACCAAGAACATTTCGACCTGACAGACGATGTCCTTGTGGCCTCCCCGCGCCTGCTCTTCAGTTTCGTACCGTTGTCCGAGCTCGCTCTCATCGGGCATGTCGAACGTGACGGTCTCAAACAGGATCGCCGTCCCGTCCCACCCGTGGTTTATCCCGAGGAAGACGGTCGATACGATGACGGCCTTCTTGTTGTCGGGACGATAGGGAACTGCCGTGCGTGCAATCTGACGGTCGGCGGTCTCGAACCACGCCGCGTACTCGATGATGTCTTCACACTTCTCGAGAGACCCATCCGGATGCCGGATGTAGTTGTCGCCCATGCCGACCATCTTAACTTAGTCTACGACGAATCCCTCGAAACAGAAGCCGGACCGGGGCGCGGAGAATCACGGGCCAGAACTTGGGGCATTTTTCGCCCTGGTACCGCTCGGCCACACGACTGCACTCGACCCGACGATCTCCCACGCCAAAATCATCGTGGTCCCCGTGTTTGCACGTCGACCATATAGGAGCCCCCGACTCGAACACGTCCCAGCCCCAGTGAAAACACATGAGGCAACGATCTGTGAACGCGTCGACCTTGATTTGAGGAAGTGATTTCCTCGGAGGAGCCGTGTCCCTCAAACGCGAAGGGGGCCGTTCGTCCCCAGGTTGCCACTTCGCCTTGATCGCCGGAGGCTTGTAGTCGTCCATTACTTGAGGTCCTTCTGTCGGCTCATCCAAGAAGTGAGGTCTCGCCATCGGTAGATGCGGTGGTAGTTGTTCCCCCAGAACTTCTCCGGGTTGTCCGGGAACCGCTCACCATCTTCGCGGTGCCAGTATCCATCCTCGCTCAGGATGCGAGGGCCCCTCCACCGAACACCGCGCTCAAAGAGGTCTTTCCAGAAGGCAGGACCACCATGGAAGGCCATTGCATTCCACATCTCACGAGTGCCCCACAACGGTGCCTCCTTTTCAAACATCCAGATGGGGACACCGCCGTCATGGCCAGCCACAAGCATCCCCGGCTCATGCTCGAGCATCTCTTCCCAGGTGTCATACCGTGGGCGCTCCTCTGGAGGAGGTTTGAAGGCATCCGTGAACTCTCGGCAAAGAGCAATCGCGGGTGCCCACAGTTCTTCACGTCGGTCCAACCTCTTCTCGTAGTGACTCACGTCCTCCTCTGATAATCCCGACAAGCCATCCTTCTCTCGATCGGTCATCCAACCGATAAGTTGGTCAAACTCCTTCTGGTTCTCTCCCTTGATGATCTCCTCTATGGCGTTTTCCAAGAGCGCGGTGCCATGAAGATCTTGGCTACGAATCCGGTGGTACTCAACACTCAGTTGAACAATGAGGCGCATGCGCCGTTGCTGTTCATCCCGCATCTGCGAAGCGATGTTGGAGTTGTAGTCCTCGATACGCCGCTTCGTCATGTACTCCTGGAGGCTCATGCCGCTGCCAAGGAAGTCGTCTCCCTTGGGATCGAGCCACCGAAGCATCGTCATTTTCTCTTCACTCGGGTTGGCGTCCAGAGCCCGTTGCGTGGCTTCTTCACCAGCGATTTCCGACAGTGTCTTGAACCGAGCCTCGAGCTGCGTCTCACGCTCCACGAGGTTCGTGTAGGCATTCTGGAAGGAGTCGATCTTCCGGAGAACTTCGTCATCGGAAAACTCGGTTTGACCCTCTCGCAGTTTCATCCCGAGCTGCTCGATCATTCTTTGCTTGAGCTCAGTCACTGGGATCTCCCGGTGCCATGTAGAATTGTTTCCATCCCCCGTACCAGCAGTTCAGATCGACCTGCTTTTCACGAAAGGGGCCCACGCCGAGGGGGCCGTAGTTGATCTGGTCTTCCGCATTCATGCAATCGTAGGTCGCCATCTGTTGAGCACGTTCTTCTTCAAAGCGTCGCCGCAGGATGTCGCTTCGAGTCTCCTGGCACCATCGGGAATCCACATGATCTTGGGCTACTTTGTGCAGCAGCAACGGCTCCATGGCCAACTTCTCGGCCTTTATTCGTAGAAGGTAAGGCTGTTCCAGATCCAGTTGCGCCTGCCGACATGAGTAACCGAACAGGTCTCCCTCACGATGGTCGTAGTAGTGCTTGAAATGGTTAACACACCACTCCATCTCAGCGCGAGCCTGCGTTTCATGCTCGACGAGATCGATGTCGAGCACGTCGTAACAAGCTTCCGCGCACGGGTAGCGCTCCATGAGGTGCATGATGAGAAGTATGCCCAGACGAAACATGGCTCAGGTTCCCCAATCCCCCACGAGTAGCGGGTTGCCCACGATCTCACCGCCGTCCTTCACGATCTTGCGAGCCGCTTGGACAGCGACGCACTGCTCGGAGGAATGCTTCACGCCATAGAACGTGAGCATGTGAACCGGCTCGACCACCGTGTAACCGTCAACCTCGATGGTCGGAACCTCATGGACGAATAGATCGAATATCACCTTGATCGGCTCAGGCGCATGATTCGACGCGGCGCCGCATTCGATGCACACCCAGATGCCGTTCTCCTGCACGACGCTTTCGTCTTCGCAGGCGTGGCAAACGTCGGTGAAGTACTTCTCGAATCGGATGAACTCGCCGCTTGGGTCATCGAACCGGGTCTTCTGACGGTCGTAGCCCTGCTCAGTCAGGAACGTCACGAGCTCCGCAAACCGATTCGGGAACACGTGCATGTCGATGTCCCGGTGGTCGTGAAGATGCTTCTCCTCTTGGTGGGGCGGAGACATAAAGTGCCAAGCCCACCCCCCGGAGAGTGCACCAAACTCCTTCACCGCCTCGATCTCTCGTGAGAGCACGAGCCACCGAAGCGGGTTCCACTTCTCGCCCATGCGTTCTGGATTGTGCGGATCACCCATCGGTCAACTCCACTGGATCGATTCGTCGCCACCGTTCCACCAGCCGTAGAACAGGATGTTCACCTGCCAGGGCTCCGAGCCCGTGAAATTCTCGAAATCGCGTTGGTGGCTTTCTAACTCGCGGTGATCCATGCACACCATCGGAGGCTCCCCTACCGTCCACGCGATGACATAGTCAGCCCCGTAGAGATCGCCGCTGCTCACGTCCAGGAGGTAGGGCTTGTCCTTGGTCGTGTGTTGACGACGGGTGCCATTCTCGTTGTGACGGGTGTAGGAGAAATTGAACTCCATGTCGTCGTCGGGGTCTTCACCCTCGACCCACTGAGGCTCTTCGCCGGTGATCTTCCGCATCCACGCGAGATGCTCTTCCTTGGACGAGACATTCTCGTTGCAAACCCGAAGGACCATCTTGTACTCGTAGTCGCTCATCGTGCCTCCCAGAGTTTCGTGAGCCGTTCCAGCTCAGTTTTGATGGCTCGATCCACGACCTCGGCTCCTTTGCGACGACCCATGAGCCAGTCCAGCATTTCCTTGGCGATCTTGAGCCCCTTCTCCGCAGCCGTCTCCTCCTGAGCCCTCTTCTCCCACTCGATGAGGCTCACCATCCCACGGAAACCATTCTCGACAACCCATTCGCTGTCACCAACCTTGTCGCCGTACTCCGATTTCTCGAGGACGGGCCATGCTTCGTAGTCATCGTAGAGAACGTAAGGGACCGCCCCGCAGTCGGGGGCCTTTTTGGAGAACGTGCGACGGCGTCCGACACGTTGAGCGATCCAGTAGCAGAGGTTGTACAACCAGTACCGCTCGCCGTCGCTGAACCCGGCACCATAGTCAAACACGACTTTCGATTCCCCCTGATCGTAGGACGGGCCACGCAACCGAGTTTCGAATGTGACGAACGGCATGATGCCTTTACCGTTGGTCAGATCATCCTTGAACGGTTCGATGACCTGATCCCACGCATGGTAGTGCTCGTCGAGGAACACCCTCATCTCGTTACGGGACTTCTTGGATTTGCACGGGGTTGCGAACGAGTAACCCATCAGAACCCCTCCTCGTACCTCTCCGGGTGGAGCACTCGATCTCGGTCCAGATTGCTCTCTACGAGTTCGGCCACGGTCTCGTACATTTCCCCGTCAGGCTCACACTCATTGAACTGTTCCGTGGCGGCTTCGGAATCGTCACCGATCATGAGGCCGATCCGAAGAGCCAGGTTGGGGACACCCCGCTCACGTTGGTTGAGCAACCAACCCACGCAGTACTCCTGTGTCTCTGAGGGTCCCTGGCGATCTTTGTGGCATCCAAAGACTGAAGCTCTGCCGAATTCGTGCTCCCGTTGTTCGATGTCGGCAAGCATCTGATACATGGTCGGGTGCCAGTAGGCGAGAGGAGCTTCCTTCCGGAACGGACAGTTCCCACATGGCTTTCTGCGTTCGTGGCTTTTCATGCGCTGGCCCCCCAGAGTTTATCGAGGCGCTCGAGCTCCTTTTTCACGTAATGGTCCGTGCGCTTGGCGACCTTGAGCATGAATTCGAAGGCACGTTTGCGGTCGGCCTTGTGCGCTTCGAGCTGCTTGGTGGCCCCTCCCTCTTGCTCGGCCCTTTCTTTCATCACACTCATCGCGTGTGCGCGCATCGACTTGACCTGCTGCGTCCAACCACGGAAGCCGTTGGTCACGAGGAACTGGCGCATGTCCTTCGTGACGTTGTACTCGGAGCGATCCAACACGGGCCAGATGGAGTCGAGAGTCTCCCACTCTTCCTCGTCGTAAATGTCGTAAACGATGTAGGGGACAGCTCCCTCGATCATGCTGAACTCGTGGCGTTTGCCGACCTTGGTAGCCACCCACCGCAGGAAGTCCTTCATCCACGACCCTTGGGCGTCCCCAGAGCCTCCGAAATCGAAACCGATGTACCACTCCGTCTCGTCAGGGATGTAGCTCAGGTCCTCCCCCAGAGGCCCACGGAGCCAGTCGCTGTGCTTGAAGGAGCGGTTCTTGAGACTTGCTTCGTCTCCGTATGGGTCGAGGCACCCGGCACCGCCCACGACTTCGGAGAACGGGCGGTAGTGCTTCTTGAGGAAGCGGAGCATCTTGTCCCGGTCCTTCTTGGTCCGGCAAGGGGTGTGCATTGAGTATCCCATCAGTCGTCAAACTCATCATGGTTTTGAAGCTCGCCGTCGATCATGCGCCACGCGGAGTTCAGGCCATTTTCCCGACCGGCCCAGAAGTCGTTCAGGTTCTGGCGCCCCGCGATTCGTGTCATCATGTTTTCAAGCATTTCGCCAAGCATCTGTTTCTGCTCGTTCGAAAGGTTGAGTTTGCGGTACCACGCACGATATTCGTTTCGTTTGATCATCAGTCGATCCAATGATCGCCGGTCTCATTGAAGACCTCGTTGACGGCGTCGCTGTAGAGCTTCTCGTCTTTCGATTTGAGCTCCCGGTAGCGCTCAAACATTTCGTCGCGCGCAGCCACATGCTTGGCTGCCGTCACCACGTCAGCCGGCTTCACGAGCCCGAGGAACGCCAACATGTCCAGGATTTCCGAATCGTCGAAGCCGATGCGTTCCTCTGAATGACGGTGGAGCTGCTTGAGTCGAAGCAGACTGTCAGCTTCCACGGGCTCGAGCTCGTCGAGGAATTCCCGAGGCGCAAGTAGAGGCGGGAAGCCGTCCTCGGCATCCTCACCGTGCTCGTAGTCGGCGAGCGCTTCTTTGTACTCGGATTCGTAAATGTACATGGGCTGGCAGTGATACCCACCCGCGGCGATCACCAGGAGCGGAGCGATAGGAGGGTGCTTGTCCCGTGGACGGCTATCGTTGCGATGAACGACCCAGTCCCAACCCTTCGGGAAAACCCGGAGCACGCCCATGAGGTCCCGATGCGAGGTCTTCTCCATGTGCGGGTTGACGAAACTCTTGGTGAGCGTGTGCATCCCCGGTCGCAGATCGAGCGAAGGGTCCTCTATCGCGCACACCTGACCGTAGCAGGCATTACACAGACGGAGGGCCCAGTCGCCGTCAAGCTGCGCCCACTTCTTGGCGGTCTTTTCCTTTTTGCAGTGGGAGCACGTGGATTTGAGCACCTTCTCAAATGCGAAAAGGTGAAGGCGCCCACGGGGCTCGAAAACCTTCTCGACAGTGCCAGGAGGATTCACCCTTCGAGCTCCTTGAGCGCCCGGACGTACCAGACGTTTTCGATGTCGACATCGGAGATCGACTTGAGATCGTCAGGGCTCTCGACGTACCCCCACCACGAGCCCATTCCGAAGATGACTTTCTTGAGATCGGGAACGTACATTGCGGGGTTGTGGTGCCCGTGCGATAAGTGAAGGAGGCCGGTCTCGCTGTTCTGGCGAGCCGAGACGCTCAGAGCCATGGCCCCGAGCATGACACCGAGATACGTCTTGCCGCCGTACTCCTTCCCGACGGGACGCACCTTCACCCACTTGCCGGCTTCGTTCATCCGGGTATCCCAGACGGGAGGCGGCCGATCGTCCCAAGCGATGCCTTCAATCTGGAGCGGATACTCGATTTCACGAATCGGGAACGGGCTGTCCTCGCTCAACATCGCGGCCAGCGAGTCCTTGGCGACTTTGTCTTCCTCGGCCGCTTCCAGGGAGCGCCGATAGACGTCCCGTTGCTTGGCGTGGAGCTCTTTGCGTTGAGCATCTACGACCTCGAGCTTGGCTTCGATGGCGTCGAGTTCTTCTTTCAGACTCATCATGGGTTATACCCCTCGCGAGCGTATATACCGCCCGCCATATCGTAAAAAGTGCGCAGGCAGCCTGTTGCATCTACCTTAGCCGGATGAGGGAGGATGTCCCCGTGAGATGCGGGTGATCCCGTTTACTCCGGAATCATCTCCCCTTCCGAAACACACAACTCTGGGTCCTCCTCCAGGTCTTGTAGTTCTTCTTCGATCAGGGATTGCCCGTGTCGCTTCAAGGCGCGACGTGATGCCTTCCGTAGGACACGGTGCATCCCACGACGGAGACGATTCTTGCTGTTGCTCCACCAGGTCGGATCCCGGTTGGCGTCAATGGCCTGACCGATCTTCCGGTGGCGAGCGAGATGATTCTTCGCGTTCATGTTCCGAATCCTTCCACCCAGAACAACCGGAGCAGATGCCAGTCGATTTTGAGTGTGAAATGGTGAGGGCTCTGGTGTTCTCGAGCGAAGCGTTGGATCACTTCTCGGTTGAACCGGATCGTTCCTTCGGCGTCGCCCATCACCCGAATGGTGAGTACGTCGATGTCGATGTCATCGAACTTGAGCACGGGGGCTTTTTTGCCCTTCGTGCAGACGACTTCGCGTTCGACGTGCGTCGCCATCAGTCCTGATCCTCCCGACCAAAGACCGGCCTCACACCGGTTCGGGGCTCTCTCGGCGAAGACTCTGCCCTCTCGTCCCATTCTTTCGGGGCCACGCGGACCCCAACACCGCCTCCCCCTTGCGGGGTAATTTTCTTTCCCTGGTTCATGTCAGCCCCACAAGGAGCAGAGGACCCACTGCCCGTCTTCCGGGTCGATACCGAGTTTCTCGCAAGCTTCTTTGAGCTTAGGGGACCACTCTGGATTCACCTCGAAGCTGGTGATGGTCTGCGTATACCCACGATTGGCCCGTGTTTCGGATGCCGAGATCGCGAGGATGTGCATGGGATAGTCGTAGGAACAATGCGTAACGAGTTCGACTCCGTATGCCTTGAGCGCTTCACGTCTGGCTTTCCAGTAGGCGCTGTAGTTCTCGTTCTCGCCCCCCTCGACCCATGCTTCCTTGGGTTTCTCGACACCGCAGAAAACGAACGCGAAAAAATCCTCGGGATCGTCTGGGTCGAACCCAAGCTCTTCAGCCTTGTCCGCCCACGGGGTCTCCTCGCCCAGGTCAATCCCCCAACAGAGGATGGCGTCTGTGCTGACCCCCATCAGCCTGTCGCCTCCAGGAGCTCCCCCAGGGTGTCCGGGTTGAGTCCCTTCTCGTCATCGTAGTCGGCCTCGGTCCACCCGCGCATGATCAGCACGGGACCGACAACGGGACTCCACTGGCTCATCGCAGCGAGTTGCTCGGGGGTCGGGCGACCCATGATGACCACGGGAGGAGGCGGCTCACCGACATTGTCAGGGTCGAAGGAACCCCACCCACCAGGAGGCTCGGGCCAGTTAAGGGCCTTCATGCCAGGCACGTTGCCCCGCATCCCTCGTAGGAGCCCTTCCTCGTTGCAGTAGGCTTGGATGGTCCCCTCGGGGCCTCCGCCTTCCAGGAACCGGTCAACGGTCTCGATGTACCCCTCGACGACCTTGGAGAGCCATTCGTAGGCGGGACGGGTGCCTTCTTCCCACTCGAGAGTGAGTACGCGACCATCCGGGTAGTAGATCTCAGTTCGCTTTTTGTCGGTCATGGTCTTTTTCCTCGGGTTGAAGGTGAGCACTGCGTACCACCATGTCGGAGATTCCTTCGTCGAACTCTCCGACTTCCTCGAACTCCGCATCTGCGTCGTTGCTGAACTCAATCAAATGTTTGGCCTCCTGGGGAGTCTTTGCTTCGACCTCCAGCGTGACGCGTTGGATCGTGGTGCGGTTGCAAACTACGTGGAACTTCGGCATCAGAGCTCCTCGATGGGACGGATGAAAGCGGTGTACGTCGTAGTGCCATAGCCGGGGAGCACCCCAGGAGACACCCCCGAGAACCATTCCCATTCGTCCTCTTCAGGAGTGTTGTCACGGGCCCAGTGACTTCCACCTTCGCTCCAGTCGACATCCTTGGCCGCCTGGAGATGGAGACGCAAAGTCGCCTCTGAGCGGGACACCGGTCCGAAGCTTGCGGCTCCGGTCGTGTGATTGATCTGGTACAGAGCGAACATTGGTTACCACTCCAAACTTTCATCCGTGCGGTCCGTCGAGAACACGAACCAAGCCCACCGATCCCCACTTTTGCCGTGGCAGATGAAAAGACCGTCCCTGTCGTGGTACCGCTTGAAACGGACTTCATGAGATTTGTCGTCGGCGTCTTTCCACCACGTAACCCCGTGGTCGCCGTTCCAACGAAACTCGCGGTTGTCTACCACGGCATCGAACAGCCCTTCCGGCACCTTGAGAGCAGCGAAGAACGCCTCCTGTGACTCTTTCAGTTGATCGAGATGGTCGGCAAGAGGGGTGTCCTCGAACTCGGCCTTGGCACGAGCATCGAGTGCCTCGTCCGTCAGCCATGACATCGTGCCGTCGCAGTCGTCCTCGATACACCCCATCCCGTCAATCCAGTTGAGGAGGTCCTCTCCAGGAGGTTTCCCCACGCAGTTGTGCTCGAGATCGTGTCCACAGACCCAACATCCGCCGTTAGCCATCAGCCTGCCCCTTCCGGGTACACGGACCCCGTCTCGCGCCAGAGTTCCGCGTTTTCCTCGAACACACCTGCAATGCCTTCATAGGCATCGATCCCATGTTCCTCCATCAGCGCCTCGAACCAAGCCACGATTTCAGCCTTGGCTTTCTCGTTGCGGCACGGGATTCGAATTTCTGGCTTAGCCTTTTGCGACGTGAGTTCTTCCCCCAGCTTCCGGGCAAACTGCGGCCGGTGTTCGGGAGCCATTTTCAAGAAGGCCCACCCACGCGGGAGGGCTTCCCACTCCTTCATGCGGTAGCTGTGGAGGTCGGGAACCCGCATGACCGCACACTCGACGGGCTTCCCGAATCGAACAACCGCATGGAGAGCCAAAGCACCGTCGAGAACTTCCCCATTGTCGGTGCCCAAAACCACCAGGAGACGTTGCCCGAGCTCGAGCTTGAACATGTCCAAACAACCGTCTTTTGTGAACGAAGGGGTCATGCCTCCGTTGTCGTAGCGGGCATGAATCCCCGCATCGATCCAGGTTTGGGCTTGTTCCGGAGTCACGATTTCGATGTCCAACATGGTCAATCCTCCTGGTATTCCTCGGGCCATCCTGGAGGAGGCCCTACACTGATGTCCCGCTTGTGGCTGATACGCTCGAGCAGGTTGAAAGCGGCGGTGAGCTGATTGGGAAAGGAGAGGCCCTCGTCAGCCGACGAAAGATACCCATTGGCGTGTTCGTGGGCCGGGATCACGGGGAGTTCCCATACCCATTTTCCTTTGTGGGCGACCAAGTCCGGTTCCTCGTCCGTGATCCGGAAGAGCCGTCCGAGACTGATGCCCTGCACCTGGACATCCAACGTGCCGGGAATGTCGCCTGCATCAAGAAGCTGGATGTCGAGTTTCATCAGTCCGTCCCCTTGATGTTTGCGACCGGAAACATGCGGTGCGCGATCGTAGCGATGCCCTCGTCCACCAGGACCTGGAGGACGGCATCGAGATCCTTGTAGACGTGCCCACATTCGTCGAGCGGCGTCTTCTCGGTGTTACCGACGATGCCCTTGATCTGGATTTCGTCGGGACCGAAGTACCGCACAACGGACTTCATCTCGTCGTCGATGTCGCCTTGCAAGGAATGGAGCTCACGCTTGGCCGCAGCACGGCCCATCATGCGACCGCTACCGTGGTTGACCGAGCAACCTGACTGGTACGCACCTTCCTTCGGAAAAAGGATGGCCGCCCCTGAGAGCATCGAGCCCGGGATACAGCACGGGTGCCCCGTCTTCTCCCACTTGGTCCCCTTGAGGTCCGGGTGTCCGGCCGGGAACGCTCGAGTCGCGCCCTTGCGGTGCACGAATCCCTTTTTGGTCGTGCCATCGGGCAAGACCAGCGTTTCCTCCTGCACGAGGTTGTGCGAGATCTCGTAGTAGACCTCACCCTCGACCTTGTAGATTTCACGAAGAGCCTGGTTGACGCCTTCGACGATCGTGTGCCGGTTGGCGACAGCGAAGTTCGCAGCCGAGTTGTGGTGAGCCCAGTACTCCTTGCCGAGCGGCTCGTTCGCGTAAAGATGCGACTGTTCGCGCCGGTTCTTCGGAAGACCCCGCAACTCCGCTCCCTCGTAGAAGAAATGGTTGGCCGTCTGCCATCCGTACCCGCGTGATCCACAGTGGATCATCACCCACACGGATCCGTCGTCCTTGTCGACCTGCATCTCGATGAAATGGTTACCACCGCCCACCGATCCGAGCTGGTGCACGCATTTCTGGTATGCCCGCTCAATCTTCGTCAGGTCCACGTCCTCCGGGATCTCGATGTACTGGCGCTCGCACAGGTCTGCCGACACGCCGAGAGCCTTGGCTCCGTAACGCAGGACTTCCTCCACGTTGCGATGCTTGATTTTCTTGGCGAGCTCGGGCCGGTCGTTTCCGAGACCCGTAGCAACGCGCTTTTCGACTTCACGTACCCACTTGAGTCGCTTGTCCCAGTCCGCTACGTCCGAAGCGGTGAGGCCCGGGACGCGCAGATAGACAACGCCACACGAAATGTCGTAGCCCGACCCTGACTGGATGATCGTGCCGTCCGTCACGACGACGCCGCCGACGGGGATGCCATAGCCCAGGTGACAGTCGGGCATGAGGTACACGCCCGTCACTCCATCGTAGCAGGCCGAATCCACGGCCTGCTGCCACAGCCCTTCGTCCGTCTGCTCGTAGAGCGACTGGCTCAGGAACGCATGGACGTCGCACTTCATGTCCCCCGTCTTCGGGAGGACAAAGTGGTTCGGCGTGCTCTGCTCGACTCGGTACTTGTAACTCATGTTCTTGTCTCTCTTGTTGGCGAACCTGACAGGATAGGGATCTCCGCTCAAATTGCCAACGTGGGCCTAGCCGCGGGAGCGCAGGGCTTCTTCCAATTCCTCCAACTCGAGCTGCCGCCAGATCCTCCGATAGATTTCCGGGGGCAGGTTGAGCAGGTCGTCGGCCTCATGGAGCGGTCCAGGAACCGTCTTGGAGAGCTGCTCCTGGAACGCTTTGATGGCTTCGTCTCTCGTCATCAGTCGGTACACGGAAGGGGCGCAGGATTTACACAAAAAGCGGGTTACGCCGTTGCGAGTTGTCCTTTCCCCGACCCCTTCCCTTGCACTGTCAGCACAATGCGCGTGTGCTGAGAGATCGTTTGCTCGATGATACGGAACTGATCCTCGGGGTTATGCTTGAGCAACAACTCCACGAGTAGGTCAGCCTTCGCTCGATCAAAAAATCCGTCGATGCCGGTTGCTTGCCAACATTCTCCATTCGCCGACCACGAACGGAACGGCTCTTTCTCGCGGTGCCGCACTCGATCTTCCTTGTTCGCATAGCGAACGGGGATGGTAGGCACCGGGGGCGTTTCGTCGTGGTACATCACTTCCCACGACTGCCACGCAGGACCGCTGCTGTAGTGGCGTAGAGCCTCGACCTTGTAGATCACAAAGTCGCCGTCGTTATGTAGTTTCTGGTGCATGATCCTAAAAACACACCTTTGTATGAGCGTGACGGATCCACCAGTTGGGATCCACATGGTAGGAAAGTTCCACGAAAGGCTCGTCCGTGGTCACTTTTTCGCGCTTATGCGGCTTGTGAACGGATCTCCCGTATCGAGCCATCTCGTCTTCGTAGGCTGGATTGGGCGCCTGATTCCCTTCTTCGTCCAGGACATCCACCACCTCCGTTTGCGCGCGACAATGGACCTTCTGGGCGAACTTGAGACGACCCCCACGAGTCACCGAGAACCGAAGCGGCTGCCCCTTCAGAGGACGCTCCTCCCGCAGGTACCGTTGGTTGTTCTCGGCGTCCCGGGGTCCGCGACCGTCAAGAACCAGAATCAGTTCCTCTTCGGTTGCGAAGATATCGGGCTTGTCCGGGATGCGGCGGCTCATTGCTTCTTTCCTCCCTTGAGGGCCTTGGGCCCCTTCTTGGCGGTCTTCTTTTTGGGCAATGCCTTCACGCTGGCCTTGAGCGACGCCATGGCGGCGTTGAGCTTCGTCTTGAGCTCGTCGGACACGTTGGCCTCGTCCTTCTCGAACTGTGAGAGCAACCCGGTGGCGGCCTCACTGTCGCCGAACATGACGTGCTCGCCAACGCGCCGCTTCATCTGGTCGAGGGCCGTAGCACGCTCGACGTGCGCGAGGATGACGTCCATCACAGCTTCCGAGAGTCCGGGGAATCCCTTGTAGAGACGCTTCGCGATCGTGATTTCGAGCTGCTCGGCTTGCTGCCCCGACTCATTTATGGTGGTCAGGAGATCCTTGCGCTTCTTCATCAGCATGGTGACCTCCTTACGGAAGTCCCGAATCTTCATGTCTTGGTATTCGGGATCGGCCATGTCGATCTGACGGGGGAGAAGCTCGAGTGCCGCCTGCGCCTTCTCGGCCTTCTTGGTCAAACTGGCCATCTGATCGAGCATCGCCGCCGTATCAGGGTCGATGACCTGGACGGCTTTCTTGAGAGGCGGCAACTCAGCAAGAAGAGCCTTGGCACGCTCGTCGGCGATGCGGACAATCTCTTCGTAGTCACGGCCACAATCCTGAACCTTGTGCTGGTACAGGTACTTGTACTCGGAGTCCGGGGCCCAACCGTGAGAACGGAAGAGCTTGCTCAAATGGAACTCCGAGATGAAGTGCCGCGCCGACGCCATGTTGGCGATCTTGGAGGCCGTCATCTGGCACAGGATGCGAGCGATCTTCGAGCGCTTTTTGAAAACATCCACGAAGTCCTTGCGTTTGTCTTCGCTCCACGTTGCCATGGCATCGGCGTTGCGAAGCAGGGCAATCGGATCTTCGGTGGACATGATGGGATCTGAGCTTGTCGTGGTCATTGAATCAGCCTTTCTTACGCAAACAGTTCTGGGTACACGGTGTGAAGCTGACGGTAATACCGAGAGAGCATTCTCTCCGCAGCCCGCAACTCGTCATCAGTTTGGAGGCCCGTGTTCACGAGGATGCGAGCACGACCCGCGTCCGGCTTGTTGAAGCCCACATCGTCTCGAGCCTGCGCACCGTCACAACGATTGAGCATGAACTTGAGAGCGTCGCGGAGCTTCACAGCCACCTGGGGAGTGATCGGAGCTTCGGGGCGATTGGCCTTCGCTCGTTCACCAGCCACGTACTGGTCGTCAATCACGATTTGCTGCGAAATGGCCTTGGCCGTGATAGCAGCCCTGCGCGCGATGGATGCCATGCGTGCGTCATAGTCGGCCTGCGATTCCTGCTTGATCTGGAGTCCCGCCTTCGGGGCGCTGGCTTTGTACTCGATCTCGTCCTCGATGGCCTTCTGGATCAACTTCATCTTGAGAGCGAGAAGCTGATGGACCCGACGGTCGACCACGTGGTTGCTCACCATGCGAATGATCTGGACCGAGCTCTTCTGTCCGATGCGGCGAACTCGATCCACCGCCTGCATGTTGAGCGCCGGGGTCCAATCGAAGTCCACGAAGAGCACGTTGCTCGCGTGAGTCAGTGTGAGACCGACTCCGCCAGCGGCGATGGTCAGGCCGATGCCCTTGAGCTTGCCAGCCTGGAACTCGCGGACGATCTCCTGGCGGTCGGCAGCGGAGACTTCGCCGGTGATGATGCGCCACCCCTCGCGCTCGGCGAGCTTGTTGATCGGAGCTTTGTATGCCGAGAACACCACCAGGGGCGTCCCCGAATCCTCGAAGTCCTCGACCATCTCCAGCATCGCAGGAATGCGGGATTCGGCCAGGGCTGCACGGATCTTGCTGAGCTTCTCGAAAGCGGGGAGCTCTCCGGCCTCGATGGTATCGCGGACCTCGTCCCAGAGCGTGTCGAGCTGCCCTCGGAGTCGGGCACCCATGCCATTGACCACCATGTCGCGCCAGATGGTGTCGGGAAGATCCTTGAGGACATTCTTCTTCAAGCGACGCAGCATAACCCGACGCATACGCTCGGGAACTTCGGGAAGCGGGGTGCCCCAAGTGTAGGCGCCTCCGTAACCGGTTTGGCCTCCGTTGAAACAGCGGACGAATCCCTTCCAGCCACCGAACACGTCGCGGTCCATGTGACCCGCCTGGAGCACACCGTAGAGATCGGTGGGCTTGCTCATGAGCGGGGTCCCGGTCAGAAACCAGATTTTTCCGCAGAGGGTCGCAAGCTCGCGGACCTTCTTGTGAACTTGGGTCTTGTAGTTTTTGACTCGATGCGCCTCGTCTACGACCACGACCACGTTCTTCGGGTCCATGTCACGGAAACTCGGAAGGTTCGGGATCAGAGCCCCCTTCACTTCACGGCCCTCGGGAGTCTTGGCGAGCGTGACGGGCATCAGCCACTTGGGAAGGATCTCGAAGTTCGTGATGACGACTTCGCCAGCCTTGGGCCAACGGAAACTGTCACGACCTTCCAGAACCTCGGCGGTCAGGTCGGGTCGCCACTTGCGAACCTCGTCCGCCCAGTTGTACTTGACCGAGGACGGGCAGACGACCAGCGCGCCCATGCTCGGGTCAATGGCGATCAGAGTTTGAACCGTCTTGCCGAGGCCCATATCGTCGCCGAGAATCGCTCGACTGTGACGCACGAGGAACTCGACCCCGACAGGCTGGAACTCGTAGAGGGTGTTGTAGTTCCGGCATCGCTCCATCGCGCGCTCAACCATGGGGTCGGTGGGTACAACACGAAGCTCGGGAGCAACGGTGATGCCAAGCTTGTCGCAAAGCTCGAGAACCCGAGCGCGATCAGAAGGTTCGGTGCTGACGTGGCGACAACCCTTTTCCTTGTCCCAGGTTTTCTTGCTCCGGTCCTTGGTCGGAGGGAAGGAACGAAGGAGTGGAAGCGCGGCCTCGTCGTAGGGGAAGTAAAGCTCGCCGTTGACGGTGAGCTCCTTGTGGCTGTTTTTGACTTCGCGTGCCTTGTGCTCGGCGAGGAAGTTGGCGGGGATGCACTTGTCGCTGTTACAAGCGACCTTCCATCCACCATCGTGGAAACAAACACCGGCCTGCGCAGCCACTTTGGTTTTGCAGGTCAGGCAGGTTCCAGATCGTCGGTTGGGAAACATGGTCATCGTGTGGGGCTCCTTGGTCTCATGGACTGCACGGCTCCCCTGCACTTTTTACATAAACCTGGCCCCATATTTTCACGAAACGCGTCCATGGGGCCGCTACATGGTTCCTGGGGGAATTTGCCCGGAACACCCGATGATCCCGTTCGCGCCGTTACCGCGTTCGGACGGTCTTGGCTCCGCTGCCGCCACATGTAGGGCACCGCTTGGGAGGTCGGGAGCCTATGATCTTGCCAGTGCCCCGGCAGAAGTCACAGGCGTCCCTCAGATACGGGCTGTACTGATCCAGGGGGCCGAGGTACCTCTCGAGCCCGGGGCGTCCACGGAGCGCCTGGGGGACCTCAGAGAGTTCCTCGGTAAGCCGGACCGCGCTCAACGAACTGGCCGGGATCCCTGTCTTCCGGGTGACGAGATCTTGGGCTCGTTTCGACGATACCGCGACAGCGAAAAAGATAGCCTCTCGTGGGTTCGTCGGCGTGACATACGTGACGATCCATGTCGAGAGGAACATGACTAGATCTCGATGAACAGCTCTTCGTTGTAGGCCCGGTTGATCTCGTGTCCCGCGTACCCGAAGGGGTTGCACACAACTTGTGTCGTCCCGAGACAGTAATCGGCAGAATCATGGGTGTGGCCATGGACCCACAACTTCGGCTGCCGGTCCTCGATCAACCAAGCCATGTCGCACAGAAAGAATCGGTTGAGAGGAGACCCCTCGTACTTGGGATGAACCGACTCGACTGCGGGAAGATGATGAGTGAGCACGATGTCGTGAGAGGTCACGGTGTCTTCGAGGAACTTGATCGCGATCACGTTCTCTTCGTAGATGCGTCCCGAGTTCCCGATCTGGTAGAAGTCGTTGAGGCTTTGCTCGTACCTGTGAGCGTCATGTGTCTGCCGGAACCACAGAGTGGTGCCGACGAACCGGCGCCCTTCGATCTCACAGATCGAATTGTCGAGCACATGGAGCTGACCCAAGCCCCACTCCTCCCTCATGTTCTCGAGTCGCTTTTGGAATTTCACGACGTTGGCTCGTACCCTCGGGATATCACTCCCGTAGAATTAGTGGTTGCCATACGTGTAGACCACGTGCGGGAACTTCTTGAGCAGGAGCAGCAGTGCTTCCCAGAGACCCGCAGCATTGGTTAGATCACCGGGGCACAGAAGCACATCGGCATCCGGCATCGACTCCACGAACGATTGACCATCATCTCGATGGAACTCAAAATGGAGGTCGCTGACGAGCAGCGCCTTCATACACGCCAGCCATCTTTCCGCATCCTTGTCGCAAGTTTATGGCCCAACGTCTCGCACGCCCTGCGAATCTCCAACAGGTCCGTGTGATCCTCCAGCTTCATTTCCTCATCGTACTGCGCGATGAGCCAGTATCCATCCGTCCGCGCCTCAATACGGAAGAACGTCTCTCTGAACGTGAACACGCACTCCCCCGAGGTTGCTGTGACCGCCATCAGTCGTCCTGGATGGGAAGGCTTTTCACAAAGAGCGCGATGCGGTCAGCCTCAGCTTGAGTCAGGTCCACCGGAAGGGTCAGTTTGATTTCCAGGTCGTGCCGGAGGCGGAACTCGTGCTTGTATTCGGGGGGCTCTATACCAGAGCCGAGCTCTTTGAGCTCATCGACAAGTTCCGTGATGGTTTTTGGCTTGGAGTCCGCCTCTTTCGCGATCTCAGACACAGAAGGGTCCGGCTCCGACTTATTCTCAACCGCCTGGGGACGGCGTGGGACCTTCTGTTGTTCGAGGATCTCCTGCACGATCCCCACCGCCTCCGCGACGGGGTTCAGACCAGGAGGATCGAGCTTCTCACCACCACGTCCAAGACACTTGCCCCATTTGTCGAACACGGCCCTCTCCCCGATAGGCTGGAGCGCCATCAAATTCGTGAGGTGGCCTTCCTGAACCCACAGATAGCAAGGTCGGGTGTCGGGAGCGCCGTCCAGACGCACGGCATAGGTATTCGCCATGCCCACGGAAGGCATAGCGTCACCGGATTTGTAGACGGACATCGTGCAGTCCCACAGCTTGAATTGATTGCTGTAGGGCTCGAGGATCCCCTCGACCTCGTCGTACATGCCCACGCTACTGCTCCCAGAGCGTGCTCAACAGATTGACCTCAGCCACAGTGTCGCCGCTGTTCTGAGCATCTTGCAGTTTGCGCTCGTAGGACGACACGCTTCCAACGACGGTGCCTTGACCACAAGGAGACCCGGCTGCACGGTTCTTGTTGACCATGAGAATCTCGGTACCTTCGCGTTTCATCTGCTCGTTGTGCGTCGGGACGGCACCGCCCGTGAGAGCTTGGTCGGTCTCCACATCGGCGATGGGCGACAGACGTGTGCGTATTGTGGGCGCGTGCTGGAGAACCGCACCCCCTGGCACCGTGTTGACGACACCCTCAAGATGAACCACCCGGTTGGCAGGAATGCGCTTCGTCACCGGCTCATCGGTCGGGATCTTGGGGGTCCCCCAAATGGAAAGTTCCTCGGGCCTGCCGACGATGTCTCGGAAAATCTCGTCGCGCTTCTCCTTCATGCGACGCTCGAAGACGTCGTTCGCTGTCGGAAGGGAGCCACCCACCGTCTTGCTGTTGATCCGGTTCCAGGTGTCTCTGACCTGTTTGAGTGCCGGACGTACTTCGGTCACGACCTTTGTGGCCACGAAATCCCCGAGCGCCGCCGAGAACTGCGTCGCGATTTTATGAGAATCGCTTCCTTCACGGACTTCCCGTTCCGCGTACAGACTCAAGGCCATTTGAAGCGTCGCAGCTTCGTCTCCATCCATCGAAACGGTTCCGGCCATCGCGCTCGCCATTTGAAGGGCGTAGATAGCACCCCGGCCTTTCGTTTCGATGCCGGCAGATAGGAGAGCGAGCCGCGCGATCTTGATGGTCGCGGCGTCCAGTTTGATGTCGAAATTGCGCTTGTTCATTTGTCCGCCCTCTCGGGGGTTGCCACCCGTCATTATACTCCTACTGGAGCTTGGAGCTCTGCGCGGCTTTCGCAGCCGCCGCAGCGTCCTTTTCGTGGCGTTGCTGGAGCTCTTGGCCTGTGATCGCGTTGAACTTCACGATCCTCCTGTCTTCGACGACCGGAACGAGAAACTTCACGTTCCGCAAAACATCCGGGTGCGTCTCTGGAGCGATCCCCCGAGGCAACCCGAGTTGACTGACGAAATGCCCCACGCTGGCATACCCAGCATGTGTAAGAGAGCTTCCCAGGACGACGTTCGTCCTGTCGGCGTCGGCCTCGAGTACGAGGTTGAGCCGGGCTGCCAGCTCTTCCACAAATTCTGCGTCGGTCATGACTCCACCTTACCGATAAAAGGGGCCCGGCTTCGGATTCCACACAGGACTGTAGGGCATCACGGGGAACCCTCCGCCGTGTGGAAGGACAGCGGGCTCAAACAGAGCATCGAAGTCGATCTGGTCGAGTTCTTTTTGATACGCCTTCATCTCTTCCGGAGAAAGAGGACGGAGTAGCTCTTCCAGAACTTTGTCAGTCATCGGCACTCCTTTTACGGATTCGGTGGGAAGGGCAGCGGCGCACCCAGGCCCCACTTGGCTCGGAGCACGTTCAGAACCTGCGTCCTTTCGCCTTCAGCGAGTACACGAGGATAGAGCAGGACCTGACCGATATTTCCATTCAGGTAGTCGAAAGTACGTCCCGGGTTGATCCCCCAGTTGGAACGACCAACAGCCGCGTCGATGGGGATGGGCTCCCCGAAGGTCTGCCGTGTGGGATCCCAGTAGTCGTCGCTCGTGTCCCCAGAGAATACTTGCTGGTCGAACGCGTTCACCCCGATGGAGGCGGTCCCGGTACTCGAGATGGATTCCCTCCACTCCAGGATGCCGAAGACCCCAGAACCAAGCGTCGTGCCCACCATCGGCACTTCGCTCGGGTTGATGAACGTGAAGGGAGTACCAACCGGCTGGATCGTAGCGTCCTGATAGATTTTTCCTTCGAGGCCACCGAACGTCCCGTCGAATCCTGCGGCCGAAACGAAAGTCCCTCGCGTGTTGAGCAGGCTCGCATTGAAGCGCCCGACCACGAACAGGTGCCAGTCAGCTCGAGCCTTGAGCTCGATGTTCAGGAACTGTTCCAAGGTCTCGTCGAACACGATCGTGTCGAGCCCGTTGAGAGACGCAGAAGCTACGGTCGGCCGGTTGCCCGCGACCGTCTGGACAGCGTTGTTGAAGAAGGTGCTCTTGTCGGCCCACTCTTCAACGAAGCCCGCGTTGAGCGTGATGGTACTCGAGTCGCTCGCATCCAGGTAAATGACGGGACCGACTTGAGCGATGCCCGGTGTCGCGGGCTGGAACGAGTTGGTACCGATGGCGACAACGGTTTCGCCGCTGCCGGAGATGCTACCGTTTTGCCAGTGCCGAAAAATGTCGTTGCGCAACGTCTTGATGACATCGGCCCAACACCATTGCCAGCCAAGGCTATGCGGGATCGAGGGGCATCCGCAAGAATCTGGAAGCAACCGGAAGATATCCCAGACCTGTCGAGTCCAAGGAGGACGGGGCGAGATGTCTCGCCACTTGATGTAGTAGACCTTGCGGTTGAGGATGATGACCCAGTCACACCCCGCGCGCCCGACTGGCTCCACGAGCAGGCAATCGAGAAAATTGCTGACGGCACATACGTCAAAATCGAACTCCGACGGGAGTTTCAAGATGTGCGACTCCGGTATCGTTGCGTTGAACGGCAACGAAAACGGTAGCGTAGGCAGCGGGGGAATGGGCGGGATCAACGCCATCTCTACCAAGGGCGCCCGATAGCCAGACTATGACGAACCCCAGGAGAGAGCTCATGCCTGACCAACCCGAAACCACCCCAGAGTCCGTCGAAACCGCCAACACTACGGGACCACTATCGGCGCTGGAGAACAAGGGAGAGCGTCTACGGTCTATTCTGCGAATAGCCTTCTCCGCTTTGCTGGGGGTCCTGATGATGGGCGACGTGGCGCTTTACTCGCTCCACCAAGCCATGAAATCCCAGGTCGACAGTCAGGAGCATCGCATCGAACGGCTCAACAGCATGATCTCGGATTTGTTGATGACGAACCGGAATGCCGAAAAGATCGAGAAAATCGAGCAGCAGGTCAACGGAATTGACGGTCAAGTCCAGGCAATCACTGAGACCATCAAGGCCCAGGACAAGAAAGCGGATAATCTTGAGGCCGAACTCGAACCCAAGAAGAAGAAGAAGAAGAAGAAACGCTAGGGCATCGTAAAGAGGACCGACTTGGCCTTTTTTCGGAACTCCTGTTTCTCCGTGGAAGACATCGAGTCGATCACAACCAAATCCCCTGCCGCTTGCGCCTTGAGGAAAGACCTCTCAAGTATCGCCTCGAACGACATCGGATGGCAGTCGTGCCGGTACATCTCAGGATCACGGTCGATCTCATGCACCCATATCAACGTCTCCGTCACTTGGATGTCTTCCGAGATGCAGGGCACGACCAGGTGACGCGGATAGGCAATCACGATGCGGTCATCCTTGTCCGACCACACCGGCACCCGCAAGCGACCATCCATGGTCTTTGAATCCTGGGTGATGCTCGCAGCGCCGCTCAGGTACTTACCGCCCGTCTCACCCAAGTGGACAGCCGTCTGATCGACATAGCCGTACAGCCCCGAACCGATCATCATATCGGCGCACCCGACAAACGGCTTCATCATTTGTCCATATCGTTGAGGATGGCGGCGACATCCACGTCCACGTACTCGTCATCACGAGCGACGCCGACCAAGGTCCCGTCACGGAATCCGATGGTGGTGTGTTTTCCGGTCTCGTCATTTTCCTCGAGTCCGACCACAACTTCCACGCGGAACTCGGTGATGAGCGGGTGAGGGCGGGGATTGGTCAGGCCAATGACACGGCCACAAAACTGGATGCCCTTCACATCGCCGTTGTTCGTGAAAATCACGTCACCGGTCTGGACATCCTTGGCAGAGAGGATCAGGTACTTCACGGGGCAAAGG
>Ga0307377_10002379_pt1 | contig 22263 bp, 23 predicted proteins | sample TR3MG_FD_202535 | JGI IMG/M metagenome (GOLD analysis project Ga0307377, IMG submission 202535) | Soil microbial communities from Risofladan, Vaasa, Finland - TR-3 | ecosystem: Environmental > Terrestrial > Soil > Coastal area > Acid sulfate soil | place: Finland: Risofladan, Vaasa | collected...
AGATTAATTATTTTATCTTACGTTCAAATAATTTTTTACCTGTTTCTATTGTTTTTAAATCATTAGCTGATATTGCATTTAATTCTAATGATCTTAAACTGATTGTCCTTTTTATTGTAAATTTACTTAAATAAGGATCATCACATTTCCAAAATTCTAATTTAATACTTCTATCTTTTTTGAAAACGTTCATAGGATGTTTAATATATTGTTTCATTTGATCACAGAATTCATTTAATACTTTCCTATCATTTATAATTTCTTTATTCACAAATACAGCCCCATGTTCATCATTACTTAATTTAAATATAATAGCACCAATTTCTTTTTTATTTTTCGAAGTTGGTTTAAAATCTGATAACATTTCGGTTTTAGCTATTACGAATTCATCTTGTTTTTTATTCAATTCATTCACTATTTTCATAAATGTTCTACCGTGATCATTATTATCTTTAATTCCGTTTTGAACCATTAAAACGTGAATCATTTCATGTGATAATATAGATAATCTTTGTTGTTTTGATAATTCAAAGAATTTTGTGATTTTAATAGATATATTACCTTTTTTTACTTCCATTAAACCAGCTTTAGTTTTACTATTAAAATAACTTATGGGAACTTCTTTTACTTGATTGTCAAATAATAATTCATTTAAATATTTAAACTCTTCCTTTAGTTCAGAATCACTATTTGTTTTATTTTCTTTTAATAAAAAATTTCTAAAACGTAACATTGATGATTTTTAATTTACTACTATATATTAAAAATTATTTCTTATATGGTGGTTTTAAAATATCACCCAATTCATCATACATACTATTATACATATTTTTTGCAGCAGTATCATCATCAAATACAACATTAAATGTTTGATTTATTCCTAAAATATCATTTAATCTATGAAGTTGTTGCAATTTATAAACATATTTGGTATAATAATTCATTCTATCATAATCCGATTTGGGTAAATCTATAATAACATTATTATAGTTTATTCTATATACTATTGTTGTAATTTCAGTTTTTATTATCTTCTTACCAAAGAAAGGTCGTAGGAAAAATAAATATTTAGTTTTTTTATTAACGTGTTTTATAGCTTGTGGTTGGTTTAATTCTCTTGTATTGTTTAATATTTTCTTTCTTATAAATTTCATATATTTAGGATTCAGATCATTTATTTCATTTACTGATTGACTTTTAGTTAATCTAAAATTACTTTCACCATGCATTATTAAACTACTCTCTAATAATTCATTAATAGGTATATCAAATATTATTTTAACATCTTTATCTTTTAATACTTCTTTGAGAGATTCTATAATCTTTACATTCAACTCCGCATCTAATTTCTTCAAATCCATTTTATTCATATATTGTATTTGAAAGTATATATTATAATGGTTGGGGTTTAAAGGTTGGATTAAACCTTTTTTATAAATAAACCTATAATATAAAAAAGAATCCGATTAGAATGAAGAAAGTTTCAGTAGTGATGGCTTCGTATTTAGGACCATACCCTGGCAGAGCAAGTAACCCAGAACAAAAATTTGTAAGAGCTGTTAAAAGTTTCCTGACACAAACATATGAAAATAAAGAACTTATAATCGTTTCTGATGGTTGTGATGTAACAGAAAGATTATATCAATTTAATTTCGCAAAATTCCCAAATATTAAATTTATTAAAATCCAAAAACAATTAACATATTCCGGTGATTGTAGAAATGCTGGACTTGAATTAGTTGAAGGTGACGTAGTTACTTATTTAGATAATGATGATATATTTGGTAAGAAACACCTCGAAATTATAATGAGTCAATTTGATGATGATTTAGAATTTGTTTATTATGATGATTATCTTGTGACAAGTGCTGATTTTAAGAAGTTACATAAAAGATATGTAGAACCAAGATACGGAAGTATAGGAACATCGTCTGTCAGCCATACGAAAAATGATTGGTTAAGGTGGACAACTGGATATGGACATGATTGGATTTTTGTTATGACTGCTTTAACCAATGGAATGAAATTTAAGAAACTTAAAACACCTCCACAATATTTAGTAGCTCATTGGGGAGGCGGTGAGAATAGAGGGGATTACTAATGGAAGTACATATATCTAGTGATTATAAAAATTATGCTGTTTTTGAATTAAGTTCAGAAGAATCTGAAATATTATATTACATTTTAGAAATAAATAAGAACATTAAAAACAATTTTACGGTTAAAGAATCACAAACAAACTTTTCAGTAAAATCTAATGATGTTAATGTAACAAAAGTATCATTTTTTATATCTTATATTAATCGTATATTTAATACAACAGATATAAGAATACAATTAAGACAACATAAAATAAAGAAGATTACTAATGGAAGTACATTATACAAGTGAAATACATAATTATGCACAAGTTGATTTATCTGAATCAGAACTTGAAATAGTTAATTTTATAATAGATAGTGATAAGGATTTTAAAGCTAATGTTTATAAAAGAAATGGAACTTATTTTTTATTTAATGAAAATAAAAAAATAAAAGTTGTTGATATGATTGGTTATATAGAGTATACTATAAGTCATCCATTTATAAAAGTAAAAATTCGAAAAGAAAAAATTGAAAAAATAAAAAAGGGGAACTAAAAATTCCCCTTTCTATTTATGGTTCAATTCCTAATACAATTATAGGTACTTTGAACGAATCTTCTATTACTTTAATTTCATTGACTGCTATATCAAAATTTCCACCACCAACTGACATATTATGTGCCATCTTTTTTGTGGGTACTACTAATACACCCACTTTAACGATATTTTTATCATTAAAGTGTTTTAATTTATTAATATCATAAGTGATAAATGCATACTTTCCGAATTGTATTTCTAATCCTAAATTATCTTTATAGAAATCAATTTCAGTATTAGAATCAAATTTTTCTGTTTTTAATTTAAAGAATTCTTCTTTATTAAACAAAGAATTAAATTGTCTATTTAATGCTTTTGGATCATAAAATTTCTTTCCTATTGTGTTTTTAGATAAGCTTATTTTATACTGTCTGTTAATTTTAACATCTTTGATTATTTTTTTGATTAATCGAAAATTACTGATGTGATCACTACTTTTCAAAAGATGTTCTGCGTTGTTAATTGAATAGGTTTCTTTGATTTTCATATGAATGTATTATTTTTATTTATATATCCCTTTAAAATATATTTGTTTTATATTTTTAATATATAGTTAAGTAGATTATAGGATATTTTTTATTTAAGCAATAACATTTTAATATATAAGAAAAAATCAAGATTCATTTAATATGTCAACTCCATTATACAAAAGGATGAAAGATAAGGGTTCAACATTTTATGCTTTCCCATTAACATCTATGCATCCTAACCCAAAATTCACTAAATTTACTTTATTGAATATACCTAATAAAATAGAGAACAAACGTTTAGACTTTGAGTATGAGGATTTCAACGGTATCACCTTTGATATTTATACAGATACATTAGACCCGGTTGCTCCTTATCAAGATTCATTAATAGAATCGTTAAGAAACTATGTGGCTAATCACGATACTATTGAAAGAGATAGTAGGATTTCTACTACAAAAGATTTTTACAATATAGATGAAAGACAAACACCAACAGAAATTATTTTTTGGAAGTGGTTAAGGAAGTTAAAGGTTATTGATTTTGAAGTTGCTCACCATGCTGTTGATTGGGATAAAAACATGGATGATTTTGAAAATCCTAACGCAGATACATTAACTAATACAGATTATTTCAGAAAATTGTTATGGACAGAAAGACAAGTTGTTGAATATGGGATGGAAACTATTGATTCTGGTGGTGGTAGTATTGCTATGGTTACTATAAGTTTTGCTGCTAATTTTAGAGTTGGAGATGAAGTAATATTTGATGGTAATGGTTTAGGAACTGATATTATAACAGGACAGACATACACATTAACACAAGTTGATGAAGTATCTGCTACAGAAACTATTATATATTTCGTGCAACAAATTAATACGGTTGTTAACGACCCGATAGGTTCTGTTAAATTAAATTATAGTAAAGTAGTACAATATATTGGTGAAATTAACGCAATGAGTGATGTTCAAACTGCAAGAAAAGATGAAACAGAAGTAACAGCTTACATACCACACCAAGCAGGTAGTTCACCAACAGTATTATTCTCAACAAGAGATGATCAAAATTATTATCCTGGTTTAGAATTACCAATTATGCCATCACAAATACAAACTGAAATAAAAGGTGCTGAAAATTTAGATTCACCTATCAGACAGAATCCAGGTGATTATCCAGGTTGGTATTATGGTCAATTTGATACTATTGGTAAAACTTACATGGCTAGCTCAGGTGACAAAATTAGATATAGTGGTGATTACTATGGTGTTCTTAGAAATAATAATGTTGGTATATCTGATGATAATTTTACTTTCTTAATGTCAGAATTTGATTCGACAAATCTTGATGGTATTAATATGGATTTTAATTTAGAACATTATTTAAAGATGTCCATTACTGATGAACAAGTAGGTTTTAATTTTGATGAATTTAACCAATTAACAATAGATGGTCAAGAACCACAGGACTTTGAATATAATGCTATTCTTTGGTATTATGAATTAGATGGTAATGATGTAAACGATGAAAATATCTATACTAATCTTTATGGTATTACACTCCTTAATAATCCTAAAAATAACGAAACTGATCCTACATATATCGAAGCTTATCAGAAATTAGTAAGTAACGATGAACATGATGGTTTATCATATATTCATACACTAAATCTTTCTACATCTGTTGATAATGATACAAGTTCAATGTCATTTGATCCATTAGCTATTAATAACACATTTGGATTTGATTTATATTCTAATGTAATGGCTAATGTAGCTAAATTAAATGAATCGTTCACGAATATTATCACAACATTCACTAATATAAATGAGGACTTGAATGATATGAAAAGTATTATTTATACCCAAACAGATATTGATCTAATTAAATCTAAATTGAAGAATTTAGAAGAACTATTAAAATTATATGAACAATATCAATTTGTTGATTCTGAAACAGTTTCAATCACAACAAATTTTGGTGGTGTATATCCAACTATATCTTTTAATATAAAGAATGTTGAATATTCTGATATAGTTAACATTAATACATCAGATATTTTTAATTATAAAGTTGCTACAGGTAATGAATTTAATGTTGAAGTACCCGATTCAAATAAATTATTAGTTAGAGTTACAAATAATGATATTACCAATTATAGTACGATGGGTATCTTACTTGATAAAGATTTAGCATTTAAACAATCTGCAGAATTATATTTTGATTCCGCTAGTGGGTATTATTCAAATAATTTGTTAATATCTATAAATTATGATAATGATAATGTAGGTGGTGTTGTTAAAACTACATTAATAGATAATTTTTATGTACCGACTGATATTGGAGATTATATTCCTGGTGACATAACTTATAATAAATCATATTATAATGATACATATGTTTCACATAATATTAACTTATTAAATACAGAAGGAACTGAACCTTTAATTTATACGATATTATATCCAACAGAACAAAATGTTATGGGTAGTGCTACATATCAAGAAAAGGTTTATATGGAAAGTTTTAAATTTGTTGATGATTTATCAGGAGAATTAATAGATTTATCAGGTATGTATGAAGTTGGAACAACAGAAGCTGATTTTAATCAAGTAAGTTTTAAAATATTATTAAACACATACGATATGACTTCGGTAGGAATACCAAAAGTGTATTTACCGAAAGCTATTAAATTTATTATAACTAGGGTAGATGAAAGTAATACATCTTCAATTGAAGATAGATATTTAATACAAAAAATATACTTATAATATGGAAATTAGATATTTGGACTTTCTAAAATTATATGAACAACAAGAATCATTTATAAGTTTATCGGAAATTGAAAAAGTTATTAAAAACATTTTTAATGATACAAAAGTATCTTCTGTTTCAACAGTATATGAAAAAGATAAAGATACAGGTGAACTAAAATTAGTAATTACTATAAACAATTTATTTTATGAAAAAACTGACGTATTACATACAAGATTTGTATTTCTTGTGGATAATGGCAAAACAAAATTATTGAAGAATAAATTCTTTTATTTATATGATATAAATTGTGATTATAGGGAAGTTGATTTTGATGATGTAGAACATTTAGAAACTAAATTGAATGGTATTATAGATAAAAGAGATTTTGGGAAAGATATTACAGAATTATCAGATATTAATGTTACAATAGCAGGAGATATAAATGAGTGGTTAGAAGAAAATGAAGTAGATGGTATATCAATATATAGTATTGCATATCACCCAATCGTAGATAATATGCCGTGTGAATCATTATCTTTTAAATTTGAAATTAATTTAGATGATGAAAGATTAATCGAATTAAGATTAAAAAAATTAAAAGATCACGAATATAAATTTACGTTTAAAGAAGGTGATTGGTTTCATGATGTTACTATCACAGATATAAAAGGAATGGTTCAAACAATTGGGGAAACCATAAAAAATCATATAGCATAATTAAATGGCATTTTTTGATTTCATAGAATTAAGATACGAAGAATTAACAACACAAATAAACGGGTATTTAAGATCAGTTTATAGCAGGTCTGATGAAATGTTTACTAATGCTTCCCCTTTTGGTCAGGTTATTAATGTTTTAAAAGAATTTTTTCAATGGTCAACGATTTATCAAAAGAACGTTGTAAGAAATTTTCAAGTAGAAGAAGCAGATAATACTAAAGCACTTAGAAATTTAGCAAGGATTGGTGGTCATAATCCAACAAGAGCTATTACCGCGACAGGTACAATTAAATTAAAACTTAAACCAGGTGTAGATATTAATTCTGATATTGCAGGTGGTCTTATTAAAGTTCAAGATAAAACTTTAATGAAAAATAAAACAAATGGTTATAATTATACGATTAGATTAGGTAAAGATGAAGATATTTATCGTTTATCTCAGTCATCTTCAATTTTCTTCAATGTTGTTCAAGGCACTTATGAACAACAACAATATACAGGAAACGGCGAAGTGAATCAATCATTTAGTGTCAATATTTCATCAACAGCAGAAATAGATAATTTTGATGTTGAAGTATTATACAATAATAACCCATTATCATTAAAAGATAGTCAATATGATATGTTAAGAAATGAATTAGCTTGTTATACAAGAACAGGTATGAATGGTGGATTAGATTTATATTTTGGTAATGGTGATTTTGGTTTTGTTCCAGAAGTAGGAAGTATTATTACAGTAAGATATCTTTTAACAGAAGGAACTAATGGACAAATACTCACCCCAACAAGAAATGATTTTCAATTTTTAACTGAAATAAGAGATAATAATGATGATACAGTAGATGTAACAAACAATTTTGATGTTATTATTGATAAGGATATTACATTTGCATCAAATGGTGAAACTGATGGATTTATTAAATCTGTACTACCTAACGTATCAAGAAATTTTGTATTAGCTACACCAAGTCAATACATATATAATTTAAGTAGATTAGAATTATTTTCTAAGGTAAATGTTTATAATACTTTAGATGATAATAATTTTGAAAATGATAACAAAATATTTCTTTTCTTAATTCCTAAGATTTCTAATTATTATACAGGTGGAATCAATTACTTTAATGTTCCAAAAGATGCGTTTTTCTTAGACGATTATGAAATTGATAAAACTTTAACATACTTAAAGAAATTGGGAAGTATAACAACTAATACAGTAATAGAAATTATTCAACCAAGATTGAGTATGTATGTTATGAATATTTATATAAGAAAATATGAGGGTTTTGCTGATGATACTATAAAACAAAATGTATTATCACAAACATCAAATTATTTAACAGAATTGAGAAGAGATGATAGAATTGTACGTTCTGATATGATAAAAGTTATAGAAGAAATACCGGGTGTAGATAGTACACAAATTACTTTCTTTTCAAAGAAGAATGAAGATTATCATAAATTAAAACCAGATAGCGATACTATATATGGTTTAGACCCCATATTAGGTGATATAGTCGTTGAAAAAGACGAGTTAGCTCTTATTAGGGGTGGATGGTCAGATAGGAATTATACGTACTATAATGACACCCCAGACGCTGGTGGGTTAGGTCCACTTAATATAATATTCGTTGGAGTAACTAAAAAGGAAACAAATAACTAATGGCTGATAGTTTAGAAAAAAGTGTACATATACCAGAATTATATGATCTTAATCATAGACATGATAATGAATTACATAATGCTGAAAAGTATAAAGAAAATATATTAGCAAGGTCTTTATCTAAGAACATTTATCAGAATGATAAAACTGCTGGATTTTTATATTTACTTCAACCAATGGTTGTACAAATGATAACATCAAATGTTATTTTAAGAAATTGGTTTAATTGGACAGTATCTAAATATTATGATAGACACAACAATTAAATCTTCGATAACCTACCCAAAGTTGTTTGTTTAATATCCTTGTATGTATCGTGTTTTTTGATTTCTGCGGTAAAGGATACAACTGCTCCCTTTTCAATATCAGTAACAGGAGAATCTTTAGTGATAAACCTTGGATTGATTGTACCAAATTTAGTATAAATATTTCCTTTACTATCGGTCATTCTATAAATACTTGTCCAACCGAAAGAACCTTCAAAACCAGAAATATTTTGAATAGTAAGATTTTCAAGTGGGGTTTTTTCACCAACTTGACCTACAAATTCTGATTTCTTATATTCTTTTGTTTTTTCGTTTTTACGATCTTCTGCTAATTTCATTCCCCAATACATAGAACAAGCAGAAACAATATATTTAATGTGTTTAATTTTAACAGAACCATTATTAAAGAAATTACGAGTGTTCACAAGAAAGTTATTATCTTTATATCTTTCATCAATGAATTTCTTCATTATTTTGAAAAACTCAGTTGGAGCCTTTTTAAGTATTTCGTGGAATTTGTTATTATCATTCATCCATCTATCCATAGCTTCTTTTGCATCATTACTATGACCAGGTGTAGGGGGAACGTAAATATAACGGAGATATTCATAAAGGTTTTGTGATGTAGATGATTTTTCTTTACCATTTGAACCATTTTTTTCATTCCATTTATCAGCTGCTGATTTTGATGTGTAACCTTTATTCTGTACAAACCAAAAGAAATATTTTACAACATCTTTAACATCAACCACATCATCTTCTGGATCATAATATCTTCCACCACCAAATCCATCATACCAATCTTCATCACCCCATCCACCACTTGTACTGAATGTTTGATTAAAAAGATTGAGTGTAGTAATAATTTTTAATATTCTTTCATAATCATATCCAAGATAATAACGGATACAACTTCCACCCACACGTTTAATATCATTTGTGTCTGTATTCTTAACAAAAATAGTCTTATTCCTAAATCGTTTAGTATTACAATGATCACAATGAGTAGAATCATTTAAATTTGAAGGGATAAGTTTAAAAGGAACTTGTTTGTTAGGGGCTGATGTAATAATACCTTCGGTATGATCAATGACACCTTGAATTTCCCAATCATTGTCAGGTTTTACTTCTTCAATAATATTGATTTCATATACTTCTACTTCTTGTGAAATAATACTATAACTATTGAAACCGTTTGAATCAGTACGATCTTCACGATTTTTCTTTATTTCATCATAATTGTCTGTAATAGTACCCCTTAATGTACTTGTTTTTCCATCAGGATATCTTCTTGTTAGCGCGTAATAACTTTTAGTACCGAGTTCTTTGACTTCTGGTTGGGGGAGTTTTAGATACTTACAGTATCTTTTAATATTTTTTAGAAGAGATTCAAATACCGAAACTTGAAATTTAGGAACTTCAATGACTTTAGATTCTTCGGTAACTTCTAATTTCATTTCGTGTTTTTTGTCAGCCATATTGCAGTGTTTTAGTTTATTATCACAAAGATATAAAATATATATTAAACCACCAAATTATAATTACACAAAACGGACATTTAAGACTAATTACAGTTAATATATAAGTAAAAAGATAGTAAAACTATATGGCAGATAAAAATGACGTAAATTTTTACGGAAAGATAGCCAAATTCCCAAAGAACACCAAAGCGAGTAGCGCATATAATTTTTTAGAAAACATTAAAGTTTCTAAGAAACAGTTGTGGTATATACTTATCGAAAAAGATGATAATGGATTACAAGTTATTAAATACAATAATAAATTAGGGTTTAATTTATATGACTTCATCAATGAATTAAAGAAATACTACGCACAAGATGAAGAAATATCACCATATATCGAAAATCTGAAAATAGATGGTGAAGATAAGTTTTCTATTATTAAGGATGTACCTGATGTAACAATAGGTGGAAAGAAGTTAATTACTATTCTTGCTAACGACTTGATTAAATTATTATACAAATAAAATTACGGTGAAGGCATATTTACGAGTTTTATAATATGACCATTACTATATAAAGAATAAATAGCATCATCAATATTTTTACCTTCAAAATATAAATTATAAACTCTATCTATAACTAATTCCAAATTTGGATTTATTTCTGGATATAATTCTAATACTTTTAATTTTAAATCATCAAAATACTTCATAAATTTTTTGTCACTTAAATATTTGTCGTATTGACTAAACTCTAGAATTAACATTTTAATTAATTTATTTTTAAGTATATATTAATTTTCTTTATCAACTATCTTGTCGATGATGTTATTAAGTTTAGATTTTCTAGATTTACTTCTGTAAATCATTTCATTAGTAGCAGATATTAAAGTTTTTGCATTCTTTTGCATTAATATTTTAAGATTAATATCTTTTGAAGTTTTCCCCCAACCTTTACCACTATCTTCATAATCTTCTTTACTTTCAATGTAATTTTCAATTACAATTTTAGGTACACCATAATGATATGCACACCTTACTAAATGTCTATAAGCATAAGCTATCATTTGACCACTATTAGTTAATTTTTCCAAAAACATTAATGATTGTTTCCTGGTAAGTGGTACTTCTTTAAATAAATATAAAAATTCGAATTTTCTATCAGGGCTCAATCTAGTATTTAAACTAAATTTAGAACCAATTATTCTTTTTAGTTCATCATCAGTTTTTTTCCTATATTCTGACATAACCTCTGGTTTTGACACAGATAATGTTTCTTTACTAAATGTTCTTCTGTTAAATATGCTCATAATTTGAAGTTAAATTAAGGTGTGGTTCTTTGTCTACGTTTGACGTAATTTATCTATATGGATATTTATTTATACTTATTTATCTAAATTATTAAAAAATCGTTCCACGAAGTTTTTTAAGTTTTTTAAGTAACGACTCCGAACCACACCCGTTTTTAAAAATAATCGTAATATTTATTTTAGGTTATTTTTTACTAAAAGTCTAATTCTATTTAACAGATTTAATATATACTAAAAAATAATGCAGTATAAAGATGCCAATTAAATTAAAAAAAACCAACATACAATATGATATAGATGCACCGGATGCAGGATATATTATATTAGGATTTGACGAAAGTGGTAATTTGGTTACAAAGAATGAACAAGGAGATTATGAACCTATTATAAATGATATATCAACAGGTAACTTTGAAAGGTTACAAGTAGATTTTTTAACAGTTGGTAATAGAGTTTCTGGTGCTATAGAAGGAGACTATACTATTGCACAAGGACTTAATATAACAGCAGAAGGTAATACTTCGTTTGCCCAAGGAAATAATGCAGTATCTAGTGGAGTATATTCATACGCAAGGGGCGAATTTGTGGAAGCATCAGGTATATTATCACATGCATCAGGTAGAGGCGCTGGTTCAGTTTCTAAATTAGTATCAAGTGGATTAAATTCATTCGTACATATGGTTTCTACGGGTGGTGGAGCAGGTGCTTTAGCTGATTATTCGGCAATATTGGGTGGTAGAAATAATAATATTGGAACATCTGCAACAGATTCAGTTATAATCGGTGGAACAACTAATACAATAAATGCTTCTGTACTTAATTCAGTTATTTTAGGTGGATCATCACAAACTGCGATTAATAATAATACAGTATATATGCCAAGAATGGTATTAACTAATACATCAGTATTAACACAAGGAGGTGCTATTTATTATAACGGTACTAATTTTTATGGACATAATGGTTCAACTGCTAAACGGTTAGATTTAACTTTATCGAATGCTGCAGCAAACAGAGTAGTACTTTCAAATATTAGTGGTAATTTAGACGCATCAAGCACATTATCATATTCTGGTACAGCCTTATTAGTAGGTAGTGGAAATGGTACAGTAAACGGTGTAACATTAAATGGTGGAGCTATAACAGCTACCGGAAATATAACAACAACTAATGGAACAGTTAATATAACAGATTCTTCTGCATCCGCTACACCATTATTAACATTAACTAACACAAACGGAAGTTCAGGTTCAGATGCAACCATTGGATTTACAACAGGCGGATTAACATATGCGATGGGAATTGATAATGGAGATAATTATTTTAAATTATATTATGGTACAGAATTAGGTGCTACTGATAGTTTAACAGTATTTGAACATTATTATAACGCAACAGTATCATCTAGATACACTAGATTCCATAATGCATTAAAGATAGACCAAGATGCGGAGAATAATTACGATATCCCTGGTCTTGAAATATTAAATACAGGTACGGGAGAAAGATCAGCTCACGTTAGATACGGTTCATCAAGTAGAACATATGTTGCGGGTATAAATTCATATTCTTATAATGCTTCTTGGCAGTTGTATTATGGTTCAAATTTTCCGACTTCTGATGCTGCTTCAACTGATGCTCATATGTTATCTTTTGATGGTTTTTATGGAAGATTGGCACTTGGTCGAAGTTCTACTTTCAATCTCCCTGCGAAATTTACAGTTCAAACAACAACAGAAGAATCAAAAACTTATGCAATGGCAGCTTATAATTTAAGGAATAATGCAGCTGCAAGTGGTATGTTATTCCAAACAGGTGAAGATACACCCACAGCTACTGATAATATTATAATGAGATTTGAAAATGGTACTGGTGGTGGTGCTGGTTATATGGGTGCTATTTATTTTGATAACGGTGGCGTACATTATTATTCAGTTATTTCTGATGTAAGAAGAAAAACAAATATAACAGGCACAACAATAAATGGATTAGATATATTAACTGATTTAGAATTAAAAGATTTTAATTATAGAAAATCATACAACGTACCAGTTACAGGTGTAACAGATGAATATGGAAATACAGGAATAACTAGTTATAATAAAGTTTATACAGATGAATATTTTCCTGAAACTAATTTAGGTTATATTGCACAAGATGCTATAGATATATATCCAAAATTAGTTAAATATTTAGAAGCAGATGATCATTGGTCAATAGATTATACCACACTTGTTCCAGTTTTACATAAAGCAATACTTGAACAACAAGGTCAAATAACATTATTAGAACAACGAATATATGACTTAGAAAATCCAGTTTAATACTGGATTTTTTGTTTGTGGCACAGTATTTGTTTATTTATAGTTAAACAATTAAAAACTCAATATTATGAAAAAAATAATAGCAATACTCGTAAGTGCATTTCTTTTTACATCACTTTCTTTCTCACAAGAACCAGAACTATCTGATTATGAGAAATATAGGATGGAACAAGAAAAGATAGAACACCCAACTCTTTATAGTGAGGTTGTACCTGATACAGTTTATATCGTTGAAACAGATACAATTTATATTGAATCTGATGACCAACCTATCATTGTAAATAATTATAATTATGAAGATGATTGGGAATATAGAAATAGAATAAGTTATAGATTATATTTCGGTTATAGACCACATTATTACTATGATTCTTGGTATTACAACGATTGGTACTACGGTGGATACTACGGATATCCTTCTTATGGTGCATGGTATGGTGGGTATTACAATAATTATGCATATTATGGAGCATACTACCCTTACTATGGTGGATATTATGGAGGTGGATATTATGGTCATAATCACTACAATCATTATTACTCAAATTACAACAGAGGATATAATAATGGTAGATATTATGCATCAAGTTCTCTTGGTAGAAACAGTTATTATAATAACCCTTATACTAAAACATATGGTAGTGGTTATGTTAATAGACCTAATACTGCAACTAGAACAAATACATCAGCAGTTCGTTCTAATACTACAACTAGAACAAATACATCAGCAGTTCGTTCTAATACTACAACTAGAACAAGTGTTAATAGGTCAACAAATAATAAGGCAGTAACAACTCCAAGAAGTAGAAATACATCACCTTATACAAGGGTATTAGAAAATAGTCGTACACAAAATACGAAGTCTTATACGCCGTCTTATAGTAAACCAAGAACGACTACAACTCCATCTTATAATAGGAGTACACCTATACAACAAAGGTCAACGGTTGTAACACGTTCTTCAACACCAAATAGAAGTTCATCTACATATAATAAACCGTCTACAACAAGTAGAAGTTCAACTTATACAAGACCTTCAAGTTCATCTACATATCAAAGAAGTTCTTCTCCATCAAGAAGTAGTTCAAGTTATTCTACACCAAGTAGAAGTTCTGGATCAAGTTATTCTACACCAAGTAGAAGTTCTGGATCAAGTTATTCCGGTGGAAGTAGAAGTAGTGGGAGTTCTTCTGGTAGAAGTGCTCCATCTGGATCAAGGAGATAATCAAATAAAAAAAGGGAAGCTAATCACTTCCCTTTCTTTTTTAGTATCTTTTCTATTTTAAGATTTCTTTCTCTAATCAATCTCTCACAATTATGTCTTGATACTCCATCTTCCCATTTTTCATCTGGTTTCATACCAATTATATCATCACCTATTGTCCTTGCTGCTATTTTTATCGCAATCGGTAATAAAGATTTCATATTAAACAATAGATTTCAAGAATTCGGCTCTTTTCTTATTGATCTTTTCTAAAGTGTATTTTTCTAATACAAGTTCATTAAGAGCCATTCCCATATCTTTAATAGCATTTGGATTATCTACAAAGAATTTCATTTTTTCTTTCCAAGCCATCTTATCAGATTCATCAATTAAAAACCCGTGTTTTCCATTTTCAACATCAATAGTATATGGTCCAATTTTACTAGCAATAACTGGCATTTGATGAATACCAGCTTCGATAACCTTTAATTGACTTTTTACAGCATTAAACCCAAAATCTTTTAAAGGAGCAAGGGCTACATCAGCTTCATTGTACATTGTACCATATAAAAAAATAGGTTTAGTCCATCTTCTTTGATAAAATTCATTTTTAAAATCTTCATTGTAACCATAAATATCTCTTTCAATATCAGTATATTTTCTTAACCATGACATATATTCTGAATTATTAATCCATCTATTACGATTTGTGAAAATGTTTTCAAATACAGTCCACATACTTCTTTGTGGATTATCCATTGATATTTTTCCACTTTCACCTTTCATTCTTAAATCGAAACCACACATATACATTTGTGATTTACTTAAAAAATCTTTATCAAAAGTACGGAAAGAATCTTCTAATATTGCAAGATCAGGTCTATGTGAAATACCACCACCCCAAATAAATCTAACTTTATCAGATTCCACTTTATTTGGTGTCCATTGAACTTCATTATGACTTACAGCATTTTCCAAAACAACAACATTTGGATTTACTTTTTTTATTTCATCTGCGAATATAGAAGTTGTAGTTGTAACATAATTAGCTGATCTGATATGATTTAATGTAACTTCTTTAGAATTATTCTTTTTCCAATTCTTATAATTTATATGTGAATGATGAAGTTCCCAATGATCATCAATATCAAATACAATTTTAATACCGTATTTCTTTATAATTGCGGGGAAATTTGCAGCATTTACTTGATCTCTAAAAGGAATTCCTTTATGATAAACAATAACATCAAAATCTTTCAATACTTCTTCTGTGAATCTAAATGTAAAATCACTATTGGATAAAAACTTTACTTCTATATCTGGGTCATTTAATGATAGATACGGTGCGTTCATTCTGTAATATCCAACCCCGTCATTATCGAGTGATAATACTAATACTTTTATTTTAGACATATATTAAAAACGTTTTCTTTTTTATAGTCTTTATATATCTAATTGTTTAGGTTTCACAGAAGAAAATCCAATATTAAGTTCATAGAAATTAATATATAGATTAAACATTTATATTCCGTAGGAAATTTTATATATAAGAAAAAATCAAATCTTTATTTAATGTCAACTTTTTCGAAAAGAATTAAGATCAATCCTGATGTATTATTAGAGTACGTATATGACGATACTAATTATCAAACCGCTGATTACAAAGTAGTAACAAATTTAAAAGAAACATCTAAAAGTTACTTATCTACAACAGGATTAAACACAGAAGAAAATAGTTTATTTATGGTTGATGCCGTATTGGATAAATACGCCAAAGTAAACGTTAGTAATTTTAATTTTTTAAGATTACAAAATTATGCAACCGCTGCAGTTCTTTATGATACGGTTAAATTATATTTTCCCAGTGGTTTTGATTTTTATACTGACTACTTAGGATTTTATATTAATGTATATGCACACGGATATGATAATAATACTAAGTATTCATTTACTAATTTCTTTTATACTAAAGATAATACAGACGCAATAAAAATATTTGATTTACCAAGACCGTTTTTATTTAATAGTAAATATTGGGTTAGGTCGATTGAATTTGATATTCCTTCATTATTTGATGTATCTAATCAAAGAATTATAACAAATGTTTTAAATGAACCATCACCTAATACATTAAATAGTAATTTAACTTATGGTGAAGGTTTGGGTACAAACAGCCCCATATTCGTTGATTTTGGTTTTATAACATCCAAACAAAGTGTATTAGGTGTAGAATATTATTATATGGGTGATTTATCATCATTCTCATTACCACAATCACCTGAATATAATGAAGTTGGTGTAGTGGTTAAAGAATCAACACAAGGAGATTATTTTGAAATCTATGGTCAATATATGGGTTCTAATGAAAATATGGATGAATTTGCTTATAACGAAGAAGTAAAAGGTAATAAAATAGAATTAGATTATGTAGTTCAATTATATGAAGAAAATATATTAACAACAAATCAAACATATGAAGTATCAGAAAATTTTTCTTCTAAAATTTTATATAGACCAATTATACAATTTTCTAATACAACTGCAGCAATTGATGTTGAAATGAGAATTGTAAATAGAGTTGATGGTAGTTATACATCTAAGTATGGATCAGTAGGAATAACAAACAGTATTAATAAATATGGAAGAACACTAACAAGATTAAATATGGAAACAGGTGTTATTAATTCTGAAATTTTTAATGTCAAATTTAAAAATATAATGAATAACGGTGGAGCAGGAATTGATAATACACTCGATTTAGTTAAGATTCCTTATCCTGTAATGATAGATAAATACAGAATTCTTACTAAGAGTACAAACGCATCACCCACCACAAACGATTATGTTCCTAATGGATTATTGGAAATAGTTATAACATCATTTGATACAATTATTAATTTTAATGTTGCACAGGATATTACAGCAAAAGGAGAACCAATGCCATATAATCTAACTGAATTAAATAATAATTCAAAAATATTATTGACATTCAAATCTGATACTGAAAGAATAGAAAAACAAATATATTATGAAGCAGATAATGCATTTGAGATTGGAAATATTTATTTCAAAATCGAAGAACATGATTATATTACTATTAGAAGAATGTATAATAAAGGTTATGATAATTTTTATTTAATTGTTAATGCTGATAGTTCGAATACACAATTATATTCAGGTAAATATGTATTTTATGAAGATTTATCATTTGTCCAAGAAGTTACAGCGGATCAAACATCAGGAACAACATCAAAATCCACTAAGAAATCAGCATCAATAAGTATAACAGATCAAGAAACTGTTAATACTGAAACAATTGATGAACCTGATTACAATGCAGAAAAAGTTAATTTACAAAATAATCCATTCATCCAAAGTAACATGGACGCTTATGTACAGAATCCTGCGGTTGATAAGAATTATTTTAATGTGTTAGTATATGTTAGATTTCAAACTAATATGGATAAATTAGATGTTTACTTAGCAACACAAAATATTACACCTAAGATAAAATACGCTAATATGTATTTCTTAGAAAGAGTTTATGTGACACAAGTACAAGAAATTAAAAAATTAGATTATGTTGAACAAGTATATGACTTGAAATTAACACTTGGTCAAGCACCACAAGAAGTTAAAAAATCAGGCGCATTATCACAAGCAGAACTTAGGTCTAAACGAATATATAGAACACCTGTTCCAAAACCATCAACACCCGAAAAGAAAAAACAACCAAGGGTTAATCAAACATTGGCAAATGTAAGAAAACCATATACTCCACCTAAACCTAATGTAACATTAGAAAGGGTTGTTAGTAATAAAGTAATTAAACAAGATTTTGATAATACTTGGTCAAGAGCATCAGCACAAACAGAAGCATCACAATATGATGACAGATTAGGTGGAAAACCAAAAGGAGACGCAACACGCAGACCAAGTGCATTATAAAATAATTAATTAAATAATAATGAGAATTAATTCACAAAATAATCAGTTTGTATTTAGCTTACCACAAGCTTATATCACGAAAGATATTGAAGAAAAATTTCAAATATTAATGGAGAAGAATTTTGTGCAATATAATGATGTGATGGATTATCTTAATAGTACCATAAAAGATATGGTATTTCCTAGTGTATCTTATGAAAAAGCAGAACAAAGATTATATCACGGTAAAAAGAAATATTATAGAGAAGCAGGAAACGTGGCTGATAAATTTCAAGGAGAAATTGACATCACGTATCGCTCAGTAGATTCCCATATGAATTATTTTTTATTATTAGAAATATGTAACAGATATTATTTACAAGATAATCCAAATTATTTACCAACTTTAAATATTAAAATATTAGACAAAGACGGTGATGTTATCTATATAATACTGTTGAAAGATGTTATTATATCATCTTTATCAGAATTAAGATTAGCTTATTACGCAACTGATTTTGCAGAACAAACGTTTACATTACAATTTGCATATAACTTTATAGATATACTTTGGTCGATAGACAGAGAAGAAATAAAAGAAGAATCTATATTTGATTTACCTCAAACACATGATCCAAGAGATGTTTCAGGACTTGAAGCTGAAATGATTATACGAAAGAAAGAAAGTGAAAATAGAATAAATGATTAAATAATTTAAAATATTTTAAACTTTACCCCCAACCAATCATATAAATTTAACTGGCAAACGTACAAAATAAAACTGACAAAAACAAATATTTTGTACATTTTTTAATTTTAACTTTAAAAACTATAAAATTATGACTGTAAAAACGAAGGAGAGTAAAAAAGTGAAGATTGGTTTAAAACCAACAAGAAATGAATGTGGTGATCCCGATTTTAATTGGGATAATATTAGAAACGACAATTATGTACCTAAACACAGGGATATTATCGTAGAAATAGAAAACCCCACTGGCTTATTTAATTTTGATACTCTAAAGAAGTTCCAACTTTACGAAGGATTAGAAAATCTAACCCAAGTACAAGTAGGAGCTACAATTGAAGGAAAGGTTATTAAAATAACCGAGAAAGATGTAACATTGGATATTAATAATAAAGACAATGTTATTATTGACAGAAAAGGTTCAGAAGAACGAATTTGTAAACAATTAGTCGTAGGTCAAGTAATGGATGTATTGATTAATAATGTATCTGAACAACCTTTTATGATAAAGGGGTCTATTTCAGACCTTGTTAGAATGAAAGTAGATACTAAAATGAAGGAATTCTTCGAAAACAAAGTTCCCATTAACGCTTATGTTAGGGAAATTATACCAGCTGGATATATGCTAAATATAGATATAGATCGCATTAACATTGATGCATTTATGCCAAATACTTTAGCGGATGTAAACAAGTTGTATAATCCCGAAGTCCTTTTAGGACAATATATAAACGTGATGTTGGAAACGTTACAACAAGACAAAGGTATTTATGTAGTAAGTAGGAAACGTTATCTTAAAACATTGATACCCGAAAAGGTGAAAAGCCTTAAATCACACGCAAAAGACAAAGTTTATACAGGTTTTGTTACTGGTACAAGAGATTTTGGTGTGTTCGTTCAGTTTGAAGAATGTCTAACAGGTATGATTCATAAAGCGAATATCAACGAAGTTTTCAGAGATAAACTATCCGATATCGCCCCAGGAACAGAGATTGATTTTTATGTTAAAGATGTTATTAAAGGTGGAAACCAAATAATTCTGACTCAAACATTAGAAGAAAGTCTTTGGGATACGGTACGAGTAGGTGACAAATTAGATGGTAAGGTTATTACCGTAAAACCATTTGGAGCATTAATCGCTTTAGATTATGAAACAAACGGTTTAATTCAGACAACTTACATAAATAAGAATAATAAGAGTCTGAAATCTGGTGAAAAAGTGGATGTGATTGTAATTAGTATAATTAGGGATGATCGAAAGATTTATCTAACATTTGGGGATGACGCTGACATGGTAGATAAACTAAAAGAGAAGTCATCCGAGATCGACAAATTGAAGCAAAAGTTCAATAATAAAGATTAATATATACTAATAATATTTAACCCCAAATAATAGCCAGAATTATTTGGGGTTTTTTTTGTAAATAAAAATAAAAATAGAAAAGATGATTAAGAATCAAATTGATTTCGACAAACGGAAATTTAGAAAAATTGGTGGTGAGGAAATCCAAGATGTAATTCCTTACATCAGAGAATATGTAAAAGAAGGACAAGACGTAAGAATAATGGTAGGTTGTGATTCCAAACAAAAAAGGAAAATAACCCTTTATTCACTTGTAATTGTATTATATGATGTGGAACGTCATAAAGGAGCACACGTAATTTATATGCGTATGAGAACCCCTAAAGAAAGGGAGATTTTCAATCGTATAATGAATGAAGCAATATATGCTCTTAATTTATCATTATGGCTAGATGAAAAATTAGAAGAATTTTATATTGTTCCTAAGTTTGGCCAAAATGAATATGATAATTCTATTCCTGTTAGAAGGGTTGAAATTCATGTTGATGTTAATCCAGAAGAAGGAACTAATAAAAGGAATAAATCTAATGTAGCATATAATGCCGTAATGGGTATGTTGTGTGGTAGTGGATTTAGAGTTAAATCAAAACCAATAGCATATGCTGCGAGTACAGCGGCGGATTATCTAGTTAAATAAAATCTAATATATTATGAAATTCACTAATGTTTTATTTATAAGTAAATGTGAAGAAATTCATGGAAAAACTTATGATTATTCATTAGTGAATTATATAAATAATCATACTAAAGTTAAAATAATATGCAAGGAACATGGTGTTTTTTATCAACAACCAAGACATCATCTATTAGGATCAGGCTGTAAAAAATGTTATGTTCCTCATAATAAATTAATAACTGCTGATTTTATAGAACAAGTAAGTAAAATCCATAATAATAAATATGATTATTCATTAGTAAAATATATAAATTCTCACAGTAAAATTAAAATTATATGTCTTGAACATGGAATTTTTGAACAAAGACCATATGAACATATTCAAAATAGAGGATGTCCTATTTGTGCTAATAATATCAGAAAAACTCATAAAGAATTTATTAATGAAGTAAATAATAAAATTCCACATATTAAAATATTAGGTAAATATATTAATAGGAAAACAAAGATTTTGGTTAATAATATTAAATGTAATCATGATCCTTGGCTAGTTACACCAACAAATTTATTATCTGGTTGTGGTTGTCCTATTTGTAATGAATCTAAAGGGGAACAAAAAATAAGAAATATATTATAATCAAATAATATTGATTTTGAATCACAGAAATTTTTTACAGATTGTAGAAATATAAATCCGTTACCATTCGATTTTTATTTACCCAAATATAATGTTTGTATAGAATTTGATGGGGAACAACATT
>Ga0307377_10002381_pt1 | contig 22254 bp, 20 predicted proteins | sample TR3MG_FD_202535 | JGI IMG/M metagenome (GOLD analysis project Ga0307377, IMG submission 202535) | Soil microbial communities from Risofladan, Vaasa, Finland - TR-3 | ecosystem: Environmental > Terrestrial > Soil > Coastal area > Acid sulfate soil | place: Finland: Risofladan, Vaasa | collected...
AAGATTATCAAGATATTCTTGTAAGTCACTTGGATCAAGTGAGCCATCAAGTATCTTAGTAGTGGCCTGAGCCTTAAGAGTAGTATACTCTTTTTGTTGTTGAGTCCATTGGTTAACACCAATCTTACACATATTATTTATATTATGTTTAGAAGAGGCCTTTGAGCCATACTCACATTCTTCAAGTGATTCCCAAACTTTATGATAATAACAAAATACATGAGTGACATTTCCAAGTTCATCAAACTTGTACACACTTTCTCTCACTTTAGATTGAGCCAACTCTAATACTTGATCAAGTATATCTGACACTTTTACATCTTTGTTAGTCTCAAGAAGAGTCACTAACTCTTGAAAGTTTTTCTTAATAGTCATAGTCATAATTTTTTACTCTTAGGTTGTTTTAACTCTTAAAAATTATTTTTTAAGATAGAGTAATTATACTCTTTTTTTTAATAAAGTAAAATTAAATTTTGTTAATACTTGCTTATATTTTCTTATAGCCCTACCCCTGGGGGGAATGAGGTGCTAATGCTTTTTGGCTATATGGTCCTTTGTCCTGGCGCCAGCCAGGACAACTTGGTACTTTTGATTTGAAAACTAGAAGTAAAAAATTTTTCTGGATTTTATAGTATGTTAATAAATTTATTAAAGACGCCATCCATGGCTGAGGAGTCCTACTTGCGTTTCTTAGGCGCAGGCTTCTTCGGTTCATCACTCTCTTCATCAACAAGAGAAGGCTCTTCACCAACAGTAGAAGGCGCCTCTTCCTTATAAACCGGCTCAGGAGCTATAGGTGCACCTGCACGGTAACGCATTTCGCAGTTCTCTAAAACTTCTAGAGATCCACCTACCGCTGGGCGGTAACGGCGTGTCCACGCAGAGTCTAACTTAATCTCCGTACCATTACTCAACTCCGCCACCTGTGCATAGCTTCCGCCTGTAAGGTTAACGATTTGAGCACTATGTATAACTTTCATATTGCATGTCCTTTCATTGGTCTTTGTCGTTGTGTGTTTGCCATCTTGGATTTGTTAATCCCGTCAGACTCGTATACGCCCATAGCAACACCACGTAAGCAGTCAGCACCATGAGAATATTGGTTGTGAAGAGGGACAGTCTTCCATGCTTCAAGCCTGTCATCCCACTCCTTAGTGTAATTGTGCATACAATCTATCAAATAGGTACACGACGCATCAATCCAGAGGTTATCCATGATGCCCCTGACTGCTTCTATACCCGTCTGGACAGCTACTTTGCCCTGTATGCGCACGTTTGTCCTCATTTCAAGCTTATCAAGTATATCTTTAGCTACGCGATCTAAGGCTTTAGCTCTACCAGCTCCATCTGTGTTACCTAACTGACGTGCTTTCACGTCATGTGGGAACACAAGGTCCCTGATACCGTCAGGGAACATGTCATTAGCTTCTTCAATATAGTGTTCTAGACCCATACCGTTGTTCCAGTACTCACCTACAATGCGATATTCACCTCTATACCACTGAACGAACAACATAACAAAATAATCGTCCACACCGAGGTCCATATAGACGTCCACATCGAGGTTTTGATCGTATAGACTTGTAACAATACGTTTCTTCCTTACAACCTTCTCTATGAACGCCCTGGCGTAGTATGTTCCGTCTCTGGATGCAATAAATGCTTCTTCTGGTGTAGCTGGGTATTCCTGGTAGACATCACCACCTAGCTCCCTACGCTGTGCTACCCAGAAGTTCTTCTGTGACTTGGTTAAAACGAAGCCGGTTTCTTCCTCTAGACGATCAAAGTACTTCTGAGTCTCAGTGTCTACATACTGATCTACAGAAAGGTTACAGTCGGGATCTTCTAACCAGGATAGGAACACTGGAAGAAAGTCCTTGGGACTCATTGTACCGGACTGCTCTGCAACCACACTTGCGTCCCACATGTCTTTGAACATGTTTTTACCTTCAGCAGTAGATTCAATGATTCCGGAGTTTCCTTGAGCCAGTGCTTGCAGTGTTCCAGTTTTTGTTTCTCTAGCTCTATTAGGATAAGCATTAGCAATCTTTCCGAATTCAGAGATATGAAGTCTCTGGAGAGTAGCAGACCTAAATGATACTCTAATGAACATGTTGCTCTTGTTTGAAAATTCAACGGCTTTGGCATTGTCTTTAACCATCCTCACTTGTAAGAACGATTTAACAGTATCATCTAAGGTGTCCCACAAAAACTTCACACGTTCTAATAGAGTTGATGCTTCATCATTACCTTGTGCCATAAGACCAAGATTAAGGAATGGACAGAACACAGCGTCATCAAAGAAACTAACTAACCATAACGTTGAGATACCTTGTTGCCTGGATTTAAGAATTATTACTCTTGGATGTTTCCTTGACGCTGAATACACTCTATGCTGAGCGTAGTTCATTCTGAAGGTAACGGGATCACCATACTTATCAACAACAGTGTAAATATTGTTAAGTCGCCATAACTTGCTTGAAAGATACCGGCGTTCAAAATCTTCACTAGATATACTATTAGGGACAGGGTTATCAAAGTGACTATACATGCCTTCAAGATTGGGGTATAACTCATTGAATTGCTCCTCAGTAATCCTTAGGTTTATCATCAAGCATACCTCCATACTTATTACCGCCTTCTGTACCGTAGTTGTTCTGCACATTGACCTGGGTAGTATTGTTGTTGAAGAATGCTACTTGCAAGCTGCATAACGCAGACGCAAGTGTTTCGATCTCACTGGCATGGTCTGCACCTAAAGCCATTTTGCGTATCTTATTACTTAAAGCGCAAGCTGTCTTTTGCATGTCTATACTTAATAACTCTAGACCTGCCACATTACCTGATATGTTAGCTAATGCAAGATCGGCTTCTTCTAATAGCACGTTTGGCATGTGAGACCTGGCTTCTTTCATTACTTCAGTTCTCATGACCGCATCCATATCAAGCAATTCATGCACTGCATCGACTTCCTTAGCCGCGTCAAGCTCTCTACGCATCTTAATGACCGTCGCGTAACTAACGTCAGCATCTGCTGCTACTTCTTTAGCTGCGTCCCCATTTATCAAACGTGCAAAGATTGTGTAGCGTACGTCTTCACTTATCTTTGACATCTATAACCTCTTCTTTATACTGCTTAAGTTGTTCAACGACCAATGCACTAAAGTTTATACAGTGTATTTCACAATAGCGCTTTATGAGCTTTATGGCTTGCTCATCTTTAGGTTTAGCTGAGAATGTGAAAACTGCCATAGCGTTTACTCGGTTGAAAATTTAATAAAAATTATATAATAACTGTTTCATTTTGTACACAGTTTCGATATAATAATTATTCACAATTTTAACACTTTCGAGGAACTAAAGATGGATGAGAAGAATACTCCTGCTGGCGAGCAGACATTCGAGCAACAGGTTAACGCTGTTGTAGGTGAAATGACACAGAACGAAGAAGGCAAATGGGTAACTCCAGAAGGCGTTTCTGAGGCTATGGGTTATGCGGCAATGGCAGAACGTCGCCGTCGTGATACTCAAGCTGCGTTCACTAAAACTCAACAGGAAGCTGAAACATTAAAAGCTGAAAATTCAAGGTTAGCAGCTGCTTGGCAAAAAGATGCTGTAAGCATGCTACCTCAAGCCGACCAGGATCGTTTGACAGAGCTTAAGTTTGCTGATCCAGATGCTTGGCGTTTAGAGATCGCTAGAGTGGAAGCTGAACAAGTTAACAAGTTCACTGAGCGTCGTGATGCCGTTTCTACTGAAGCATATAAAGAGACTGAACTACAACGCCGTAGTCGTCTAATTACAGAGTACAACACCGCTAACCCTGAGCGTCAGATTACTGACCAGGCTATCGATGATGAAGTACCACCTAAGTACATGAAACAGTTTGAATCTGGTGAGTTAACTTTCGATGAGTTCATGGATACATGTGCTAAATTCATCTCATCTAACAAAGTTATTCAGTCTGGTGAAGAGGTACCTAGAAGTCCTGATCTATCCAAGCTTCCGGGTAGTGAAAGGCCAACTGATAATGCGATACAAGGCGACATAAAGCAATCGTACAAAAATGAGACATATTAACGGTTTACACGGGCAAAAAATTTTAGTATAATAAAGTCTGTTGAATAGTAGTAACTGAATCCAATTGCTTCAGTTACTACTCAACCCTTTAAGGCTCCAGCAATTGGCTCCCTTTGTAACAAACAATTCCTATTTTAACCTAATTTAAAGGTGATGACATGGCTACTGGTGTAGTAAGTTTAACGTCAGACCTAAAGCGCAAGAAGTGGATGCGCGAAGGTTTGATCCAAGCAGCGAGTAAGTCTTTCTGGTCTCCAATGACTGGTGCTTCTCGCGATTCTATTGTCTTCCAGGCAAATAACGAATCAGCTTCAGACGGTCATACAGTTGTTTTCGACTTTGATGGTAACCTATCAGGTAAAGCTATCAAAGGTAAAAATACAGCGTATGGTAAAGGCGAACAAAAGAAGAAATTCAGCGACAAAGTTACTGTTGAGCGTTACCGTCTGGTTGCAGACAATGGTGATGTATTCGACGCTGTAGACATTGGCGATTTGAGTATCTCTCAACACAGTGATTCACGCTCTAAGCTTGGTGATCTGTTCGTACGTTTCAAAGACCAAGCGATTTTCGATTCTGCACAAGGCTTGCTTAATACTAACGATAGTGGTATTCAGGCTCCTTCGCACATTATCGACCTTGGTGCAACTTTTACCTTCAACACATTGTTGGACATTGAAACTACTGTTAAAACCTCTCAAGGTTTTACATTCGGTGGCATCCGTCGTCCTCCTGAGCCTTACATGACTTCAAATGGCGAACCCATTTGGTTGTTAGTAATTGACTCTGCAATGGCTAATGTTTTACGTCAAGACACTGCTGGTTACCAAACCTTGGTAGCACAAGGTGATGTTCGCGGCGACCAAAACAGAAACATCAAGGGTGTAATCGGTAAGCTTGGTTCTATCTTGATTGTTGTAGCTGATCAATTCTTCGGTGACACCTATGGTACTCAACTTGGTTGGGGACTAGACGACTCGGAGATTGAAATCTGTGGTATGCGTCAGTATGATGGTGCAAATGCTGCAACTGCGTTGTGGACTGGCCAAGCTGGCTTTAACTACAACTCTGCAAACCTGCATTCACGTGGTTTGTTAATGGGCGCGGGCGCTATCCAAACTGCTTTCGGTAAGATGCCAGATTATAAGTTCCAAGAGTCGCAAGATTTTGGAATCAAGTCTGAATCTGCTGTTGAGTTCTGGATGGAAGCTCGTAAATGTAACCTTAAAGCGGAAAACGAACAGTACAAGGCAGCTAAAGTATCTGACTTGGACTACGGCGTTATCGCTATTGACTTACAGGTGTAATCATGGGTGTTAATGCATTGCGTAAAAGCACGTTTGATCAGAAGCGTAAAATCTGTATTCTTTCTCCTGTTATCAATGAAGGTGTTGGTGAAGCAGAGGTTGATTTATCAGTCTCTCAGAGTTACCGAATTGCAAACTTACCAGAAGACTCTCTAATTGTAAATGCTTACATTTGGACTAAAGGTGTCTCTGACGCTGCTACTTCAGCTGCAGTAACTCTTGGAACTACCGAAGGTGGTACTCAGATTATGACTGCAGGCAATTTGAAAGCTGCCGGTAAGTCTGGTACCTTCACAGGCGTATCCGATACTGGTTCAGGCGTACCTGTATGGTTCAACGCTACTATCACTGGCGCATCAACTAACGTTGGTGAGTATGTGGTTATCGTTGAGTACATCGAGTACACCTTGAAAACTGGTGAATATACTAACGTTAACGCGTAAGTGTTTAAAAAGACCGTGCGATTGTGTGCGGTCTTTTTTTAACGGAGACATTGATGGCCAGGATATACGACATAATAGAAAGAGCTAGAGACGTTCTAGCAGACCCTCGTAGTGAACGATGGTCGGACGCAGTACTACTGCGCTTCATAGATGACGCTCATAAAGACGTCGCTATACATTCAAAAATTCTTAAAGACACTTACATTATCCCACTCGAGGCTAACCAGCCTTTTTATCAGTTACCAGACAATGTGTGGATGATAACACGTGCTACTTTTAACAACTCATTTATCGGCTTATACTCACACGACTACCTTGATGAGTTAGCGGTAAAACAAGCTGTATCAGACAGATCTTACGAGCGCAATGAGCGTAAGTACGGTTCATCTGACCCTATAGACAACTTCTCTTCGTCTAACTGGGAGATTGATACTTCCAGTGAGATAAACGCACTCATTTACGATCGTCGTAACATGAACAGCATTAGAACTTACCCTATTCCGAACGACGACATTATCTCAGGTGTATCAGGTGCTGACACTGAGTATGGTGTAATGGTTGAGTACGATAACGTGTATGACACCTTCGATACAGTATTTGGTGTATTCGACGCCATAGAAGATGCTTCAGGTACTATCACATCTACAGTTGATGAAGACTACGGTGTAACTATTGGTGGTATTGATACTAAGTCTATTAAGATCTGGTACATACGCGTACCAACAACAATACGTGAAATTCAAGCACCGTTAGAAACACCACCTATGTTCGACAAAGCTTTGCGATACTACGTTATAGCACAAGCTTTCATGTTAGACCTGGACACACGCTACAAAGAGAAAGCTGCTGATTACATGAGCTTGTACCAGCGTGAATTAGGTAAAGCGGTAGAGACAGACCTCAATGATGCTGCTCGTAAGACTTACCAGGAGACAACGTATAGAACGGGGTTCGAGTAATGGACGAAAGGTTACGAGACATTGAGAGTGATGTCGCTACGTTGAGACAACAAACTAAACAGCACTGGAATACACTAGAGAAACAATCGGCTATGATTAGTGAACACGAAAAACAAATTATGGAAAACAAGTTTGATCACGTTAAGCTAATGCAACACCAGACTGCAACAGAAATTGCGATAGCTACGCTATCTGAAGATACTAAGGAAGTTCTAGCTAACTATAATAAATTATTAACTAAGATAATGATTGCTTTGGTTGTCCTAATAACGGTTGTTCCAGAAGCTAGAGATGCAGTGATAGGTATACTTAAATGAAGATACAGCAATTCACAGGTGGTTTAAGTAACAGGTTAAGACCTCAATACTTAAACATTAACCAGGCGATTGTTTATGAGAATATAGACAACACTCGCGGCACCTTATTGCCTGTTAAAACAAACAGAGACACAGGTCGTAGAGACTTGCAAAAGTACTCTTACTTCTATGAGGCTGGTCAAGAGTTCCTTAGCTTTGCTACTAGACGCCAGTTTGTAGAGTATCAAGAAGTTCTATACATATCTAACGAGAATGGTATACCACAACGTTATGATGGTACGTTAAATCGTTTAGGTGTGTTACCACCTGCAGCAGCACCTGGCATAGCCGGTCAATTCTCTCCACCAGATGTTATAGGTACCGAAACAGCTATTACTTCTCCAGTACCTGGTGCTTTACCATCCACTGAATTAGAGTATTTATTAGTTAACTCCGATACACCTGCTTCAGGTGAAACTATCCAATCAATAGCATACTCGTTATCCATAGATGAAAATGGTCTACCAGCATTCAAGGTTAAGTCATTCCAAAACGCCATATTTAGTAAAGGAGTGTCTGGTGTTCCTGGTGCAGACCGCACGGTAACTTTCCAGAATGTTAATACATACAACAATGGGTTTGGTAACAACGGTGTTGAGATCTATCGCTTATACAATGGTATTTATCGCTTGGCTGGTTCTGTTGCTAACCCTGCCGCTACTTTCACTGATAGCGTGGAAGATATTTCTAGCAATCAAATTTTTGATGAATCCAGGTACGGTAATATACGTGGTTTTATACAGTACGCTTATACATATTATAACTCTGTGAATGATGTTGAATCTGAGCTATCTCCGCTAACAGTAGAGATAAATGCAGAGAATGGTATCAAGCCAGACATAACAGTGGTAGCATCTACAGATCCTCAAGTTGACAAGATCAAGATATATCGTATTGGTGGTGATTTAACACAGTTTACACTGGTAGATACTATAAACAACACTAGCGGTGTTTATGAAGATAAGTTCCTAGACATCGACATAGCTGGCAACTTGTACGATTCTGACCGAGGTGCACCACCCAATAACATAACAAACTTTGCTGAAGCCTATGCTATACTATTTGGTTCTGTTGGTCCACGTTTGTATTTCTCTGAAATAGGCAAACCACAATACTGGATCGCTACTAACTTTCTAGACTTCGATACAGAAATTACTGGCATTGCTCCGGTTGCTAACGGCTTGCTAGTTTTCACGAAGTTGAAAACTCACTTGTTAACTGGAACAAGCGCAAGCTCATTTAGCCAGCAAGTACTATCAGCTGACCAGGGTTCTATAAGTAAGTATTCTGTTAGATTGATTGATGACATTGCTATTTGGGTATCTACTGATGGTCTATGTGTTTCAGGTGGTGCAGACATTAAAGTAATATCGCAAGAAGCGCTTGGAAAATTAGAACTAAAACCTGACAACTCTATTATCTATGACCAGGTATATTACCTTGTAGAAACTGATGGTTCTATTCTAACTTTTGATTTTAAGTTTGGTCAAATATACCGTGACTTGAATGTAGGTGTTCAATCTCTTACTAAAGGCAATGATGTATTATATGGTTGGGGTAACGGTGCATTTTTCGAGATGTTTGCGGGTAATGACTTCCAAAAGATGAAATACGTTTCACCTAGGTTTATTGATGGCTCTGCGACTAACCACAAGTCGTATAAGAAGTTTTATATATATTCTAAGGGCCAAATAAGCCTAAAATTATACGTTGACGACAGGCTCGTACAGGAGGCCTCATTTAGTACCGAGGACAGTCATGTGGTTCAAATACCTGTAGCAGAACAACGAGGCTTCTTCATTCAGGTAGAGATTGAGGGTACAGGCGAAGTATATGAGTATGAGTACTTAGCGGAGCTGCAAAAGAATGTCTAATAATACTCTACAGGTACCGCCTGAGGTACTAAACCAGACTGTTCTACGCAGACTACTGGTTAACATAGCTGGCATTCTAACTGACGTGCAAGATGATATAAGTGTTTTTAAACTTAACCTTGCTAACGCCGATGTGCTTGCTCAAATACAAAACGCTGGATCAGGCTTTATAATTACTGTAGAAGAGCGTAACAAGTTAAGATCCATAATATCTAGATTGCAAACAGCTATAGAAACAAGTTACGATGACTCTCTAACAGGTTTTGGGACTAATGTACAAGTGGCACTGGATGCCATCAAGGTTTTATTAGACGCATCGATACCAGTAGCAGCTACACTGATAACTACAAACACAGTTATAGCTAACACAGTTACTAAAGGTATTTATGACATAGATGCAAGCCTGGGTGATGTTACCGTAACACTTCCAGCATTTGCTTCTGAAAAAGAGTTCACCTTCAGAAAGATAAATACTGCAGGTGGCAATGGTTACGTACAAACAGCAGGACTAGACACAGTGAATGGTGATACGTTGATTAAGTTATGCGGTTCATGCTACCCGGCTACTACTGTTTATTCGGGTGACACAGAGTGGGGTTTGAAACGATGATTTCTGTAGGTTGTGATTGCACACCAGAAGCTTTAGCCATCGCTATATACTCTAGAGATGCATTCGGTCGCTTTAGAACTTCTGAGCCAGTTACATTAGCTGATATAACTCATGCTTTTGATATAAATCCTTTATCTATAAGTGAACTCACTGCTACTGGCGCTACTAGTACTTATCAACAAGATGAATCAGCTGTAGATATGAATGTAACAACTACAGTTGGTTCCAGGATTGTTAGACAGTCTAGACGTTATTTTGTGTATCAAGCAGGTAAGTCACTATTGATATTCCAAACAGGAGTACTTACTGATGACGCAACTAATACAGGTGTTAGATCACGTATCGGCTATTTTGATGACGACAATGACAAGTCAGTCGATGCTGGCGGTAACGGCTTCTTTTTTCAGTACTATAACAATGTATTGTCTGTGGTCAAACGATCATTTGTCACTGGCGCTCAAGTTGATACTGTCATTCCTCAGTCTAGTTGGAATATTGATAAGCTTGATGGTACTACTGATAGCGGGATAACTATTGATGTTGAAAAAGCTCAAATATTTTTTATGGACCTTGAGTGGTTGGGTGTTGGTTCTGTTAGATTGGGTGTTGTTATCAACGGTGTGCCTTATTATGTACATCAGTTTAATCACGCTAATGTAGAAGAAACTACATACATGACAAGAGCTATCTTACCAGTAAGATACGAGATAGAACAAGTCAATGGCGGTGTAGCAGGCCAAATGAAGATGGTCTGTATGTCAGTATCTAGTGAGGGTGGACATAATCCTTCTGGTAGACAATTTGGTTATGTACTAAATAACACCGTAACTGTAAATACAACTGAGGAAGCGATACTTGCAATTAGACCTAGAGCTGGCTATGAACGCGTAACTATGAATACTTTATTGTACCATCTAGGTAGTACCACCAATGATACTTTTGTCTACAGAGCTTATGTTGGTTCTACAGTTACTGGTGGTGCTTGGGCTAATGTTAATGCGGATTCAGCAGCTGAAGTTAACACTACAATGACAGCATTCAGTGGTGGTAGAGCAGTTGATGTAGGCATTGTATCTGCGCAAACACGTGGTGCTAGAAGTGAGGCACCTTTATTAGAAACGTTCGGTGCAGATATTGATGGCACACCACAACTAATTGTACTAACAGCGCAAAATCTAGCTGGTGCAGTTAACGTGGTGCGTGGTATGACATGGGAGGAGATTTGGTAATGGCTAAGATCGTTGTAACTACTGTCGGTAATGCTATTTACGTTGAATTTAACGACTACTCTACATTGACTGGCTACACTAAAGGCACGTGGGAATTATCTCATATGTTAAGGGTACAATTGTTGCCTAGCATTGTTGTTATGCAAATGCTAGACAGTTCACCTTGGCCTTTATCGCATATTGAAACACTAGAGTCTTTTCAAGTCGACTCTATCAACGGTGTAGCTATTACATCTAACGACGACTTGTACACAAAACTTTCAACCCTTATGGAATAACTATCCTTAGGAGGATAATATGAATGAACTAACTGCTTTTGGAGAAACCTCCGTAGCGCAAAATGTACCAGTAGTACAGGTCGATGCCACTTATGGTATCGATGCATCACAGCTAGACGAGTTCTTAATCGGCTCTGGCGTTATCAGTACTGCTCTTTCAGAGTACAACATAAGCTCTGGAGGTGCTGGTGGTGTAGCGGCTCTATTCAGTACACGGTACTTATCGTATCACCCAGGTCAAGGTGGTCTTGCTCGCTTAAGTGCAGCATTTGACACACCACAATCTGATACCTCGCAATTAGCTGGTGTGTTGAATGGCACAGACGGTTTTGCCTTTGGTTATAACGGTTTACAGTTTGGTATCTTGCATCGCCGCGATGGTGAGCATGAGATTCAACAGTGTGAAATCACTGCTGCTCCAGGTGGTGCTGAAGATGTTACACTAACGCTTAACGGTGTTGCTTACGGCCCTATCGCAGTGACTTCGCCGTCAACTAACGGCTTAGCATTCCAAGTAGCTGTTTGGGCAAATGCTAACATCCCTATCTACCGCTTCTCTACAGAGAACGATGGTATTAACGACTTCTTGGTTGTACGCTCTTTACTAGCTACAGGCCCTGAAGTTGGTGCGTTCACCTTAGTGTCTACTGGAACAGGTGCAGGTACGTTCACACAGCGTAATGCAGGTGTATTAGCAACTGACGACTGGGTCTACATTGATAAGTGGAACAATCCAAGGCTAAAAAGTCAGATCTTACCACAGACTGGTAATGTTTATCAGATCAAGTATAACATGAGCTATGGTAATATAGAATTCTACATGGCTGATCGTAAGACTGGTGATTACGTACTAGTCCACACTATTCAATGGGCTGGCTTGTTTGAGCGTCCAAGCGCTTATAACCCACACTTTAGATTAGCTTGGTCTGCTGTCGGTGGCGCAAGTGCTACACCTACAGTTGTACGAGGTGCTTCAGGTTCTTTGTTCTCACAAGGCGAGCGTGTGTTCACTACTGAAATGAAGACTGCAGACTTTGTTAAGGTTGATGCTAATACAAATGGTGTCGTCGGCACATTATTCAATGCTGATGTTGTCAAAGACCAAGTCAATCACATTGGTCTTGTTCCTCAATACATGGATATAGTGTTTGTATCTGGTGACCCAGTTGCTGCACCTTATGCTATTATCCAAGGTAGTAAGAACGTAGTGTTTGCTGGTAATAACTTACCAGTGCGTGAGTTTGTTGATGAAGATCAGTTTGGTTTATTAGATACAGAAGCACAGAACTATGTAGGTGGTGGTGTACCTGTTAGAGTTGCCTCAGTACCGCATGGAGGTAGTAGACTCGTTGATTTAGCTGCTTCAGGCTTAGAGTTAGCACCAGGTGAGAACTTAGGATTTGTAGTGGTAGGTCCAGCAGGTTTATTACCGCCAGGTTCGTTTGTTATAATTTACATCGGCTATAAAGAGGACAGATAAATGCTAGGAGCAATCACGGCTGGCGTCGCCATATATGGCGCCTTAACGGCAGACGACGCAGCTGGTGAGGCTGCTAAGGATGCTAACAGAGCAAATGCTGCGTCTCTTGCTTTTGAGCGTAAAAAGTATGATGACTGGAAAGCTATCTATGGTAATATAGAAGAGAACTTAGGTAAGTTCTACGAATCATTAACCCCTGAGAAATTAACAACTCAGTCGCTAGAAGCTTACGAGATGGAATTCTCTAATGCTATAAAAAGTGTTCAAGAAAACTTTGCGCAGCGTGGTATTGATGATGATGCAGGTGTTAACTTTGCCGTAGAGCAGACTGCTGCTTATACTCGTGCTAAAGATCGTGCTAAGATAAGAATCGAAGCTGATAACAATGTACGAGAGCAGCAAATGGCTTTCTTAAATACTGGACTAGGTCAGAACCCTGGATCAAGCATGAGTCAAGCACTAAGTAACCAGGCTTCTCAGGCTGGTACGTTGGCACTATCCGCAGCTCAGGGTGCTGGTGATGCGTTTAATAATGCTGTTACAACCACGGGTAAGGTGATCGGTGATTATCTTGACTCGAAGAAAACAGTGTAAGGAGTAAATTGTGAATTATAAAAACGTACAGAGAGCTTCTAGATCAGCTGGTATTGCACAAGGTGCTGCGAATGTACATGAGTATGAAAGTACTCGTGTAGACCGTAATGCGGCTCGTGAAGAAGCTAAGATGATGAATAAGCAAAGGTCTAACATATTAGAACAGTATGAGATGCGTTCTGCAGCTGGTGTTCATGAAGCACAAGTTGCAGACGAGCTTAAAGCACTGCAAAACAACATGTATGTTATGCAAGCCAAAGATATGGAAAATCGTTCTTTCGGCGCTATGAGACAGTGGGGCACTGACGTATCAAATACCGGTCCACTTAACCAGTTTTTAGAGTATGCTAAGTCTCAACCAATGGGTTCTCCGTATAAAGACACTACTGGTTACGAGCCACTTCGTCCAGAAGATATAGCAGCGGCTAAGAAGAAGATGATTCAAGATGGCGCGTCTAACAAAGAAATAATTGCGCAATTTGCTGACATTAACCAGGCAACTGGCCGGTTCGTTATGGCTAACAAGATAGACGCAAAGGGAATGGCTTACAGAGAAGTCATAGACATGGACAAGTTCAAGATAGCTTCTGGTTATGCCCTATGGTTGTCTAAAGAAGAGCGTGAACGTTTAGGTATGGACCTTAGCAAGGATCCAAAGTACTCTGGACTTTTATTAGCAGCAGAACGCATATCAGAGAACCCTGAAGAAGCTAGAGGTCGTAGCTTCGAAGAAGTATATGCAGATCTTGTTAACGCTAGAGCTACTGGTGGTACGGAGTTTGAACGTTGGGCACATGGTGATGCTGCTCGTGGTATGACTGGTTGGTTGCAGCTACCCGAGAACGAAGGCATGAACGTAGAAGACGCGTTGCAAGCCTGGAAAGCTCTTAAGCGCAACCCAACAGCTAAAGAGTACTTCGGTACACTTGAAAGTAGGGTAAAAGCAAATGACCCAACGCTTACTCAAGAAGAAAAGAATAAGTACGAAAGCATGCGTGCAAACAGAGACCAAGACCTGGCTACAGCTGGTCAGAAGGATCTAGCAGCGGTTGACGAAGCAAAGACAGCTTTAGATGAGCTTGCAGGTGGTGACTTTTTCGATCCTGAGTTCTTAGCTACTGCTAAGGATAATCCTAGAATGCGAGCAGAGATTAGTAGACATATGTCGAGGTTAACAAAACTTGGTGGTCTAGATATAGATGCTACGTCTAAGAGGGAATTCCGCAAACTTAAGAAATTGGTTATGCTAGGTGGTTTAGCTGGTGAAGAACTTGATGACGACTCAACTGGTGCAGCTGATAGCATACTTAAAAATGTTAAGAAGTACTTCACTGATGATACCAACAATGTTCGTGGCGTAGCGTCTTATGAGACGTTCAGAAACATCTTTCGTAACGCTTTAATGGGTAGTGCACTTACCGCTAATGAGACTACATTGTTTACTAGCTCGGCTGGTTCACTTAAACAACAACTTGGTCCTGTATTAGATCAGCTTGTAGTTCAAATGGAAACTCTTAAATCAGACCTTGAAGGTATTCGTGATACTGAAGATCCTTATATATCTTCTTGGTACGTTGGCATGGACACAGAACGAGCTGATGAAATCATAGAAAATATAGAAACCAGACTACAAGAGATCGAAGATCTACGTGGTGGCGCAGGTGGTCAGTCGAGTTCTAACATGGCTAACAAGGTAGTCACAAAGCGTACACCTGGCACAGTACCAATACAAAACGTTAAACAAGTAGAGCCACCAATATCTGAAGGCCAGGGTGCTCCCGAAGAAACACTAAAGACTATCTGGAGATAAGGAATGAAGACTGATATAGAGACCTTAAGGAACTCGTTTAAAGTAGGCTACGATGCGTATGAAGGCTCTCGCAAAGAAGCTAATGAAGTGTGGGACTTATACCATAACCGTCAGTACACGACTGATCAACTTAGTGTATTAGCTAATCGTGGTCAACCTGCAGAGACTTATAACGTCATTAAAATGTTCACGCGTATGCTTGTTGGGTATTATTCTACTGTTGTTAATACAGTTACTGTTGGACCAAGAAATCCTCGGGACCTTATAAATGCTACTGTATTGAATGATGCTATAAACTTTGTGTTTGAGGACAATAGGTTTGATATTGAAGGCGACGAGATAAAGCTAGGTGGTCTTATATCTGGTTTAATGTGTGCTTATGTCAATGTAGAAGCTACTGGTGCTACAGATGAATTTGGTAGATCCATTAACCGTGTGTCTACTCATGCTGTTCCAGATTATGAGTTAGTGCTAGATTCAGCTTCAACAAAAGACGATTACTCAGATGCACGGTTCTTGCACCGTTTCAGGTGGATGACTAGTGAAACTGTTGCTAAGACATTTGGTAAAGATAAGATTGCTAAAATGGACGCGTACAATAACTTCTTAGATGTTGATGAAGCAGACTTCGACTTCCGATTAGACTATTCGTATAACAACGGTACATTCAGAGTGTTCGATAACTACCTTGTTGTGCATACTGTCATAGAAGACGACAATGATAAACGCTGGTCTATCTTCTGGTCAGGTGACGTAGAGTTGCTAAGAGAAGAGATCACGTATAAAGAAGCTCGCTGGCCTTACCGAGTCCAAAGGCTGCACAGTTCGAATAAGACCGAGTATTACGGCATCTTCCGTGAAGCAATTGAAGGTCAGCGAGCTCTTAACCAGGCAGTGATAAAGATACAGTTAATGCTTAACTCTGAGAAAGCTTTCGTACAAGAAGGAGCTGTTGAAAATATTGAGAACTTTACTAATGCATTCAACCGTGTTAATGCTGTTGTGCAAGTTAAAGATATTGGTGGCATTAAGATCGAGAAACTTAGTCGCGATATACTTGACCAATACACTATTATTGATAATGCATTGAATCGCATCCAACGTGTGTTAGGTATCAATGACAGCTTTCTTGGTATGGCATTTGCTTCTGATTCAGGTCGTAAAGTTAAGTTGCAGCAAAATCAGACTGTTATGTCTCTGAGATATATAACGGCTCGTATTGAGACTTTCTACAAGTCTCTAGGCTACGACATTGCGTATTTGATTAAGCAGTATTATTATGCTAACCAAATTCTTGCGATCACAGACGAGCTCACAGGAACCAGGTGGGTAGAATTAAATGCTCCAATGATGCAACCGGTAATCGGTCCAGGTGGTCAACCAGTAATCAATGAAGAAACTGGTGAGCCTCAAATGGAACCAATCTTGATGCCCGTCACTGATCCAGCTAATGGTAAGGTAATGGAAGACGCTGAAGGTAACATTATATTAGCTCCAATTCCTACTGAAGAGACTGATGTGCAATTCACAGAGTTTACTATTAAGATGGAGTCTAACTCTTATAATGACGAAGATGAGAAAGCTCAGATGTTGTTAGAGACAGTAATGTCTGGTAACATAGGAAGTATGCTAACTAAAGTCAATCCAGCAGGATTCTTCACTCTTGGCTCATTGACAATGCGTTCTATGAAAACTAAGTACAGTCCAGACATTGTTGCTGTGCTTGATCAGACTGCGCAAATGCTATCACAAGCTCCTGATGTAGCAGCAGATGTTGCTATATCACAACGTGGTAATGCTGCAGCTGGTGCAATGAGTAGGGACGCAAAATTACCAACTAACACTAATGAGGCTTAGTTATGAAGTTCATGAACGCGGACTTAAGCAAAGCAGTCAATCAGATACACCCAGCTGTTAAAAAAGATGCTAGGTATGGTGAACTAGGAGTTATAAAAAATCCTGATGGTTCAGTATCTACAGAATATTCCATGACTGAGAATGTACCAGAGTTAGGTGGTTGGGTTAACTTGCCAACTTTAGTTGAAGGTCAAGAAGGCTACGAAGAGTTTTTAAAAGGTAAGAAGTTGACAAAGAAACAAAGACAGCTGGCTATACAACGTGCTATAGAGAGAGTTAAGCAAGGTGCTGAACTACCTTCATATAAGACTATGGAAGACGCATTAGCTGTAGCTAGAAGCAGAACTGAAGAAGAGAAGAACGTACCGTACGCCGGTATGGACTTCTTATCAAGAGATATGGAGGAGTAAGGTTATGAGTATGATTAGAGATGCTTTAGGTAGCGGCCCTAACCACGGGCTGCTTCGTGCTTTGAGAAACAGGATAAATAACCAACAAGGTAGAGCACCTATGAGGGCCCCTACCACAACAGTACAAGAACACGGTATTGTTGATAATGATTTTGCTAAAGTAGGATTAGCACCAACTGATGCGCGTGCTGCGCAACTGTGGAATAACGGTGGCAAGCCAGTAGGTAAACCACTAAGCGGTCGTTGGTATGATTACACAGCTGAGTTACAACCACCTGAAGCGTTACCTGAAGCACCTACAGGGCAAGGTTGGTGGGATAGAGACTTTGAAAACTCTAATGCCACACCAGACTTTGAAACTGGCAATGCCGGTTCTTATGCTACGTCTGCTAATAATACTTCATTGGATGATATGTCTCTGTATAACTCGCAGACTACTCGCGGTATTCACAGCATACTAGGTAATTTAGTAGGTCAACAAAATGGTGGTCAACAAAATGGTGATCCACGTAGAATGGCTTTAATGACAGCTCTAAGTTCTATGGTGTCTGACAAAACTGGAGGACAACGTCGATGAGTGCACCTGTAGAAAAGGCAGTAGCAAAATGGGGATTGAAGTCTGCGATGAAACGTGGCATACATCTGCTTTCAGATAGCTGGTCTGCTAAGGCGCAGTCTGCTGTTAAAGAAGTAGAGAGAATGCAAGATGTTGGTAAAGAAGAACTAAAGTGGTCTAATATCGATACCGGTAAGAAAGGTGTAGAGAAAGTAAAAAAGGACGATCTTGTTGAAGCAGAAGTAAACAGAGCTGACCAGTTCGGTGAGTCGATAGTAGGCGACAGGTATAAAGCTGTTAGTATCGACTCAAGGTTACCAGGGTACCAGGACACAGTTTACACGTTTAAAGATAAAACATTACAATCAGGTGAGGCTAATACAATGCCTCAGTATGATTCTATGATGCAAGACGTTTACGGTTCTGGACATTCTGATGTATACATACGCAGAGTAAATGAGATACTGGATAAGAACGGTTTAGGGCTTACTGAAGATGAGTCTGCTAGTCTACATTCTGCGTTACAGAAAGAGCTAGATGCTGGTGGCGATGCAGACGCAACTCTGGTGAACTTTTTAACCAACAGGGAAAACCAACCAGTATCTAGGTATACTAGTGAGCACTACGGTACACCTGATTATTTGATGAGTACTCGTATTGTTAGAGAGACATTGCAAGGTACTAAAGCTAGAGTGCTTATGGAACTACAATCAGACTTGCACCAAGCTGGTCAAGCTGGTTATAGAGAAACAGGGAGAGTGACTCATAAAGAAAGAGCTAACGCAGTTGGTAAAGCTATTAAAGAGCTTGAATCAAAATTCACATCTATGACTAAAAAGCAGCAAGATGAATGGATAGCTGATCACGATCTAGAAGAGGTGAAGGACATAATAGGCGGTATGCCAAACGCCACAGCAGATGACTATGTGAAGTACATGAAAGATCACTTAAAGGGAAAGCAAGACTTTTGGGAAGATGCAGCTACAGATAAGTATAATGTAGAAAGTTTGCCGCCTCTATCACCTTGGGCAGACAAATGGCGCCGTCAAGGTATTACTATTGAACTTAACAAAGCTTTAGCTGATGGTGAGCCTTTAATGGCTGTTATAAACGGTAGCCCACATTACTTGTCTAAGTTGAATAGAGGTCGTGGTGTACAAGATACTTATGACACGCAAGTGATGGCCACAATGCAAAAGATAGCTGACGAACGTGGCATGAAGTTTGAGATGGTTCGTGAGGGTGGATTTACACCAGGTCGTAAGTCTATAGATGAACGTAGTATAGGTGTAGAGCTAAGAGATAAGTTCCCAAGTGACACTAGGAAGAACTTGAATAGGCTTAATCAAATAGCTAAACAGTTAGAGAGAGAACCGTTCGAAGCTAAGAAAAAGAAGCTTAAAGAAGAAGCTGGTAAAATATCAGATCTATATAAGTTGAATGACACTTACAGACGCATGAATCCTGAAGTAATAGCTAAAGAGATAGAAAAACAGTTAGCCGAAACTAAAACATTCGCTTTTGAAAATCACAAGCATGCTCTAGATGCTGTTGAAGCTGCGCATGAAGGTGGTAATGAAGCTGTCCTCAGGGTTGCTATGCGAGAGCAAGGAGGTATTAACTACGCTAAGATAACACCAAACTTTGAGCGTGCGCCAGCTCTCACAGAAGTAGAACAGTCTTTATTGATATACAAGCGACCAGACGCTATTAAAAAACGGTTAGATAAGACTTATGACTGGAAAACTGATACACTGGCAAAGGATTTGCTAGATCTAGATGTGGAAGATTTTGCAGATAAGTATGGTGTTGATGAAGGTATGCGTGCTTCTAAGTTAGTTGGAGCCGCTAGAGAAGCTTCTACGGCTTATGATGTAATGAAAGACTTTGTAGAGAATTACGATGGTGATCTTAGCCAAGCGTTGAAGAAAGTATGGCCTAGCATGCGACGTCCAATAAAGACTACAACAGAAGCTATGCAGTTTGAACGTGTATCAAAAGAAGACTTCATTATAGAAAACGTTATAGTGCCTAACTTAAAGCTAATGCCTGTTCCGGCAGCAGCAGGCAAGACTGCAGATAAGGCTCAAGGTTATTTTTACAGCTCTGGTACTGTTGGTGTTGTTTCAGCTGCGTTAGCTTGGAATCAACTGTCTCGTAGTGAACAGACACAAGCGTTATCTGGGTTCCGTGAGGACGCGAGACAGAGATATTCAGAAGACCAAGTGCAACAAATGGTCAAAGAATTTAATGACGACGCACGACGTGTACAGGAGTCCACAGACGCCGGATTGACGCCAGAGCAAGTAGAAGAGTTTATGTTTGGTCAACTAACTCCAGAGGAATCATAATGAGTACTGAATTTGTAAAGAAAGCCGGTAAGCCTATTATTAAGTCTACGCTTAAGGAAGGAATAACAGAGTTGCCAGAAACCTGGTCTCGCAAAGCGCAAACTGCCGTTAAAGAAATTGAGCGCTTGCAAGATGTTAAGAAAGAAGAGCTAGAGTTCTCTGAGATACCTAAACGTTTAGCTGAGATGAAACCAACTGATAAGGTTACTAAGAAAGACTTATTAGAGCTAGAGCAAACAAGACCAGATAAAATTGGTAAGGTTGCTTATTCGAAGATACCTGAGAAGTCAAAATGGAATAGAGATATAACAGCTCATCCGACCGGCAGTGGTTACCGTGTAAACGTATACACATTTAGTGGCTCTAAAGATAAACCTATAACTGCAAAATCTTTAGTTGAAATACGACAAGCTGAAGACAAGTACAGAGCTTCAGGTTCTGCTGAAGATCTTAAGACTCTGGAGAACTTGCTATATAAGCAAGGCCATCGTAAAGGTGCAAAGCACATTGAGCAGTTCAATAATACTAATCACGTTATGGCTGTTGAAGGGTTGGAGAATAGGTTAGCTGCAGCTATCATGGATGGTGGTGATAATGCTCCAAGTATGGCAATGGAACAGTTAGCAGCAGACGGTATAGAGTTTGATGCGAAAGTTGTAACTGACAAAATGACCAAAGCAGTTGCTGAGAACAAAGCTAATCCTGGTGCTGTGCTACCTTCTATGCTAGAGCTCGTTGATGAGTTAGCTAAGAATGTGCGAAAGGCTACCAAACGTCAGACACGCACTCACACTCTGGATATACCTGATGCAGAGATGCATGCTAGAAGTGTGTTAGGTAGAATCAACGGTAGACCAGCCAGGATTATTGAAGAAGCACAAGCTGATGTGCATCAACAAGGCAGGCGTGGAGGGTACCACAATGGTGAGCCACCAACTTTTACACCAGAGCAACGTCAAAAAGCAACTGATCTTATAGTTGATTACAATGAGGTTGTAGCACGTGCTGCTAAGTTCTATGAGTCTAATGACGAGCAGACAAGACGCCTAGGCGATGAGATAATGATGAACGAGGGCGACCCTGTAATGATCGCGCTTAGTAATCTTACTAGTAATAGGGGCCCTGATGTAGATGAACTCGAGATTATACTGGATGGCGTTGTAACTCGAGAACGTGCTGCTGCAGTAGCTGACGAATATCTAGATATGATCGAAATGCCTGCTGGTGTACCTAACACTCCGCATAAAGATAATAGATGGGTGCGCAACATGCTAGAAGGTGAGATTGCCGAATCCATTGAGAAGCAAGAAGGTGATATTGCAGTAGTTATCTCTGGTGGCCGTGGTGATATGAAAGGCCTTAAACGTGGACCAGGTGTGCAGGACTTCTACATAGACACAGTAGCTGAACAAGTAAAGCAAATAGCAAAAGATAACGGCATGGGATTTGAGATGCGAAGGGAACACGGTTATAAAAACGTATTACCTTTAAGCCATGCGCAAGAGCTAAAGGAAACAATCAAAGCTAATCCAGAGTTGGTTGCAGACTATAAGCTTATACGTAAACTATCTAACGAACCTGATGCTATAGATAACCAAGAGCTGCGAGCCTTGTCTTCTAAGTATGGTGGCACCTACTTAAGTGTTTTAGATAAAGTGGAAGATAAGCTTACGTTTATAGCTAATAAATTCGAATTAGAAGATATACGGCATGTTGCAGATGCATATAAAAGAGTAGACGCATCTGACGAATCTATGCTAGACTTAGTTAACCGCGAGCAAGGCGGAATACTATATGCTATAGTTAAACCTAATTATACAACTAAAAAGCACACACAGAGTTCACTAGAAGCTTTCAAGAAAGAAGCTACTGAATTCGAAGATGCTGGTGAACCTGCTGACTACCTGTGGAAGTCAGATGAAGACTTGGTTGCTAGGTACGAAGATTCAGGAGATGCTGATAGAGTCATAAATGAAGCAGTAAGAGACCAAACAGGCTTAGATGAAGATGAGATATCAAGATTACGCTCTGAGCTTGCTGATGCAGAAGATGAACGGTTT
>Ga0307377_10002382_pt1 | contig 22254 bp, 16 predicted proteins | sample TR3MG_FD_202535 | JGI IMG/M metagenome (GOLD analysis project Ga0307377, IMG submission 202535) | Soil microbial communities from Risofladan, Vaasa, Finland - TR-3 | ecosystem: Environmental > Terrestrial > Soil > Coastal area > Acid sulfate soil | place: Finland: Risofladan, Vaasa | collected...
CTTATAGTAGATGAAAAGAAAACTCAAATACTGCTTTTTCTTAATGGAACTCAGTACTATAATGGAGATACTATCGAATTGGAAGTAACTGATACAATAAATATAACTGTAAAATATCTAGATAACCTCACGAAAGAATATCTCGGTGGTGCAGATGTTGATATCATAAATCAAGAATATATGACAGAAAATGCATTACTAGAGCATTATAATATAACAATAAAAATGATTGATTTAAATAGCACTTTAAATAGGATATTCATCCGTGCTCAACTAGAAAATTATCAAACCGCCCTTATTGAGTTTTTCATACAAATTATTGAAAGAGGGTCCACTGGCGCGCTTTTTATCAATGAATTAAATAAAACAGCAGATCCTTATATTGAGCTTACCATAGGTTCTCTTCTTAATTTAACAATCAAATATTGGGATTTACGAACGGAAAATCATATCTCAGGTGCTATTGTTCAGTTAAATGGAGATTTAATGGGTTTCTTATCTGAAAACATAGCTTTAGAACAATATTCTATAATATTAAATACAACTGATTTGGGAGTTGGATTAAATCTCTTTACTATAATTGCGGAGAAAGCAAATTTCGAGTTCTTTATTATCCAAAAATTATACGTAAATGTAAATAGGATACGTACAAATATTACAACAACTTCAGGGGAGTCAAATATAGTTATAAAACCTGGCGAAAGTGTTACTTTAAGAATTGTAATAAACAACTTAGACTTTGGAGGTATCGTGAAGGGGGCTAGTGTTACATATAGATGGGCTTTTGGTGAAGGATTCTTAACTGACAATGATAATGATGGCATATATACAGTATTATTAACAGATATTCCGGAAGGTTCATTCACTCTTACAATAAATGCATATAAGGGTGAAGAATACGATTTTACTTCATATGAAATAGTAATAAGTGTTATTAGACCACCGGAAGATTTACTCTTGTTTCTGATTTTACTGATAATTTCAAGTATAGCGACAGTCAGTGCTTTAACTTACCTTATTTTATATCAAAGAATATTTAAATATCCTAAACCTGTCAGAAAAGTTAGAAAATATCGTAAAACGCTGAGAAAAACAAAAAAACCAGGAGTTGATATAACTGCTAGAGAAAAAGCATTCAAAGCAGAATACGAAAATCAGCTCTCTAAAACATCAAAAGGATTAAAAATGAAGCCCGCTGAAAAGGGGATTACTAAAGAAAATGTAGAAGATAAACTAGTTGATAAACAAGGGGGATAATCAACTAAAATTTTTTTTCTTAGTCTTTATTTTACATATTTAGGGAAAATTTATTCTTATTATTTCGACTAAATATGAGTAAATTAATTTAAAAGGATAATTTTACTAATTATTAATATTGAGATCTTTTATTAAGATTTTATAATCATTTTTAAACTTATAAAAAGGTATAAAGAATATGAATTTAGCAACAAATAGAAAGAAGAAGTTGTACGCTTTATTGACTCTTTTAAGCATTTTCGTAGTAAACGCAGCAATTATAAATGTTAACTACATCCCAAATAATGTAAATGGAAAACTTATTGATGAGGTTTTTATAGAACCCAAGAACACTGACCTTACTTCTAATAATATCTATACTGGCACAGGAGATGCATGGAATGTAACTCATTGGGCAAATCGTACAGATTATAATCTTCCAGCTAATTTTGGTAATAACTCATATGATCTACTAGAAGTACCTTTAGGTATCGATTGGATTGGATATAATCTGAAAGCAGATATCAATAATTTATACGATTCACGAAACTGGAATAATGGAACCTTTGATTTTGGTAACGATGATGGTACATATGCAGCAGGAGAAGACGACACGGCAGATATCTCAAATAGCTTTCAAAATTGGACTTTTAGCTTTAATGATGGAGCCACTCCAAACCCTATGAGTGGAAATTATCTTGATAGTGGTTATGCACCTAGCGATGGGCATGATACTTTAGAATTAAGAATGGATGGAAATCCTAGTGTACTTAGTGGATATTATAATTATAATGAAAAAGATAAGTGCTGGTGGAATAGTACTTTTGTAATTCCTAGAGGAACTGTGATAGATAGTGAATTACAATTCGAGATCAACCCGTACTATCTCGCTAACTTTAACTCATGGGACTTTGCTGTATCGTTAAACAATCAACCAATTTTTAGTAGTGGAACTTATTCTTTAAAGCAACTTGGAGAAGGAAATTGGCAAAGCTTTAGCATACCTCAATCAGTATGGGTTAATCAATCTAATATTTACACATCTCCTATGAATAGTTCAACGATGCCAATTGAATTTAGTTTAGAATATGTTGCAAATTCTGCAAGTTATTCTCAAGGTTTTAATCATATTGAAAACCAAACACTTTTTATTGACGATGTCAAATTAATCGTAAAAGCTGAGGTAAAACCAAGTCAAATTCAATTAAAAGTAAATAATACTAGTGTTTCAGATGTTGATTGGGGTAAAGGTATTGTGGAACTCACAGGAGATTGGCAAAGTACTAAAGTATTTACGAACTTCAGTAGTGATGATACTTGGGATTTAGGCTCTTATGATATTGAACTTAATGCTGATTTAAATCTATTTGCAAATAAACATACTCCTGAAACGAGTTATGATACCAATTTTGCATCAGAAGGTATAAGTTTTTATACAGAGAACAATAGCATAGTTAATTGGGAGTGCTATGCTTATTTTGCAGTTCCTACGGGTTACGAAGAAACAACTATGAAACTTGATTTTCCGAGCGATGTTAACATAACATGGGTTTCTGAACCGCAACAACCAACTACAAATAGACTGGCTCTATGCGATAATTCAACTGCGGGTGTTCTTTCGATTCCTGTAAATGCAATTTCTACAACCCCAGATGGATTTTGGAAGTTTGAAGGAACGTCATCCAATTATTGTGAGCAATTAACGATATATAAAAATTCTACGAATTCACCTACTGGTGTAGATTGGGTTCAAGAAAATGAATTTTTAAGTGGAGATTATATAAATATTACTGCAAAAGTAAATCCAAGTCCTTTAGTTTCAAGTTATATAACACAAACTAACGGAATAATGAATATAAGATTTCCAAATGGTACAATCTGGACTGCTCAGAATCAAATTAAGTCATGTGATTCTAACGGAATGGTATATTTTGACTACTTTCAAGCGCCAATGAACCCCCCTAATTATGAAGTAGGAGAGTATGAGGTGATTATTACATGGAATAATTCACATTCAAATTTTGGTTTAAATGAATCAGGGGTTATCTACAAAAAGTTTACTGTAAAACACTTTTCAAGTTTAACACCAGATCAACTATATTATGCGAATATCCTTGAAGGATCCACTATAAATTTAATAGTATCTTTTACAGACCGCCAAAATGGAGACGCAATTGAAAATGCTATTGTTTATCTTTATAATTTTACAGGGGGTATCGAATACTTCAATGAAATTAATCCCGGTTTCTATGCGTTATTAGATTTCAATACTACTGGAGGTGATGCTGGAGATAATATATTATCCATCTATGCAAATTCTACTTTATATACAAACAATCAAGCTGATACGACAATCAATTTAATCCTAAAAACAACGCTTTCAGCTGAAGAATTTCCTTATATACAAGTTCCATGGAATCAAAATTTTACGATTCATTTGAATTATACTGAGACAAATACGGGTAATGGAATCGCGACCACTCCGACAACTAATTGGATTGGTGATTATAGCACAATAATGACTTCTCCAGGTGTCTATAATATGACTTTCGACACTTCAGCTTATGAAGTAAACAAACTACACTCATTATTAATCAGTGTAAATGAATCAAATTATGAGCAACAATCAATATTGATAAAAGTTGACATCACAGAAAGAAGTACTAATATAGATGAAATTTATTTAAATCAAGTTCAAACTACATCGATTGAGATTCCTTACGGTGAATTGGTGAATATAACAGGAAAATACATGGATGACACGGGTTATTTCATAGACGGAGCAGTTGTACAATTAAAAGATGGAGCTATAATAATTGGTAATTTTGTAAAGCATCCTATATACGATCAATATAATCTAACAATAAATTCCTCGATATTAGGTTTAGGAGTTCACTCCTTAACACTTTATGCCAAACAAGATAATTATTCAATCACCTTAGAAAGCATTGTTATTTCTGTTGTTCAAAGAGATACAATTATTGATGAGATTTTCTTAAATGATATTGATAAGACAACAGATAAATCTATTACTATTACATCAGGCGAGTTACTGAATATAACTCTTAAGTACAAGGATTCACTTACGAGTAATTTCATATCTGGGGCGTCAACCACAATTACTGGAGGCGGGCTTTCAGGAGGATTGAACGAAGACTTCGTTTTTAATCATTATAGTCGGGTTATTAATTCATCTATTTTCGGTTTAGGAGCTATATTTTTAACAATTTCTATACAAGCTGAGAATTATAGCGCAGCGGCTGTATCACTAACGATTTTTGTAAGTGAACGGGGTTCTGTCGCAGATATCTTTATAAATGGCTCTCAATATCCAGATAATTATATAATTGTTGAAGTTTGGCAGAGAATTAATATTACAATTACATACGATGATTTAATTACCGGAAATCATTTATCTAATGCAACAGTTGAGCTATTAGGGATTGGCTATCTAACAGAAAGTCCCGCTTTTGAACAGTATACGATAATAATTGATGCGGCAACTTTAGGGCAAGGAATTGATATCTTAAATATTATTGCTCGAAAGGAGAATTACGAGTCCCAACCTCTGCAAATTACTGTTGAAATAATAGAGAGAAAAACAGATCTTTATTTATATATGAACGGATTAAATAAAACCTTAGATAAATTTATTGAACTCCCAATTGGATCTCAAATTAACTTTACAATCGATTATTTTGATTCTACAGGACAGTTTGTTTCTGGGGCTTTGGTTCAATTATTGGGAGAAGGTTTATCGTTAAATCTGACTGAGAGTATAATATTTCATCACTATTCGATTACAATAAACACAAATCAATTAGATATCGGAATAAGATTATTAACGATTATAGCTTTTAAGAATAATTACCAAATTCAAACAATTGGTATTAGACTAGATGTTCAAAGAATAAAGACAAATATCACGACAATATCAGGAGAATCTGTTATTAATATTCGCCCGGGAGAAACTGTTTCTTTAAAGATCATATTATATGATTTGGATTTTGGTGGAACAATCAAAAATGCTACTGTTTCCTTCACGTGGTCAGGCGGAAGTGGTACTTTAACTGATGCTAATAATGATGGAATTTACGAAGCAGTGATATCAAATATCCCTGATGGATCGCATACTATTACAATTTCTGCTTATGCAGGTGATGATTACTCTTTTGAGCGATACGAAGTCATTATTACGGTTATTAGACCACCGGAAGATATACTCTTGTTTTGGATTTTACTGATAGTTTCAAGTATAGCGACAGTCAGTGCTTTAACTTATCTCGTTTTATATCAAAAGATATTTAAATACCCTAAACCTGTCAGAAAAGTTAGAAAATATCGTAAAACGCTGAGAAAAACAAAAAATCCAAGAGTTGATGTAACTGCTAGAGAAAAAGCATTTAAAGGAGAATATCAGAATGAACTAGCTAAAAGTTCAAAACTCTTAAAAGGAAAAACAGCAGAAGTAACTTCCAAACCAGACAAAATGCTAAAGGAGCCTATTGAAAGTTCTGATGAGTAGAATTTCTAATTACTCAAAATAGATTTTTATATAATATTTTATTTTCACTCTTCTCTTTTTTCTTAAAATAAATTGAAATAGTATTGAATCTTAAATGATTGTGGAGATGAGTTCGAATATTAAAATTTTTAGGTTAGATTATTCTGGTAGCTTTGAGGAAATAGCCCCAGAGAATTTATTGAATAGCTTAACTCTCTTCAATGTTTTGATCTTTTATATTCCAGACCTAAAGCGGATGTATGTATGGATGGGGAAAAAAGCAGTTCAAAGCTTAAAAAGACATATTCCTCAAATTCGGGGTGCGATTTCAAGAACATATCCAGAATTAAAAATTTTAAGAAATATTACTATAGAGTCAGGATTAGAACCTCCAGAATTCTTAAATATTATCGGATTTGAAGAAGAAATTCTTAAATCTAATATTAAAAAGTTAGAAGTTAGACTATTACCTGTGCTTTCTGAAATAAACAGATTGAAAGATAAATCGGATAAGTTTTTCATTGCAAATAACTATGGAGAAGCTATTGAGCTTGCTCAAAAAATTGTTAATTTAGCAAGGGATATTAAGGATGATTCGCTCGAACAAGATCAAATCAATTTTATCAATGAGGCCCATATAAGGGCCCGCGCAAGTGAAATTCTTAGTGAAATTGAGCAAATCTGTAAGGAAAAAACTAAAATTTTTAACCAATTAGTAGAAGAAGAGAAATATGAAGAAGCTCGTACTTTAGTTGAAGAATTCAAACAAAAATACACAGATAAATATGACCTTTCTTCCATACCGTTAGCTCAACAGTTATTATTGAAAGAAGAAAATATGGTTTATAAGTTAAAAATCGAGCAAGATAAATTTTTAAAGGAGATTGATAATTTTTCTGAAAAATTTAGAGATAGCACGAATTTAATATTTTTGAAAGAAACTAAAAAATTTCTTGCCACAATCCAAAAGTCAAGTCTAAAATACTTTGATAATAGAGTTAAAGACAAATTAGATTTGTTGAAAAGTAAATATCTCAGCGTCAAAAATGATTTTTGCAACGATTTAAATAAGTTAAGTGAATCTGCCCTAGAATGCATGAAAAATGGAGAATTTTCTAAAGCTCTAAGAATCTATGGAGAAATTGTACAAAATTTAGAATTAAATAACTCGTAAAAAGCAGGTGAATGATCATTAATAAGAATCTTGATGAGGGAGCGGATAATAAAAAAAAACTAGAAGTTTTATCTAAAATTGACGAGCTTAAAGTGATTGCAAATAATCACTATCTAATGGGAAAATTCGACGAGGCTATAAAAGTTGCTGAAGAAATTATGGATATTGCAGAGCGAGCCAGGTTATATTATGTTGTTAGAGAAGAAGGTGAATACATCGCAAATCTTTATAAACAAGCTAAAGACGAGCATAAATATATCGTCGTCAGAGATGATTTCGAAGATTTAGAAGAAAAATTTGATAAACTTGTAGAAAAAGGGAATATTGAAGGAGCTCATGATTTAGTCCAGACATTTAAGCAATATTATGAAAAAAATATTGATCTGAATTCTTTTAATAACGTAAAGGAGTTTTTATCAAGAGAATCAAAAATATGGAATGAATTCATTAAAAAGGAGCTAAACTTAATGAGGCAATTGGAACCGTTAGAAATACAATTTAACAGTTATCTTAATACTAACAATCTTTCTCCAGCGGGAGAAATACTAGAAAAAGCGAAAGTGCTTTTAAAGAAGCTCAATAATATTGAAATCCTTAAAATGTGGGAAACTTCCGAAATAATGTTTTTAGAATTAAGAAAAAAATATGTACTTAATGAAAATATTGAGAAAGATTTACTTGAGGTATCAAGATTAACAGAAAATTACGAATTTGATAAAGCTAAAAGAGTCCTTGACTCAAAAATCGCATACTTAGAAAAGGAGAGCCTTCCAGAATATAATCAAAAAATTGAAGCAAAGAAGAAATTTATTCTTGATGCTGAAAGTAAATACCTTAAATTAGAGGACGATTTAAAAGCTTTAGAAGTTCTCATTAAGGATAATATCGCACGTAATCATTTTAAACAAGCTATAAGCAATATCAACCAATTAATCAAAATATCCCGGTTTATAGGTAAAACCAAAAACATTGAGAAATTTAATGGATACATAAATACCCTTGATAAAAAAATAAAGATGGTAGCAGAAGCCGAAAAGATTGCAAATAGGGTTAAAGAACTCAATTCAGAAGCAATAAAGGCTTTAAAAGAGGAAGAGTATGATAATTCTCTACTAATTTTTAAAGAGATTATAGAATTAATCAAAACCAAAAAACCACAATAAAAACCTTATAAAATTAAAACCTCCCTTATTTTGACGGAACAATCCACTTTTATTTTCGTATTAATAACCATTTTAATTAATACAAACTCCACCTTATTTTTTTAAAGAACAACATATAAGTAGTAAAAAAAAGAATATATTTTTTGGAAAAAAATTGATCCAAAAGATCATTATATTGAATGCTGAGGGTATACCCATATTTTTCCATAATTTTATTGATAGTTCAAATGAGGATGAAAATTATCATCTGATTGCGAGTTATTTCGATCAGATATGTAGATTTACAAAATATGGATTTAAAGAGAGTTTGAATACATTAAAGATGAATAAAAGTGTATTCTACTTTTATACTCATCCTACATCTAATTTTCATCTAATTTTTAAATGCGATAGTAGAGTAGATAAGAAAAAATTTAAAAAAAAAAATCTTGATAGCGTTGCTATTAAAGTCCTTGATAGGTTTTTAACTAAATTCAACAAAGAATTGAACAATTTTAATGGAAATTTTTCTCAGTTTAAATCGTTTTCTTTAGATATAGACGAGATTGTAAAATCGAAAGGATTTTTACGAGGTTTCGAACTAAACCCAAGGATATTCTAATTTTTAAAACAAGCTACCAAGAGAGCTTCTTGAAACCCCCCGTTGATATTAAGGTATCCTTTCAATGTACCTTCTTCAACAAAACCACATTTTTTAAACATTTTAATCGATCTATCGTTTTCCACAGCTATATGGGCTTCAATTCTGTTCAGTTTCAAATGATTGAATCCAATAATCTTTATCAATGTTATAGTTTTCGCACCAATTCCACGTTCCCAAAACATTGGGAGAATCCATATACCTATTCCAGAACGCTGATGAAACCAGTTGATATTCCATAGACTGACAGAACCAATTTTAGTTGTCTTTTGATTGTCCCTTAATTCAATTACATAATTAAACTGGAGGTAATCTTCCCATGATTTTAAATAGTTTTTTATTAATCTTCTTGAATGTTCGTATGACGTTAAAGGTCCAAGCGACAGATAATTAGTCATGTCTCTATTTTTCAAACTCTGAAAGAAAAATCTAACATCTTCTTTAGAAATTTTGCGAAGATAGAGATTCCCATCGTTTATCTCTTCAATAACTTCGATACCTCCCATTACTTGTTTATAATTAGAATAATTTATAAAATTATGGGAAGTATTTAGAAATTAATTTTAAATAAGAATAAAAGAAAAAAAAATAGATTACATCCCGATGAAATGCGGGGAATCTTTTATCTTTCTACTGCCCTGACAGACATTACATGTTGTTCCGTCCTCAAATTTACCTTTACCGCCGCATTTTGGACATTTAACCTTTCTGTTAAAAGCCATTATTCCTTCCTTAGCATCAGAGGATACTTGATTGATTCCAAACCCCATTTGCTCCATAATAAGACCTAATTGCTCATATCTCGTTCCAAATTTCACACATTTCTTAATTACAAACAATGCTGTAGTAGGAGCTTCTCCAAACCATTTAGCTTTCTTATGAACGAGGTTTTCAAACTCTTCTCCCGCAGGTGCAATCCAGGAAGCTAATCCCCAATCAACTGCGGTTTGGCCATCAATAGGTTCCCCAAACATAGCCATTCTTAATGCTCTATTAGTTCCAATTCTTTCAGCCATTCGAGTAACTCCTCCATTTGCAGGAAAAATACCTCGATTGATTTCTGGCAATCCAATTTTTGTCCTATCAGACACAATCACAATATCACAGCAAAGTACTAATTCGCAACCTCCACCTAAGGCAAAACCATCAACTGCAGCGATTAAAGGTTTTGAGAATTGTTCAATTTCATCATAATCTCGATGTCTAATTCTCATTGCCAACGCCATGTGCCAGGTTACATTAGGTTTAAGCCCCGGACTAAAAGCAGCTGCTAAGTCGGCTCCTGCAGAAAACGCTGGTTTCTTTGTAAAATCCTTAGTACCTCGTAAAACAACTGCTCGAACGCTTGCATCAATTTCCATAATTCGCAATGCGCTAGAAATCTCAGATACTGTTTGTTCCGTTAAAGCGTTTAATCTATCAGGTCTATTAATAGAAATTACTGCATAATTTCCATCTACGGTTCCATCTCGAATAATCTCACCTTGGTCGTCTAACTTTGTTGGCCAATCGATTTTTAGATGTTCAAATACTTTTTCTGACATTTTTACTTACCTTTTTTAAGCTCTTTATCATTAATTTTAATTCTTTAAAAATTTGAATTGTGAATATTTAGTAGTAATTCTTTACTAATTAAAAACTTTCAAATTTTTTATTTTCATTAATTTGCTAGATTTTTGAAAGCAATAAAATTAAATAACCAAATATTAGATAAGAAAAAAAAAAAAAATAAAGCTTGACTTAGATTTAGAATTTTCACTTACTTTCGCATTTTAACAAAGCCACCAGACTTCATTAGCTCACAAGGTCTTAGGTAGTCTTTGCCAGTCTTGTCTGCTAATTCATCTAGAAGGGTTGACCACTTCTCAAATTGATTTTTACCACCACCAAAAGGTCCAGGAGTATTCATTCCAGCCATGTTCGCCTCATCGATTACCTTGAATCCCGTTACGACCTTCTCGTCTAATAGGCGACAACCTTCGTTTAACATAATAGCCATGGAATTTTCAACAGTAAACAATCCTGCTTTTTTAGATTTATCTATTTTAGGTCTGCCTGCTGACCAATCGAAAAATCCATGAGGCGATTTTCGTCCGAGTTTATTCTCTTCGACCATCTTTGTAATTATCTTCCCTGGTTTAAAATCAGGAGATAATGTTTCTGCATAATAATTACCTACATGAAACATAGTATCAATTCCGACATAATCCGCGAGTTCACAAGGTCCCATTGGCATTAAACCGGCAGCATCAGCATCGATTTGTTCCCATGGTATTCCCTTTTCAGCTGCTTGATCAAATACCCAGTTAAGATAAATTTGAACTGGTGCATTTAAACGATTGACAATAAATCCAGGACGATCTTTCAAGACTTTTGGAACAAATCTTTTTCCTTTTAAACAAGGTAATGAATTGCTCAATTCAACACCAATATCCATAGCTTCATCGGAACTTTTTTCACCCGCTATTATTTCGATTAATCGCATAAGAATCGGTGGATTAAAGAAGTGCATGCCTATCACTTTATCTTCTCTATTTGTTGCGCTAGCGATTTCAGTAATGCTCATTGTTGATGTATTCGTTGCTAAGATACAATGTGGTGGTGCATTTTCGTCGCATGTCTTGAACACTTGCTTTTTAACATCCATTTTTTCGACAACAGCTTCAATAACAAAATCAGCGTCTTTTACTGCACTTGCAATATCTATTGATTTTTTCAAATTTCCCATCAGACTTGCAGCAGTAATGCCCTCACCTAATTTTCCTTTCCCTTCAAGTTTTTTTAAACCTTCATCAATTTTAGCAACACCTGCATCAACAAATTCGTCCTTGATGTCAACCAATGTGACATTATAACCCGCCATCAGACAGATTTGAGCGGCGTTATGACCCATTAAACCAGCACCAATCATAACAATGTTTTTAATTTCAGCCATTTTTATATTTCCTCTATAAAATTTTATTTTATTGTTTATTAAAATCAGATTGCAATATGTAAACTAATTCAAAATTTTTTTTAATCTTTGACATTTCGTATCTCAAAAAATACAAGTATATAGTGGAAAATAATAAGTAGACTAATAAATTTTGAATTTAATGTGGAGATTGATTTTAGTTCACTTCTTAATCAGAAGAATTTTATACCTCGGTTATTATTATCCTATTGAAGAAATCATTATTGTATTAAAAATTTCAGTTTGAGTAGTGTCATACATCGCATGAAAGATAAAAAAGAAAATATTGCAGAAGAACACATGGTGCAGCGGGTGATTGATCCTGATACAGGTAAAGATATAACGGGAGAATACATTAATCAAAGATTAAAGGAACTTGATAAGACCGCAGATATAATAATTGACAAGGCATTTCAAGATTTTCGAAAGGATTATAATAAAAAAGCGGAAATTTATGAAGAAGCCTACTGGCAAATCCATGAAAAATTAGGAATGGGATCTATTGGACCCGCTACAGCTGCTGCTGGTCCATTAATGGAGGAAAAAAAAATGAAATTGGCTAAAGTATTGAAAATACTGTCTAAAGATATTTTGTAATTTCATTTAGATGTTTCAAGATTAGGATAAAAGATTAGCTCTTCTACACAAACATCATTTTCGAGATCGTCGTGAAGAAAATTAATTTCTACTTTTTTTAATTTATCTCCTAATAGTTTTCTAAAGGCAGTTTCAAAATACCCTTTATTAATACGGCAAAATGCTTTACCCGGTTTAAGTTTCTCCCTCTCGCTATAAGGTGCTCGTAAAAAGCAATAATTTTCTATAATTACTTTGAAATGATCTGGAAATTCTTGAACTTCTCTAATTTGCATTGAGTAAAAATCTCTTAACTCAATCATTAAGATTTTTAAAGCCTCAAAAATCTCAAAGTCATCCTTTGCATATTTTTGTTTTATTTTTTTGGCTATTGCTTCTCCTGGTCCTGACCCTGTTTGATACAACATTGAAAGCAAACTGTTTCTTCCGAATATATCAAGAATTTTGTAGACTATAGATTCAGAAATTATTTCAAATCCCTTTAGTGAATTAATATTTGAGATATCATTTTGAATACTACTATTTAAATCGTTTAAAAAATTCTCATTTATACCTTTTGTTTCCAAAAAAGAGTCCCCATATCCTAATTTATTTTTTTTGAATGGTCAAATTATGTTCGATATTTAAATCAAATCTGAATTTGATTTATACTAGAACTAAAAATCTTACATATAACATAGATTATTGTTTTAAAAAGTTACATTTTTTGAATAATTATCAAAATAAAAGTACAAACAAGAATAATAAAATATCACGAAGTCTAAGAATGAATAGGAGAAGTTAAATTGCTAAGAACGCTTTCAAATTCTTTATAGTCAGGTAAGGTTTCAAGACAGATTGAGACATTTTTTAAATTTCTATTCTTCTCTAAGATGTATTTCTGAATCGTTGGAATCATTATTCCAGCGCAAATCTTTGCGTTAAACCCCAAAACATCTATTGATATAGGAGGAAATGCGATTGAAGAAATTCCTTCTTTATCAGCAAGAAATAATGAATTCCAAGTTGCTAACATCAATTTTTTTTGATCGTGGCCTGCTCTCACGTGAAATATAAAATTGGCATTCAAATTACCGCCAGATGTGATTACTACTTTTCCAATTGGAACATTAGATATTTTGCTTATAATTTGATTACATTCTACTTGTATTGTATGTCCTGCTTCTTTTAGTACCTTGCATCGCAAAGTACCACTTGGCAAAAGGCGACTGTTTGTAGGAATTACAATTGCATTGTATTGCGCATTGATTAAATCGCCGACGAATATCTCAATCACTGTGTTATTAATCGTTATTTGGTTCATAAATAGAATTCTAAGAATATTTGTATATTTTTTCAAATAGTGTTAGAAATTTTAAATATTACGACTTATTAGATAAGATATTTTACAGAAGTGTAAGCAATCCCTAAATTCGGAATAGAATACCGTTTTCATATTTAATTTACCTGATTATTCTTTTTAACTTTTTGAATGATTAATTTTTTTTTGGTTTAATGTAAAAAAGCTTCACTAAGAAAGAACATCCTAAATTCTCGAAAAGAAATCAAACAGATAAATATCATGTTGAAAATTTAGTAAATTATTAATTTCAATTAAAAATAATATAAAAAAAAGGTTTATTTATTATTTTATTCCGTTGGAGGTTTCTCTGTTGAGGGTTTTCTTTTTAGTAATTTTTCTAATGATATTTTTCCTTTTTTAATGAGTATTCCCAATACTACACCAGCTGCAGCTACTCCCACGATTATAGAAACAATAATAATAATTAGAGTAAAGTCTGGACCTACTCCGCTTGGAGTACTTTTTCTAATAATAATATCCTCAGATGCTAAATTTCCTAAAATATCATTAGCATAAAAAGTAAGAAGAACATCTCCATCTGCTAGAGCATCCCATGCTGTTTGATCAATTACACCATCTTGAGTAAATATAAATTCAGTAGCACTGTTATTTACTGTATACCACATTGTATCTAAATTCGGATCCGCAATATCAACGGAGAAACTTGGAGCGTCAACTCCAAAAACTTCATTCTCAGTGGGGCTAACAATGTTGATAGTTGGTGGTGAGCCATCTTTTATTACATTTACTTGCTCGAAATTAATGACTCCTAAGGTGTTGTTAGCGTAGAATCTAATAGTAACTATTCCATCTGGTAATGCATCCCATGCTGCTTCATTAATAGTCTCATTCTCAGTAAAGACATAGTTGTTTAGTCCTCCGTCTACGGTATACCATGTGATATTTAAAAAGGCACATGTAATCTCAACATTAAAACTCGGGGCGTCAACTCCAAACATCTCATTCTCTATTGGACTTACGATATCGATAAAGATTGCATAAATATCTTTAGTTACATTTACCTCGTTAAAGTTGATATTTCCTACAGTATCGTTGGCGTAAAATCTAAAAGTATATTCTCCATTTGATAATGCATCCCATTCCGTTGGATCAATAGTTCCATTCGTGGTAAATGAAATATTTAGTGATTGATAAGTGTCATTGAATATCCAATACCACATCGTATCTAAATTCGGATCTGTAATTTCTACAGTGAAATTCGGAGGACTAACTCCAAAAATTTCATTTTCTAGCGGATTAATAATATTGATAATGGGTGCTGAACTATCCTTTATTACATTTACTTGTTCGAAATTGATGTCTCCTACTGTATTGTTAGTGTAGAAACTAATAGTAACTATTCCATCTGGTAATGCCTCCCATGCTGTTTGATTAATAGTCCCATTTACCGCAAATATATACTTTTTTGGTGCTCCGTTTAAGGTATACCATGTTGTATTTAAAAAGGCACATGTAATCTCAACAATAAAACTCGGAGCGTTAACTCCAAAAATTTCATTCTCTGTTGGACTAAGAATATTGATAATAATTGCATAAATGTCTTTTATTACGTCAACTTCCTCAAAATTAATATTTCCTAGAGAATTGTTGGCATAAAATCTAATAGTATATGTTCCATCATATAATGCGCCCCATTCCGTTGGATCAATTGTTCCGTTTACAGCAAATGTTCTGTTCTGTGATACATAGGTTCCGTTAAATATCGCATACCACATGGTATCTAAATTTGGATCCGTAATCTCAACAATAAAACTCGGAGGATCAACTCCAAAATTTTCATTCTCTGTAGGGCTAATAATATTGATAATGGGTGCTGAGCTATCCTTTCTTACATTTACTTGCTTGAAATAAATATCCCCTGAAGTATTGTTAGCGTAGAATCTAATAGTAACTATTCCATCTGGTAATGCACCCCAAGCTGCTTGATTAATTGTTCCATTCTCAGTAAATGTATAGTTGTTCAGTCCTCCATCCACAGTATACCATGTAGTATTTAAATTCATATCTGTAATTTCAACAATAAAACTCGGAGCGTTAACTCCAAAAATTTCATTCTCTGTTGGACTAAGAATATTAATAATAATTGCATAAATGTCTTTTATTACATCAACTTCCTCAAAATTAATAGTTCCAAGAGTATCATTAGCATAAAATCTAATAGTATATGTTCCATCATATAATGCGCCCCATTCCGTTGGATCAATTGTTCCATTTACAGTAAATGTTCTATTCTGTGATACATAGGTTCCGTTAAATATCGCATACCACATGGTATCTAAATTTGGATCCGTAATCTCAACAATAAAACTCGGAGCTACAACTCCAAAAATTTCATTCTCAACAGGGCTAACAATATTAATAACTGGTGCTGAAGTATCCTTTATTACATTTACATGCTCGAAATTGATGTCTCCTAAAGTGTTGTTAGCGTAGAATCTAATAGTAACTATTCCATCCGGCAATGCATCCCACGCCCCTTGATTAATTGTCTCATTCTCGGTAAATGTATAGTTGTTTAATCCTCCATCTATGGTATACCACATCTTATCTAAATTCGGATCTGTAATTTCAACGGTGAAATTCGGAGCTACAACTCCAAAAATTTCATTCTCTGTAGGACTACTAACATTGATAATTGGGTACTTTAATGCTGAGTTTATTGCTACAGTTGCCGCGTACCAATCCTCACTGCCGTTTATATCCCAAGTGCGAGCTGGAGAAGCTCCTAGGCTTGATTGAATTTCATAGTACATTCCAGCACTAGCAGTATCTGGGACACCGGCATGAGAACTTCTTGCATATAGAGCAATCGGACCCGATTCAAGTGTAGAAGTATAATTATCACCTTGGTCGTCATCGTCTACTCCATGAAACCCAATTAGTAATGTATCATCTTTTGTTGTAGTCACCGAAGGATTAATAATATCATCTTCCGTTCCAGTAGCTGTAGCTGTTGCTTGAATTGGATCAGCACTATCATGGTCAGTAATTCTTATTATTCCACCAACGTAAACTTCGCCGGTTGACCATGTAACGTCATAGCTGCTTGGTTCTGAAGCATTAGCAATTTTAAACCATGAAGCAGTAGTTTGTTTACCGCCCTGAACCTCCGGTAAAAGAATGGTCCAACCAAAAGGTCCAGTTAAAGCATGATGATCATTAATTGTGCAATGAAGTATTAATAAATCTCCTTCTTGAGTTCCAGATGGTTTATTTATTGTACATGTGGTATTCTGTGCTAGTGTTGTTGCAACTTCCCAATCTAGTTGAATTGTTGCCGCTATATTAACATTATCAACATTCTCCTCACTATATAAGTTTTTATCAGTAAGTATCTCATTCTTTTGAGAAAAACTAGTAATTTGTAGAAACCCAGATATGAGGAATAGTATTAGTAAAAATGCGATTTTATTTTTTTTATTTGATTTTATATTCAAGGAATTCACCACTTCTAAAGTGTTATAAATATACTAAATTCTTTTTATTTAAACATTTTTCATATCATTGTTTTGATCCCCTAAATCTATTAAAATTAAAATTAAAATTAAGAGGATAAGCAAAGAATATAGGGTTTTTTTAAGGTAAAATCTTCATTAAAATGATTTATTATTTTTTTTTCAGGAATTCTATTATTATTTGATTCACTTCAGGTGCTTTTTCTTTGGATAAACTATGCTGTGCATCTTTTATGATCTTAAGAATTTGAAAATTCTTAATTTAGGGAGAAATAGAATACCGTTTTCATATTTAATTTACCTGATTAATCTTTTTAACTTTCTGGACGAGACGTTCGACATTTCTTTCTACTATTTCGAGAATCTCGAAATATCGTTTTCTGCCAGTTTTGTAAGGATCTGGAATATTAAGGTTTTGTTTTCCCGCGCCATTGAACTCCTTTAAAGTATATAACTTACCCTTCAAATTTTCTTTCATATCCTTAAAATTATTTCGGATCTTTGTTATTTGGTATCTTTCCATACCAATAATGAGGTCTTGTTTCTCTAACAACTGACGAGTAATTGCCTTAGGTCTAAAATCTTCCATTTCAATTCCTTTAGATGTAATATAATCGATAGTTTCTGGTTGAGCATGTTCGAAAGCAATGTGCCAACCTGCAGAATCGAACGAAACTCCTTTTAGATCATATTTTTTAGCGTAAAGTTCAGCTAATTTCTCAGCCGCGGGAGTCCGGCATGTGTTTGCGTAACAAATAAACAGAATTCTTCTTATCATATATAGGATGCTCTTACTAGATCATTAAGATTCTAATTGATACAACATTTATCTCTACCATTAAAAACCAATTACTTATACTTGATACAAAAGATTTCATGGGATATAAAGAATTCAGGAAAGGCTTTAATTGAGATTACGGGCTATTATTCTAATTTATTTTTTATCCTTTCTCTTCGATCCTTCATTGTTAATTCTTTAATTGAAGGTATTGAATCTAGATCAATCTTATCTTGATAGTGCCTCTTAAAAGTTTCTAGAATTTCATGAGCTTGAGAAATCTGTTTAGCCTCAAGAAGAACATTATAGATTTTTTTAATTTTTTTGACCGCTTCTTTAATTTCTAAAACAAAAAAATTTTCTTGTACTTTCTTAGCAATTTGTATCAAGAACTGTTGTTGCTCTTTTATATGATGATCAAAATTTGATTTTATAGCTAATCGAATTACTTTTTCGGAGTAATTGATTGCCTTATCATAATCACTTTTCATCAAAGAATCATTTGCTAAATCTATTAACTCCACTATCTCTGAAAGCGTTTCTAAACGAGGATTTTTAATTGTTTTTTTTTGTGGTTGATCTATTTCCTTTTTTCGTTCTTTTTCTTTTTTTTTCATTTTATAGTGTATTATAACAATTTATTATTTATACATATTTAATACACAATTTGATGTTAACAAAATATAGAAAGGAAAATTTTAGGCAATAATAAAAATTATTAAACCAATCAATATGTTTTAAGTCTTTATCTTTCCATGCCAAAAATAAGCATTAAGATTTTAATTGATTAATCTGTATTATTTTATTTATCATTTTTTCGATATTTTCGTCAATGATTCTAAGAACTTTCTTGTAAGTATTAGTACTCGTGTAATATGGATCAATGATATTTAATTCTTCTGTTTCTCCGTTAAATTCTCTTAGAGTGAATGTCTTTTTATCGATGTCAGGAATCTCGGGGTAGTTATCTCTAATTTCTTGAGCATGTGATATCTCCATTGTTATAATCAAATCTTGTTTTTCAAGCAATTTACGATTGATAATTTGAGGGTGAAAATTAGAATGGTTTATACCTTTAGCATTCAAATATTCTTGAGATTCGGGTTGCATGTATGAGAAAGCATTTATGAAACCAGCGCTCTCAAAAGTTAAATTAGCACCTTTTTTATTAGCATAATATCGTGCTAAATATTCAGCTGCAGGGGATCTAGCGGTATTTCCTAAACATTGTAAGAGAATTCGTTTAATCTTATCCACATTGCATCATGTATAAAAAGAATTGGTTTCCAAATAAAATTTATGAGAAAATCTTTACATAAACATTAAATATAAAGTGCTCCTAACAAATAATGCGGAAAATCATTGTTAATTAGCTCTCATGAAAAAAGAATCTGTTAAGAACTGGTTCATTAGGGTATTTATTCGTGATATCAATTTGCCAAAGAGCACATCAATTTATTTATTTTTCTCCTTTTTATCTATTACATTCATAGCTGTGGCGTTCTTGTTTAAGTACGCCATGTTAACGAGTGGTGTTTTAATTGTTGGGGTAGATGTATATATTTTTTTAATTGTTCTTGCTTCAAGCTTTCTCATATCCGGAATATTGGTTGATTTTTTTAAAAATAGAACTAGATATTTTAATTTAACACTGCTCATTTGTATTATTGGACTTTTCATAAGTGCGTTACCTGGATTAATTCTTTATTATTTTGGTCTATTTGTTGTTCTAATAACAATTCCTCAGTTGATTATAACTTGGTTTACAATATTCGTTCATGAAACTAATATATTAAACCGGGGAAGATTAGCAGCCTATTTTTTGATTTCTGGTTTTTCAATTGCGTTTATTTCTTTAATATTCATAATTTTTGAATATTTATATATATATTTCAGTGTTTTAGAGCTTGGAATCTTTATGGTTATAATCTGGTGTTCTAAAAGGTATAAATATGTGGAGACAAAAGAACGTTTGAAATCAGAAAAGAAATATCTAAATATTATTTTCGAAAAGCATTTTTTTCGATATGCTTCAAGTTTTTTTATACTTAGTTTTATTTTGGGAGATTTATTGGCCAGATATAGTTTTGAAGTAGATTTTATTATCTATGGAATAGCGTCTTTTATATATCTTCTTTTTGCTGGGTGCGCTTTGGATAATATTGGTCGTAAAATATCTATAGTACTAGGAATTTTTGTTCTATCATTTTTTCTTATATCTAACGGGGCATTTGTTGAAACATCATACATTTTTGGGCTCCCTAGAAAAGTATTCCTCTCTATTCATTATGGGTTTTCTATATTACCCCTCTTACTCGCAATCTTTACAATCTCGGGAGATTTTTCAACAGAGAGAGGAAACTTGAAATTTAGAGGTCGAATTAATGGATTTAATATGTCAGTCTTACTCTTTGGAGTAATTATCGGATTTACATTTAGTCGGTGGATAAATGATATGTATGATATATTTCCTGGACTCAATAATTTTATACCGAACTTTCCAGATCTATTGAATACATTTCTTTTAGTGATCCTTTTGGTATGGATGATGGGAATGAAAGAATTCTTAGTATCTAAAGAAAAAGAATGGGCAACTACATTAAAAAATATATTCGTTTTCAATAAGCATGGAGTTTGTCTCTATAACCAAAATTTTGAACATAAAGAATTATTTAAAGAAGGAGAAGCTAAAGCTGACTTTGATGAGGATCTAATATCCGGTGTGCTATCCGGGATTATTATGATAATTTCTGAAATAACCCATAGTAAGAAAGAACTTAGACAAATTCAAAAAGAAGAAGTTAATCTATTATTTACTTATGGAAAGTATCATATTGTTGCATTAATAACATCTATGGAATTACCCGTTCTATTTAAAAAACTTGATGAGTTTTCACGAGAATTTGAAAATAAATTTAATAAAGAGCTAAAACATTTCCAAGGAAATGTTTCCCCATTTGATCCTACTAAATTTCTCGTAGTCAAATACTTTAACCAAAAATATGTTGAGTTTGCAGAGGAGTGACTTAATTTTTAGATATATATTTACCAATTGAGAAAAAACTGCATTTTATTATTAATCTTCAGTTGTGTTTATTTCGATAATTCTTTCAATAGACTTAATTATGCCATTTTCAATTCTTTTTAGTATTTTATTGTACTCATTTTCCTCTAAATAAAAAGGATCTTCTATTTCTAAATTTTCAGTTTCCCCAGCAAATTTCAATAATAAAAACAGCTTACCATCTAAATCCTTAATATTTCTAAACTTTCTTTTTAATTTATGGATATGGTATTTCTCCTCGAAGGCTAAAATAAGGTCTTGTTTATTTAATAATTCTTCGTCAGCATCTTTAGCTTGGAAATCATCCATTCCAATCCCCTTAGTTTTAAGATATTTTAATGTACCTTGTTGAGGTTGCTCATAATAATGGTAAATTCCAGCTGAATCAAAATTGAGCTCCTTTATCTCATTAGTATATTTAGTCTTTTGAAGCCATTTTGAAAAGGCTTCAGCAAATGGACTTCTGCATGTATTGCCGCTACAAATATATAGTACATTTTCAATTTTTGTCATTTATCTAAGAATTGCAAAACAAAATTGTAGATAACCATCTAAATTTTAAACGATTTTAAATTGATGGTAAATTAGGTTTGGAAATGTAAAATCTTAAAAAAAAATTTCGATTAAGTAGTTACAAATAGGAGTAAATATGATCGTATTTTGGCATAATTTTTCTCGAAACATTCTCCCTAATAAGTAGTAAATTCAAAAACAATAACAAATTTTCTATAATAATTATTTGGTTATAATCTCATAATAAATACTTAAATTATTGAATTAAGCAGATAAGTCTTTTGAACACTAAAACAGATTTTCTTATTATAGGTGGAGGTATCTCTGGGTTATCATTGGCAAAAAAATTAGCGCATCTTTCCCCAGATGATAAAATATTACTAATTACTAAAGAGAACTTAGAAGAGGGAAGTACGTATTATGCTCAAGGAGGTATCGCGTGCGTTTGGAATGATAGTGATAACTTTGAGAAACACATTCAAGACACTTTAAGTGCTGGAGCTGGATTTTGTAATGAAAAAGTAGTAAGAAAAATTTTAACTCAAGCACCAGAAAGAATAAATGAATTAATTGAAATAGGAGTTCACTTCACGAGAAATGATGCTGGAAATTATGACCTTGGTAAAGAAGGCGGACACTCGGAAAGAAGAATTCTTCACGTAAATGACCAGACAGGACAAAACATAGAGAAGCATCTTATTGATAATGTAAAAAAAATAAAGAATTTAGAAATTAAAGAACACTGGTGTGCGATCAATCTATTTGCTGATAATTTTAAATGTTTCGGGGCTTATGTATTAGATCAGGAGAATGA
>Ga0307377_10002384_pt1 | contig 22252 bp, 32 predicted proteins | sample TR3MG_FD_202535 | JGI IMG/M metagenome (GOLD analysis project Ga0307377, IMG submission 202535) | Soil microbial communities from Risofladan, Vaasa, Finland - TR-3 | ecosystem: Environmental > Terrestrial > Soil > Coastal area > Acid sulfate soil | place: Finland: Risofladan, Vaasa | collected...
AGTCATGTCAGCCATGGGCTTTACATCAAGCTCCTTGGCCACCTTTTCAAAGAAGAAGAAGTCCTCAGATACTCCATCGGGTTCCCAGACGAACCACGGTTTAGATAACTTTTCAAAGATGCTTCGGTGAATCATTACGCATCCAAGCCCAGTGACATCAACCTGGGCGTAGCGCGCCTCCTGTTTCAGGTCAATAGAGGCATATCCTCCATTAACATGCATCCAGGCGGCAAGTCCCCTGGTATCTTTTGACTTCTTGGCCATGTAGAGGCCACAGGCGAGCGGCTGACCAGTGGCCAAGAGAGCCGGTATAATATCAGGGGGCGGCATCACATCGTCATCAAGAAAAAAGAAATGAGTGGCATCTGTTTTCAAAGCCATCTCTACCAGCTTAGTGCGATTGGTTGTCAGGGAAAGCCCGCGAGATTCAAGATATGATGTCCCTGGAGGCTTTTCCATCTCGTCCTTCCAGCGATGGCGCCATGCCCGATAGTCGGTCTCATCCCTGTGTGGGATGAGTATTGCAACCTTCACCGGAGTTGAGGAGACAATTGGTGTCATCGGCTGTGCTCTGTTCCACGCCATCAATTCACCCCCAGCCAGCAAATTTGGTCTCCAGAGGTCTGGGCGACAACATACACCTTATCAAGGTTATCAATATCAAATGATTTGACTTCGCCATTTTCAAGAACGAAGCCTAACCCTGAGCATCTATCCTCATACCAAGGCCTGTTGCCCGAGCTACCTATCACGATGGCTCCACTCTGCGTTATAGCCTTTATCTGAACTGCCTTTACAGCACCGCTACCCAGCACCTCACCGCCCGAGCCGGCAGTGCCACCCGTAATTGACCTGATTAGACCGGTCAAAATTGCGGTGGGGGGTGTAATTTGCATAACCTCCCCGGATATCTTAACTGGCTGACCGGAGACGTAGACTATCTGGCCACTAACCTCAGCAACCACCGTCTGGCCGGAGACCTTTACAGGCTGGCCAGAGACATATACTATCTGACCTGAGACCTTTACGGCCTGACCGGATACCTGGACAACTTCACCGGAGACTTTAGCTATAACCTGACCAGAGACACTAACATAGTCACCAGAAGCGGTGATTACGAGGACTTTTTCGCCGGAGACCTTAACCACATTGCCTGATATTGAGGTAACAACAGGCTGACCAGAGACATAGACTATCTGGCCACTAACCTCAGCAACCACCGTCTGGCCGGAGACCTTTACAGGCTGGCCAGAGACATATACTATCTGCCCTGAGACCTTGACGGCTTGGCCGGAGATGTGGACCACCTCGCCGGAGACCTTGGCAATTACGGTCTGGCCTGAAATCCCGATCACATTACCCGATATTGTGGTAACAACAGTCTCTCCCGAGATTTTACCTATTACGGTGGCTCCTGAAACTTTGACAGCTTGCCCAGATACCTGGACTACCTCCCCGGAGACCTTAACAACCTCTCCGCTGATTTTACCAATGACAGTTTCGCCAGAGACTTTGGCAATGACTGTCTCCCCTGAGACCTTGGCGATGAGCTGACCGGAGATCACTGTCACGTTGCCTGATGAAATGGCGACTGTCAGGCCTGCTACCGTCTTGATACGGTAGGGGCATCCAGCGGCAACCACCACAGCACCGGGGAGTGGGTGTGTGGCGAAGTCCAAAGCATCGAGAATGTTGCTATCGATTTCCCTAGTATACTGGATACCGCCAATATCAACCTCTAGGATGGCATCTTCCCATATATCGACCTGCCAGCTCTTTGCGGTGTCCTCAAGTGTGGTGCCCGAGCCGCCAGTGGCAGTACCTGAATCTACACCAACCTCGCTAGTGACCGGCAAGGGATTAGCTAGAGTTATATCAGCACCGCTGGCATCCTCCAACCGTGCTTTTACTACTGGTCTTGGTTCTGGTGGCATTATTTCTCCTCAATTTGATGAGCGGCAGGTGCCAGTGCAGGTTCTTCCACATTTACGATGGAGATATCCGGGTCTTCTATAACCGTCCTTTTCCCAGCATCATCTGTAATAATAATCTTGCCTTCATTCGCCATATACGACCTCTTCCTTTATCGCATTTACAGTCAAACTTGTCGCAAAGGTTGCGTGTTCTGAGTATTCACCAAAAATCACTGCAAATGCCTTGCCTTCGATTGTTCTTATGCCAGCGCAATAAAGTAATTCAGCCTCGTTATAGCTAAAAATATATCCCAGATATTTTTCTACGTTCCAAATTATAAGGTCAGCATAACTAGCAAATTGCAGAAAGCCAAGAAAAACCAGTGCATTACGTTCCGTGGCAAAAATAATATCCTGTATCTGATAAGGTATGGCTGGAGCCTCGTTGACTAAATTGCCTTCGGCATCGTAAAACAGCATGTGCATGTAATAAGCCCCGGGCCAGACCAAGGTGGGCAGGGCGGGCCAATAAGCAGCCCAATTCGTCCTCAGCTGACGCCCCCTCCATGTCGCTGCAGTAAGAAACTCTATGGCGTTGCTGTAATCTTTTCTGCCTGTTCCCCTCTCTGCTACCGGAAAGTATGTCATGGTAAAAAGTAATGCTCCTCATCAGTATATATACCGACTGCACCTGCATAGACGCTCAAATCCTCGGTGTGAAAGTTCTCTATGCTATATCTTATTGTCTGAAAAAATGGATAACCCTTGGGCAGATGTATGACTACTGTGCCATAATCACTTTTCGAAACGACATTAGTAGGTACCCCAGCCTCGCTTATTGCATATACAATCAAACCCAAGAGGGTATTTTGTGGAATTGCCAAGTAATAATCATAAATAATAACCACAGTCCCACTGGTTATGGCTATGTCATGAGACACCCTCGTGCCAGCCGGCACAATTACGGTAGACCAGTCTGAGTAAACATTCTGATAACTCCTGATGATGGGTTCGACAGAGAATTCCGTCATGTTAGAATAGTCTGCTCTACCTATGCCTTTTTGTACAAAGGGGAAATATGTTATCACTCGACACCTATAATAGTTACGGCAACGCTTATGGTGTGTGGGTTAGCGCCATCACCATTCCTGACTATCATCCACAGTTCCTCTCCCTTGCCAATAGGTTCATTGCTTACGAATACTGGAGTGGCATCGTCAAGAGCCAGAAAGGTATCTACCAAGGCTGGCATCACCCAGGTGTCTTTATGGCCAAAGGCAACTTCTACGAGCGCGTTGCAGCCTGGTGGCCAGTGAGGCACAATCTGGGTAATCGTTCCAGTGAGCGGGGATACTTCCGCAACTCTGGCACCTTGTGATTCAGGTACAGTTGCTCTTAGTGAAACCTGCCTTGTGACCAGGTCTGCCATGTTACCTCCTGCTAGATGTAGTCCCAGGCCACGGTCGCATGACAGTCCGCATCTGGCGTCACTATGGTCAGCTCCATCTGCCCCAGGATTTCGATATCTTTAAGCTCATCCCGGATGGAGACGCATGCCATAATTGACACGTTTATCCTGAGGCGTGTCACGGTGGTAGCCACGGGAATTGGAACGCCATTGCTAACGGAAGGGGTAAAGCGGTCCAGGAGGGTGATGACGGCGTTCTGGACCGGGATCACGTTATCCACCAAAATAAGGCTGGGTTTTATCTTGGCATTCGGCTTCTCAGTAGCATAAATGGTTGGGCTGGCTGCCAAAGATTGTGATATACTCGGCATATTACCTCCTTACCACCGTTGCTCAGAGTAGTAGAGTATCTTCTTGCTCCTGTTCCACTGCTCAGCGGTAGGGTTTGTTATCTGCTTCAGGTAGCACTTGTTCACTGTCAGCCCCATAACACACTTCTCATAGCCATCACCGGAGGGCTGCCCTGAATCCACATAGAGCCTGATGATAAGAGGCTCCAGGTCCTTGACGAAGTACAGGAAAAGTCTCTTATCATCGTAGGGGCTGTCAGAAGGCTTCATGGCACCCAGGTACCGCAGGGTAAGCGAGGCAACGTTAGGGACCATGGACGCCTGTTCAAGCCGACTCACATACTCGCCAGCGGGGATGTAGAAAGTTGCCATGTAATTGCCGGGCTTGAAGCCGAGGGCTACCTCGTAGAGGGTCTTGGTGTTCTCGGGGTAGATGTTCTCACCGCCAGCATTGTTTGACATGTCCACATCTCGGTAGTCATTGATGGGAAGGATGTGATGTATGTCATAGGGCACCTCATTGCACCTCTCGATAGTGAAAAACTTGCCTTGGACATGTGGCAGTGTAGCAGGCCAATTATCGGTAAATCTGACGTAGTATCCTTCCTGCAGGAGCTTAGGTACACCCGGTGATACGGAAGCCTCAGTGGGTGGCCTTAAATCAATCATACTTACTTGCCTCCTCTCTCCTCTCTAGGAGTAAGTTTTCTTCGGGCGGGTTTCAGCCCCCACCCAGGGCCGTTATATTCGGTTTTTATGGATCGGTGTAGGTTGAGTGCCAGTAATTAGCTGTCCATATATTCGCATTGGCACCGCAGTTATCCAGGTAAGGTTTAGCTAATGCCCCGGCAGTTTCACCAAAGGCAGCTCGATTACCGATTACAACGCAGTTGGCAGACCCCACTGCGATGGTTATTCCCCCTCCTAGTGCATCCGCTGGCATGGCAATATCATTATTTCTGACAACATGCGCTTGACCCATAATAGTAATCGAGGGCGCTACGCAACCTGAGAATAGGCAATCAACTACCTCATGTTGAGCACCTTCATCAATTCTGACTCCGCTGGCAGTTAGTTTCCCACCAGTGTCACCATCAGTACCCATAAATTTGCATTTCTCTATCTTCCAGGCTTTAGCACCTGCGCCCGCAGGTAGCCACACGCCATTTTGTGGAGTATCACCGCAGTATTCACTACCAAAATTACAGTGGTGAATATACACGAGGTCTGCTGTGGGACCACCGGCGGCAGGCTCGATACCGGCATGATTGTCTCCACCACCCAAGTCAAAGCCGGCTATCTCGCAAAAGTCACCGGCATCTCCGCTTATCTGGAAAATTTCGGAGTCAAGGCTGCTGGTTAATGACACTAAAGGCATCCCCTCGCAGCACATGCCAATGATATGCACTCTTCTCTTATTTACTACTATCGGTGTAGTTTCACTCCAACCATTCAGAACAATGATGTAGTCATTTCTAAGAGACACACATTGGCTCAGGGCATAGGTGATTGTCTTGAAGGGTGTGCTGGGGTCAACTCCGTTGTTGCCATCATCCCCATCAAAACCATGAACATAGAAGACTTTGCCTAAGCCAATCGGACGACTGACTACTGCTGTCATCCAGGCCGGAAAACTCATCCCGACTGTCATTATTTGGACCCCCTCTTAGACCCGTTATTTTTATCCTGGATCGATGGCACCCGACCATGATATATTAGCTGTCCATACATTCGCATTGGGAGCGCAGTTATCCAGGTAAGGGTTCGCACCCGCAGTTTCACCGAAGGCAGCTCGATTACCGATTACAACGCAGTTGGCAGACCCAGCTGCGATGGTTATTGCCCCTCCAGCTACATTCGCTGGATTGGCAATATCATTATTTCTGACAGCATGTCCAAAACCCATAATAGTAATCGAGGGCGCTACGCAACCTGAGAATAGGCAATCAACTACCTCATGTTGAGCACCTTCATCAATTCTGACTCCGCTGGCAGTTAGTTTCCCACCAGTGTCACCATCAGTACCCATAAATTTGCATTTCTCTATCTTCCAGGCTTTAGCACCTGCGCCCGCAGGTAGCCACACGCCATTTTGTGGAGTATCACCGCAGTATTCACTACCAAAATTACAGTGGTGAATATACACGAGGTCTGCTGTGGGACCACCGGCGGCAGGCTCGATACCGGCATGATTGTCTCCACCACCCAGGTCAAAGCCGGCTATCTCGCAAAAGTCACCGGCATCTCCGCTTATCTGGAAAATTTCAGAGTCTTGGCTGCTGGTTAATGAGACTAAAGGCATCCCATCGCAGCCCATACCAATGATATGCACCCTTGTCTTATTTACCACTATCGGTGTAGTTTCACTCCACCCATTCAGAACAATGATGTAGTCATTTCTGCCTGACACACATTGGCTCAGGGCATAGGTGATTGTCTTGAAGGGTGTGCTGGGGTCGACTCCGTTGTTGCCATCATCCCCATCAAACCCATGAACATAGAACACCTTGCCTAAGCCAATCGGACGACTGACTACTGCTGTCATCCAGGCCGGAAAACTCATTCCGACTGCCATTATTCGTCCCCCTCGATTCAATTATTTAATTTGTTATCCGAGATTCGGGCTGATTAAGGCATTACCCGACCAGTTCTCACTCCAGCCATTTAACCCTTGAACGTCCCTGTAGGGGTTGTTGCCAGCGTTATCTATGCTCTGGCTGGCATGGTTACCCATAATAAGGCCACCAACACCTCTAACGGTTATGGCCCAGCCAATACCCAGGGCTGCTGCCAGAGCAGCGTAGAAGTAATTATTGATGATAGCACCAGCCTCCGAACCAGCAGCTTGGATGTTGATACCGATGCCAGTTATTTCCCGGAAAATGTTATTGCGAATAATACTTCGGGTCGGGGCCAGCAACCTCATCCCGTCCGTGAGATTATGCCCGAACCAGTTATTCTCAATGCAGCCAGCTACAGGCCCCTCAACACCGGCAAAGAGACCATATTGCGTTGCTATAGTAGTCCCAAAACTACAGTAGCGTATCCAGGCCCCCCAAGCTGCTGTGGTAAACTCTATTGCTGGGTTAGCGTTATCAGTTAGCAACTGGAGACCCGCTATCTCAATCTGGTCTGCCGCGACTTGAAAAACAACATTTGCACCAGCGGCATAACCTGGGGTACGCTGGGGTACATCATTGCTCATGCCGATGATATGCACCCTTGCCGTCTCTATTGTAATCGGGTAAGTTTCAGCTCCTCCGCCTCTAAGGACAATAATGTAGTCATTCCCCCAAGCTGTACATTCACCCAGAGCATGACCTATAGTTTCAAAAGGGGTTCCCGGGTCAATCCCGTTATTGGTATCATCACCGGTTTGTCCATTCACAAAGTATACTCGACCTAGACCAGGCGGGCGCCTGACAGATAGAGTTTCTTGTGCTCCAAACTCAGTTATTATCATCCTATTCCCTCCTTATGCAGGATAGATGACTTCGTTGCCCGCTATGTTGTACATCCAGTGGCTGGCATTATCCTCATCGATATAGGGATTATTAGTCATTTCAGCATCCCCGATATTGGCCCGGTTGCTGGTGACCAGGCAGCTGTTGCAACCCCCGAGAGCAGCAGCGAGATTTATTGCCAAGCCCTGTGCATCAGAGCCAGGTACAAAGTCGTTATCTTGAATGGTGACACCAAGGGCTCGTATTAGGTATATTGCTCCTGTGGGGCACATATGAAAGACGTTGCGGCGCATAATCGAGTTATCGCAGGCATTGCTGTCGACAAGGTCCATACCGATGCCATACCGTGTGAGATTCCCCTTGGGGCTGTTGTTGCCAAAGAAGTAGCAATTCTCTATCAGGATAGCACCGCTATTTTGCATCAGGAGCCGTATACCGTCCTGTGGTGTGCCTCCGGCGAAATCACTGCCGAACCAGCAGTGGTGTATCCAGGCACCGTTAGCATTGTTCAGTTCAATACAGCCGTGTGCGGGGCCGCCGCTCAGGTCGAATCCCGCTATCTCTGAGTACTCACCGTCATTGCTAATGAGGAATACTGCGGTGTCACCGGGGGGCTGCATCTTGGGGAACTGGTTGTTGGGGTTGGCTACGCCGATGATGTGGACCCTCTTTACATCCACTGCAATCGGCCAGGTAGTTTCCTGCTGCCAGCAGTCTTTAACTAGAATGTAGTCATCGTGGTTGTCGGTGCACTGGTCCAGGGCGTGTTCTATTGTCTGATATGGGCAGAAGCGAGTCCCCGGGTTGGTATCAAGACCGTTGATACCGTCAACCCAGAAGACGTACCCGGCAATTCCACCAGTGGCAGAGCAGCCAGGTCCGTGAACGCCACCACCACCGGGTATCCCGTTCTTCCAAAGGTCGTAAATCCATCTAAAGGCAGCACCGAGACCACCGGTACCACCTGCTCCATCACAAGGCATCTCTAACCTCCTCTCTCCTCTCTTCGGGTTAGGATCTTAGCAGGTGCTTCCAGCACCCCTGACTCAGCGCCGTAGCGCTGGATATCTATTCAGTTGTTGGTTCTTCAGGCTCAGCAGGCTCGGGCTCGACCTCAGCCGCTGGTTCTGGCTCTTCTTTACGGCTACGCTTTGCCCTTGCTGGGGGTTGAGGCACGGGTTCGGGTTCTGCTTCAACCTCGGACTCAAGCTCGGTCTTAGGAGGAGGCTTGAGGTCAGGGGCATCTACGGGATAATTCCTATCGCATTGGGGGCAATTTCCCATGGGTGTGCCATCACCTCTGAGCCAGGCCACTGTTGCCACCTTATCAGTTAGGTCGAGCCCACACGGACATTTTTCCGCGAGAAACCGATATCCTTGCATATAAACCTCCATTATTTCGGTTTAAGTTGAAACTGGCAGTTCCATTACTGGACCAGCACCGGCGTTAGTTACGCAGTTGAAGAAAGTCCTCTCAGTGCCGCCCGCCGGATAGATAATCGCATCGGCGGCGTTAATCCGGTTATCCGCAAAAGCAGGAAAGTTCCCACCGGTAAATTCTATCCCGGCAACACTACAACCAGTTTCGGCCGTCATAGAGTCAATCAGGTTGCGCCTTACTATAGTAAAGTCGGCATTCGGTGTCCCAACGAGCATATATATGCCATAAGAACTTGCGTAAATTATGTTGTCCTCAATAGTAGTCCCGAATACCTGCTTTGCGCCACCGCCGGCGCCACCCACGTCACCCATCTTGATTGCATGTGTGAACTCACTAGCCGTACCATACCAGGTATCAAAGCGGTTTCTCCTGATAATGCAGTAGTCAAGGTGACACTCGGTAACGTCATCAATAGCCGTCGGGCCGATTTGCAGCCCCTCAACGCAGGTCGGGTCTCTGCCGACAAAGTGGCAGTCCTCAATAATGGAATAACGGGCATTATCCAGCAACACTGCCGGGAGAGTCTTATTCGTGGTATCTGAGGACAGAAAGCACAGGTTCTTGAACATGGCCTCGAATAGCGTGCCGTGGTAAGCAGAGCCGGCGGTCGGCCTGATGGAGACGATATGCCAGGGATAGTTACTCGAAACGCCTATTAGGGCTACCCTGGTCAGATCCCCTGTCAAACTTTCGGCGTAGTTGCCCGGGGCGATGTAGATAACATCACCAAGGTTAGAGGTATTTGCTATCTGGGTAGTAATAGCCTGCTGGATGGTTTGAAAGGCGTGGGCCCAATCCTTACCATGGTTGGCATCGCTGCCGTTTGTACCATCGACATAGTAGTTTATACCTGGGCTTTCAGCTAAAAGCTGGGCAAGCTTAAAAAGTAAGGTTGGTGCAAATTCACTCATTTTTACCTCCTTCCATTATTTCGGTTTAAGCGCAAACCGGCAGTTCCATTACCGGGGTAGGAAGAGTTCCGGTGTTAGTTACGCAGTTCCAAAAGACCCGATTGGTTATGGCAGCTGGGGCAGTAATCGCATTGTCAGCGTTAACCCGGTTATCGGCGATGACAGGATACCCGCCGTAGACTTGTATCCCTACCGCAGTACAACCATTTATAGATTCCATGGAATCTACCAGATTGCGCCGAATCACGGAGTAATCTGCGCAATACACGCCGATATAGATTCCATAAGTCAAGGCATACACCTCGTTGTCCTCGATGCTGGTTCCCACCATCTGCTTGACAGAGGACCCGGCATCGTAGGCCACGCGTCCTACCTTGATTCCATGAGTAAATGAACTGGCATTCCCAAACCAGGTATCGAAGCGGTTCCTCCTGATAATGCAAAAGTCAAAGTTTGCTGCGGTTGCTACGGCGTCAGTATTACCGATTTGCAGCCCCTCAATACAGGTCGGGTCTCTGCCGACAAAGTGGCAGTCCTCAATAATGGAATAACGGGCATTATCCAGCAACACTGCCGGGAGAGTCTTATTCGTGGTATCTGAGGACAGAAAGCAGATGTTCTTGATAAGGGCCTCGAATAGCGTGCCGTGGTAAGCAGAGCCGGCGGTCGGCCTGACGGAGACAATATGCCAGGGATACTTACCGGGGACTCCTATCAAGGATACCCTGGTCAGGTTCCCTGTCAAAGATTCGGCGTAGCTGCCCGGGGCGATGTAGATAGCATCGCCAAGGTTAGTGGTGTTTGCTATCTGGTTAGTAATAGCCGCTTGGATGGTTTGAAAGGCGTGGGCCCAATCCTTGCCATTGTTGGTATCGCTACCGTTTGTGCCATCGACATACAGGCTTAACCCGGGGGCATCAGCCCCAAGCTGGGCAGCCATAAAGAGTAACGTTGGTGCAAATTCAGCCATTTTTTACCTCCTTCCACCTTAAATGGTTTTATGCTTATGGAATTGTGTACGCTAGTACCTTAACGGCAACGGTGTTACCGCCAGCGGAATCGCGGCAACGGGCGGCTAATCTCCGACCGGCTGGTACCTCCATCGGGAACGGTAGGGTAACCGACTCCTGGTTATAGGTAACCACCCCGAGCCAAGTCTCGGACCCAGCTGGTCCGTGCCCAATTTGGACCTCGTAGTTAACTGCCGCCGTAGGGTCGCTCATATCAATCTGGTAGATGCGGACGGGGATCGTTCCTACAGTAGCGGCTATCTCGGTGCCGGCACCAGCAAATGCACCCCAGACACCAGCAGTACCAGCTATTACAACCGGATTTACCCCACTGGGGATTACCACCAGCCTTCTCGTTACTGCCGTGAAGAATCGGTACAGTGTTTTAATCCAGTTAGGAAACATTGCTCTGTCCTCCTTACGTCAGGTCCGTGTTCACGGACCTGAATTATTAACAATCTCACCTCAATTAGCTTATGGTCAGCGCCCTGAGGTTCTGGCTCATCTTTATCCAGAGTCCAATCGGCCTCATCTCGTCGGTAACCTCCCGGTTGTAAATGGCCTGTATCAGAGCCCCTTCCCGTGGATAGATGATGAGAGGCTCTTTAAGCTCAAATAGAGGAAATCCACTGAAAACCTGAGTCAGGTCAAAGTCGGTGATCTGGATGTTGTAGACCCTTCCCAGATAGGTTATCTGGAAGGCAGTGACGCATGGTTGCGCTGCGGGGTCAGTAAAAGCGAAGAGACATAGAGCCTCGGTGGCTGCCATGGTCAGGGGAATCACCCCGGCTATCCCGCAGGTGTCATCCACGATGTAGTTCAGGGCCGTTGATATCGCTGGAGGCCCAGGAGCCACAATAGTCCGGTCCCAGGTAACCCTGCGGTTAGCTGGAGCAACGCCAGCAGCAAGGTCCGGGTCATGGAACTGCTCAGGGCGGAGAATCACCGCATCCAGCTGCCGGCCGCTGCCGACTGCGCCCTTGAAGCCTGAGGCACTATCGACATTGACCACACGGACAGCATTGGCAATAGCCACCGCGTTCCTGGCATAGATGGCCTGGATGATTGGGTTCTCCTGTTCAAGCTTCACCTCAAGTTCGTCACCCAGGGTCTTGAGGTCATAGTAATCAATCTCAGCCATCAGGTGCTCGGTGATTTGCCCGTCGGGCAGGATGGTCTTGAGCGTTTGCTCAGCCATGCGCCCGTTATCTCTATAGAGCCCAGCCACTTTCAGGGTTTCAATCACAGATGTGTTCATATTATTAACCTCCTAATTAGTTTTCGAAGAGCCTTACATTCCCCTTCTTGTAGTTACGGTACCTACGACGCCTTCAATGGGCTGCGTATAGGCCTGCTCCAACGGTGGTCCTCGGTGCAAAGTTCCGTTTGGTATCCGCAGCGTTGGCGTCGCCGCCATTTCCCTTACCACCACCCCGGAGACGTAGTCTCGCCGGCCTTCAACTTTCCTGAGTTCAGCAGGGCCCCCTGGCAGTCCAGGCATTGCCGGAAAATCAGGAATTGCGGGGGGTGCCGGCAGGTCAGGAAGCTCTATTGGAAAGTCGGGTACCGCCGGGATTTGGTTAGCGGCGTCCAGAAGCATCGTGGAAACCTTTGGTGCTCCTGCAGGTAGCTTCGCTTCTATTGCCGCCGGGAATGATGTTGCTTCGGTTAAAAGAGTCTTAATATTCTTGATTGGCATAACTTTATACCTCCTTACCCTGTTACTCTCTGAATCTGACTCTTGACAGCCGCAAAGGTGTCCATGACACCTTTGCCGATGGCCTCAAACATCCCGAGTCCAGCCCTGATAGTCTGGCCAGCGGCTTTAAGGGCAGCATCGGGAATTACCATTGGATCATCGGGCATACGGGCTTTGACCGTGTCCATATTGTCCTTGACCTCCGCGGCAAAAATGGTGGCGACAGCGGCGACATTGGTTGCCACTCGAATCGGTCCCTCGGCTAGCTCAATTGCTCCATCGGCCATACTGTCGACTAGAGTCTTAGGATCTGGTAATTGGCTCATGTCTACCTCCTTTTATTGGGAAGCAACCTCGCTAAAAAGGAACGGGGCAAGCCGTTCAAACCTTCTCAGCGAAGGTTGCTTGCCCCGTTTTGTGGGTAATTGCTGATATAAGAAAGGCGGGTACCAACTCTTAGTCAGCAATTACCCGCCTACAAGCTTAATTGTGTACACAAACCCCATTGTTTGTCAAGTCTTTTTTACGATATGGACATCACCTCCTACAATTTAATCAAGTTATAGGCAAAATTATTGGCGGGGGAGGGATAGGCATGAAAATTTTAGGTCTCGCTGCCACTCGCGCTGCAGAGTCTCCCAGTAAGACAGAGTTTCTCCTGTTGAAATTGAGGCAGGATTTTATAAGCTCATCCTCCTCCATCGAAGCATTCTTCTCTAAACCATCATTCAGCACATTGAAAGCCACCGCAGTGGTCTTGCCATCCAGAATAGTATTCACACAGTCAACAATAGGCATCATCAACGATGCTGCAAACCTGTCTCCCCAGGGAGATGAAGCCATATCGGCATCCATAACCCATACCAGGTCCTCCTGAAATCCGATATAACTATTAGCACCCTTTCTTATTAGCGCCGGGCCAAGCACTTGGGCAGTCTCGCAGGAGATTAGAATTATTACCTTGTCTTTGACATCGGGCATTGAAAGAGTGTCCATGATAACTTGGTTGTTAGATCCACAGAATTCGCTCGGTCCGCCATGCCCCACGCCTATGATGGTATCGCCTATTGTCAGAGTGGAAAATAGTGCCTTGTTGTCCATTGGCCCGACCAGTTGAGGTGGTACGGCTCGCGGCAAAACATACCGGATTAAGTAGCCGGACGCACTTCTGGTTGGGAGGTCGTATAAGGGCAATGCCAACATTAGTCTTCCTCCACAATCTCCCGCATATGCTCGAAGAAGGCTGGGTTCCTCTCTATCTCCCCAGAGATATCCTTGATTTCGATCGCAGTTGGGTAGGGTTTATCGAGCCCCAAAGACACCAGCGTTGGTCTTGACCGTCTTCCCTGAGCCAGACTGACTACTTGGTACCTCCTGAAAGCCTCGGCAGCCTCCTTCCTAGCTTCCTCTGTCGGCGCTTTTTTAAGAGCTTCTTTAACTTTTTCCCAGTCCTGGTTTGGCATGTTCACCTCGTATATAGAATCCCGGCACTGATATCGTAGCTATAGACGCCCCCGTCTCTGAGGGTATACCTTGATGTAGGTCCGTACTTGATGGGGTCGCCTGTGCCGGTCCAGATCCAGGCTTCAATTTTTCCCTCCAGCGGAGCATTATGGACTACTACCGGGTTCGTAGGCGATTCCCAATTGCTATCGTAATATTTACCATTGTCCCACCACCTGACCATCCACGACTCTATGTGATATAGCGGAGGCATATTTATAGCATAGAAGGTGAAGTTGCCAAGTTCAGGGACAACTGCTACTTCCCTGAAGTGAGCCTTGACCGCTTTATGCTCGGTCATCGTCCCGGCGACATACTCCGGGTTGTTATAGCTCACCCCGCCTTCTATCTCGTCAGACCAGTGGTCAAACTCGTAGCCCGGATTGGCATGGGCGGTTACCCTGACTGTCTCGCCGTACTTAAACTGGCCTGTTGTGCCGTCTACAAAATAGTTTGTACCAACTTCAGGAGCAGGTTCGGTTGTCACATAGCCAGTACCGGATGGGGTTATATCAACCTCAAGAGTCTCTAGCTCTTCCACAAGGCTGATTACGGTGCAGAGCGGCCCTTCATAGTTGTCGACTTGCTTCTCATTCATCCACAGGAAAGCGCTTATTCTGTATTCGCCTAGTGCCTGCAGGTCGAACCTGTCACTTATAAACTCGTGGTCGCACCCCGGGCAGTGGCCGCCAGATATATCGCTATACTGGACATAGCTTCCATCAGGCCGTCTCACCGATATAGATATCCCCATCTCTTGCCATTCTGAGGTGTCGTTTCGCCCCCACACATGTACTTGGCCGCTTGAACCCTGGGGGATATCGGTAACGGGTATAGGCTTTTGTGTTGCGTTGTATTTCAACTCCAACCGAGTTATCGTACCCTTATACTCCACAATCTCCCTGAAGTGAGCCTTGACCGCTTTATGCTCGGTCATCGTCCCGGCGACATATTCGGGGTTGTTATAGCTCACCCCGCCCTCTATCTCATCCGACCATTTCTCAAACTCGTAGCCCGGATTGGCATGGGCGGTTACCTTAACCCTTTCGCCATACAAAAACTGACCTGTTACACCATTTGTGAAATAATTATCACCGACCTCCGGCGCAGGAGTAGTCATAACATAACCCGCACCAACCGGAGTTATATCAACCTCAAGAGTCTGGAGTTCCTCAGGCACCTCAATGCTCCTGAAGTGAGCCTTGACCGCCCTGTGTTCGGTCATCGTCCCGGCAACATACTCGGGATTGTTATAGCTCACCCCGCCTTCTATCTCGTCAGACCAGTGGTCAAACCTGTAGCCCTCATTTGGGTGAGCCTCCACCATGACTTTCTGGTCATACCTGAAATCACCTGTTGAACCATCTGTAAAGTGGTTTGCCCCGACCTCGGGGTCAGGAGCGGTCGTTACATAGCCCGCACCTACTGGGGTTATGTCAATCTCAAGAGTCTGGAGCTCCTCGGTGGTAATATTTATCACATTCTCGAGGTATTCAGTAAAGATGTCGGCTCCGGTGATGCCCATTATCTTGGCATAGAGTCCGTAGTTGCCAGCCTTTATTTCCGAAGTTATCAGGATGTCAATGCTTTCCTCGTATGATTTCCAGTCAATGCTAGCTGGCACATTAAAGAACTTATCGTTATTCAGCACCTCATCATGAGGGTCAAGGAGGGTTTTCTGCCAGACGGCAGCATGTATCTCCCCATCAACAGCAAAATTCCGGTGGTCAAAGCCAAGCTTTACTCGAATCCTATCGCTAACGCCTACCTCCAGGACTCCGGGTGGCGTTACAGGCTCACCACCGTTCTTACTGTAGGCTAATATCCGGAAGTTCCTGAAGCCAGCTTCCTCAGGGGGCACCTCCCCGGCAACTATAAAGGTGGTTTCCTCGCTTGCCAATGGCGGGAATGGCGGTATTGTCGTCCTGTCTATGGTATAGGTCGGTCCGCCGTGAACTTCCACTCGAAGCGTAAACTCTCCCTCCCGGTTGAAGCCCTTGGGGAAGGTTATCTCAAAGTTGCCGCCTACAGTTAATTGCCCCTCGCCAACGGTTGGCGAGCCGATAATTGGTATCATCTCCTCCCACCACCTCTCGGGGTAGGTAACCTTGGCTACCACCCAAACCGGCGCTAGGAATGGCATGCCGAACAGGGCAATCTTGCCCTTGACCGTGAAGGGTTCTTTCTCTCGAGGTGACACCGGGGTAAAGGTTATGTCTTTCAGGGTAAAGAAAATACCCCCTGGGGTTGCAATCGGTGGGCCTACTTCATTTAGTGCTGGCATGACTACACCTCCTTAAAACAGAGTGTGCGTACCAAGGCGACGGTGGTCGGCATGCTCTTATTGTATTCGGCATAACGACGGTACTCGTCAGGGTTTAATAGCTTTTTTATCTCAACATGGTGACTATCTTCCAAAGCATCTTCAATGATGTCCCCTATCCAGGGAATAAGTCCCACAATCTGTGCCGCATCCTCACCAAGCCCGTGTCCTATTGCCTTGGTAGCCCTAGCATCTGGCATTGCGGGCAATTTGAGAGGCGGCGTTTCGGCATCAGGTAGCTTAATGACTCCGAAAGGCGTCGGAATTTCAGGGCCAGTAAATATCTTCATAGCGTCCTCCTATACTGTAATCTGAACTCTGTCTAACAGTATTTCCATCGGGACTAGACCTAACCTAATATCTATTAAAGCGGGCTGAGTGATGTCAAGTGTTAACCTCCAGTTGTCAGTGCTGAAAGGTCCGATGTGGTCAGTCCTTTCAATGTAGTCAGCAAAGGAGTCGTATCTTGCCTCAACATATATACCGTATAGTAGCGGCAAGGGCACTCCATTTCTGACCGTAAAGAGTATGTGCCTTTTACCATCGGTCACCTCTGTGCTGGAATCACCGTAGAACCTGAGAACGGGCTGGGGTGGTCTAGCCAGAAACTCTGAGATTTTCTCGATAACGCTCTTTGGCCTGTCGGCTTCTCTCAGTAAAATCATAGATTTCTCGCATAATCTTCAGGTATCCCCGGTCACCATAGTAGATTTCAGTTCATCCACGGCCACTTTAATGCAAACATTCTTGGCAGGGGTGGCCCCTGCTCAGGTGGCATCGGCAATAGCTCATTGACTGCCTGCCCTCTTTTAAGCGTCGTTAGGGGCGGCACTGACCCTTTACCGAATATTCTCTCATGGAAAGATTTGCGCTCTGCTTCTGTCTTAGGCATTGACACCTCCTTCGTTTCTAGTCTCACCAATCCCCTCTGCTTAGTTCTCTCACCCAGGATAAGGCTGGCTTGCCTTCAGGTGGAAGCCAGATAGCGCACCAGCCCCGTGGTGATATCTCTCCCTCAACAACCTCACAGGTATCAGGTGCTTGCCAGAAACGACACTTCCGGCACTTATAATCCCAGAAGACTGGCGGTGGGGAGAATGGTATGTAGGCTACTTGAGGTTTGGAGAACTTTCCATGCTCAGCCACGTACCGATTTATGTCATCAATCCAAGGCTGCAGGACGCCCGGTGAAATGGTGGCGTTGCTTGCCGCCAAACTTATTGATTTAACCAAAAGATTAGGCAGTGAGGTATTCATCGCTTCCTCAATTCAGCGAGGACTTCGGGCTTTTTGAAAAGGAAACGCGGTACTGGGGGATAAGGAAAAGGTGATGGCAGCAAATCCTTGGCCTCAATTTGAGGCCCCATCTGTTCCGCCACCTTGAAGGCAGCGAAGCTGGCAACGGTGCCAATGCCGCCGACTACGAAGAGAATTAGCCCTGTTTCTGGGTCAAGCATCTCTCAATCCTCCTTAAGGCCAGTCAGAAAGTCCAGCAAGTCCTGCGGGGTTTGCTTCATTACTTTCTCAATCCGCTTCAGCAACTTCTCCAGCTTTTCCAGCTTCTCAACAGGCATCGAGTTGATTTCCCTGATGAGGCTAATAACTTGGTCAAGCTGGGGGGCGGTCTGGGACACCCGTTCGGCTACTATCAGCACATCCTTGATGAGCTTGAGTTGTCTGGCATCGGGGAACTTCTCTAATGATTCGGCAACCTGGGAAAGGCGGGGGAGACCGAAAGCCTTCTCTACTCTTTCCATCACCATGTGGCTTACCTCCAAAAGGGAACGGGACAAGCTTTAGTTGCTTGCCCCGCTGTAAAAAGTCTAATACTAGCCCCCGGTTTTGTCAACCCTTGCGACTAATTCTTATGGCGTCGTGGATAAATTCTTTGGTAATGGGCAGGCAGTCCTTGATGTGGCTGGGGAAGTCATCACCCCACATATATGGCACGAAGGCGGTCGACATCTTCTCAAACATCATCTCAACCGGGGTCGGCTTAAAGTTCGGGGTAATCTCTATACTTACCATGATGAACTCGCCAACCCACTGCACCAACACTTCCAGAACTGGTGGGGCGGGGTGAGTAAGCCAGTAAGTACCGGGTTCATCAATTTCAGTCATGGCCTTAGCGACAGCATCAATGGGTACGAGGTTGATCTTTCCTTTGGGGTTCGCTTTCATGCGGAAGATGGGTTCGATTATCGGCAGACGCAGCACCCCCTCAATCTTGCGGCGGACAATCTCCGCCCTCTGGTGTACCTTGATCAGGAGAGAGATAAACTGAGAGAAATGTCCCGGGTAAAAGAGCTCCTTGGTACCCATAATTATCGACGGCTTGAATATAGTTACCTTCGGTATTCCCGATTCCTTCACCATTGTCTCGCAGAGGGCTTTGCTCCTCTCGTAGACGTTTCTCCCATGGGTGTAGGCTGTAGAGCAAAAGTATAAATGAGGAATCTTGTGCTTCAGGCAAAAGGCAATGACAGACTCAGTACCTCTGACATTAGTCTCCCAGATTGAGTTGTCCTTGTCCTCCCCCAGCCTGTGGACCGCTGCCAGGTGATGGACAGCGTGGATGCCTCTTGGCACTTCCGCAAGCCCCAGGTCGGGCAGTAGGATATCTCCCTCTAATGGAATCAGGTTTTCATCCGGCACTGGGGGGTGTCTTGAGAGTCCATAGACCCGGTGACCTTTCTCCAGCAGTTTCTCAATCAGTGCCGTGCCGACGAAGCCTGAAGCTCCCGTGACGAGTATATTACTCATTCAGGCCACCGTAAAAGGGTGACTCCTGAAGCCAAGCCAGCGCCAATGCTGACCACAAGGCACCAGTCTCCCCGCTTTACCTCGTGGTCCATAAGTAGCTTACCCACATTGCCGATTGAGGAGCTTGATGTATTCCCAAATCTTCTTAGGGCCTCTCTTGAAAGCGCAATCTTCTCCTCAGGTATCCCCAGACTGTCACGCAGATTACTGAGTACCGCGCTTCCCCCAGGATGTATAACCCACCAAGTTATATCCTTCAAGGCGAGGTTACTCCTCCGGAGCACCTTCTCAAGTGGAGGCCGTACCACCTCGGGAACTAACTTCGGTATCTGACGAGATAGTGTTAACCTGAGGCGCCCATCCTGCCATCTAAACCCCAGGTGCTTCATAGTCTCGGGGTTGAAGTAGGTCTCAAAGTCCACAATATGAGGGTGCCGAGGGTCATCATCAAAATCTACCAGCACAGCCGCAGCCCCATCGCCGAAGATGGCGTTTCCCCTTAACATTTCCCACTCCCCGCTTGGATCCGGCTCCGGCTCCGGGAAATGACACACACTACAAATTTCACATGCGACCGCAAGAGAGGACTGTCCTGTGGCCAGGGTGTGATGATAGGCTCTCCACAAGGCCGGTGCCCCTCCTTCGCAGCCCATGCCGAGGATGCTGGTATAAAGAGCACTTGGGCTGAATCCGAGTTCTTCTGCCAGATGGTGCATTATGCTAGGACACTCATAACCGGTGCAGCTCGCAAAGGTGACGCTGCCGATGGTGCTGGTATCTCTCCCATTGAGGCACTCCTCCACCACCTTCTTTGATAACCACATTGCCCCCTTAAGATACTCCTCACAGGCTTCCTGCCAGCTTATCTCGGCACTGAGGGGTATCCAGAAATGCCGCTTGTCTATATCAGCATCCAGAAATATCTTCCGGAAGGACCGCGGATAGCCCAGCGCAAGGAAAATCTCCTCTTGCGTGTAACTCCGTTCGGGTACCGCGAAGCCGATGGATACGATCTTGGGTTGCAAACTAGCCTCCTATGATTTGGCCTATCAGTAGCAGTACGGGATACATCGCTGCCACCAGCACCAGGAACCCCCCTGTCTTCCTGAAATTCCCTTTCAGCAAAACCAGGCAGGCTACTATTCCGGGGAAGGTGAAGAAGGATATTGCTGTTATCGGGGAGAGAATACCTATTGCAATGAGAAAAACTTGGTACAACAAAACGAAGAGGAACCACGACATTATATACCACTCGAGGGCAATACCATACTCCCACACCTTGTAGGCCAGGCTCTTCACTCCCTTCTTAAGGTTGGCCTCAGCATCGGGCCACTCATCAAAGGCCAGACCGAGGTAGCATAGTATTATGGCGACGGGAACACTGACCAGCAGACCAATGAGCCACGGCGGGTTCGGATTAACCGAGAACATCCCGAGCAGGATGGCTATGGGGCCGACCCCCACGGCAAGTGCCGTCTCATGGGTCCAGTTGAACTTTCCCCAGCTGTACCAGAAGGTCACCAGCATGCCGGCAATAGCCAGTGGTGCCACTACCCAGCTTACGCTGATTGCCAAGTATATTACCGGTGCCAGGGCGAGGACATACCAGCCAATAGCATTGAAGGCTACCTCTTTCAAACTGATGATGCCGCTTTCAATGAGATTCTGCCCGCCGGTATAATCCTTCTCGGCGCTGCGGTCCTCAATCTCTCCCTTGTCTAAACCCGTCCAGGCGTAGTCAAGGAAGCTGTTCCACGAGTGCCCACCGGCCATCAGGAGCATGCCAGCGACAAAAGCTATCCAGGCGTTGGCGTTGATGCCTCCTGCCAGCACTGCTCCCATCAGTAGTGAGCACCCAAAAAAGGGCAATGCGAACCAGCGGGGCAAGGTAAACAGATGTGCTTTAAGTTTTGCCTTCATTAAAGACCTCCTGAAAATTGCTTTATTTTAGCTACCACAGTTTCCTCATCTTTTAGCTCATAGTCCCAAATGATAAGGCAGCGATAGCCAAGAGAATTATATGCCATATAGTACTCCCATGATTAAGGCACTGCCTAGTGGTATGAGAAGGTTATCATCCACGAAACGATTAGTCGGGCTAAACTTCTCTATCAGCGTTGCACTAATCGCCCCTATTGCTGAAATCCAATATGGGCTAAAAAACCACGCAAATAACAGACAAACGGGTAACATTCCAACACTACCCCATAGACCTTTCATCTCCTTATTATATACTTTACTTCTAATCAAGCCAGTTATCGAGTCGCCTCCCGACATAAATAAAAGTGGGACAATTGCTAGCCACGGTTCATTAAGTATCCCCCAGCATATACTAATAAGTACAATTCCTGTTGCCGGGAAGTGAATTTCGGCCAGTGCCCCTGGTCTTCCCGAGCCACCCACCCCACGGAAGGTTTTTGGTCTGAAACCTCTGGCATAAAGGAGCAAAGCAGTAAACCCCGTTGTTAAGATTAATGGCCACCAGAAACTACTGAATAACAGGGGACACAGCAGAAAGCCGACACAACCGCCGAGATGCCCCAGCTTTCGGCTGATATACTGGGGAATGCCATAGTCGTAGAGTAAGTTTGCCAGATATAAACCCAGCAGGGCTCCCCCGGCGATGAGGATTGCAAACGGAATCTCAGCCACCAAGATATTTAGCCCCCTCTAAATGCCAATGCTCATTCGGCAATCTATTATCGTAATCTCACCACTCCTGTAGGTAGATTCTCCCAAGCGAGTTCTCTATCAAGGTAGCAGAACAGCATTATCCTCTCGCTAGACTTTTCATCATCTTTTGGGCAACCGGTCTCAGCTTTGTGCTCAGCCACTTCTCAAAAACATCTATAATCTCAGCCGCGTCATAAAGGCTCCTGTTGCCACTGAAAAGCACCTGGCCTCGGGCTCTCGCCGTCTTTGGGTCAAGCTCCCCTATCACTATGTCGATAAAGGTTGTATCGGTCATCCATATCTCGTTTCTGATGTCACTGTCGGAATTGTCCCTGAGAACGCCGTGGGGTGTGAGCTTGATGATGAATATTCCTCCCTCATCACCATCGACAATCAATTTTCCCTTTCTGCCAACTACAGCTGCCAGCTTCTCGGCTGGAATCCTCGCCATGACCGCCTGGTGTTCCATCTTGTCCTCGAGGGCGAAGTTGATCAAGGTTTCGGTAACTGTTTCTTGCTTTTCGTTGGTCATAGAATTCTAAGCCTCCTTGTCGCCGCTTTTAGGAGCTTTCTTTTCCCCTCCCTGATCAGCCTCTTGGCGATGTCCTCCTTCAGGATGATGGGCTTTGCCCCATCCAGCCTCGAGGCAATCTGGTCAAAGGCTTGTTCAAGTGACTTACTGTCCGGTGTTAGCGGTATCTCGCCTAGCAGGGGTATGCCAAACTCCTTACAAATCTGAGCCAGATCAACCTCGGGGGATAGGAATGGCCAAAACCTTTCACCGAGCGGGGAGA
>Ga0307377_10002385_pt1 | contig 22248 bp, 28 predicted proteins | sample TR3MG_FD_202535 | JGI IMG/M metagenome (GOLD analysis project Ga0307377, IMG submission 202535) | Soil microbial communities from Risofladan, Vaasa, Finland - TR-3 | ecosystem: Environmental > Terrestrial > Soil > Coastal area > Acid sulfate soil | place: Finland: Risofladan, Vaasa | collected...
CGAAGTGGTCGCGCAGGATGTGAAAGAGGTTGGCGAGCCGGTCGTCGGCATCGTTGTACACCTCGACCGGCGACGGATCCTTGCGGAAGAGCACGTGGGCGACGCCACCGAACACCTCAACATAGGTGTGGTGGGGCGGCATCATGGCGATGAGCTTGGGGGCGAGGGCGGCCTTGCCCCCAACGTAGGGGATGGGGTTGCGAGTGGGCTGTGACATTCTCTCCTCTGATCTCGTGGAGTCTGTGGAACGATGTATCCGCAGACCCCTGCTCAGATCAGGGGTTTGCTTCTGCCGGGGGCGTTCTAGCGCCCCCGGCGCTTCCTCTATGTCATTCTCAAAGATCGGATGAGGGGGACGGGTGGCGGCGGTCCGCCCCCCTCACCACGCCGGCGGGAGATCTCAATCCGGGACCGCCAGCTTACGGCGATCGACGATACTTGAGCCAGTTCCCGAGCATCGTCAATAGGGCGATGATGACCGGGTAGGCGATCCACTCGCGCAGTGCTGGGATGTCCGCTGCACCTTGGATGATCGCATCGATTGCCGCGGCCAGGGCGAGGTAGAGGATCGCCCAGAGAGCTTTACGTACTCCAACGTCGAGGCGATATCCGGTCACAGCGGCCTCCTCAGCTCGGCAACCCAGGCATAGGGGATCTCGATGCTCGGCAGGAAGCCCGGCCACCAGTCGGGGGTCTGGAGCTTCCTCTGGCTGATGTCGGCCGACACGGCCCTCACCCCGATCCGCAGCTCCGTGCCCTTGATGTTGGTGACCCTGGCGCTAAGGCCGATGACGGGCTGGAAGACGGGGGTGTCGGCGTCAAAGACGCGCATGGTGAAGCCGAGGTTGTGGGCCACATACATGCTCTGGATGCCGATGAGCTTCGCCTTGATCTGGCGATCGCCGGCGGAGAGGGTGAGCGCCAGGGCGCCGGCTTCGTCGCCGGCGATGAACTCGGTGCTGATGCCCTGGGGATCGCAGAGCGTGTCCTCGAGGAAGCCGACGAGGCTGTCCTTCAGGTCGACCAGGTCGTTGGCCTGGGCCAGCCGTGCGGGGACGAGGCAGAGTGCAAGTAGAGCGACGATTGTGGTGATGCGTCTCATTCTGACCGTCCTTTCTGCGCCCCGTAGACATAGATCTTGCGCTGTTCGGCGTGGATTGTGACGGCGGCGCCGAGGGCGAGGGCGACGGGGCCCAGGGGGCCCTCAGCGACGCCATCCACAAGCCGGCCGCAGCTACTGACGAGCTTGTCGTTGACGACGATCTTCATGCCGTCCATATCGCCGGGCAGCGGCAGGGCGACGACCTCGAAGTGCATGGGATCGGGGGCGCTCCAGTTGCCGCCCCACTCCAATCCGTGGCGGCGGAAGGCTCCGATCAGGCGGGAGTCCTGCTTGTCTTTGGAGCCGTAGGGGAAGCGGCGGGTGTTGACGTCGACGGCGATGCCCCAGGAGTGGTGAGAAAGCGCCCGGCCGGGATTCCAAGACATGTGTCGGGCCGTCCAACACCCATCGAAGGTGTTGATGAGATGGGTGAGGGCGTTGTCTCGCAGCTCCACCAGGACAGCCTCGAGCTGGTCAGCAACGAGCTTGTGGCAGGGGATGCGCGTGATGGAGTGGCCGGCAGCATCACTCATCGGGAAAGGAGAGTCGATCCGGATGATGTGCTGAGAGACCCAGCCTTCATCCATGACGATCGCTCCACGCTTCTTAGTGTCGTCACGCCAGTCGAACTTCCCGAAGTGCTCCTCGATCCAGGACAGGGGCTGCGGCATCACTGACCTCCCCAAATGCGGGTGATGATGGTGGCGACGGTGGCGGAGACGGCGGTGACAGCACCGGAGACGGCGATGATGGCCTTGGTGGAGAGGCTGCCGGTGCCCGCGCCGGAGCTGCCGGTGCCGTTGCGGAGTTTCTTCTCGACGTCGCCGACCCGGGCGGCGTTCTCCCCGATCCGGCGCTCGTTGTTGGGGCAGCGCTGGCCGAGTACCGCCTCGAGCTTCAGAACGGCGTCGCGTGTCTCCCTCTGCTCACCACGCAGATCGCGGATCTCGGCGGTCAGGGCTCGGATCTCGTCGCTCATAGCTGGGCTTCCTTGGGGGCGGCCTTGAGGTCGGCGACGTCGGCTTCAATCTGCTTCAGTCGCAGCTCGGGGATGGCGGGGGTCTCACCCTTGCCGAGCGCTTCGAGGGCGGCGAGAGCTTCGGTGCGGGAGCTGACGTGCCCCTGGAGCTGGGCGAGGTGGGCGGGATCGGGTTGCTCGACCGCCTCGACGATATAGGGGAGCTTGAGCTTGTCCAGGGCGGCGGCGATGGCGTCGCGCTCGGCGTCGGAGTAGCCGAGAATGCCCCGGTCGTCGGTGCGGTGGGTGAAGTCCTCGGGCAGTTTCCTGAGATCGCAGACGAGCCGGTGGGTGACGGGGATGATCTGGTTGTCGTCGACTCTGATGTCCATGTCGTCATCCTCACGCGTTATCCGTCGCATTGGTGCTGGTGCCGGCATCAGAGAGTCCGGCGGTGCATCCCCGGTACTGGTTGTCGTGCACCATCGCATAGCGCACCCTGGCGTCGGTGATCTTGATCCCGGTGGCAAGCTCCACCAGCCGGTTGCCGTTTACGAGCACGTTATCCACATTGTAGGGATTCGTCGTGACCAGCTCGATTCCGATCCCCGTCACCCCCGTGCTGATGACGATGTTTCCCATCACGATCATGTCCGAGCAACTGAGAATGGTAGGCAGTATCTTCAAATAAGAGACGGCGGCGGGAGCAGTAACCCGGATGACATTGCCGATGACCGCGATTCCCACTCCCGAACGGACGTAGATGGCTGCCCAGGCAGAGGCCGAGGCGATTTCGATGGCATTGGCGATGATCCTCATCCTATCCCCGTAGGCATAAATCCCGTAGGCCGCGCCAGATGATCGTGCGATGACATTGCCCTGGATCAGGATATCCGCGCCCCCACAGGCGATCGCGGCGCCCCCTGACCCACCGCCGATGACCACCCGGCAATTCCCGACCGTTGCCCGGTCTGCCCCATTGAGACATACTCCATAGATCAGGCCTGCGCCGGAAATGTAGATGCCTTTGATCACCAGATCCGCACAGGCAGTTGCCTCATTAATAGCCCGGTAGCCATTGGATGCGTGGGCAGTGATCGATAGATTGCGGATGGAGATGCCGGACTTGCCGTTCAGATCGATGATGGTCTGGTTGCTGGCGGTGGTGTTGTTGAGGATTGTCGCGTAGGTGCCTGCCCCGATGATGCTGATATTGTTTGCGGGGATGGTGATGGTGGCGGTAAGAGTGTAGATTCCGGGGCAGATGTAGACCACGTCGCCAGCGCTCGCAGCCTCGATGGCGGTCTTCGGGGAGGTATAGGCGCCGCCGCTCGGGGCGACGACCTTCAGGCCGGGGATGTCGGAGATGATCTGGGGGTTGGGGTTGTCGCGGATGTACGGCACTCGGCCGGTGGGGGTATTGGTGATGAGGGTGATGTCGCCCGCAGCGCAGGTGACGGCGGCGATGAGGATGGCGTCGGCCATGCTGCTGGAGAGGGACGCCTCGACGGTGAAGCTTTGGTCGGCGCTCGTGGTGGCGGTTTTCTTGAGGAAGATGTAGTTGAGCTGGTTATCGGTCAGGTTGGCCTTGGCGGTGGGGGCGGCCGCCTCGATCACCAGACCCCCGATGAACCCCTGGCCGGCGGAGACCTCGATATTGAGGCCGCCGTCATCGGAGACCTGAAAGCCGTCGCCGAGCGTGCCGTCGCCGTTCTCGTCCGTCAGCGCCTTGGTGATGATCTCCAGCACCCAGTCCGGGATGTTCGAACGGAGGGCCTCGTCGGCCGCGCTGGAAACATCGCCCGCGGCGGGGACCGGGATGTTGAGCCAATCTGTGGGTGTGCCGGTGTATAACATCGCTCAGGCTCCAAACACGTCCAGAGTGCTATCCCATACGAAATGACCCCACACCGCCATCCGCTGGCCGGTCTCGGGGTTTCCGAACTCGGGGATGCCGGTGTCGGGATCGCCGGGGATGACGCCAGGGCCGACGCCGAACTGGAGGCCGATGCTGCCGCTGCCCCCGCTCGACTGGGCGGCGTCCTGGCCGGAGGTGAGGGTGCGGGGGGCGCGGCCGGCGAGGGCGCTGCCGAGGCCGCGGGCGCCCTGCTCTCGCTCAGATCGAAAGCGGAACTGATCGGGATCGTTGGCAATGTGCCTCATAGGGCCGCCCCCATGAACTCGGTTATGAATTCGCCCTTCTCGGGGTTGAGGGTGCCGTGCTTTTCGAGGATCTTGAAGACGGTGCCCGGAGCGACGTCGATGTCGGAGACGTTTACTGCGACGAAGTGGCCGGGGAAGAGGGCGGGCTTGCCATTGGTCTGCCATTTGAGCAGGCGCTGATACTGCATCAGCTCGGTGCCGCGGAACTGGGCGGTGAGGCCGGGCTTGCCACCATCCGGGGCAAAGATCACCTCACACCACTCATCGCCGATGAAGGCGTCGGCGTTGGGGTCGGACATGGATTCGGTCCAGCGCCAGGAGACGATCTGGTCGTTGCCGTTGGCGTCCTTGCCGAGGCAGAGGACGCGGTTTCTGAGAGCGAAGATGTCGCGCTTGATCTCCACAAAGTAGAGAAAATCGTCCTCGGTGACGGTGTCGTCGTCGAGGATGAACTCGGGGGTGCCGTCATAGACCTCGGTGCCGAGGGCGACGGTGAAGATCTGCCCCAGGCGATCGACGCCCCAGCGCCGGCCGGCGGCCTTGGCGAGGGCGTCGGCGACGGCGTCGACCTTGAGCGTTTGATCGAACTGGAGGATGAGGTGCTGGAGGGGGCAGTCATAGATGTACTCAGACGCCCCGGCGTCGAGTGTGAGATGCGCCTCGGGTATCCCGGCGCACTCGTGGAAGAGCCAGGTGAAGGCATCCTGGAAGCTCCACCCGGCGAAGCTGGGCAGCAGGTAGGCCGACTTGTTCTTCAGGCGGACGAAGCGATCGTGGGCGGCGAGATGGAGCATTATGACGCCGGGCTGTTTGGCGTCGCGCACGAGCTTCGGGGTCTCGAGGTAGCCGGTGACCTGCTCGACGTACGTCGGGGTTTCGGCGTTGAAGGCGACGGAGAGCTGGGCCTTCTCGTTGCCGCCGAAGGCGTACTCTCCGGCTGTGCGGAGCGTCGCCTTGAACCAGGAGCCGTGCTGATCTTTGGCGCAGTAGAACTCGCAGCTCTCGAAGACGCCGGTATCGCCATCAGTGTTGTCGAAGCGGACGGCGGTGACGGGGGTGGCGTGTTTGGCGGGGCGGGTGGCCTGGATCTCATAGAGGAGCGGGGTGCGATCGCCATCGCTGTAGAGGGTGGCGGAGGGGTAGAGCCCGTTCTCGTCGTCGACCATTTCGGCGGCGATCTCCGTCCCGTCCGGCTCCTGGCAGAGGATCTCGACCGTATCGGCAGCCTCGTCGTTGAGGAAGTCGGGGGCGGAGATGTAGTTATAGAGCTCGATGGCGCCGGGGCTGATGAAGGCGAGCTGATCGAAGTGGAAAGCGATCTGGCCGCCCTCGGACTCGAAGAGGACGTGGCCCTGGGGAATCTGCAGGCCGGGCTCGTAGTATATCCAACGGAGGCCGGTGTCGCCGAGGTGGATGATGAGATGATCCGGCACCCAGAGGCAGGAGAGCCAGGCGGGCTGTTCGAAGGCGCCGGCGGCCCAGCGGACGGCTTCATCCTGGGCGAACTCGTCGAGGATGGACCAGTTGGCTCCCGAATCGCTGGAGTAGAGGAGCCGCGGGTAGCCGCTGCCGTCCTGGGGCAGGTAGATGCAGAAGCGCTCGGTGCCGAGGGCGTTCATGTTGAGGGCGATATAGGGGACCTCGATCTGGTCGGCCGGCGGCTGGGACCGCAGGAAGCGGAGCCCCCAGGAGGCGTTTTTCGGGATGGTGAAACTGCTGAGCAGGGCCTGGTACTCATCGGCCCCGCCGTCATAGCCTTTGAGCCAGGTCATGCCTCCCCAGCCGGGCGGTTGGACCTCCCGCCAGTAGCTGGAGTTCTGGATCCAGGAGCCGAGAACCATGTCGCTGTTGCCCCAGGAATAATCCAGCATCACGGCGCCCAGCTCGGGGAGGGGGATGACGCCATCACGATACCACACGGGGCTCTCGAAGGCGGCGTTGGCGTAGGGGCCGGCGAGCTGCCGCGTCCGATCGGCGGTGGTCATGGGCCAGTCGAGGCCCCAGGCGGATTTGATGACATAGCCGTCGGAGCGGGGATCGGCGATGACGAGTTTGGCGATGGGGGTGCTCATCAGCTCCAGCTCCCGGAGTCGCCGTCGAGCTGCGATTCCTTGGTGAGGCGGTTGCCGTCGGCGTCGAGGTAGGTGATGATGAGCCGGCCGTCATCGGCGGCGTCGAGGTCGATGGGGGAGTCTTCGACGGGCTGCTCGAAGGCGAGGACAGCACCGGCGAGGTTGGATTCGATGTAGACATCCACGCCGTCCGTGTAGGCGGTGAACTCCTCGCCGAAGATGTCGGTTGCGATGCAGGGGTTTCCTGTGGCCATCAGGCCCAGCTTTCTCCATCGTCGGATGAGTAGAATTGCTGGAGGTTGCCGTCGGAGTCGATGAGGGCGCAGCGGAGGCGGCCGTCGGCGAGGCACTCGATATCGGGGGTATTGGAGCCTTCGCCGAAGGGCTGAGTGGGAGTGGACCAGGCGCCGGCGGGATGGTCGAGCCGCTCGAAGGAGACCTGACCGGCGTCGCCGTCATCGAAGACGCGGAAGCGCTGGCCGGTGGGGGAGTGGGCGGTGGAGAGGCGGCCGGCGGCGCTGAATGTGACCAGGTCGGTTGAAAGTGTATGTGGAGCGAAGATGCTCGGGCTAACAAAAACAAGCATCCATGCCATCCCATCACCGTCGACCATATCGGCAAGCGGCACGTAGGTGGGTGGGGTCGCGACGGCGAACTGGGTGAAGAACAGCTCAAAGTCTGTCGTCATGCCATTCAAACTTCCCGGATACATCCACTGTGCGTTATCCGGAATCCATCGCCACAGAGTCACACCCATTGTGCCAGCTAGCGGGGGGGTGTAGTCGGGATGGCCCTCCCATAGAAATCGATATGAGGTTAATCCCGTGACGTTCAGCGCGGACAGATCGAATCGGAAGAGGTGATACGCATGCTTTAGGTAGTTGTCGTCCCCACTCGAACTGAAGCGATTGTCGTCGCTTTCTCCGCACAGACCTAGCTCGGTCGGAGTCATCTGAGTCCCGTCGCCGGGTTGAATGCCCCCAACATAGCTCATGCCATATCGCCCCTCGCTTGGCCCTACGATCATCACCCCACCCCCTGATAGGCGAAGTCTTCGAGGTAGGCGTCGGTGGCGTCGGTGAGGATGCCGGGGGCGGTCTCGGGGATGAGCACCCGGATGAGGACTTCGCGGCCCCGATCGGTGTAGGACTCGGAGACGTCGACGCCCTCGGCATTGACAGTGAGGGTTCGCTGGGCGGGCGTCTTCTGGCGGCGCAGCGCCTGGGCATAGGCGGGTTCGGGGGCGGCGGGGATGGCGAAGGCGCCACCGCCCAGGCCGGTGATGCCGGCGATGGAGCGGGGGGCGGCGATCGCCTCGGGCAGTTTGGGAGCCGGTCCCACCGGGGCGGCGATCGCCTCGGGCAGGTTGGGAACCTGGCCCGCCGCGGGGATGAGCTCGGGGGCGAGCATTCCGGCGAGCTCCGGAGCGAGCATCTCGTCGGAGATCATCTGCTCGGTCGGGATGGCGGCGAGGGAGGGGATCATCTCGGGCATCTCCACGCCGGGGATGCCGGCGATGCCCTGGGCCTCTCGCTCCTTCTGCCAGCGCGCCATGTTGGCGGCGATGAGCGCCTTCTGCTCGGGGGTCTCGGTGGCGCCGGATTCGATGTCGGCGGCCTGGGCTTCGGCTTCGGCCTCCTTCTTCGCAAAGTAGTATTTTGAGCCTTCATAGGCGAGGTCGGCGGCGATGGCATAGGGGGCGACGCGGGCCGCCCCACGCAGGACACCTCTGACTCCCCACTTGGAAGCCGCTCTGCCGACAGCCGCCCCTCCCCCCACAGCGACGCCCGTGCCGACAAGGCTTCCAGCCCCGAGGGTGGCGCCACCGGCCAGCGTCGTCGCGGCGGCGAGTCGGGTGTTGGCGGCGGCGGCGGTGTTGGCAGCGGCAGCGTTGCGGAGCTGAGCGCCGGTGAGGATCTCCCACGCTCGTACGGCCGTGGGCAGCATCATGAGCATCGCCCCGAGGGGAACCATCAGCAGCCCGGCCCCCGTGGCGGCGATGACGAAGGCTTTGCCGAGGGGGGTGTCCACCATCGCCTTCGCCACAGCCACCAGCGGCTTGAGGACGGCGACGCCGGCCTTGAGGACGGGGATGAGCGCCTCGCCCGCCACCTCCCGGAGATCTCCAAACTCGTTGGCGAGCTGCTCGGCGGCGCCGGCGCCCTTGGCGAGCTCCTCGGCGGCGGGCCCGGTGTTCCGGTCGATCGCCTGCAGGATCTTGACGAAGTCGCCGGATTTCTGGGTGTCCTCATCGATGATGATCCCGAAGCGGGTGAGAGCTCCCCAGTTGGCGGTGGAGATGGCCTTGCCCACGGCGATGGCGGCGGACTGCATGTCGGTGCCCATGATCGCCGAGATGTTCTGGATACGGGGGGCGAGCTGCTCGATCTGATCCTGCGTGAGATTGAAGGTGACCAACATGGCCATCATCTCTTGGGTCGCCTCATCGCCGAAAGTGGTCACCTTCTGGAGATCCTGGGCGAGCTTCTCGAGGCGGGACTGGTCGATGGCCTGGGCGGTGCCCTTGATGGCGGCGGACAGCTTCGCCTGAGCGACCTCCTGGCTGCGGTAGGCGTCGAGGTTTCCCTTGGCGACGGCGAGAGTGGCCACTCCGAAACCGGTCATCGCCATGCCCGCGGCGCGGATCTCGCCGGCGTGGGCCTTGATGGAGCCGGCCATGCCGGCGAACTCGGTCTTAGCCGTGCCGGCGATGCCCTTCAGCACTCCGCTGGCGTTATCTTGGGCGTCTATGACGATCTGGAGCTTCTCGGCCATGTGCCTCGCTCAGAAGATCAGCAATGTCGGCTATTCGCTCTCGTCGGGTTTGGCTTGGTCGCCATCGGAAGGTGAGGGCGCATCGCCGGACGAGTCCGGAGAGGTCGATTCCTCCTCGGGCGACGGGGAAATCTCCGTGAAACCATACAATCGCCGAAGGAAAGGGACTGCTTCGATCACCATGTTCCAGAGGGCGATGAAGTCGTCGTTGGGGAGCTTCTGGATCTCGCCGTGGGAGATCTTCGATCCCGCCTTCTTCAGACAGAGGAAGGCGAGATAGGTGCGCCCCTTCACGCTGTTGATGACCTTCGGGTCGGTGAGGGGGCCGATGTGGGCCTCGAAGTGCTCGAGGTCACCGATGGTGGGGGATTCCCACCGGAGTTCTTTGCCGCCGATTTCGATGGTGCCGGTTGCCGCCATGTCAGTTCCTTTCTAAGCGGCGGGCGTAGGCACGCCCGCCCTACAATGGCGGGGATCGGTGTCCCCGCCCTACAGTTGGCGGGGATCGGTGTCCCCGCCCTACAGCTACAAGCGATGACGGTCCAGTAGGTCCGTCATTTACGTGATCACCAGGGAGCCGGGTTTGCCCTGGAGCTGGAGATCCCAGAGCACGTCATCGCCGCCGGCCTGGAATGGCATCGTCATCCCGCCGATGACGGCGAGGTCGGTGAAGGTGAGGGTGACGGTGGTGACGCCATCGGTGTAGACGATGACCGCGGCGACGTTGCGGGCGGGGGTGTCGGCGAGGATGTCATAGGCGAGATAGGTGCCGAGGCTCAGGCGGAGCTTGATCTCCTCGGGCCCCAGGCTGAAGCCCCCGGGGAAGCGGGCAGAGTCGGCCACCTTGGCGTCGAGGTTGGGGTTGGGGCGGACGTTGTTGTTGATCTCGACCTCGAAGGACCGGCAATCATAGGGGGATTCGCCGATCGTCACCGCACCGTGATACCAGTCGAGCAGGGTGCCAACCGCTGGTTCTTCCGCTCCAGCCGAGGCCTCTGTGAGCTCCAGGGCGGCGATGTCGAAGCTGGCGCGCAGGGGGCTGTCCGGACTGCCGGAGAGTCGCAGGGAGCGAATCAGGGCGGTCTCAAACAGCCAGTCATGGGCGGCCGTGCCGACGTGACACATGATCGATGTGAGGGCGCCGGCGGGGTAGCTGGCGCGGGTGGCGTAGCCGATGAGGGTCTTCGTGTCGGCTGTGACCTCTATCTCGGGGGCGACGGAGGGCATGATGGCCCCGGCCGACCAGGCGGCCTGAGCGCCGATGCCGAGACGCAGGTTGTCGGGGGATGGTATGGGCATCGATCCGCCGACCACGAGGCCGCCGGAGTTGTAGGAGGGCTCCGCACCCTGCTCATCCCACTTGAACGCTTGAACGAAGCCGGTTTCGGCCATGTCAGATCTCCTCTGCCGGGCGGTCGTCGCCGTCCGGGCTTACTGGTGCAGCGTCCGGTGCGACCGGTGCGAGCGGTGCGATGGGCACGCCCGCGAGGCGGGCGATCTCGGCGACGCGGCTGGGTATGGGAGCGCCCTGGAGCTGCGGGGCGACGTGGGCGATGAGCGGCCGGAGCCAGACGCCCAGCGCCCGATCGGGGACGCCGCTGTAGTGGCGCAGCAGCCGGTCGAGATCGGCGGCGACGGCGGGAACTTTGAGCTCGCCTTTGGCTTTGGGCATCAGGAGTCTCCTCGGTTGCGGGTTTGGCGCAGCTCGGCGGTGACGGCGGCGGCGCGGTAGAGGGCGTTTCCGCCCTTGAGGTTCATCGAACTGTCGGCATCGGTGACGGCGAGCTTGCCGGCCGCGCCGATAGTCACCTCGGATTCGAGGACCTTGGTGACGAGGTCGAGGTAGGCGTAGAGATAGCTGGCGAGGGTCTCGGGGTCCGAGGCCATGACGATGATGTGGACGATGATTTCATTGGCGCGCTTGCCGCCGGAGCCGACGAAGCCCTCCTGTCTGTATCGCGGCACGTCGACGGCGATGACGGGGGCCTGCGTGGTCGGGGTGAGATCCGGCTCGCCCGTCTTATAGCTGAGCGGGATCGGCACGCTGGCGGCGACGAGGAGCGCCGGGAGGTGGGACGCCAGCTCCGCCTTGACGGTGGCGACGATTGTCTGGGTGGATGTGGCCATCAGTCGTTGAACTTCCCTTCGATGCGGAAGTGGTCGGCGAGGATCCGCATCCAGCGGTGGCGCTGCCGAGTGCCGACCGCGATGGGCCGGCGGGCGGGCATGCCGCGCGTCGTGCCGGTGAAGTGGAGGCCGCCGAGATCGTAGCTGCCGACCTGGACGGTGCCGCCGACGACCATGCGGAGGGGAGCGATCTCCCGGACGGAGCCGGGGCCGCCGGCGAGGGCGTCGCGGAGCTTGCCGGAGCGGACGAGGGTCTTCGTGCCCGGGTAGTGCTGGGCTTTCCAGGCGGCATAGGCCGGTGAGAGCGGCTTCCAGGCGGTGGAGCCGTCATGGGAGCCCTCGCGGTCGAAGCGCCGCTCCTGGGTCTCCTCGAAGTCGTCGGCGATCCTCGTGAAGGCGGGGCTGAGGTCGGACGTCGCCCGGATGCGGCCGGCGAGCGCGCGCTGAAGCTGCATCTCTCCCATGATGGAGACGGAGAACTGGACGCCGGCTTCGGTGGTGGCGGGCAGCATCAGAACACCTGCCCCGGCGGGAAGGCCTGCCGCATCTCGACATCCTGGAGCGGATCCGCTTCGATCGTCCGCATGGTCATCGACACGGCTCCGGGATCGCTGGCGGAGCCCTCGCCGATCCCCGTCGCATCGGAGAGCTCGGCGCGGCCGGCGACGATGGCCTCGAGCAGCTTGCGGCCGCCCTCATCCCAGTCCTTGGGATAGTTGGCGTCGCCGGTGAACTGGGTGAAGGCGGTGCCCCAGATCCGAATAGCAGCCATGCGGGCGGAGATACCTGTGAGTAGTGCGAGGGATGCGCTGCCGGTGATGGGCGTCGAGTAGAGCGTGGCGAGGCGGGCGTCTATCTCGGCGTCGACCTGGGGGATGATGTCGGCGGTTACCTCAGCGCTGGTCGGCTGCGAGGAAACGCCGGGGCTCCAGTTCTGGGTCGGTATAAGTGCGCTGACGTCGTCCACTGTGCAGTATGCCATTGCCGCCCTTCCTGTCTACATGGGCCCGGCCGGTCGAGCCGAGGTCACGGCAACCGGCCGGGCCCCTCTGCGCTATCTCTCGACGGACTCGCAGCGGAGCTGCGGCTCGTCGATGATTCTCTCGAATCTCTCCTTGCCGATCTCGCTTTCGCGGACGATCGTCGGCTCGGTCGAGGTGAAGAGCAGGCCGGCGCGCCGGAAGGATGGGCGCCGGCTGCGGACTGTCATGACGCGGCCCGAGGGCTTCGGATCGGGAGTAGGCTCGGGCTTCGCCTTCGGTTTGGCCGCGGGTTTGGCGGCCGGCTTGGTCGAGGCCGGCAGCCGTTTCCGCTGACCGTTCGGGACTTTTCGTGTCGCCGCCTTGGTCATGTGGTCGCTATCCTCTTATGCCTGGAGCAGGCAGCGGTAGGTGATGACCAGGACGATCTCGCCTTCGATGAAGGTGGTCGTGCTGGCGGCCACCACCGAGAGAGTGTCCGTGGCGGCGAAGGCGTTGGCGGCGCTGACGGCGGAGCCGGCGACGACCTTGCCGAGGGTGTCGAGTCCGGCGGTGGTGAGGGCGACGGCGCCTCCGGTGACGGGCGTCGCTCCGATCTCCAGGTGGAGGGTGGAGAGCTTGCTGGCGGTCGAGGCGACGACCTTGGCGAAGGCGTTCACCGAGACAATCTCGCCCACGAAGTCGAGCGGGAGGTCCGTCACGATATCGCCGTCGGCGATGGTGGCGAGATCGATGGGGATGCACATCATCCCGTAGGAGTAGCTCACCGCGTCCGGGACGTTCTGGGCGAGCTTGAGCTGGACGCGGACGAGGCTCGAGCTGATGATCTCGATGATCGTGCCCACGAAGACCTTGTTGGTGCTCGACCCGGCGACGACGACCGTGCCGTCATATCCAGCATAGACGGGCAGGCCGAGGTCGGTCTGGGCGGCGGTCGACTTGGTGAAGACGGCGTTGCCGGCCATCTGCACCCGGACGCGCTTGCCGCCCTGCGAGTGGCCGGTGAGGGTGTTATCGATCTCCTCGAGCGCCACGCCGACGAAGACACTGCCGGAGTCATCACCCATCGGCGTGGCGTAGCCGTCGGAGTTGACGCAGACGCCCACGCCTCGGTAGATGTGGACGTTATCCTCCATCAAGTAGGACTGTACCTCTCCCGCCTTGGTCTGCGGGTCGCGGTTCGCGGAGACGTCGGCCATTTCGGGTTTCCTTTCCCGCGCCAGGTGTCCGCTGTGGGAGGCCTGCGCGGCTGGTTATCTCGGGGCCAGGCCCCGGATGCAGCGAAGGCGAGGGGGGCCCGAAGGACCCCCTCGCCGGTCAGCTCGCTTACGACTTCTGGATCTTGATGACGTAGCGCCAGTCGCCGGGGGCGACGGTGTAGTTCCCCTGGGTGGAGAACCAGGCCCGACCGGTCTTCATCGCATGCTCCGAGTCCGGGCCGAGGGTCTTCAGCGCGCTCGGCTCATTCTGGTACTGGACGATGAAGGGCTTCACCGGCCCGTTCGTCCACAGGATGAACCACTCGTCGGCGGCAGTCATCTCGGGTAGAGCCATCGGCCGGATGCGGCCCTTCCAGGTGTTGGTGGCGGTGCCACTCGTGCCGGACACCTGCTCCGCGGTGGCCAGCTTATCGAAGACCGGGAGATCCTCGGGGCGGCAGACCACGTCGAAGACGGCGTTGGCTCCGGATCCGATGCGGAGGTACTTTCCCTTATCATCCTTGAAGCGGTTAAAGGCGGCGATGGCGGTGCCGAGATCGACGGCGACATCCTCGATGTCGTCGCTGTCTCCGCCGGTGGTCAGGAAGTTGCTCTGCGTGCCGGAGTCTCCCTCGGAGTGGTCCGTGTCGACCATGTACTGGCCGTCATAGCAGAGCGTGGTCTCGGCGGCGGCGAACAGGGCCGCGATCAGCTCGTCGGGATGCTGCTTGGCGAAGGCGCCCATCTGCTGCATTGCCATCGCATACTCACCCAGCAGATCGGCCTGAAGCTCGCTGATCGGGATCTGGACGGTGGCCTCCCAATCGCGCACTGTGACGGGGAAGGGCGTCTTGGTGTTGAGGACAGCGCCCTGGATCTCGTCGAGCCATTCCCTCATCCGGGGCGGCGCTCCGAGCGCGCGATAGTCGATGGTGCGCTGATTTTTGACGACGCGGTTGGCAAAGGTGCTCGTGAGAGCCTGGATGCTCTCGTAGCCGGCGACGAAGAAGCCCTCGATGAGGATCATCGTCTCCTGGTAGGAGAGGCTGGGCATCTCGACGCTGGCGGTCAGCGGGGCGATGCGGCCGACACCGGCGCGGGCGCCCTCGATGTCGAGTGCTCCACCGGGGCCGCGGTTGGCGGCGGCGAAGACGAAGGTGGGATCGAGCCCGAGTCGGCGGGCGGTGGCGACTAGGGCGGGGCTGATTCCGCCGCTGACGATGTGGGCCGGCGATGCGCCGCCCATCTCTCCCTGTGGGACCATGCCCTTCTCCATTGCCTCGATCTGAGCGGTGACGTGCGCATCCCGCTTGTCGTCGGGGATGTCCATCGCGGCCTCGGCGAGGCGCTTGGCATGGGCCTCGGAGAGCTGCGACTGGCCCTGCCTCACGGCGGCGAAGCGGGCGGTGATGTCGGCGAGCGACTTCTCCCGCTTGGCGGTGGCCTGCTGCGCCTCGAGCTGGGCGGTCTTTGCTCGCTCGGCGGTGAGCTGTGTCTCCAGCTCGGCGGTCCTGTCGGCGGGCGGGGCGGGCGGATCCTGCTTGTCGCCCTGGGGCGGCTTCGTGGGTTCCGGCATTGGTCGATCTCCTCTGTGGTCAAAATTGGCTGCGGTGCAGACGAGAATTCCGTCCTGCCGGGTCTCGGCCACCGCGGCGAGCTCGCTGAAAAACGGCTTGTTCGTGAGGGCATATCCCTCCAGCACCCAGGGGACTTTCTCCCCGGTGGTCGGGTCCTGGTAGGGGAGGATGGATGCGTCATACCAGCTCGGGCTGCCGTACGCGTAGAGCTTCTTTCCGACGAGGTCATCGCCGAGGGCAGTCCACTCGATCCGCGCCCAGAGGCCGTCGGCCTCCGCCCGCAGCTCCTTGATCCAGCCGGGGGCGGGACCTCGCTGATGGTTTTCGTCGACGGCGATCTCGATACCGAGGACGTTGGCGTCGAAGTTGCGGACGATCTGGGAGATGGCGTCGGGGGTGATCTCGTAGATGTCCAGGCCCATGAACTGCCAAGGCGCCTTCCAGCTTCCGATCGGCATGATGTGGAGCCAGACGCCGCCGCCCTCTGCCTCGGTGGCAGCGCGGGCGGCCGACAGGGGCATGAAGAACTGGATGGCCTGATTCGGTTTGACGATCGTCGGCGTCTCTGGCATCGCTCGTATCTCCTGGGCCAAGAGAAAAGCCACCGCCCAGCCCGAAGGCTGCAGACGGTGGCCGTTTACCGGACCTCGCCTCGTGTGGAGGCGCTAGGTGCCACTGAGATCTTCAATTATAGGCGGCGGACCTAAGGACCGCCGTGCGTCCGTCGCTAGCTTATACCACACCGGAGGCGGGGAGTCAAGCGGCTTCCAACTCATACGGCTCGATCCGCCAGTCGATCCGCACCCGCTGCTTGCCCTCTTCGTCAACGTACGGCCGGGCCACGAAGTCTCTTCCCTCGGGCTGGGCAATGACCTTCAGCGGCTTGTACTTCTCGGGAAACCGCATGAAGTGTCCGTGCTCGTCTATCAGGTCCTGGCTCGGCCTCGAGTAGTCCGGCTCCAGCGGATCGCCGTTGGGATCGACCTCCGCCTTCCCCACGCCGGCCAGGATCCGCCGGCAGTTGATGTGGGCGGGCTGGGAGACGATGGGATAGTCGGGGTCGTCGCGCCCGATGATCTGCCCGTCCATCTCCGCGCAGAGGTCGCAGCTCGCGTCGTCCAGCGCCTCGATGATCTCCATGTACGGGTAGTCATCGGCGGGGATGGCGGCGTCCCGGCCGATGTTCTCGAGCTGCATGACGACGATGTTCGCCGTCATCCGGAGCAGGTTGTTGATGATGTCGGGGGCTTCAGGCACGGAGCTTCTTCCGCAGGAACGGCACCGCCTCTTCGATGACATGGCGCAGCAGGGCGGGATCGGAGCTGCGGCGGATCCGGGCTTCGTCGGTGAGCACGCGTTTGATCTGCCGGACGTGCTGACCGTTGGCGGCGGCCGGATCGGTGATGCCACGATGGACCTGGCCGGTGCTCAGACCGGTGAGTCCGGCGACGCTCCTGAACGTCAACCCCATGCTGCGCCTCTGACCGTCCATCGAGAGTGCTCTGTTCACCTCTGAACATCCTCTCTGCCGGGCGCTGTGCGCCATCGGCTACATCTACCCGCCCGGAATCGTCTCAGGCGATTCTGTGGCGTTATTCGGCAGGAGTCGGTTCGGGCTCCGGAAGCAGCGCGGAGATCATGTCTTCGAGCGTTGCCACGAGCTGCCGTCCCGCGTCCCGCAGGCCCTCGTCGAGCACGAGGCTGGACTTATCCCGCGCCGCCTGCTCGGCGCTCCGGATGATGCGGGCGACGGGCAGGTCCATCCGCGCCTGCTCCAGCACCTCATAGAGAACGGCCGCGCGGAGCTGCCCGGCGTGGTCGTCGGCCATCACGTCGGCCTTGGTGGTGATCCAGCTTCTCATGGCGTTGGATACTGCCTCGGGGACGTCGAGGCTGAGGTCCTTCGCCGATTTCTCCCGGGCGGTGTTGAACAGTCCGAGCATCCAGTCTCGGAGCAGTCCCCGGTACTCTGATACGTTGGGCACCGTCACCTGGCGCATCTTCAGGAAGTATTTGCCCTTCTCGATCTCCGGCGCTTTGCGGTAGGACTCGATCAGCGGCTCAAGCTTCTTCATGAGCGCCGCATGCTGCTTGTCGACGACCTTCTTCATGTCCCGCTGGAAGCTGTCCTGGGCGGCGACGAGGCGGGCGCGATCGCGGGCCAGCCTCCCCTTGTCCCGCGGCCGGCGGACCTTGGCCGCTTGCAGCGATCGATGGCGCCGGCTGGCCCCGACGTCCTCCTGGGGGATGGTCTCCTCGGTGTCGTCGGGCTCCTCGTCCTCGTCCGCCTTCGTCTTCGGCGGGAGGCCGAGGTAGTCACGCGCCATGTCCTCCAGGTCGTCATCCCTGTCGATGAGCTTGCCGGCGACGAGGTCTTTGAGAAGCTGGAGCAGGCCCACCTTCTGGACGACGTGCGCCAGCGGCCGCCAACCGAGCGTGGGAAATCGCTCGACGCCCGGGTAGTTATAGCCGACCCACTCCGGGATGAGGAAGCGATCGAAGACGGCGGCGATCCGCTTGAGGACCGTTTCGAGCGCCATCAGGAAGAGGGTGACGTGGCTGTCGCTGAGCGCCCAGGAGCCGCTGTCGCCGGAGCCGAGCTGGAGGAACTGGGCGAGCGCCGACCGCGCCATGAGCGTATCATGGTAGGTGATGTATTCGGTGATGCTCGGGAGGCGCTGGTTGCCGGCGGGGAAGGTGGGGTCGTCATAGCCGCTCGGGAGCACCACCCCGCGGCCGAAGTGACGGAGCACGGCGATATACTGCTCGCGGTCGCTGGCGCTGTGGTTTGCCGGGAGATGCCCGAAGGCGGCCGGGTTGTACAGCCCTTCGAAGCCCTGGTTGGCAATGTTGTAGAGGGCGTGCTTGATGTACCAGTGGGTTCGCATCGCCCGCATGATGCCGCGCCCCTCGAAGTTCCCGCCCTGCCCCCGGAAGGTGAACCGCAGGAGCCGCTCGATGGGAATGACGACATCCCGGGTGATCATGGTTGTGGGGTCGGTGACGCGCTGCTTGACGCCCTGGGAGCCGCCCTCCGCGTCGAGCATCCAGTCGATGATAGTGCGGGGGTGGCGGGGGGCGAGCTTCCGCAGCCAGGCCATCCCGTTGCGCGGCTCCCACACCTTCTCCAGAGCGTTGACACCCATCAGCGGCGACATCATCGTCTCCGCGACGACGTCGGCCCAGGTGATCGTCATGCCCTCGAAGAGGTTGGTGGCGAGTGCCTCGGCAATCTCGATGTCGATGGGCTCGCCGGCTTCGTTGGGATCGACGCGCCAGTCGGTGCTCTCGGGCGGCAGGGTAAACACCAGCTCCACGGCCTGGATCTGCCCGTCGCCGCGGAGCATCTTGTCATAGTCATCGTAGAGCTTCGGCCCTCGAAGGTCTAGGTTGTATTCCTCCAGGATCTTCCCATAGGAGCTGCGCAGCCCGGTGCCGCCGATCTCCCCTGGGGAGGGGCGGCGGCTGATCGTGGCGGCCTGCTGGGGTGTCTGCTGCCCTTGCGCCTTGCGGCGCCGTCGTCTGCTCATGGCCTACCATCCCCTCGGGGAGAACTTCTCCCCAACGATATGCTCGCTCGGCTGTCCTCGCATCGGAGACCGGAAGTGCCCCGCCGGTGCGAGGCCCAGGGCTTCCTGGGCGCTGACGCCGGCGAGCATGTGGGCGAGGGCGAAGGCGAAGTGGTTTTCGACGCCCTTGCGATACTCGAAGCTGCCATCGGACTTCCGGTCCTTCACCACCCGGCCGAGGTGCTCTCTCACCCGCTGCGTCTGCGGCAGTCCCGGCCTGGGCAGGTAGAGCTCTCCGGAGAGGAAGCCGGCGACGAGCTCGTCGAGCAGGTCGGTCCGGTTCATGGAGATCTTCCGGACGGGCTTCGTGTCGGCATCCTCTTCGCCCACGGTCCGCTGCTGCGCGCCGGTGTAGATGATGGCGCCGTTGCCGAGCGCCCGGCACAGCTCCTTCGCCTTCGTCTTCTCCGGCATGGCGTCGATGATGAATGCGGCGACGTTATGATCCCGGAGCCGCTTCTGGACGAGGCCCCAGTCGGGCGTTTCTTCGAGCCACACGACCTTGCCCACGCCGCCCGCATACCGGGCGATGGCGAGGTGGATGACGTCGCCGACGTCGATTCCGGCGAACGGGATCCCCAGCGGGAGATCCGCTCCCTTGCCCACCGGGCTGATGCCCCATGTGCCGCAGCGCTCGTTCAGAACAACATCGGTGAGGGGTTTGCGATCGCCCGCAAAGGGCAGCCCGAGAATCGAGATATGGAAGCGCTCCATCCGGTTCGGGCGGGTCTGCGCATGGTCCCACTGCCCGGCCACGAGATCGGCGTCGACGTGGGGACCGTAGAGCTGGGAGATGTGGTAGCCGGAGACCTCGCGGCCCGGGTGCATGGCCACCCATTCCCCATCCGCCCGGTGGAGCTTGGCGTGACAATTGGGGCAGGCGATCCGCCACTCGCCCCGGATCTGGACGAGGACGTCGGGGAAGCTCAGCTCGAGCGCCGTCCACGTGCGGCAGCGGCGGCAGCGGATCTTCCAGAACTGCATATCGGAATGGACGAAGCGCTCGTCGATGTCCATCTCGGGCACGCCGGGCTGCGAATACCACCACTCCCGCTTATAGCTCGAATGGAGGAGGCGGTCCTGGGCAAACTCGACGATCTCCGGGTTGAGCTCCGCCACCTCGTCCATCATCAACATGTCCAGCGGCGTGCTCTTCACCTCGGCCATGACCTGTGTTGAGAGGAAGTAGGCTTTGCCGTCGCGGACGCGCTTGAGCCGGACGTTATCGGCGCTGCCTCCGCCGCGCCGCTTCGGGCGATTGGGCGAGCGCCATTCCTCTTCGGCGACGAGGCGGGTGATCTCGTCGGAGTTGTCGATGATGGGATCGACGATGCCCTGGACGAAGCTCCTCATGCGATGCTGGGTGTCGAGGAAGTAGCCGACGTGGAGGCCGCCCATCGCCGTGTGGATCAGCGTGCCGACCGCCAGGGTCGAAGCTCCCACCTGGGCGGCCTTCTCGATGATGATCACGCGGCTCTCATCGCGGGCGATGGCCTCGAGGTACTCATGCCCCTTCAGCGTCCAGGGCTGCTTCGGACGCGGGCGGACGTGGCGCTGGAGGAAGGTGAGGCGGTCCTCGACGTCAGCGCTTCGGCCGGCGGCTTCTGCGACTGCTTGTCTGAGCTCTGCTGCTTTGGTTGCTGCCATTGGGCTTCGATGCCTTGGTCGTCTTCTTCTTCGGTGGCTGCGGTGTACCGCCGGCCGTGAGCGCCTTCATCGGCTGCGGTGCGAGGTCGAGCTCGGCGAGGATCTTGTTCGCCTTCTCTGGCTCATCCCGGAGCTGGGAGATGATCCACTGGCGGGCGATGACGTCGGCGCGGCCCTGCTTGAGGGCGAGCTCGACGGCCCGGAGTTCGACCAGCTTCTGTTTCAGCTTGCGATCCGCGCCGAGGGCGTCGATCTGGGCGATCGTGCGGGCGAGCTCGGCGAGCGACTTGATGAGCTTCGCATCGGCGCTCGCGGCGAGCGCATCCATGTTGATCTTGTTCACTGCCTGAAGCGCCCGCATGGCGAGGCTGCGGGCGAGGGCGGAAGCGATCGTGGCGGGCGTGTCCGGATCCATCGCCGCCTGTTCCGCCCGGAGCCGCCGCTCGATCTCCAGGGCGTCGTGATAGTGGCCGAGGAAATGATTGTGGTAGTGGCGGCTGAGTGCCTTATCGGTGACCCTAATCCCATGCGTGCCGAGGAATTCGATCACTTCCTTCTGCTCGTGGCCCATCATGAGCATCTCGGTCATCTCGCCGAAGCGCTCGGGGTGGGTGCGGTAGATGCGACAGATCGAGCAGCGGGAGGCCAGGGGGAAGATCGGCACCTGGATCTCGGTGGTGAATGTTCCGACCGGCTTGACGGCATCGCCTTTGCGTGGCATGGCGTTCACCCCATTCAAACCAAAAGCCGAGGTCAGGGCCGCGCGAGCGGCCTGTGACCTCGGCTTTCGATTCTTCTGGAGGGATTGTACCATGTCGGGAACGGAACCTCAAGCAAGCTCGTAGTATGCGATTTCGTCCTGGGTGATCGACACGCCGAGGATCCGGCGCTGATCCTCATCGACGGCGCCCTTCTCGATCGCCGCCATGAGAGCTTCCTTGTCCAGAGTCTCCTTCGTTCGGATGAACTTCTCACGAAGGCTCTTTGGCATCTCCTTGATGGCGTCCAGGACCTTCGCCCACGTCAGCTTCTTCGGGATGCTGAGCTTTGCCGGAGATAGCTTGAGCCCGACCCGGCCGGCCTCCAGCAGGACACTGCGGGATTCCCCCTCCTGGCTCAGCTCCTTGCGGTGGGCGAACACGAAATCGCCGACAGCCTCGGCGAGTTCCTTCAGGTCTGCCTGGAGCGGATCGATCTGGGGCGAATAGCGCTGCTGGAGGTTCGCTGTTCCCTTGTCGAGCCGCCCCTGGAGCCGGGCGACATCCGCCTCGGTCTGCTTGATGCGGAGCAGGGCGGCGTTCACCGCCTCCCACGTCTCCAATGGCTTCGTCTGCTGCTTCGTTGCTGTCGTCATCTGCTGCGATCCTTGCCTTTCTGCGCCCCTGGGTTGGTCTCTACAGTAGTTTCTCCCGTGCGACCTGGCTCGCCATCATGGCGAAGTTGCAGACATGCGCCGCCCGCTTCCTGATCTCGGCCGGGTCCTTCCCGTCGTGGATAGCACCACGAAGCAGCATCAGCTGGGCGTCGGCCGCCTTGCACCATTCCCGCTGATCCGGGCCGAACCAGCTGCCCGGGCCGCCCTTCTCCTCTTCGTGCGCCTTGAGCTCTGCCACCATGTCGGCGGCCTGCTCGTTTACAGAGTCCTCAAACGTCTCTGGTCTCATTGTCGGTCCTTTCTGCGCCCCTTCGTGTCTCACTCAACGGCTGAAGCACATCTCTTCGCCATCTCCAATAGCTCCCGCCGGCCGACCTCGGGCACCAGCCGGCATGCCTTCCTCACCAGGCGCTGCGACATCACATCATAGTGAGGGTAGGAGTTGGGCTGATACCAACTGCGGGCCAGTCCGATCTGAGCCGCGGCTTCGTGGAGCTCCTCGATCGTGTCCGCCACCAGGTGACAGTGGACGGTCTCCCTGCCGCGGAACGCGATCGGGGATGGTGTGTCGTGACCTGTGCTCATGATTGGCTGAAGTCCTCGCAGTATCGGAAGCCGCGGAAGCCGGTCATAGGGACCGGCTGCTCAAGCGGGTGGAAGTGACCTCGGCGCACCAGGTAGAACCCGGCCGGCCACTGCTTGCC
>Ga0307377_10002386_pt1 | contig 22224 bp, 38 predicted proteins | sample TR3MG_FD_202535 | JGI IMG/M metagenome (GOLD analysis project Ga0307377, IMG submission 202535) | Soil microbial communities from Risofladan, Vaasa, Finland - TR-3 | ecosystem: Environmental > Terrestrial > Soil > Coastal area > Acid sulfate soil | place: Finland: Risofladan, Vaasa | collected...
TGGTGTTTTTGATGCTGTTCCAAACTTTAGAGATAAGATTCTTAATAAAGTCAAGTGCTGCATTAAATCCTTGTTTCTCCGTATTCCACCAGTTGTCAAAGAACTGCTTGATGCCGTTCCAAATATCACTAGTGGTGTTTTTGATGCTGTTCCAAACTTTAGAGATAAGATTCTTAATAAAGTCAAGTGCTGCATTAAATCCTTGTTTCTCCGTATTCCACCAGTTGTCAAAGAACTGCTTGATGCCGTTCCAAATATCACTAGTGGTGTTTTTGATGCTGTTCCAAACTTTAGAGATAAGATTCTTAATAAAGTCAAGTGCTGCATTAAATCCTTGTTTCTCCGTATTCCACCAGTTGTCAAAGAACTGCTTGATGCCGTTCCAAATATCCGACGTCTTGTCTTTAATGTCATCCCATGTTTCAATTATGTCATCTTTAAACTTACCCCACGCCTCAGAGCAGGCGGAAGTGATGTTTTCCCATGTCTCGGAAAAATAATCTTTAATGCCGTCCCAAATCTCAGTTGCCTTGGCCTTGATCTCGTCCCAGTGTTTGATGACTTCGTAAACTATCAGGCCAATTGCAGCAATAGCTGCTACCGCAATGCCAATCGGGCCGGTAATGGCCGCCATTACCACTCCGAACGTGGACACACCTGTAGCACCTACAGCAAAAAATCCGACAAGACCGCTTATCGCTCCGGCTAGCGTCCCGATGATAACCAATACCGGACCTATGGCAGCGGCTATGCCAGCGATGGCAAGGACGGTTTTTTGGCCAGCCGGAGATAAATTACTAAACCAGTCCGCCATAGACTTTAAAGCCGGCACGACAGTGTTTTGGATTATGTCAGCAATGGGCAAGAGGGCAGGGCCTATAGCTGCCTGCAGTTCACGCATGGCTGCAGTTATAGCAAGCCCGGGGTTATTTTCTTTCATGGCTGCAGCTGCTTCGTCCGTTGCTCCCTTGAAGTCGCCGACACCCTTTACTCCGTCAGCCATGGCGACAATTACTTTGGATCGAACGTCTTCCCACTGTGTCAATTTGTTATCGTAAAGGCTTTTTATCCTCTACTTCCGGAGGTTTCCCTCATAGTATACGGTCGGTCAATTCCGACCCGGTTCAGCATATGTTTTCACTCAGCTTGCCCCAGCTTCATCGTGTCGTTCACTCGTGGAGGCATTTTATTCTGCTTTGCTTTTGCAGTTTCAGCCTCTATGCGTTACGGTGAGCCACGCTTTTTAAACGTGCTTTACCTCGGCATTAGCATACTATTGATTGTTGATTATTACTATTTTTGTAAAACAAGAGAGCGCCTCTTCACTAAGCGCTCTCTTGTTTTTTATTTATAAATTCATCAAATTGTTGCTTTGTATTATGACCGAAACCATATTCTAAATGGAATTTTCTGTGGCAGCTATTGCATAATGTCACACCATTGTCTGGATCTGTGCGCTTATCCTTGCACCAATCGTAACTGTCTAGGTGATGGGCATTCAAGTCTCCACTGCGTTCTCCGCAACATTGACAAGTATAATCATCCCTTTTATATACACTTTGAATGAAAATTCCATATCCCTCAATGCTTCTTCCTAGTTCTCTTTCCTCTTCTGTTTTATTGAAGTCATAGTTGGGATTATTTACACCAAACCTTTGAATGCCATACATACGATTGTTTTTTCCGTATTGATTAGTATTTAACTTCTGCAGGTTTTCTTTTCCTATTTCAGCGAAGGTCTTTGATTTGCATTCCTTACAAATCAAAGATTCTTTTTTACCGCTTCTATATTCTTTCCCGCATATATCGCAAACGTGATGATATTTATTATTATTTCTAATATGTTCACAAGGTTTACAATAGCTAAATGGCCTAAATTCACCAAAGATAAACCGCACATTGAAATTATCAAGGCTTAATTCTTTGCCACAGTCGGCACAGTATTTATACCCTTCTTTTGGATCTGGCTTAACTGGTGTTTTCCTGAGTCTAAGATTTAGACATTCTTTGCATATACCCCTGTGCCCATCTTTTTTGCTTTTATCTCTTACAAGGCATTCGATATCTTTTGCGTACCCGCAGTTACTGCACCTTTTGAGCATAATAAAAACACCTCCGACAAAATGTTTTCCGACAGTGAAGATTAGTTGGGGAAGATGCGTCGGAGGCATCTTGTCGGTAATGGTAGCTAATCATCACCTATCCCTATAACTATTTTATCATTTTTAGTAACAATCAACAATCAACAGCTTAGCCTTTTCCGATTTTGAACGATTTTAATTCGGCACAACTCTACCGAATAGTGCGGTGCCTGCGATGTTCTGCTGCACTGGGTCCTTCATGGCGGCAAGTCCTGCAACCGTAGCCATAAAAGCCTGCTGGGCCTGATCTCCGCCAGCTGCAATGGCTGACCCCATTTTACCAGCGTCTAGCCCGATAGCGGCAAACCCCTGAGCCGTGGTTTTGCTTCCATCCTGGGCGCGAATGTTAAATTCCTTAACACTATCTCCAACTTTGTCAAGGTTAAAAGCCCCGGCCTGAGCACCAGCAATTAAAATGCCCATCATTTGGTCCGCTGACATACCCATGCTGGCAAATTGGGGGGAATACTCGTTCAGGGTATCCAAAAGTTCGCCCGAATAGTCACCACCTTTTTGGAATCCAACCGTAATCAGATCCATGGCCGCCTGTCCATCAATGCCAAAATTCTTCATCATGGTCCCAGCGGCTTTGGTGGTATCTGTTACGTCTGCTTCAAAAACATCTGATATCACCAGGGCACCCTGGGCCACGGCTTCAAGTTCTTTTCCGGCAAGGTCGCCCATATTAAGCCGCACGTTTTTAACTGCTTCAGACGCGGCATTAATGTCTTCGCCAAAACCTGTCTTCCATACATTTTGTGCTGATGCACCAAGCTTATCAGCTTCCTCTGCGGTGATACCAAGTTGGGCCTGCAGTTTCCCGGTGGCAGCTTCGGCATCAATGGCGCCCTTAGCCATCAGGCCGCCAGCGGCAACAATCGGGGCGGTAACATACTTAGACATGTTCTCCCCGACTTCTTTCATTTTCTCCCCGACTTTGCCCGCTTGCTCGCCAATCTCCTGAATGCGTTGGGCTGTGGTCTGAGACGTTTCCTGCGTGTCCCGGAGGCGTTGCTCAAAGCGCTGGACCTGCTGCTCTGCCGATGCAACTTCTCTCTCAAACGCACGATATTGTCCTTCGCTGATTTCACCACGGGCAAACTGCTCCTGTACCTGCTGCTGTGCTACTCGTAGTGATTCAAGTTTCTCACGGCTGGTTGATATTGCGTTGCTAAGTAGGGTCTGCTGCTGGGCTAAGAGCGTGGTATTGGTAGGGTCAAGGCGCAAAAGCCGCTGGACCTGAGATAATTCCCCTTGGATATTGCGGCTAGCTGTATTTATACTAGCCAGTGATGCTGAAAGTGCCGTAGTTTCCCCGGAAATGACAACACTAATTCCGCGTACGGTTTCTGCTATGATACTCACCCCCTATGGGCATAAAAAATACACTCTTGAAAGAGTGCTAAAAGATACTTACTTGGTCGATATAAACCTGTTTTGGCTTTTCTGTTTCGTCATCGGTTAATCCAGCCACAATTAACAGATCAAAAATGTCCTCAATGTATTCGTTGTCAATATCACCCATCAATTTGCCGAATGCCCTGCAAAATGAAAGACAAAAATAAATGACCCTTTGGTACTCCGACAGGTGGCTTATGTCCCTGCCGGAGTCTTTACGTTTGGGATTTGTGCAGCCTTTCCATAGGCCACTCCGTTAACGTGGGAGCCGATATAATTAAATAGTTTTGCCAGTTCCTCGAAGTCCACGTTTTCTTCTACCGCTTCTGCAGTTACATCCTGATTTTTAAAAGCAGCAACTACAAGATTTATCATTTCGTCGAACATGCTATCTGTGGTTAATTCGCCATTTTGCTGGGCTTCGTGGAATTTTACCATAAGCCTCCAAAGCTTAATTTTTGGCTTCGGCATCGTGTATTTTTTGCCGTTTATTGTTATTTGCGGTGGTGTCTGTATTGGTGCTGGCATAGTATTACCTCCAAATTTTTGTTATGTAAAGGGAAAAAGGCGGCGCTATAGCCGCCTAGTTTTATGCTGTTTGGAAATTAACCAAGGTCGTACCAGCCGCCAATTTCTGGCCGTAGACATCGGTAATCAGGCCGCTGGCAACTGCAATGTAGTCTGTAGATGCGTCAAGGTTAGAGTTTGGGTTAAGGGTGACAACTTTATTAGCCGCATCAATCGACAGCGCAGCGTCTACCTTGGTGCCGTCTGACGGATCGAGCAGGTAGAAGTAATCATCAGTCAACTGAGCCGGGTTGATCGCGTTATTGTAAGTAAACGTCAGGTTGGATGTTACCACAACAGCAGTATCGGCATCATCTGGAACGGTGACCAAAGTCAGGGCATCAGGTTCAGTGATGGCAGTAGGCACAGCAGTAAACCAGTTAGCGATTACGCTGGCCGGTACTGCCGGGTCGTCATCGTCGGCTTCATACTTGTACTCACCGTCATAGTCGCGGCGAATGCCGGCATACATCATCTTAGTCGTGTTAAAAGCAACCTTATCCTCCTGGGTTTTGTAGGCATCATCGGGAACAGCAAAGTTGCCTTTTAACATCCAAACATAACGATAAGCCCCGTTGCTTTTTTTGCTACGAAAACCGATGGCTACATCTGCTGGTGTGTCGGTGGTTTTGTGGCGAATAACGCCTGATGTAATTGTATGACCAAGTAAAAAGGCTTTGGTTGACAGGGCCACGTTAGTCATTTCTAAGTCCGCCTCTTGCCTGCCGACGCTGGCAGCGTTAACCGCCGGGCCATCATCGGCGTATTGGGTCGTGATTGCCCCGTTGGCTTTGACGTTGGCCGCGATGGCCCCGGGAACAGCTACCGGAGTATCATAAGAACAGCCTAAAATTGTATCGGTGAGCATCTCCGCGTAGTGAAACTTATCAAGTCCAATTTGACTCGCTTCCAATGTTTTATCCTCCTATTAATTGGATTTCGTATACCACCTGGTATATTTTTTCCTCGTCAATCCAAGCTTCGCTTTTGTTATACGGCAGTTCCAGTTCTTTCAGCTTATCCTGGACCAGCTTCTCCCGGGGCAGGTCCTTGGTTTTGGTGTAAAGCTCGACCTGGAAGTTATCCACCGCGATGGCGTTTTTGTTGTCCGCCATAAGGTCGTTGTTGTAGCCGAACTGGTAGCATATAAATGGCGGTTCAACAGGTTGGCTAAAAAAAGCATAACTTACTGGCATCCCTATACTTTTTAATGCTTGAAACAGTTCAGCCTGGGTCATTATTTATCACACACCCTATATTTTACATAAAGAAAAGCACCCCCTATTTTAAAGAGTGCTTTTCTTCCCCGTCACGCCAATCCCCGACCCGCCTTAACATGCCACACCTATCCCAACCTTGCCGGTATTATATTAATCCTCCCAAACAAACTCACGCCAATTTGGAGGAATAATACCATCTTTTAGCGCTTTAGCTACCATTCCCCTATGCCTTGAATCATCCCTGAGTACATGACAACGCCGGCATAGTGTTCTTAAATTTGAAAGTTTATTATCCGCATTTTTACCTGATTTTATATGGTCAATATGACATTTATTTAAGGCTATCTGGGCGTGGCAGTGAGCGCATTGCCCACTGTCACGCTCCCAAACTATGCGTCTCAATTCCTGCCATATTTCTTTAGGCGGTCTTTTCTTTGGCATCATCTAACTCCTGATAAGATACCACTTCAAACCTTCCCATACCCATTGCTCGTCCATCAGCGATACCTGATAATACCCCGGCATCACGCAAACAAGCTTGTATTTCAACTCTACTTACAATTGTTTTATCAAACATAACAGTAAATTCAGTTTCCCGTCCTGGTGAAGCAGTTACCCGATAACGTATATTCCTTGATCTGGTTGAGGGGTTTCTTACTCCTCTAATGTCTATATAAACTGGCTCGCCGTCAGCGTTATAGTATTTTTCTGGATTATCGCCCATATCAACAGGTATTTTTCTGTTAACCAACAACTTATCCTCAATAATTTGCAATGTTGCAGCAACGAGTTTTTGTATACTTCCTTTTCCCTTCTTAGTGTATTTAGCCCCATCAATAATCGTAGCAAAAGCATATGTCCCAGGCATATAAAGCTGGCCAGTTTTAGTAGCAGTATATGTTTTACGCCATTCCTCTGGATCATTACCTGCAACGCCTGTTTTCTCTTGTTTCTCCAAAGGTAATGCGTCAGGGCCAAAAACGTGCCACATTAATGGCCTTACTCCTCTAATTTTAACCTTTGCAGTTACAATATTATTTGCCATGTCGTATCTCTCCTTAAATAATTGATTGATACTATTATACATGATACTTCATGTAGTTGCAATAGTTTTCATAGTGTTTTATAATTATTTATTGAAAGGAGTTTGATCGACATGATTAATCCTAAAGACCGCGGGTTAAAAACAAGAATACCTTTTTCAACGACAATTGATATAGAGTTGGATAAAAAGTTAAAAGAATTAACAACAGAAACCAGGATACCAAAGTCAAAACTAATCGATGAAGCGATAAAGGATTTATTAGTTAAACATAATAAAGTTTAACTATCCCCCATTTCTAATGATGTCCGCAATTCTGGCCGGCATGGTTAGGACATAGCGATCAGTCGCCGGGCCCATATGCGGGTATCCCTGCACCCTGCCTCCACCAACTTTGGCGTGGCCATGCTCTAAGAGGTGGACAAGGCTATAATACTTTTTATTCCAAACAATGTAGCGACGGTTACCTGGTAGGGACTTGTTTACCTTTGTAAATCCCTTAGCATATTCGCCGGTTTTCTTTGGAGCTAGGCGCTTTACCTCGGCCAGTGCGTCTTTGGTAGTGTTATCTACTTCCTTGTCGATTGCCGTGGATACGTCTTCGGTATAGCTGCGGACGGTGTTTACGATTGCGTCAGCTAGTTGGTCAACGTTTACGTCAATTTCGATCACCTCCAAAAATAAAACCGCCCTACTGGACGGACGGTCTATAGTTCGGTAACGAGCATACGCACCCCGTTAGTTGCGTATCCTAATATCAAATTCTGTTTCCCTTTCTTCTACAACTTCCCACCATTTTACATCTGTATCGGGACGAAATGGGTCATTTTCTGTTCCAACTCCAATTTTTTGTACCGTTATAATATCACTCATCAATATCCTCCACTGTGAAATTATCAAAAGTTGAATCATTTATAATTCCAGGTTCCTTGAAAAATCCAAAACCACATTTCGTGCTTGAACCGTTAAAATCATCGTTTAAATTAATTACATTTATGTCATTTATAAATGCTTGAATATTGTCCCCTTTGCATATAACTTTTAAAATATCTCCGTTTTGTGGAGTGGTTGAAAAAGTACCCATTAGTGTAGTAACGCCATTTACACGTTTTTGTAATTCGTAGTCTATAGCGACATTAAAAGGACTCCTTGTTAGCATCCATTCGTTCTTGTCGTCTGACAATCTAAAAAGTAGTCTTGCGTATCCCGCCGAAATTGTAGTTTTAACTTGTATAATGTAATCAGATAAACCAGCGTCTAAAACAACTCGGTTATTACCTGACAGTATATTAGTATTATAAGCTACACCGCTTAAAATACCCCAAACACCTGATAATGCCTGCCACACTTGCCCGGTATCCGCAATACCTAAACTATTAGGATTATCGGCACGATTGAAACTGTCATAAACAACCAATTTTGATTTTTGATTAGCAAACGGCACACCTAGACCAATACCAACAATCCCCATTTTTAATACACCGCCAATATTGCAGTTGCCGTTGTGTCTGTATCATAAACACGTTTTACGGATATAGGATGCACCATGCCGTTTGCCAGTGCTATAAACGCAACCGTTGTACCGTCTGCCATATCAACCTTGACATTGCCAGCCGCACCGAGATATAAACCTTTTGTTGCCCCGCCTACTAGATCGGCATTATCATCAGGAGTAACCGCAACGGCTGACAGAGCATTACTACCAGAGAGTTCGGTAACAACTTTTGTCTGCAGCTGTTTCAAAAGTCCCCTGAGCAGGGATAATTGGTTTGCTGTTTCAGCATCTGGATCAGTCACGGCAACGGTGTCAACATGGCCCATGCCGTCTACCTCGACGCCAGCATTCTTATTTACGACCAAAGCTTTGTATAGGGCCTCTATCATTTCAGCAGCGTCAACTACGGTACCGTCACTTTTGATCCACTTTCCCGTTATTGGCGCAATTAAATCATGGTCATCCAATTTATAGCCACCTCCTAAATAAACACTAAAATAAATTTTCCATTAGCCATCGGCGGCCACTCTCTTGCAAGTCAATTCCATTTCTTCAAAACCATCATTAATTCCATATGTGCGAATTGATTCATACCTAACGCCATTAAATACGACAGCTTTTACGTCGTCACTATATTCGTAACCGTGAATAATAAATGTTAATTCAGGTCTGAGACCAGCCATAGCAGCATCATAAAACTCTTTTTTAGTAATTGACTTTATGCCGCATAAAATAACTGATTCTGTTTCAACCGGGATCTGATTACCAATTTCATCTTCGGTGTATGTCTGGCTGATTAAAGTTAGTTCATAATCATAGGTCAAGTGACCACCACCCAGATACCGTTAACCAAATTAACGACAGTCCATTGGCTATTGATATACATTTGCTTGCTTCCATCGGTGCTGAGGATATAAACGGTATAGGAGCTTGGGGCAACCGGTAAAGTATCAACGGTTACAATAGCTATCACCCTGAGATTGCTTGACCCAACGTGGATAAATAGGTTGTGCAAACGATATTGCAAGTGTCTGGGCATTTTGTCTTTATCCTTGCTTTGATACCGCCAGGTGGCATAATCTACAACAAAAATAAGGTGATAAGGGTTGGCACCGTCAAGCGCCAACCCTTTTTCATCTTCTAGTTCTTTGAGTACACCACCAACAATAGCGGTCAAGTAGGTATCACGCACAGCTGTTTTAATGCCCAGACGCTCTTTAACTAGGGCCATTACTGTTGCGGTGTCCATACTAATACCTCACTCTTATTGCCCTTCAATTACATAGGCCGCAGACAGGACGGCAGAGTTAGTCAGGCCAGCCTTAATTGCAATGGCCTTAATAGTGCCTGATTCCGCCACAGCAATCGGTCCATTATAAGCGTCATCTGTCGCATCAGGAGTGCTGCCATCAGTTGTGTAGTAGATAGTTGCCCCGGCTGTTGCACAGGTAAGCGCTACGCTTTGCGCTCCGGTATATGTGCCAGCAATCGGCAGGGCCCTCGGAGTTGCTACAGTATTAACCACATCAGACGCAAAGGTTGTGGTAGTGGTCGGTGCTGCGTTAGCAATATTAACCATCACAAAACCCTCACCAACAACCGGCATGCCATCGTAACGTGCTGTGCCTTTAAATACGGTCTGATCTTCAATGAAGCGAACATGCTCGGAAGATGCAAGCTGACTTCCGGCACGTTCAGCCAACAGGTAAAGGGACCCGTAACCACCAATAATGTCGTTGTCGGCCATGAATTCAAGCAGTACAACGTCACCGCCAACAATAGGCATGGTCTGATTAACTGCTGCAACCAGGGCGCCGGCCGCGTTAAAGGTGATGCTTTTAGCCAGAACTGCTGCATAGGTGTTGCTGTTCATTGCCCACCATTTTTGACCGTTGCTATAGTTCGGCTTGGCAATGAAAAGCTTCAGAGTCAAAGCCGCAAAGAAAGCCTCCGACGTCATACTGGTTGGGTCGATTTTCTGAATGTTGGTGCTGTGCAGATCCGTCCAGGTTGGCGCGTAGGTACCCCAATATGCCGGCTGCGAAGTCTGCGCCAGGCGGGTAGCAATACCAACAGGCATCTTGGCCCCGGTGCCAAACAGGATTGCTTTATCAATCGCATAACCAATTGCCTGACCAAGTGCATCCAGGATCTCATTTGCAAGGTTTAGGTCGCTGTCTTCCATGGTTGCGTTGGGGACAGGGATAAACCCGCCTACTTTGTAGCCGTCGACTTCGACCTGGTTAAACAGCATAGCCAGTTCGTTTAAGCTGCCAACTGCTTCTGTCCAGATAGCCTCGGGGATTGTGCCTGCAATATTTTGACGGGCTTTACCGGGTACCGGCTTAAGATTAATTTTGGTAATTAACTTACTGTACCGGTTCAGGTTGTCCCGCAGTAGGTCAAGTACGACCTCGGGAATGGTTAATTCTGCTCCGGTAACTGCTCGCTGCTGGCTCTTAAAATTACGAACACGGGCCAAGAAGTCTTTTACATCGTCCCGTTCAATGAATGCGTTGCGCTGCTCAGGTGCAAGAACACCTAAAAATTTCATACGATTGCTCATGTGTACCTCATCCTTTCTTTTTTCCGTTTCCGCCGGCGGTTTGGCCGGTGGTGTTTTTGTTCTGGAGTCGATTTCATCCAGTTCCTTTTGGAGTACTTGGATTTCATCCTCCAGTTTTTTCTTTTCGCCATCATTAGCCTGCTGATCAGCTTCAAGGGTTTGCTGGTCAGTTTCAAAAGCTGCAACCGCTTCGTCAACTACAGTGCGATCAGCTTCCGGAGTTTCCTCCGTGATCTCGTTAACGGCAGTTTCAAGTTCAGCCTCACGGGTTTTTAATTCTTCCGCCCGCGTTGTAAATTCAGCGTCCTTCTTCCGCAGTTCTTCCAACTGATTATTTAGCGCCGAAATGCGCTTATTTAAGATCAATTGCTTTAATGCCATTTTTTAATCCTCTCTTTCGCTTTATCCCGCCACGCCTGGAGTTGACGGGTTTTTATTTGGTCGTAGTCCTTTTTACGGGCTGCCACAGAGGTGTCCTCGTAGGCCGGGAAGGTACAAACTGAAACCTCATAAAGCTTAACCCTTTTGATTGTCCAGTGAACACTTCCGTCATCGCGCCATTCTGTTTCCTCTTCCAGGATATCAAAGCCGAAGCTACACTGGTCCACGTCACCGCGCTCTACCCGGGCATACAGGTTCATAGCGTCCTGGTCGGAGGGGTTAATTTTAACTCGTCCCCAAAGCCCCCTGCTGTCAACTTTAAGCTCTAAGGTATTAGCCTTATTGCGTCCTATCACCAATCTAGTTTCATGGTCGATCAATGCCCTAATATCATCAGACAAAGTACCATCGAATGCAGCCGGATCTATGCTTTCAGTTGCCCCGGGCCAAAGTTCATAAACTCCGCCAAACACGGAAAAATATCCTTCGATGTATTTATCTCCAGAGTCCTCAACCGCCCTAAATTGCGTGGGTAAGCTTCTGGCCTGCCTTACTCCTCTATCCATTTCCACCACCTCCATTAAGTTTACTTTGCTGTCCCAGCATACTAGCCGGCACATAGTTCTCCAGGGCCAGCAGTTCGCCCATTTCATCATCTGGCGCCATGCCTATCCAGTCACGCCATTCATTGCGCCTCATAGCCATACGGTCAACCATAGCGGATCCAGCAGTGATAATATCCGGTAAGCTGTATGCGTAAAGGCTGCGCGGGTTGAACCGCCAGTACAGGTCCGGAGAATAAAGCAGTTTGCGGGTTAATTCCTGCTCAATGCCCATAGCCTTCGACATTATCTGGGTGCCGATGAAATTATTGAATTCGTCCTTGTTGAAACTACCAACGCCAACTAAAAAAGGCGGCATGGTGAATATACCAGCTACCGTCCTTTTATCGATCTCCATATTCTTTGCAAGGGCCAGGTCGTTGAGGGTTAATGGCTTAACCTGCTGGACTTCAAAAGCATCTGCAGGTATAAACCAAGGCCTGCCGTTTTCACTTGAATCCAGGTACTGCGCTGACAACTGCTTTCTACCCTCGACACTTGCAAATTCTTCGGTTAATCCGTCAACCTTAACAATGATAGATGGCGCCGGGCTTTCCATTAGTGCCTGTTTTGTGGTGTTGGCCTGACGCAAACCTTTTATTACATCTTTTAGTACAGCCCGGTACCCTGTGCCAATCCATGGACGTTCAGGGTCTGGGTTAATAACGAAGTGCAGAACCTCATCAGGGCTAAATGTTTTGCCACCATACCAGATAACATAGCCATCTGCAGTATCCATAAAGCTGACCTGAGAAGGTTTGAGCGGTTCAAGGTTGTCCAGGTACTCCCCACTATATCTCGGGTATGTTACCTGATTGCCATTGCCAGGTAGCATCAATGTCCAGACAAGGTTATAAATAAATGATTTACGGTTCATTAATCGGTTAGGGTTAATATCAAGCTTGCGGGATAATTCATTCTTAACCCGCACATCACCCTTACTGGTGTTTTGCATCAGGTATAGAGTCATACTACTAATTAGATCAGCGTAAATATGGGCACACATTCGCACCTCTGGACAATCTGACATCCTGGTGTATTGTCCAGCAGTAAGGATATTATAGGCATCCACTGAGCATAGCCAAGATGTGTCACTTCTTTTTTTAGTGGGTGCTCTTGTGTTGCTTTTGTTGCGTTTCCTACTCATTAAACCACCCTTTCGCCTTCGCTGATTTTTCAAGGTTTTCAAGTAAACGGCAGCATGAAAACACAGTGGCATCGAAAATATCAATCCTCTGTGCTGGCATGACCTTCTCGTACTGGATCATGTCATCTGTCTTTTCTATGGCCTTCACGTTTTGGGTGCAATATTCAAAGGCACCGGAATGCATATAGTAAAATCTACCGTCCTTTGCTTTTTGCTCAATGCGCCGGAAGCCTTCAGATTTTCTCCAGAAATATTGTGGTTGGTCTACAATGGAGAAACCAGCCTGCTTCATACCAAGAAAATATTCCCGGGAAAACTTTTTATCGTGACCAACCTGCTTTATTTTAAAGCCCTTGGCTTTCATATCCTTAAACCACTTAACTATTTCAGCATAGTTGACAGTGGGGTGGTTACTCATGGTAAGCCAGCCATCATCTTTCCAACCAAACAACGGGATATTGTCATCTTCGGCTTTTCTATGGGCCATAACAATCGGGAACCAAGCATGGGTTACGGCGATATCAATTTCTTCAGGCACTTCGATTTTTTTACCGTTTTCATCTAGGACCGTTATCATGCGTCCAGTCTTATAACTGCCATATAGGGCTGCTGCAGTTAAGTCGTGCAGCTTTGATAAGTCAGCTCCTCCGTACCAATTGACTGGCAGCCTGACAAGTTCAGCCAGTGTCCAGTTATATCTACGGTCAGACTTCCGGAATTCCTCAATATTGAAATAAGCCTTCATGGCCGCCGTGTAGACATTGAGAGACTTAGCAAAAAAGTCTTTCCGCTGTTGCGGGTCGTTCTGTGCCTGTAGGGCATCGTTCATAATATCGCCAGGGCGAATTGATGCCCCATAGGCTGGGTTGGCCATCTCATGGACAATTGGGTTGGTGTAATCGACATCTCCGTTTTCATCCTGGTCGGCTTTACAGATAAAAACAAAATAGGCTTCGTCTTTAACAGTGCCGTCCAGGATCTTTTTGCAATACTGCAGGCGCTGGTAACAAAACGATGTCATGTCGTCGCCGGCCGTAGTGATGCCGATCATAAGTTTATTAGTGTAGGCCTTCATGGCCTCTTTAATGATGTTGTATTGCTTCGGTGTTTTGTAAGCGTGTACTTCGTCAGCTATGGCAATGTTGCAGTTAAGCGAATCCTGCCGGTCAGGGTTGGCAGCCAGAGCCTGGATACGAATAGATCCATCCCCGAGGTCACCAGCTATGCTATGTTCCTGGTTATTGTCGATAACCCGGAAGTTTTCTTTCTCCCCCATCTCTCCCAGGTTAAAGTTAATAAAGTTAAAACTCTCAAGTGACTGCTGTAGCGCCGCAGCCACAATGTAAACTTTTGAACCTGACTTACGCTCTAGCAGTCCAAGCGCCCAGGCCAAAGCGGCCGCGAAGGAAGTCTTTATGTTTTTACGCGGGATAAAAATAAACGCCTCTTTGAAGCGCCTAATCTTGGTTCCTTTATGGTAAAAGCCAAGCAAGTTGTATACCTGGAATTTATGAAAGGGCTCCAATAAAAAAGGCTCCCCGCGCAACGGAGTGCCGTCTAATTTTTCGCCCTGCATATGGACAAAAGTTTTTTCAATGATGCCAATAACGAATTCAGCATCTTTTGGGTTGAAGTCGTAGTCAGGATTATTTAAGTCGTTTAGAAATCTTTGGCAACCTTGTATTTGTTCCTTACAGGCTACCTTTCGGCCATCAACAATACTGTTGGCATACTCCAGGACAGTGCTATGGTTTTTGTATTTCATTCAATGCTTTTCAGTGCATCCGCCAGTTTTGATTTCTTCTTGCCACCATCTGGCTTCGTAGTTTTCATTGACTGCGGGTTGAGACAGAGGCGGTCGGAGTATGCCAGTATATCCTTTCGGAGTGTTTCAAGTGTAGCAACTATTGGAGCTTTTTTCTTTCCGCCCTGGTCTGTTTCAACTTCATAAGAATAATGGCCGTCTATAAATTCCTGCCTGATAATATCGTATTGCTCTACAAGTTCAGCGTATATGTCAATCATCCGGTTGTACTCTGGTTTGTGTACGCCCAGCTTCTTCATGTCGGCTATAGTTGCCCTCTTGATCGTTTCCTTAGTCGGGAGCCTTGCCACCTCTCTCACCTCCCCAAAAAAAGTTCCCCAGGGTCGCTCTATTGGAAATACCTTCCCACACCGGTCCCTATCCAGCCGGATTTCAAAACCTAAAGGTGGGGGGATACCCTCTCCACCCATTCCATGCCCAATTTAGTCAGGCCACCGTTAACCCTATCATGCATTCCATCGTGACATTTATTGCACAGACTAATAAGGTTCCAGCTCACTAATGCAAGCCCTGGCCGCTGCTCTAATGGGTGTACGTGGTGTACTGTTACAGCCGCAGTTGTCTTACCATATCGCCTACACTGTCGGCATTGGTATTCATCGCGCCTAAGTATCCTTGCCCGTTTTAGTTTCCACCTCTTTGATTTGTAGAGTGAACTCATTACCTCACATCCAATATCTTAAACGCCATCGGCGCTACTCACAAAGAAACCGCCACTGTGCAGGTGACGGTTGATAAGGATATACTAATTAGCAGGCTGCTGACCGCTTACATCTTACTCACCCCTTTCCCCGAAGGGACACGGCGGCTGCCAACCTGGATAACCAAGCCGACAGACGCGCCGCGTTATGTCAATACAAAAGCACCACCGACTTTGCTCGATGATGCTTTTGGTAAAATCCTATACTAATACACTAACATGGTTTTTACTCAAAATACTGTACTAAAACTGTACTCTTTTATCTGGCGAACACATCAGGTAGCACATCATAAAAGTATTGCAACCCCCGACGATGCAGCTTGTAAAACCATTCAGGGGAAATAAACAGGAACATGGTGTATATTGCCTTATCCGGCTTCACCTTATCATAATATTTCTTCCTGAGTATTTCCCCAGCATCATAGCCCCACCGTGGCTCCTGCTTCAGCAGGTCCAGTGTATTCCTGTACTGCTCAGCCTTGCGCTGTTTGTCCCTTAGATTGTTCTGCAGGAAGTCTAGCCTTGCCGTTGTCATATCAAGCCACTCTGAGTACGAATTACCCTTGCTGCCTCCTTCCTCGCCGCCTGAGAAAGTCATTCCCGAATAATTACTGATGCCTGATACGATATAAGTCGGCGGGTTTTCTAGTTTTGTTTTTAAATCCTCAATAGCAAACTCCAAATTCAAGATAGCTTGCTCTGTCTTTGATATTGAGTATAGCCACGATTTAACCCGCTTAAAATCTTGTTTGTCCATTTTTACAACCTCCCCGTCGATCCAAACCCCTGATCACCGCGCTCTCCGCCTTCCAACCGCTCAACCTCAACCAGTTCAATCATCGGTATTTGCTTAATACTGATCTGCGCTATCCGCTCATATGGATTAATAAACTGTACTAATTTCACACAAAACAGCACCACATGTATCTCGCCGCTGTACCCCGCGTCAATTGTCCCGCCCGGGCAAATGATTCCCTGCTCAGCCAGTCCGCTGCGACCGCGCACATCTCCGTAGTACCCTGGCTTAATACTAATACATACGCCAGTTGGTATCTTATGCATCACACCAGGAAACAGCATTAAAGGCTCTTTTATATTGGCCCTAAGATCAAAACCAGCATCAAGCCTATACTTCCGGTATGGCCTACAGTTTTCATTGAGAAGTTTTATTTGTACTTTCATCGGCAACCTCCTTGTTGATATACAGGTTATGGCAACGAATAGTTATAAACGTGCTTTTAAACATAAAGAAAAAACCAACAACCATAATGGCAACTGCGATGTAATCACAGATAAGTTCACCCTTTGATGCTGGATGTATATTAAATCCCAACTCACTACCCCTACCAAACCAAAGAGTTTCCATAAGGTTAAACCATAGCCCAGATAGAAATATTTTTAGCCCATCATTGCCTTTAAGTATACTAATCACTATCCAACTTCCTCCCTCGCATTGTGGTTGTATTAAATTCATACCTAAATGCCCATACCTCTACGCTTCTTTTTTCAGTTGGGCTATAATCAAACCACCAGCAAACACATGGCTCTCCATCCTCGTTAATTCCAGCCCTCCATTTAACGTGAGACTTTTCAATTACATATGGATTTTCGCAGTATCTTTCTTGTTCATATATTTTTATAGCTTCTTCCTTGGTGTACTTACCAGCATTAACTGCATAATGATGATATCCACCATAAAAACTACCAAAGTCAAATTTACTTTTTTCTGCTTTCATGTTTTAACCAACTTCCTCCCTATCAACATACTTAAACGTAACAACGACCCACCCATTATCCTGTATGGCTAATATCGCATTTAGAAACGGTAGCACCTCTACCTGAGCTGCATCCATATCCATTAGCACCCCGGGACCAATGGCGCCATTGAATTTGTTGTGGATAATTTTGTGCAGCTTATTTCTGCCGATACTCTCCACATATGGCCCGCCTCGCTCTTGGAAGCGTTCCCATCCGTGATCGGTCAATCGTACCTCATAGCGCCTTGGTTTAAGTTGTCGCGCCATCAGGCTTCACCTCCCGGTAACGGATTCCAGCAGGTAGGTGCGCCCGGGCCCGAGGGGTGATGCTTTTACCTACTGGCAATCCTGACGGTGGTAGCTGATTATATTGATCCTTGTAATCATTGCGGCGCTGGTAATCAAGTAGTCCACCAGCTATATCGACGTTTATGGTAGAAATATAGAACATGCCGTAAAAGCCAAACCACATCTATCTCAAACCTCCCGGCTAATTTTAAAAAGTTTGGGCGGCCCGGCCCCTTACCTCCGGGCCGCCCCAATCCACTCTATTACTACTATCCGCCACTATCCCAGGCACCGGATGCACTTTCCGGGCGAAGTCCCAGGGTAGGGTAACGCTTATTTTTGTTAAAAATCCACCTTAACCATTTCGTTTCGTACCTGTTCAGCTAATTTAACCGGGATAACTTCTTTTTCCCTAACTGGTTTATTATAAGTAAATACATCGCAGTTATCTCTTTCCTTGGTCTCTTTAGCTACTTTCAAAGCTAATTCTTTATTTTTTGATTGTCCCCAAACTGAATAAATTGCCCCTTGCCCCGGCCATTCACGGTACCAACCAAGTCTGTAATCATTGCCAAACATATTTTCCATGATTTGTCTTGATTCTTCTGGTAATTCACTAAATCTACCAAGATCAATTGGAGTTATCAGTAAAATAGCCACTTAATCACGCTCCCAAATAAAAACTTCCGTTCGCGGTTTACCGCGGTCAATCCGTATCTCCGGTGTCGGCACCTTGACCAAATCCCCGTTGTCGTCCTCCAGCACTCCTGCCCTCACCAGCGCATCCATCAAAAACTTGGGTGCAAAGTTGTCCTGCGGGTCCCTGCGGCGGCTTACTCCGAAGTAGTAAATTATCTGCACCGTGGCCCGGGTAAACTTCGGCAACCGCATGGCCCAAACTAAACCTTGTATCGCATCGGTAAGCTCCTGCTTATACTTGTTTTGCTTCGACCAGTGCCAGTTCTTCCAGACGTTCAGCGACGGTGGCACATGCGGTATCTGGATCCACACACCGCCCATGATTATTTTTGCGTCCCACTGAACCAGCGATATTCTGACCGGCTTTGGTTTTTTTGGTGGCAGTAGGCCAACCCTACGAGCTTCTGCTTCGGTCAGTCTAGTCACGCTATCCGCCGCCTAAACAGCTTACTTGGCCGCTTTATCCTGATGTGCTTTACCTCGACCGGTTCCCTTTCCAGAACAATTTCCTCTGCGCACTGCCGGCACATTGGGATCTTGTCCCGCGTTTCTTTGCCACAAAGCCAACATTTCACTTTTTACCAACCCTTTCGATATGCTTAAAATCCAACTCAGCACGGTAATGCGTATTTGGTCCATAGTAGACCATCGCTTTACCCCTGTATTCACGAATAAACCGCCCAATTTTACCTTTGTGCTGGCCCCAGAGGATTCTCACCTTATCGCCCTGCTTATAATCCATCACACCACCAACCTGTTCTTTGCATCCAGCGTCAACCCAAACTTTTCGCACAGCTGGAAAACTATTTCTTGCGGCACATGATGCCGCTCAGCGATCTGGCCCACGGTTCGGTCTTTAAGTTTCTCCGTCAGGTACTCCCTGGTTAGCCGCTGACGTTTGTGCTCCCTTGGAGCAGCCGGTGCTCCATACTTAGCTAATTCATCCGGAGTTAGCTTGTATTCCACCACCGGACCAGACGCCGCATAGCCATCGCCAACGTCGCTTTTTTCAAAAGGCAGTCGGCAGCCTAGTCTGTGCCTGCCTACGCTTGTTTTGTGTCCGCTTTGGCCCAACCGGGCCACCTCCTAACTAATCAATTGGTTCGTTGCTTAAATATTTCTGTTTATAATTTTCCCTTACTGGCTCCAGTGCTTTCTCGACGTCTTTATCATATTGCCCTGCTATTTCTTGACCTTTATCACCGTTAACAGATAAATACTTATCGCATCTACCATTTTCACATTCACAAATACAAATCATAAACCATAAGCAGTCGTTCATTTTAATACAGCCCTCCCTTTCTCGCCGGCAACCGCTCTTTATCCGCCAAATGCACCAGCAAAAGCATTACCTCGGTCTGCGGCCGCCTGATATGCTCCGCTATTTTGGCTATGCTTGTGTCATGGCCCCAGAGCATTAGCACCTTTTTGACGTCAGCATCCAGCCAGAAGAAGTTCGCATCCAGCAGAATTATCTGCCCTCTCTGCGCCCTAAACCGTGCTGCATCCTGCTTAACTGCCGTTGCCGGTGGCATTCCAAAGTTACGCGTTGCGCCGTTGTGCTGGGAGCCGGCTTTGTTTCTAAGTTGGGGCATCAGTCCGGTACTCCTTGATCTGGGTTGTCGATAATAAGCACATCCCTGCAATCAGAGCAAAGCTCTTTATCATCCTCGTCTAGCTCATCGCTACAGTTTTCGCACCATCTGGTTTTCTACGGTTGGGTGATGGTGTTTTGGTGGAGAAGAGTTAACACTTCTTCTATTGCACATCTTTTGCCGTTAACAAAATGAGGTTTTACATTTGAATTGTTTATAATTTTGTCTAACCAATTTATTACCTCATCACGCAACTTCTCAACCTCTGCCCTAATGCGCTCCCGTTCCTCTGTCGCGCCTTGGGCCTTGGCTTTGCAAATATCGCACTCCATATTATCGCCCATACCAACAACGGTGATAATATTTCTACCACATGTAGTGCAGGTAATTAAGACACCGTTTGTTTGAATCCTAACGTAATCCACTACTTACCGCGCCTCCTTCCAATTCCTCGACCTGATGCCGTACCCAATTCGGTAAAAACAGCACCCAATTATCCCAACCGTATTGATCTAGGCAATTTCTCCTTAGTCTAGCAAGTGATTTACTCCAGTAGCTAACGCGGCGCAGTGGTTTCATTAGCCGCCTCCTTCCAGGTTGGCCAGTGCCTTCCTTATGGCCTTAACTGCCTTGAAAAGGCTATAGCATTCCTGTCTGTCAAGGCATTCGCTGTATGATTGCACTACGTATGTTAATAACTTAGCCAACCGTTCCTGCTGGACGCTCAATGTTTCAACCTGCGCCTTCAGCTCGATATTCTCCCGCGACACCTTCCCTGCATCAACAACGATATCTTTCATCTGCTTGGCCAACTCTTTATTCCGCCGCTGGCTATTCTCCAGCAGCACTTGTAATTCGCTCATTTAATAACCTCCAGTTTAGCTAGTGCTTCCAATGCCTGCTTTAACTCGTGATGTCCAAGTTCTGACCATTTAAGCGAACATTCATGTCCAGAAAAATACTTTGTAAAGTTTGTATGAAACTTAATAGCTGCATCCACAACCGCTTCCAGCTTCCGCATTCGGGCCAGTAGCTCCCGGTTTTCCCGCCGGCACTCGTCCAGTTCGGATTCAACCACGATCATGTCTTTAGGCTTTATGATTGTGCCTGGTTTCAATTTTGGTCACCTCACAATTCATGACTTAAAACGGTATCTCGTCGGGCTGCACCTCAATCACCTGACTATTATCAAGCAGCGCAGCGTCAGCTTTCTTCCCGGTCCTTTTTTCCCACTCTTGACGGTTCTTCATTTCCAGCCACCGTAGATTTGCAATATTATCAACTTCGTTCACCTTGGGGTAATTTTCAACCCTTACCTCGCCAGCCCGGCAGGTACACTTTGCAACAAAGTCATACACAAACGAGCCTTCCTGAGACTTGTAAAATACCAGTCCCTCGTCGTAGCAAATAAAGCAGGCTGGTGTATTTTCCTTTACCACTCCAAACTCCCTCTGCTTGGTCAGCATGGTCCCGCATTTACATGGTTTACGCCATTGTCCGTCTGTAAATTCGTTTTCATGGCCACACACAAGGCAGGTTACGGTTAGCTTGATTTCGCTAATTGGTTTCATTTCAGCCTCCAATCATCACCAGTCACCGTCTGCACATGGGCCAATCCACAAAGCCGGCTAACTATCCGGTCGTGCCCTAGACGTACAGGCAATTCTTCTAAGCTGTAATTACTTGTCGCTATCACTGGCAGCACTCTGTTATCAAGCAAGCTGTAAAGCATTTCCGTTGCCCATTCAGAAGGCTTATTTGTGCCTATATCATCCAAAAATAACAAATTTGCATTAGCTAATCCCTGTAGTGGATTTTTACTGATCGCTGGGCAGTATTTACAGTTACCAGATGGCCTGCCCCTATATTGAATGGTGCTGCATCCACCCCGGCATTCGGTGTAACACTTCCCTGCCACTTCCCTGGCAATATGGATTTTACCGCCCACGCGAAGGTCTGCAATTAACTGGTTAGTGTCAACCCAGGACCCACCCAACAGTTCATGTATAGCTTTTGCCAGCATGGTTTTACCTGTTCCAGGTTTACCCATGAGAAAAATGCCTTTGCGAACATCGGGATATTTATCTATAAATACCTTTGCCAATTTCAAGGCTTTTGCATTGTCTTTATGTTCAACGATGCTGCTAAATATCGTCTGGTCCAATTTCTCGGTTTTGGTAGTCATTGTATTGACTCTCCTTCTCGGCATCTATAGTCGCCGCTTTTTTATTTTTAACTGGTTGATTAAGGTAACTTTCAAACTTAGTCCCAAATAATGTTTCAGGTCGCAAAAACTTTTCAAACTCTGTCCCTTTCCACTCAGCCACTTTTTTATCAATAACGGTTTTAAAATCTTCCAAAGTTGCTTTTTCGTTAACCCTTGCAATGATAAGGTCTTTAGTTTTTCTGGTTGATGCTCGATAACTTGTCCCTGCTTTTTCGTTAAGGCAAGAGATTACGAGACTATATATATCTTTCTTATTTTCATTCTTTACATTATTATCATTATTGTTTGTTGTTAGGCCTTTGTTAGTGCTTTGTTGGTCGCTTGTTAGTTGCTTTGTTAGGTAATTATCAGGACACTGATAAAAGTCATAGTTGACAATGGTTACAAGCCTATATTGGTTTGTTGATTGGTTTGTTAAAAATTGCATTTTTTCTAAATTAACAAAGCATGTGCGTATATTTTGAATGCTAATTCCTTTGCCGCAGGACTTCTTTAAGCGATCCAGTGAAGTTATAACTTGACCACGTTTTACCTGTATCCATTCCTTTTTTACGTTATCCCACCACTGACCGTC
>Ga0307377_10002387_pt1 | contig 22221 bp, 32 predicted proteins | sample TR3MG_FD_202535 | JGI IMG/M metagenome (GOLD analysis project Ga0307377, IMG submission 202535) | Soil microbial communities from Risofladan, Vaasa, Finland - TR-3 | ecosystem: Environmental > Terrestrial > Soil > Coastal area > Acid sulfate soil | place: Finland: Risofladan, Vaasa | collected...
TCGTCATCGTCGTCGCGACCATGGTCATCGACCCCATCCTGGCGCTGTTTAAGCGCAATCCGGCGCTGGAAGATGTGAAGCCGGCCTGGAAGAAAGAGACCTTAATCTCAACTATTCAGGACGCTGAGGAGTACTGGGAGCGGCCACCGACGCCTGTAGAAACCCTGGATGAGATGCCGGAGGAGGAGCTTCGGGAGTACCTCGACAAAATAGCCGAGGAGGAAGTGGCCCCACCAGCCGAGGGATTAGGAATAGCGATAGCGGCTATCGCCATACTGGGGGTGGGCGCGCTGGCAGTAGGGGCCTATGCAATGAGTAAACCGAAAGAAACCAGGAAATGACCCATGGCAACCAAAGAGGAATGGAACGAAACCTATTCTTTCGTGATGCCTATGCTGGGTACCGTCATCAGCGCTCTCGGAGTAAGTATCAGCCTGTTGGCGCTGCAGCAGTCCCAAGCGGCAGCCGAACTTGGCTATGCTTCTGTTGGAGTCAAAACCCCAAAGGTTCACTATGACGATGGCCAGGTTTTTGTTCAGGTGCGCACTCCCGGTGAGTGGCACGAACTGAGGGAGTTTGTTCGGCCTGATGACCCGTGCTTGACTCGAATTATCAGCGAGGCGTTAAGTGGATGAGATTGCCTACAGACTTTTTGACTGGACGTGTCGCAATATAAGATACAAGAGCGATAACGGCGAGTTTTGGGAGATGCCTGTTGAAGTACTGGCTGAGAAAGCAACTGATTGCGAAGGGACCGCCTTACTGCTGACCTCGATGCTGCGCCGATTCTACCCTCCGGACAGGGTTTACACTGTAGTCGGTATCTACCGGGGCTATGGGCATGCCTGGGTTGAACTTGATGGCCAGATCCTGGAGACCACCTATAACGCTGCCCGACCGGTTACTGACCCGCACAACTACCGGAGGTATGCCAAGTTTAACGACCAGGAGATAATTGAGGTCTGGCCGGGTTCTCTCTCCCGAATCTTCCAGCTTGCACACAACGAGCGTAAGAAGCTGGCGCTGATGACTAAGGCGCAGTAAGATAAAAACCAAATGAAGGCGAGGCCTAAGAAAAAGAGACTTGACAGAAACATATTCATAACTTATGTTATAATCAGTTCAAAAGGGGTCGAGCAACCTTGAGTTAAAAGTTCAGGGCTCGACCCCTTTGCTTTTTGCAAGAGGTTGTAAGACCCGCCTGGTAAGTCGAGCCAGGCGAAAAAAGGGGCGTAGCACTTTCGGATAGAGAGTTGGAAGGCTACGCCCCTTTTTTCTTTCTGTCCGGAGTGCACGCCACTCAAAAAAAGAAACCAAGGAGATAATACGATGGCAAATGAACTAGCATTCGCACCCCCGAGAACGGAAGAGATGACGGCGGTCGCCGTCGGCATGGGTAGCGCTGGTGTTACCGGCCTGGCGGAAGGAGTCATCATCAAATTTGCTCCGGGTCTGGGAGCTCTGGAACCGGTCTTCACTTGGGGAACACTGCTCGGCACGCCCCTCATGGGAGCCGTAGGCGCGCTCTTCACCCGGGGCATGATTGCCGACGTCTTCAATGGTATTGCCGCCGGTGGATCCGCTATCCTCGGATACTCACTGCCCGCCCTGGTTGCGCCCTTCATACCCGAAGGCTTCGAGGCAAAGGGAAATGGTGCCCGTCTTCTCAAATCGCAACAACTCATGAAGGAACTGGGAACCGATCCATTACACGCTCCCCAGAGAGCACAGCTCATGGCCAGAGTCGGCCTGGAATTCTAACAACTGAATAAGCCTAGTTAAAGCCATTTGAATCTCAAATGGAACGGAGGAAATTAAATGGCAGAACATTTTGAATTAAGGTTACTGGCTGATTATCTTCAGCCGGCTCCGCCTGCAGTGCAGGCAGCCAACACCTGGGTTAGACCTACACCGGCTGCGGTCGGTGGAGAGCTAGAGCAGGATGAGCGCGGCGAGATCATCTTCGCCGAAATCCAGCCACCGGTTAATGCCCCGGGCCTTAATGACGAGGATCTGCGGAAAGTCGTCATTGTCCTGGATGGCCATGAAACCGGGCAGTATATCTCACTATCCGGTATTCGTACCACCTTGATGGCACCACCGAAAGAGCGTATCTGGGGCAGCCACCTGTATAGCTTCGGCACTCCTCGGAGCACAAATCCCCTGCTGAATACCACCCTGAAATATAAGCAGAATGTCACCGTTGCCTGCTTGGCCGGACCCGCCGCGGCAGGCATCACCGGAGCGTCCCAGGCGTACCGTATTCGTCTGTGGGGGTACGTCTACAAGATAAGCGAACTTCCCACCGCCTTTAACGGTGGCGTGATGCAGTTCCCAGCCTATCTCGTTGACACCGCACGAGGGCGTACCGTTACCATCAGTAAATCCCCGATACCGATCAATGGTAGTACCTGGCAGACCCTGCCCGGTGGCGTTGACCAGGGGATCCCCAAGATTAACCCGTTTGCCCGCTTTGCCTATAACGCCCTAGCAACTGATGGCTTGCAAGGTGATTATCAGTTCCGCTTCACCCAGGGTGGTGTTGGCGATGGGGCCGAAAACTTGTACTTCGAGTTCGATGACAAGGATGCCCTGCTAATTGAGGGACTGGGAATCAATGCGTCATTCAATACACTCATCCCGCCAGGGGGGGTATTCCCCAACTTGGCCAGAACGGGTCTGCGCATCGCCGGCGACTATCATCCCAAAGGGCCGACTACTCGGCAGAGCCTATTCCCGACCGATGCTCTCATGAACCAGCTTAACTACGGATGGCTCCCCATCGTGGTGAACGCCGTTGCCCCGGTAGCACCACTCGATATCTATACTGTGATCCCGAAGCTTAACCGGCCGTATCTTATCTGGAATGAGATCGGCTATGTGACCATCAGGGATGACGGAGTTTTGGCGGTTCCCGCTGACCCGCTGGGTGTAACCGTAGCCGTTACCGGAATCAGATTGGAGATGCGGAGCTAAACCGAAGGCGTCAAGGGCTGGTAGAAAGCCAGTCATAGCCTAAAAACTAACGCATAAGGAGGAAAAAGCTACTATGAAACAGGATATATACGAACTAAGTGCTATTCAGAGATACCCAATCGGCTTCAAGTATCCCATAGCTAACCCTCTGGATTTGAGGGGGTATCACTATGCCAAAGCCGGCGCCACGCTTAGCACTCAGTATGGAGCGAAGAGCGTTACACCTCAGCTCGTTAACTTTGCCACAATCAACGCTCCCATGGCTCAAGGGGCGGTTCTCCTTGCGATAGATGTCGCGCTCACTGATGGTGCCCTGGGCGATGGCGTTATCGGCGAAGACGAGTTAGCGAGTGGAAATATTGTCATCTTTACCCCCGCTCCCATGCAGGCTTACAACCGGATGATCGTCGCAAACACCGCGACCACGGGTGCCGCAGGAGTGACGGTGATGGTGGTGAAACTTGACAAGCCACTGCCGGTCGATGTGGTTGTCTTGAATTTCCACGCCGAGTGTATGGCCAACCCCTATATGAATGTTCAGACTGGCCATTTTCCTGTCGCATCAGTAGTGGGTATGCCAACCATGCCGGCAACACTCGCTCTTCCCTTCCTTTGGCTCCAGACCTGGGGGCCACTCTGGGGTGTTGCTCAACTTCATGTCGGTGTTGGAGCCAATAATAGACAGGTTACGTTCAGGGAAGATGGTGGAATTGATTTCCATGATGACACTGATGTTACCGTACAGCACGCGCAGCACGCAGGTTTTGTCCTTCCCAATACCCTTGCTGGCGGCCAAGGGGCACCGTTTATCTTCCTCCAGATAACTCCATAAGGAAGGTGGTTTGGTTATGGAAAAAGAATACCGGTTCTACGTTCAAGAGTGTGGAGGTTGTGGGCTTAAATTATCTGGCATACCTGTAGGGGTAGGAGGGTGGAAGGGTAGTCAGCCTATGGGATATTGTCCCCAGTGTGGTATTGCCTATCCGCTGGTTGAAATTGAATCTGAGCCAAAACCTGAGCCAGAAGCTGAACCCGAACTTACACCACATGAAGCCGAGCCTGAGCCAGAACCACCTGCGGAATAGTAAATCCGTGGGGTAAAACTGAATAAGCAAACTCGCGGAGCTTTTGCCGTGATAGTTTAGCGAACATCAAAAGCCGTATGGCTTAGGATGATTGATATTGCCTATCGGTAAAAGTCCGATAGGCAATATTTTTTACTTCGGTTCCGACATAGATGAGGCCGCGGTAGAGTACGATAATACTCCTGGTATAAATAAAAGGAGGTCCTGCATGATTACAGAAGCCACCGTCAGGACAGTGAAGTATCCCCCGGAGTTGATTCCTGATTCCTGGTTTGGCACCCTGGTGGCCAATACTGAGTTTGCGCCGCCAGTTCTTGACCTGCGTCGGTTTGCCCCGAAAATTCTACGGCTAGTTAACATTCAAACGCCGGCTGCTGCCAATGCCGACCTGCGGATCAGGTATGATAACGTGCGCCTGGAGCAAAACACGTTGCCTATGCTGGCTGCCCTGGTCGGAGCATGGGACTTGCCGGCGAAGGACCAGCTCTACCTCAACTTCTTCGGCCTGGGCGCCCTCGCCCATACCGCCCATTATGGAATTTGGGCTTACCCCCCGACCATCGCTCACAAGATTCAGTGGGGCATAGCTCTCAACGAAAAAGAGAAGGCAATCAACCAGGAGTTCGGTATTGCCGACACCGTCGAGAAGGGATTGCTGCCCTTACCAATCAGCCAGCTTATTGAGCGTGAGTATCATGTTGTTGGCGAGGAAACACGTATCCGTAACATCAACATTGCCGTGGCTGCCACGGTCTATCCGCTCGAGATTTTGTACGCCAAGCCAGGTGAGCTACTGGTACTAACCCGTATTGCTGCGGCGGCCGGTGTGGCAGCCAACAACGTCCAGATTATCGTTGACCGCGATAATGATGCCAACTATCTGACCATCCCTACCACGCCTCTCACTATCCTCACCGGAGGTGAAATCAGCTGCTTTATTCCGGCTCTTACCCAGTTGAGACTGACCACAACGGCCCTCGGAGTTGCCCCGGGTGCGGGTATGCTATTCCGCTACACCGTACGGCGCGTAAAGCTGACCAATATTCTCCGGGTTAGATTCGGGTTACTCTCTGAAGCTGAAGCACCAAAAGATTTGTATTCTAAAGTTATAGGCGGGATAGTCTAAAGAGGGGTGCTATTATGGCTGAACAAAAAGGCACACAAGCAGGACTAGCCGGCTTCTTCGGCGGTAGCCTCTTGGGAGTTATTGGCGGTCTGCTCCTGTCCAAACCCGCAGCAGCCGCCGCACCGGAATTGAAACTTGATTACCTGGTCAAGCTTCTTGAAACACAGCTGCAGGGGACCGCAGAGATAATCACATGGCTGGAGAAGATAAACACTGCCCAGGGAGCCCCCGGAGTCCCAGGAGAACCCGGAGTTCCTGGGATCGAGGTTACTGTGCTTACTCCATGGAAAGCCAAGGAGCCGGAGGCAATCTTCAATCAGGCTATCCGAAGTGTCGGCGCTTTCCACTCCGACGCGATGGTTAACTGGACTGAGGGCAAGCGTATTCTGTTTAAGGTTGAATCATCATTAGACCAGGCGGTGCAGATCCAGCTTGTAGGTAATATCTCCGACACTTTTACGCTGGCCACCAATATAGGCCCTGCACTCCCTTGTGTTGCGAATGGCAATATCAGTGTAGGCCCAGCTTGGGATGACTGGCACCCGTTCATCGGGGTCTTGATAACAACAGCCATTGCACCAACCGCAGGTATCCTTAATATCTGGGCGGTCGTCCAAAGTTAATATAGTATGGCGTTTTCGGTGTGATACTCTTGACGCGCCGAGAGTTGGGAGAACTTAATTGGCTGTTCTCGATTTTGTGGCATCAGAATATACTACGCTGTATATCACTCGTGTAGTGTATGCGAATGCTCACAACGCCGCTAACGCTGATGGCTCCGCTGTTTTTGGACCGCCTGGTAGCGAATATTTAACACTTGGAAACATTCTTAATGGGCTAGGAACATTCGAACTTTCAAGACTAGCTTGCGCATGGGATACCTCCTCTATCGGTGCCGCAATCCCTATTATCGCAGCGAGGATTGTAATTCAGCTGGCACAACCCGCTCATGGAACTGAGCATGACGCAGGGCAAAGCGTTGTTGAAGTGGTTGAAGGGACTAATCTTCCTTTCACTGTAGCAGATTACGGAGCGATGATTGGCCATACCGATATTTACGGGAGTGGTCCGCCTTATGCTTCCGTCAATCCGCGACCAGGTAATTTATTTTTCATCGAACTTAACGCTGCCGGCATGGCTCAAATAAATAAGACTGGGAATACTACTTTTGGTTTACGCTTATTTGGTGAATTAAGCGACGATTTACCAACGGGATTTAACGATATCGATATCTTGGTAGATGAGCCGCTTCTACGAGTTGGCCTTGAAGTTGAAACTGGCGCAGCTCCTATAACTCCTATAATAAATAAAGCCTTTGCCTTAGCGAGGGACGAATTATGATGAACCGAGGACACGCTCTATCCAGAGATGAACTGATTAGAGCGCTGACAGCATACTCAGGTATTACCACCGCTGATGGTGCTCCTGGTGGCACAACTCTAATAGATGCCAACCTGATCGGCAGAAACGACTTCATTACCGAAAAGTCCATACTTATTATGAGTGGACCTGCTGCCTATGAGGATAAAGGTGCATCATCGTTTAACCCATTAACGGGGCAGATTACTCTCCAGTCTGCGGTCAGCGCGCAAATAACGGCAGGAACTATCTTTAGAATACTCAACATCTCCAGTGTTGAGATAGATGTTGCTAACATAAACACGAAGATAGGAACCAACGTTGACGCTGCCGGCACAACCACACTATTTGCCTGGTTCGCAAAGCTGTTTGCTAGTGGCACAACGATTGCTGGAGCGGTTAGCGATGCTGGCCCTGCAACAACCGATTTTGATACTGACCTAACTGAGGCCACCAACGAGCATTACAGGGGTCTGTTCCTGATGTTCCTTGATGGTGTCTGCGCGGGGCAAGGCCATACCATTGATAGCTACACCGGGGCAACCAAGAATGTGGCTTTTGCCGTAGGTGATATCTTTACTGATGCCCCGGCTAATGGTGATAACTTTGTTATATTACCTGCCGAGGGAAGATTGCTACAGCTTATTGTCGCTGCAGTGGCTGCTCTCATGGCTGACGTCGGGGACGCTTCAGCCGCGACCTTGGGCTCTCTCCTTGGAATCCTTGGCGATCCAGCCCAAACATTCCTGGCAATGATTGGTTACGAGGGAGCAACTTCACTGGCCAATAAACTGACGGCAGCCCGGGCAACCCTTCTTGAACAGATCACCGCTCTTAGAATGGCCGAGCTTGACCCTGCTGGGCTGCCTGCGGATGTCGCAGCAGTGGCTGCCGAAATCGTAGCGGTATTAGCTGATACAGCAACCCTTATCGCTAACTTGGCGCTAGTCCAGGTGGATACTACGGCTATTCTGGTTGACACCGAGACGACTATCCCGGGTACGATCACCGCCCTTCAGGCTGGCGTGGACGCTATTCCGACAGCCCCGGCTCTTGCAGCAAGTTGGACGGCTGCACTAGCAACAGCTTTAGCTGCTTATACCGCGGCTCGGGGCGGCTACCTCGATGAACTCGCAGCTGCCAATATTCCTGCTGATATCGATGAATTAAAGACCTCTAAAGGGCGGCAGCTCTTCTCAATGGACTTTTGGAGCGTGCCTCAAATATCAGTGATAGTACCCATCGCCGCCGCCACGCAGCCACTACCAGATGTCGTAGTGGATAGACCAGCAGGCGCAACTGTAGTCAAAGCTACGGCAATGTTCAAGTTTCGTATGCTTGACAACGCTGGTGCAGCCAACAAACTAACTAATGCGCAGCATATCCAGATACAGAAGGGTGCAGGTGCTTTTGCCGATGCTATATCGCTGGTAGAGGACCAGTTTGGCATAGCAGCAGCTGCGCGTGAGGGCGGAGACGTTGTAATTGGCGACCATAATGTAGTTGCCACAGTAGATACAGACGAGACCTACGGCTTTCAGTGGACAGATGCCATTGCAGATGTGGCTGGGTTGACGTTCAATGATTTACAGATGGGAATAAGAATTTGGTACTCGGTGTAAGGGCTTATTATGGCTTACGCTAAAATAAATAAAACAGGTTGTCTTGAAGAACGAGGCAACTTGCAAATAAGGATCGACTTCTTCCTTGAGGAAGGCGATCCACGCTATAATGACCCCCGCTTTTACATTATAGATTGGTCTAGCTCCAAGGCAAAAAAGGGATATCCCGGTTTAGTAAATGATAAAGACAATCCTATTGATGCAGATGATTACAAACAATGGAAAGATAACCTACCTCATATTTGGAATCATCTAAAACCTTTTCACGTTCATTTCTTTTATGCTTCCCCGGACATCACTGACGCTGAAATCAAGAAAGAAATGGACTTCCACCTACCCAACTTCTATACCGCTTTCCAGAATGAATGGGATAAAGTTCCCTGCGGCATGCGTCATGGTTTTGCTGTTGAGAAACGCCAGAAGATAATCAATTATAAAAAGATACTGAGTCCCGAAGCTTATACCACCCTCAAGAACAGCGTGCTCGCTAAAGCAATTTCCATACCAGTTATTGAATCTACAGTTGAAAATCTTGTGGGGCGAGAGTATCCCTCAACTGAAATTGATGTAGGTCAGATAGTGGCAGCCCCAAACAATGCAAGCCTACTCTACGATGGTGCAACCTATTACACAGACCTAAGTTTCTCTAATATCTCTAATGATACTGGCTGGATTGACACTATACAGGTAGTAACCGTAATAGCAGCAGCAGGGAATAAGTTACGTGTTGGTTTCTTCTTCGACAACGGTGATGGTACTCTTACTTGTACTTCTAAAGTGGCTTTAGGAGTTTGCGCAGTAGGGGATCAGTCTTTTACAGGGTCAAGCGTCACAGTAGTTATAGGCGACACTATAGGCGTTGACGCTTTCGGAGCGTCTGGAAATATTTCTATAGAACGACAGACGAGCGGCTATACAAAAGTTGGTTATACCACAGGAACTTACTGTGATGTTAGTGATGTATGGTCGCCTGATGGCTACTTTACTGATGATGCACTAAGCATTTATGCTACTGGTGATACTGAACCCCCGGCTAGTGACATAGCCAAGTCAGCTCTCATGGCAGGGAAAATGATAGCGGGTAAGATGATTTAAGATGGCTGCTGGATTTATCAACTTCAATGATTGCCAAGTATGATTAAGAATCTGGTATTCGATGTAAAATGAATGAGAGAGTTGTCAAGAATCCTAATTTTAATAGCCTACGGGAGTTTCATGAAAGCCTCCTGTCCCAAGGTGCCGGAGCCAAAGACTATCCGAACTCCCATACCGAGGTCGAGCACCTGGGGGGCGGCAAGTTCGCTGCCTCTATCGGCATTGGGCATAAGGTATTCTTCGACAAAGCTGACGGCAACAAACCGAAGAAGCACAAGCTAACCGATGAACGCCCAGCTAAAGATTATGTCCTAGTTCAAGGAGCAAAGTGCTGTACCGAGGTTCATCCTTACTACACTAAATACTTTGATGTCCAGCACGAGGAGGTCAGGCTTCACGAGGAGCGGTGGGTAGTCCAGAGGTTATTCAAAGAGCCTGATATGTGGCGGGATGTAGATGCCTACAACCCCCAAATAGCAGTTGAGGAATATCCTGAGCCTGCAGGCGATGTCGTCAAGGTAACAGTTACCTACGATACTGACTACGGCACATTAACAGTTGAATACTTCCAGAGGGACAACAATAACCTCAAGCATAATGTAACCTTCAGGAACACCTCGGGCTCAACTCAGACTTTTAGGGTATTGCAGAGATGGGCTGGAATAGTTGCCGATAGGGTAGATGGAGATGTAATTACCGCTCCAACTGAAAGGTTTAATTATAGTTTTAGTTTTGAAAAAGCGGGAAGGCTTCAGCTTAAAGAGAATCTAAGTAGCTTCATCCCTACTTGGCAAGAGGAAGTTGAGGCAGCTAAGAAAGTGTGGATTAGGCACGGTGAGTGTAACCGATGCGGGAAGTGCTGCGGCGGGTGCTCTCATTATATTGAAGAATACCCAAGATGTACTATCTATGAAACACGACCCGACTATTGTAAGGAGTTCCCGTGGGAGCCTGACCAGATAAAAAATATTCCTGAGTGCACATATTCCTTTGAGGCAACTGGGATAATAGCATATCCTACAAAGCTCAAGCCAACAATCTTAGATACTCACCCTCAGGGGCTAAAAGCAGACTTTGTCTATGGTGAATGGGTTCTGGCTCCGAATGTGAGCTTGGTGATAGACCCGAACACGGCAACTTTAAATAACCCGACAGAGGATGGTGTGCTTGCAAAGATTGGTGCCAGCGCAGAGGTATGTTCTACCGCGGCACCCAGTAGGGCCATTATCGATCCAACGAACTATTATGGGTCCAGTTATAGCAAGTCGACGTATAATGGTCGTAGGGCATATGTTGAGTGGGACATATCTTCTATTCCTGACGGGTCTACTATAACAGACTCTGTTTTTAAATATGAGGGTGTGGTTTCCTCGGCCACAGATGGGGAGATAAACCCCATCACTGAAGAAGCTCCGTCAGGCGCAACAGATGCAAATCTCTGGACATACTGTGGCAGCGGAACCGCCTACGTTAACCCCTTTAGTGTAGTAGTAGGCATCAATCAGTCCCAGGATTTAGGGGCTGCAGCTGATACGGACCTAGCAGCTGCGCTCGCAGCTGACTGGTTCGCAATCGGGTTTACTAACGAGGCTAACGAGTGTACTCTTCTCAACGACTTTGACAGCTTTTATTCTGAAGATAAAGATCCTGCCCCAACTCCCAAGCCGACCCTCTATGTAGAATATACACCACCAGGCGGCGGTATTGGAGATAAATCGGCTCTCATGGCAGCTAAAATGTTAGCGGGGAAAATGATTTAATAAACCTGTAGTGAGGTGGAAAGAGGAGAAATAAAGGAGAACTTATGAATGGTCACGAACAAGATTATATGTTCAACAGATGACTTCTGAAGCTACTGAGGAAGTAGCAAGCAAAGGCTGGAGGGAGGAAAGCCCAGAAGGAGTGAGTTAATGTCAGAAGAAAAGGGAGTTTCATCAGTTGTAGTAATAGGCATTGGTTTGGGCTTAGGCCTCGTTGTGGTGGCAGGAATCGCCGCCATGGCAAACTCATCACCTTCAGTATTTACATGCCCCTATTGTGGCGCTGAGTTTGCCACTAAGGAAGAACTGTTGGTTCATATTGAACTTGAGCATCCTGAGCTACCTCCCTTGACTGGTGATTTTGTCTACACTGAGCAGCTATGTAACGCCCGACCATTCCCCGGGGCAACAGCCTGGAGGCAACCACTGTATTCTGTGACGATAACCAACCAGGGCAACGCTCCGGGAACACGGATAATAACTCTCCATGTTCGTGGCACAGAATATGGTGACCCATGGCCTGGAGTCTGGGAGGGTTCCTGGGAGCAAACTCTAGAGCCAGGCCAGTCGGTTGTAGTAACGGCAAGAGATCTCTGGCCTATTGGTACATTTAGTAGTGAGTACGATGGAATTCCATGGGCATTTGGGCCAACTACAATGTGCTATATGCACATTACGGATGATGCAGGTGGAAGCACTGGCGAGTGTAGTGTTTAGGATATGAAGCAAAAGGAGCAGCATGAATGAAGAAAAAACTGATCCCGATAATAATTGAGCTTGTAGGCATCAGCGTTATCGGTGTGGGCATCGGCCTGGAAATAGCCATTGGTGGAGATGTCTACCTGGTGATGATAACTTTCGGAAGCCTCCTGATCGCTACGGGTGGCATCATCTGGGGAAAGTTCATGAGGGCGAAATAACTTACTTTCTCTCGGCTACGGTGAAAGAGGCAGTCATATGAACTTTAATAAGTCTCAGTTGATGAAAACGATAACAGTCCTTCAGAAGAAAGACTGCGTAAAATCAAATAACCTGAATCAGGTCAAAAAGACACTGAACCACTTGCGAGGGAAGAAATGATTGTCAGAGAGATAGGCCGTATACTGATTTCTCTCTGCCTTATCGGACTGGCTACCTGCCTGTTATATCTGGGTTTCAACATGCCTGATCCAGCACAGGGATTAGGTATTAGTAGTATTGCCGGAGCCATTATTGGCTCCCTTCTGACTTACTGGCTCAAACCCGGCTGAATAGTTACTTCTCCTTGATAGTCTAGGCATTTCCTGCCTTAATCCGTATAAATTATTACCTTGCGAATCTTCACCCTGCCACTTTTTGAAATCGCTGTTTTGCCCTAGCAATATATCCAGACTATCCTTGAGGAACACCGGAATCCCCGCTTGGTCAGCCGCTTCCACGATTTCACGCACCCACTCAATCTTCGGCATTACTGTTGGCTTTGTTTGAGCACCGATGATTAACCAGGAAATGCCAGAATAGTAAAAGGCATAATCTAAAGACAAAGTCAGGTGTTTAAGTAGCGGCTCAAATGAAATAAATTTTACTTTAGCTTGAATATCCTCTAATTTATCTACTGCCACATCCAGCATCTTGTCATTACAAACCGACACGCCCACCCAGCAGTTATCGGGGAACGGACTGAACTTTAAGAGGTTCTGCGGTTGCTTTGTGAGTAGGTAGAAGCGGTTTACTGTATCATTGCGGATAATCTGCAATACTTGTTGTGTCCATCTATCAGGAACACCAATACCAAAAATGTCTGACATATCACAGACGAAAATACCCTTTGGTGTTCCATCGATGATTGGCTCGCAAATTCTAGAACTCCAGAAGCGGGGATAAAACGGGTCACGCTCCTCAAAGTCTCTCATTTTCACCGGCACATAAAATTCGCCCTCATTCGGATTGCTGCCAGCTATGTTCTTGTTAGCACGATACCGTTCTTTCAACCTGCCATGTGCCAGCCGGTAAGCGTAGCACGGGAAATTGCCACCTTTGCACATGCCGTTAATATGGTTCAGGCATCCGGTGATGGGGTTCCAAGTATAACCTTGGGTACCGTCAGGATTTTTCACCCACTCTATTTTTGTCTTTTGCATTGTCATCCCTCTTGTACTTCGTAGCTATCTTATCATCTTGGATAATGTTGAGAAGATAGTCATGTATTGTCAGCCGTCTCCCTGCCCACTGGCATGCCCAGACCTTCTTGACTGCCCGTTCCGGCGTCGAGGCAAACATAGGGCGGAGCTCCTCATCCTTGAAACAGCCTTTCCCCAGCCACTTGCAAGCTTGCCTGGCATAGAGGCAGACCTGGTAAACCTGGTCAGTTGTCATTCTCAACGTCCATAATCGTCAACGGCGCCCGCTGAGGATCCACGTCGAATGACATCGGCAGCACATACCGGACGTGGTCTTTCGTATCATCTGGGATTATTTTTGCGTCGACAATTCCATCGAGGGCCGGTTTCAGCATGGCGATCAGATTATCGGGGTCAGGTACTGTTTGGTGACCTTTGTAAACTAAAGTCACCTTTATCCTGGCCTTCTGGAACATGACATCGTGGTCGGGGTTAGCGTTGTAAGCAATCGCCCAGGCCGCCTTCCGGAAGTCCCTGGCCGCCCCGTGTCTCTCCACCCAGTGTACCCGGGCATTCGGATTCGACTTTGGTGAAGGCAACATGGGAATCTCAAGTCTGACGCTCATGCAACCCCTCCTTCCGTTAATCTTCAGCTTTGAGGTTGCTCACCTTAAATCTGGACCTGAGCAATCGATAACATTGCCCTGGCATACCTCTACCAGCCTGGACAGGGCGCCATCGCCAATGCGGTCGGCAAGCGACACTTTCCCCCTAGGTGCCTCAAATGGTATGGTGGTGGTTATTATCACCGGCAGCTGCCATTCCAGCCGGCGGTCAAACACCGTCCAGTAGGTCGCCTGCAGCCACTGGCTGGTCGGATCGAGTCCGACATCATCCAGAACCAGGAGCTGCACCGAAAGCACCCTATCGAGGATATCGGCCTCGGTCATCTCACCCCTGTCAGAGAAGGTGCGCCGAATATCAAGCATCAGGTCGCGGGCCTTTTTAAAGAGCACCGGGCACCTGAGCTCGTGCAGCACATAGTTGGCGATGCAGGCCGCCATACGAGTTTTGCCGACCCCGTTACCTTCGGAGTAAAAGGCCAGGCTGGGGGACTGCGCGGTAAACTTCTCAGCGTACCGCTTGGCCACCTTGAACGCCCGGGGATTGAGAGTGAGGTTTGAGTTATCAAAGGTTGCATCTTTCCACTTCGGCGGTATTTTAGCGAAGGCAACCATGGCCCGGTATCTTTCTTCTCTCTGGGCTAATTGTCTAATCCGCTCATCCTCTTCCTCTGCCTTTGCAAGTTTCGAGGCGCACTTGCCGCAGTACTGGCGGGTAGCTTTCCCCAGATAGACCGTCTCAAACTCCTCACCACAATCAAGGCATATCGGCTTCACCTTCTTCCCCAGATTCGCTAGAACCCCGGATATACTTGAGAGGCCCCTTTGCTCTCGCCTGTTTGGGTCTTGGTTGTTCACCCACACCTCCTTTCTTGCCGATATCTTCGTTGACCCACTGCATGCTTACAAATTCCCCGCCACGCTGAGATACTTTGCTTGTCCAGCAAGCTAGTATCTCCACGCGGGTAAAGCCTCGGCCCAGCATTTTTTTAATAAATTGCCCCTCTTTTCCGTAATTCGGAATGGGATCTTGCTGGACCTTGTTTGGGTATCCGAAGAACTGGTGTATTTCGTTAAAAACCTCTTTAATTCTAGGATCTGCTTGAGTGTCAGCCCGCTTCTTGCGGGCACCACCTTTAGGTGGTGTATTTAAACTAGACTTAACTAAACTAGACTTAACTATACTGTGGCTACCAGTGGTTGCCGCTTGGTTGTCGTTTGGTTTCCGATTGGTTGCCGAAGAACCTCGTTTTCCTTGACCCGGAGGCTCACCTTCACGTTTGCTATCCGTATGTTGATTTAGCTGTCCCTGAACTTCCTTAAAGCTGGGAAGCTTCGAGGGATTGTAACGGTCTTTCCTGATTTGCTGGTGCTCGCACCAGCCCGGGATATCTAAAAACTCCTCAGTGCCGTTTTTATAGAGCCTAATGAGGCCTACTTGGACGCACTTATCCCGGAGCTCCTCAATCTGCTCGGTAGTTTTATCGTCATCGTAGGGAAAGATGTGAGCCTTCAGGAACTTGGCCGATGCCTTTAGCCGGCCGTCGTCATCGGCATTACTGAAAATACCGATAAAGAGGAGGCGCCCGGTATCCGGCAGGATCCCCACCTTTTCATTGAACCAAATCTCCGGAGTTATCATTCGACGCGGCACTATATATCCCTCTTTTACTGCTTAGTCGCAGTTGACTCTGAATACCTGTTAACGTTGGTGGCGCTTTTTCACCGCTTCTTTTTCCGCGAGTGTGCCGTGGCAGGATTTCATGTGTTCTTCGAGGTCGTCAAAATGCCGATGACATTCGGTGCAGACACCGTTTTTTACCCGATTCTTGAGCTTGGTTATCTGTCTCTTTTTGTTCGTGACGTCTTTCAATGCCCCGTTCAAGCGATCGTAAGTACTCTGTAATTCAGCTTCACGCTGATCGAGTTTGTGCCGCAACTTAGTTACCGTTGACTCGGTGTAGCTCTGGCAATGTCCATTGGGACAATAGAAAGACTCACCGGTGTCTATACACCTTTGACGCATTTCAGCGGGAAAAGCGAATAATACGTGACAATTGCAGCATTCTTCGGTGACGAGATCGGTCGTGGTGTTTATCTTAATACCACTGTTATTCATTTACTTTCTTTCCTCCTAATTCTGCTCTCCGTCCGGCGGTGATGACGGAGCGAACCTCTCTTTCAATATCAGGAAAGAGTCCCAAGCGGGTGTGGTCATATCGTTCCGAGCGCCGCCGCCCAGCTCCTTGTACATATCGACCGGCTGCTGCTTGCAGAGTTCCCAGAATATACGCTCCAGCGCGAGATAGTCCGGTACCTGGTCTTTGGTGATCTTATCCCATTCCTCCCGGGGCTTTATCTTCGACTTAGGCGGCTGCCCCGGTGCCTGTGTCTGTGAGGTCTTATGGGATAGCACTTTTCTTCCCGGAGCGCCCAGGAGCGGCTGCTTGCCGCTCGCCCGCAGGAACCGGTCTATCATCTTCACCGCGTAGTCTGCCGGGATGCAGGGATTCAGTGCGTTACGCTGGGCTTTGGACAATCCTTTCTGGAAAGCGAACGGATCGTCCTCAAGGTGGAAGCCAGTGAACTCTCTCGATACTTCGTCGTAGTCATTGACCCTCATTTTCTTCGGCTGGTGGCAGCCGCCGAAGACGGAGAAGTTTCTCGTCAGGTCGGTAGCCTTGACGATGACTCGGACGGCGGCCTCGGTATCGTTAACAATGGGGTCGGACAGGACGATATTACCCCGCGACCGGGCGACCTCACGGGTGCCCACCCAGGAGAGCTTAACCTTGCGGACCTTCTGCTTCTTCCGCTTGCCGTCGGGCTGAGGTACCCAGTCCCAGGCCTCGATTTCGTAAATGTATTCCTCGATGGTTTCGCCGGCCAGCTCGGCCAGTACCTGCCTTTCATCCTTCTGCTCAACTTCCTGGATCTGCGCGAGCATAGCCGCAGTCATCTCATCCATTTGCTGCCTCCCTGGTCCGTTTTAGCTCTTCAAGACTGAGGATAGTCTGCTCCACCAGGTATACGGTGGACGGGATCATCAGCAGCCGGTGCTCGGCCAGGCTGTCCCTCCAGTAGCAGATGAGTGTGTCAAGCTCTTTGTTATCGCTCATAGCAGCTTTTTCGCCTCCGCATTGTGTTTCTTGCCGCGATTATGGTTATTCCGGCTGTACTTCATCATTAGCTGTACCACCCGGTGTACTTCATCGCTGGTCGGGGCGTTCATCAGCTGCCACACACCCCTGGCCTTGCGCACGTCCCCCAAGCCGTAATCGAATACGGTCTGACCGATGGTTACCGCGATATCCTCAGGGCAAATCTCCGCCCGGGTAAGGAAACCGCGGCACACGTCGATAAACTCATCACGGGTGTAGGTGGGGAAAAAGATGTGCAGCGCAAATCTGGATAAGAACTCCTGCGGCATCTTGGCAGTACTGTTGCAGGCGCCGATGACCATGGTTTCCAGCTTTATGCCCCTGGTTTTCCTGCTCTTGGTTTCCAGTATCTCTCCGCTCTCCATGAGTCCCAGGAGCACTGAGAAGCAGTCGTTGTGCATCTTGTCGGCCTCATCCATCAGCAGCACCGAGGGTTGGTGCTCGAAGAGGGCTTCGGAAAGACCTGCGGACGACGTCCGGGAGCCGAAGGCGATGTAGGCGTCCGGTACCGCCGAGCGTATCCCTTCGAGGATCAGCGATTTGGCGCAGGCCGGCGGTCCCTCGAGAAGGAAGTTAATCCGGCGACGTGACTCGATCGCCTGGGCGATGGCCTGCTTGATATCATCGAATCCAACAACCAGGTCCATGGCTTCCAGGATGGATGAAGCCGGTATTTTCTCGAACTCGCGTTCCATGGTCGTTGCCCATACCAGGTTTTTCCCTTTCTCGGTGAGCATGTACCTGGTGGGGTAGCTGCTCGTCTTAAAGGCTATGGTAACGAGCCCTTCGTCAAGGAGGCGCTTGATGTCCGTTTGGGAAGCGCCTACGGTGTAGTACTCCCAACTGCGGATACGTGGGGGCCGCCTGTCCCGGGAGTCGTTCTCCCGCTCGTAAGCCCTGCGTAATATCTCCATATCGTTAGCCAAAACGTAACTCCCTGTTATCTACTGTCCCGCTGCGTTTAATAATGTTTATCTCAGGGGGGTGCGAGGTCATGGCTTTACCCCCTGTAATGGTCACACTCCAGGAGCGGTATCTTCGTGAAGATAGACCGGCTCGCTCGCACCCCCCTGACATCGCATATTTATATCCTCCTGAACATTCTAACCAGGGTGACTACTCCGCACGGCACGGAGAGGGTGAGCAGGACGAACTCGGCGTCAGCCTCTCCGATATCGTTAATAGTAACTAATACGCGCATGCCGTTAAAGTAGGCTATCAGGAAGATGTACAGCATGACCAGGGCCGCCGCTAATAACAAACCGACGGTAACTATATCGAAGATCTGCATAGCACGGTTTTTCATGGTTTGCTCGGCGGCCGGGTAAGCTCCAGAAACTGCCGACGCAGGACAACCGACTCCTCGAGCTGGAAAGCTAAAGCCAGTATCGAGCATTTATCGCAGCTGCTATCCCACCAGGCGCAATTTGTGCCCAGGCAGTCGCCCTCGTGTTCCTCAGGAGCGACGCCCCACGCCTGGAAACTGAATATTATCAGTGGGCATTTCATAATTCGACCTCCTCTGATTTCTCCCCCTCATTGCAGCGCCTTAGCTGCACCCAGCGCAGAATCTCGTCGGCTTCCATCTGCCAGCTCTCCCCCCAGGTGGCTACGAAGTTGTTTTTGAAGTCTTGGTGTAGAGCCACAGATAGCCCGCTATCGCCGGTCACATCAAGCAAGAGTGCTAAGGCCAGCTGCGATGGCCCGCTGCCGCCATAACCCCACTGAAAGCCGTCGGGAGAATGATTAATGAGCTTTTGGCTGGGCTCCGGGTCGAGCTTCATCGTAACCTTGCGGCCATCAAAATTTGTTATTTCTTTCCAGACGTTCTGAGGGCCTCCTACAGTTGTCAAAATTCCCTTATACACGGCACGCCTCTTTTCTCCTTCGCCGCCAAACCCAGTAGCCAATTCCGCCGGCTATTGATAAAGCTAGCAAACTGCCGTACAATCCCCAGTGTGATGGTTCCTCAGGTATTGGCATTGTTGTCGTTGGTGGCGTTGTTGTCGTTGGTGTCGTTGGTGGCGGTGGTGTTGATGTTGGGGGTGGTACCTGTTTTTGGGGTCCAGGTGCTTCGCCCAGAGTAGTGAAGGTATGTGTGTCGGATACTCTCAGGTTACCCGCTTTATCCTCAGACAGCATCTTGTACTGATAGAGGGTGCCTGGAGTCAGCTCAGTAAGCTGGACGTGATGTTGCATCACATACGTCTCGTCCAGGGGTGAGAGTTTGCTCGGGCTGGCCCAGTACTCGACCTGGCTGGTGCTCCACTCGTTTGTTGTCCAGCATATGTCTGCGGTGGTTTCAGCGATTCCACAGAGTGAGGAGCCGTAGATTCGGGGAGGGGGGTTGTCACCTGAACTAGATCCGCCGCTGCCGCCTCCGGTTGAGGGTATCTCAAACTTTATTGTGAGCTCTGTGGTATAGGTTCCGGGTGTAGCGCTGCCGTTTGCCGTGACACTCAAGGTAACATCGGTATAACTTATGCCAGGCATGTTGAAACTAGCTTTGTCCAGCTCAAAGGTAAGGTTACCGCCATCTAATGATTCGGGCAAAATGGTTGCTTCAACCTCAAGCGCGCTACTGGATGAATTGTGAAGGGTAATGGCAGTGACCTTGGTCTCCCCAGGATAAACATCAACCTGCCAGGTATCACCTGTCCAGAACCCATCACCGGTCTTAGCCACCTCCTCAATACCGGCCGCGCTGACGGCTGCCGGTAGGAGGAGCAAACCTAAGGCTAGTATTATGGGAACTAAAATTGCTACTCGTTTCATAGCTGCCTCCCTGGTTTTTAATTTACTTCCTGTCCTGTTTGGGGAGGGGGGCAAGCCCTCGCCTCTAGCTTCTCTCAAACGAGAAGCTCACGCTGTATGTGTCCGGTGCAGGGGTATCTCCGTTTATCTTTATTGTTGACGTACCCTGCCACTCTGGTATGTTGTCGTCCCCGTCTGATTCGGGAATAGAGCCATTGGGGAAACCGGAGAACGTAAAGTGAGCAGCATCCCCGGCCATCACCGTATTAACCGTCAAGGAACTGTTGGCTCTGTTGTTTATCCTCAGGTCTATAGTGAATACATCACCAGCAGACCCCTCAATAGTTAGTGAGTCCTCGTCTCCCAACAGATGCCAATCAGAATCGCCGCCATACTGACCCTGGAGGTTGTACTCAATCTTCAATGGTTCATCAACGGATACCTCCGTTGTGAAACCGAGAAAACTGTAGGCGGCAAAAACACTCCCGGTGAGTAGACATACCAGCGTGACCGCTGTTATAATGCCTACTGGAATGCTGTGCCATCTCTTCTTGAGCAATCGTTTCATAGTCAATCTCCTTTTCTTGTTTATTTGCTTGCCCCCCTCCCAAAACAGGACAGAAATTACTCCATTCTATTGACCGGAGATGGTGAGGCACCTATAATAAAGCAAGAGCTTAAGGGTGATGCCTCACCCGCTCCAGTGAGCCGAGCTGTTACTGGCATCTCAGCTCACTTTTTTTATTTCTGGTCATGGCCACAATGCCCCATCCCATTCGTGCTTCATGACCAGGTGGTCGGCACACTCGGCTTGGATACTCTGCTCGGTGGCTCCGGTCTGGATAAAGTGGGCGACGAAGTCCCCCTGGTGGTGCAGATCCACGATGTGGTCGTCCGGATACTCCAGAGTGAAGTCATGCTGTGCAAATGCTCCGAGACCCTGGACCTGTGCTTCTGTACTCATGCATCCTCCTTGGTTTTTTATTTCCCTGCGAGTTGCTCAGCTGTCCACACATTTGGATTTCCTTTCTAGTATTGCTTCGGCCTCCTTAATTGAAGTAACTTCAGGTTTTTCCACGAAACTACCCTGAGCCGCTGCGCGAATAGCCAGTAATGGCGTATACATGTGATGTTTCCCGATGACCCCTTTGCCGGCATACCTCAGGTATTCTTCAGTAGTCCTGATACTGGCATGACCCATAATCTCCTGAAGAGAACGCAGGTCGCCGCCGTTCATCAAGTAGGTTTTGGCAAAGGCGTGTCGGATCCTGTGAGGTCCCATCTTGGGCTTATCTATGCCGGCTTTTTTCATGTATTTGTTGACTGTGTTGTAAACGCCTTTCCGGGTTATCGGTCCCCTCTTCCCGTGGAAAACGTATTCGTCGGCGCCATCTTGAGTGATAACGGCCAGGAGGAGACGTTTTGTGTCTTCGCTGATGGGAATGTTACGCCAGCCGGTCTTTCCAAAGACCGCAACCTCTTCGGTAAGGATATGTTGCTTCTTGAGCCCGGCGAGCTCGCTGGCGCGCATCCCGGTGTCCATCAGGAGGGTCAAAATCGCCTTGTCCCTGAGGGTCGTAGCCGAGGAGAGAAGTCGGAACATCTCGTCGGGCTCTAAAGTAGGTTTATATATATTTATGGGTCGGTGCAGGTCTATCAGTTCAATGGGATTTGGCATCTGGTAGCGTTTCTTGAGGAAGCGGTAGAAGGCCTTGAGTGTCCGGTAGTAGGCATGAGCATTCTGATCACCGTTGATATTGGCCAGAAATTGCTCAATCTGGGATGGATCTTCTGGAAGGTCAGGGTATGCCTGGGCGAAGCCAGCGAGCTTATGGGTATACCATGTAATGGTTCTAGGCTTGAGTCTAAGGGCTTTGCGGGATTGAATAAAAAAATGGATTGCTGCCAGCGTCTTCACGGCGCCACCTCCACCAGATATTCCGGCAGTAATGACGCGGCTCCTAGTGATGGCTCACTAGCGCCGCCGGCAACAATCCTCGACATTGCCAGTAAGACCATCACTAGGATGGATCTTGCTGACACTGTCGGTAATATGCATGATAACAACGTTAGGGGAGAAAAGTAATAGGAGATGCCCGTCGGTCGAGAGTAGTCTAGCAAGTACCTTGGTAGTATTCCTGAGGTACTTTCGTTCGGCAATAGAGGATTGGGGACATGACTTAGGATCATGTCCCCAATCCTCGACTCTTCCCGCCGGCAGCGGGGAAGCGAGGGGTACGAGGGCTGAAAACAGATGGTTAGCGCGACTAGATTGAGTAACTGCATTATCGAACCAACCGCCGGTAGCCTGCGGTACCCGGCTCGCAACAGGGCTGGGAGCGGACGGAAAATCCTGGATTTTCCGTCTAATCTTGAAGCTAACTACAGAAGACTCTTAATCTTCTGTAGTAAGAGCCAGGCGGTCCGACCAGCCAGGTTTTACCGTGGGCCGTTAGCTCAATTGGCAGAGCAGCTGACTCTTAATCAGCAGGTTGGAGGTTCGATTCCCCCACGGCTCACCAAGACTAATGTAGGGTGTACCCCCTTACTAAATAGCCAGA
>Ga0307377_10002388_pt1 | contig 22218 bp, 16 predicted proteins | sample TR3MG_FD_202535 | JGI IMG/M metagenome (GOLD analysis project Ga0307377, IMG submission 202535) | Soil microbial communities from Risofladan, Vaasa, Finland - TR-3 | ecosystem: Environmental > Terrestrial > Soil > Coastal area > Acid sulfate soil | place: Finland: Risofladan, Vaasa | collected...
TGGGCGTGAACTTCGACGGGAAGATCACGCCGAACGTTACCGTAACCGACGACGGCTTGGACTACGACATAGCCGAAGGGTCGGAGTTCGACGTAAGGGTGTTACCGGGCTTCGCCTTCTATCCGGACGACCAAACCACGCTCGCGTTCGACTATAACGTTAACTTCGTCAGTATCGGAGTGGATACTTTCGACGATACTGGCAAAGTGCTCGGCGAGCATAAGTTAAGCGAAATGTGGACCAACACCCAGGTCGGTTTGGAGCGGTGGTTCACCGAGGATATTTCCGCCAAGGCCGGCTGGCGCCAGAACATATTCGCTTACCCGCGCAATACCATGTTCGCAGGCGCTTACTACCGCCCCAACGAGAACTGGTCCTTCAACTACGACTACAGCGAGGGCGTAATAGCGATCGACAAGCTCACGGCGTTCATAGTTTTAAAGGACGTCATCCGCCCCGGCGGCCACCGCATTACGGTAGCCTACAGTTTCTAGTCGCTAACGGGCCGTAAAGACGTTACCTAGGAGGCGACCATGTATAAGCGACGCGCTATACGCGTTTCGCTGAACGGCTTGGCTTTGGGCGTCGCCTGCGCCCTGGTACTGTCGACTGGAACCGTGCTTGCGTTGCCGGCTTTCGATAGCGGGACCAGCGTGGCGTTCAACGCCGAAGACAACGCCCTGGTGAGCTACGCCGCAAACCCCGCGAAATTGGTTTATTACGCCCGTTCCGCGGTTCTTCTTGACGTAGGCGGCGACTGGTCGATGGGTTCGATTAAATACAGCGAGGGAGGAGGCAAGGGCAAACCAGGTACGCCGCCCGAGCCCGGCGAAGCAGCCGCCGAACTCACGTTTAACGTCGCTGCGGCGTCGTCGGTTTTGGGCGTTTTCCGCTCCGGTTCTACCGTCGCCGCCTTCGGCGGAGGCGTCGATTGGACGACGTTTTCGGTGGGGCTGTCCGGCGTTTCGGTCCCGGAAGTCGGTTACTGGGAAGGCGACGCGTACACTTTCAACGTGCCGAGCGAACGGGCCGAGGCGGTCGTGGCGTTCGACCTCGGCCCGTGGGCTTTCGGTGCTTCCGGAAGGTTTTCCTATACCGACGCTACCTCCGAGGATAAGTGGTACGAATACGGACGTTGGGAACCGGAGTCGGGGTGGAGCTTCGACGAGCTAACGTTGACCAACGTCGAGTTTCTCGGCGGCGCGTTTTATCGTTCCGGGGATACGCACTTGGGCTTCGCCGGCGGCCTCCAAGTACTTAGAAATTCGTTGGACCTCTTGTACTCCGAGACGTCGTACTGGTACTGGTATCCGAGGCACGACGGCTTCAAAGCTTCGGCGACGCGGTTCTTGGGTCAAGCCGATTACCGGACGATGCCGTGGTCGAAGGTGGGTGTCGGCCTAAAGTTCGACTTTAAAATCGCGCCTGTGGTGGCGATAGACGAACACGACGTCGACTACCGGGTGGGCGAAGGGTTGGAATACGACCTCGCTTTCAGGCCGGGCTTCGCCCTTTACCCCGACGAGAAGACGACCGTCGCCTTCGACTACAACGTCAACCTTGTACACCTGGGGTATGACGAACTCGACCATATGGGGCGTATATTCAACGAGTACAACTTCGACGACCTCGCGACCAGTACGCAGGTGGGGCTCGAGCGGTGGTTCACCGACGACGTGTCGTTCAAGGCCGGGTGGCGACAGAACGTACTCGCTGTCCCGAGGAATACGATGTTCGCCGGCGCGTGCTACCGGCCCAGCGAGAATTGGACCTTCAACTACGATTTCGCGGAGGGATACGTTACGGTTAACGACCCCTCCGCGTTCTTGAGCTTAAGCGACCTGGTCCATCCGGGTTCCCATCGCATTACTTTGACGCATAACTTCTGATAACTTTCGCCGGTGAAAGAATGGCGAAACGACGAAACGCCCCGCGTGCGCGGGGCGTTTCAATTCTCGTTGAAAGGCATTTTATTTTTCGACCAGCGTCTGCGCGCTGGTGGGGCAGGTCCCGGCGCAAAGGCCGCAGCCGAAGCACTTACCCGGGTCGAACCGCAAGCCCTCCTCGCCTCGGGCCGTCGCGCCGAAGTGGCAGCGTTCGACGCACGCGCCGCACGCCGCGCATAAGTCGCCGTCGTGGGTAGCGACGTAATCCGAGCTTAGCAACGCGTTCTCCATCCCGAACTTATTCAAGGCCGTGAATTGGAAACAACAACGCGAGCAGCAAGCGCATATTTTATACGGGCCCTCGTCCGCCGCCGCCGCCACCAGGCCCGGGCCGTCGTCGTACGTCCTGCGGAGAATCGCTAATGCTTCTTCGCGCGAGGCCGGCCGGGCGTAGCCGTCCTTGACGGCCCCGTCGTACCACGGCCCCAGAAACATACAACCCTCGCGCGTGTGGTCGCACCGTTGCATCTTATTGTGGCAGAAGCACTCGGCAACGGCGATCCGGTCGGCCCGGGCGAGTATCCCCTCGACGGCCCGGAAGTTCAGGACCCGTTGGCCCGCGGCGGCCGTTACGTTGACCGGGATGACCCGCGTGTCGTCGCCGTCGCCGACCAGTTCCCGTACTTCTTCTTCGGTCCAACCGTTTTCCATAATATAAACGGCGGTCCGCTACCGCCCGAGGCGTTATAACGGGCGGGAAGACGGACCAGCCCAAGGCCGGCCCCTATATCGGCTCTTTCGGCGGGGCCGTACGCCGTGCTTTCTTGGCCGCCGCGATAAGTTCGCGGAGCCAGTCGGCGTTTCGGTAGCGCGCCATGTCGGGGTCTTTCGCGACGTGGCCCACGACCTGGCCGTCGTCGTGGGTCAGCGCCCGCGTGAGGTATTCCCGGCACTTCTCTTCATTTCCCACCTCGGCCCAGAAGCAGGCGAAGTTATACAACGCCGCGGGGTCGTCGGGCGCGAGTTCAACGGCGCGTTCGTACGCGGTTTGCGCTTCGGCGCGACGGTGTAAACGGTGCAGGCAAATCGCGAACGCGGAATACCCGCGGACGTACGCCGGGTTTAAGCGGACCGCCTCTTCCGCCGCCGCCAAACCTTCGTCCGGCCGGCCGAGCTGGGCCAGCGAGAAGCTGCGGCCTGCGTGCGCCCGCACGTGTCGGTCGTTTATGGCCAGCGTGCGCTCGAACGCCGCTAACGCTGCGGCGTAACGACCCGCCAAGAAATGCGTAATGCCTTCCTCCAACGTCTTGGCCGCGGCGTGGAGGTCGTCGAACCAGTCGGCATCGACGTACCGTTCCAAATCGCGGTCTTTTTTCGAGTGTTCGACGACGTCGCTTTCCACGTATTGGAACGCCCGCGTCAGGAACTCGCGGCACTTTTCTTCGTCGCCCACCAGCGCCCAATAGCACGCGTAATTGTATAAAACCCGCGGGTTCTCCGGCGCTACCGTCAGCGCCTTCTCGTACGCCGCTTCGGCCTCGTCGCCCCGGCCCAGGCGGTAAAGACAAAACCCTAACGTCGTGTAGGCGACGGCGTTGGCAGGTTCCAATTTCAGGGCTTCTTCGGCGGAGGCTAAACCCTCGGCCGGGCGGCCTAGTTGCGCGAGCGTTACCGCGCGGCCGGTGTACGCGCGGACGAAGGTGGCGTCCAGCGCTATGGCCCGGTCGAAAAGGGGTAGGCTTTCGGCATACCGGCCTATAAAAGAAAGGTTGGACCCTTTTCGCGCCAATGCCTCGGCTTCTCGGCGATTAATGAGTTCGTTTTCGGCCACTTGATATCGTATAGATTATAACCGGCTAAGTAACATATGTCAAAAAATGAGCCGATTTTAATACCTATTATTAGCAAATATGCGTATTTGCCGGCTAGTTCGACCGAGCGCTTCCTTTTTATCTTGTAACGTTTGCGTTCTTAATTTATATTTATCGAGGGTGATCGACTTATGTGGAAAAAATTGTTCGCCTTCGGCGTCGTTTGCTCGGCCGCGGCCGCCGCGTTCGCCGTCGAGGCCACCATAGTTTCGTACGAGGACGGCGAGTTAAATTTTTCGCTGAAAGGCAGCGGGACCGTTACCGTGACGGGCCAGGTCGATTTTAAATATATTTCGGCCAAAACGGGGGCCGAGGCCCTCGCCCGGGCGACGTCGGAACCGATGAAAATCAAGCTGGCCGGCGACGAGACTCCCGCCACCATACAAGTAATACCGCCCGACGGCTCGATCGTCGAAGTCGAGGTTGTACTCTTCGTAAACGACGAGGAGAAAACGCGGCAGACGTTCTACTACTAGGAACGGCCTTACGGCCGCGTCAGCGAACGTCTTCGTGCTTCGGCGACGCTCGCCGTCGTGAATTGGTTTGAGTTCGGAGGCCCGTAATGCGATTGAGGTCGATTTGGGTTGTCTCTTGTGTTGGGACCGTAGTCGCCGTGGGCGCGGCCGCGGCCGATATTCAGATTAGGGCGCCTTCCGGCCCGGTCGTAGCGTACATTAGAGACGGCGGCCGGGTGGAAGACGCGTCGTTCCGCACGCTCGGTTACATCCGAACGGGGGGGCGCGTCGAGGATATGAGGTTCCGAACGCTCGGCTTCGTGCGCGACGAAGGCTCGGTCGAAGACGCGTCGTACTGGACTATAGGGCGTGTGCGCGGAGGAGGCTGCGTCGAGGACGCGTCGTCTCGAGCCGTAGGTTACGTCCGCGAGGGCGTCATACAGGACCCCCGTCTGGTAACGGTCGGCTTTTACGAAGCGGGCGGGTTTACGGGCGACGTCGACGCGGCGCTCGCGGCGTACGTCTTCTTCTTCTCGCCCGCGCTCTTTACGCAGCCGGAATGGGACACGGTTTATAAGCCGTAAACTCGATATGCCGAACGTACGCCGGTTTAAATATAGACGAATTAAAAGGCGGCCCGAAGGCCGCCCTTTTTAATTTTGCACGGTCTCATCTGTATAACGATTTGATCTTACCTATACTCGCCGGCGAGATGCCGGTGTTGGGGTCGTACGCGATGAACTGGAAGGCGTACATGTAATCGCCCATGTAGTTCTGGCACGCCCAGAGGTACGTACCGTCCCAGGTGAGGCCGATAATGTTACCGGCGAAAGCCGGCCCGTCGAACGACTTGACGACCGACCCGCTCGAGGGGTTTATCTGATGGATGGTATGTTTGGCGTTCGCTTCGCACGCGAAGAGGTACGGCCCGCCGGCGCCCGGAAAATTTAACTCGACGGCGGGCTGCGAGGAGGTTATACTTAACGTCGCGGCGTAACGGCAGAAAAGGAGTAGTATATGTGGCGAGCTCGTTTTGTTATTTGGTTGTCGGCGTTTGTTACATTGTCCGCAGCGTTGTTGGCCTTGGCGTGCCAAAACCCGTGAAGGACGTAACGGCGGCGCCCGGGCGGGCGTGCAACGCGTTTACGGCGTAACTAATTAAGTTTCGCGTTGAGGTGTCGGTATGGAGCGGCCGGAGGCCTGGGCCCTGGTCCAGGCGAACGTACGTAACCGGAACATCATAAAGCATATGGTCGCGGTTGAGGCCGCGTTGCGCGCGGTGGCCCGGCGGCTGGGCGAAGACGAGGAAGTTTGGGCGCTCGCCGGCCTGCTGCACGACCTCGACTACGACGCCACGAAGGACGAGCCGGCGCGCCACGGCCCGACCACGCTCGAGATGCTGCGCGACGTCGATTTACCGCCGGGCGTCACGGACGCGATTATGGCGCATAATAAGCACAAGGCCGCCGAGGCCGCGCTCGAGAAAGCCCTCCTGGCGGTGGACCCGGCCACCGGCTTGATCGTGGCGGCGGCGCTGATGCACCCCGAGAAATCCGTCGCGGCCTGCGACGTCGACTTCGTGATGCGGCGCTTCCGCGAGAAGCGGTTCGCCGCCGGCGCCGACCGCGACCAGATCGCGAGCTGCGTCGACCTCGGCCTTACGCTCGAAGAATTCCTGGGGTTGTGTCTGGAAGGGATGCAGAGCGTCCGGGAGGAATTGGGTTTATAAGCGGCTCGAAGTTTAAAGGGGCTTACGCGGGCCCGATTTTAGCAGCCGACCGACTATGCCTTTCCCCAAATTCGTCGACGTTTTAACGCTGGCCGCGGTCCAGGGGCTCGGCCTGCGGGCCCGCTTGGTGGTGGAGGGGCTCTTCGCGGGCCTGCACCGCAGCCCGTTCAAAGGGTTCTCGGTCGAATTCTCGGAGTACCGCTCCTACCAACCGGGCGACGACCTCCGCCTGGTCGACTGGCGGGCTTTCGCGCGCAGCGACCGCTATTACGTCAAAGAATTCGAGGAGGAGACGAACCTGCGTTTCTACTTGTGCGTGGACTCCTCCGCCAGCATGGGGTATCCTCCGGACGGACCGTTGACGAAGTTCGACTACGCGGCGACGTTGGCCGCGGCTACGGCGTACCTCGCCCTCGGTCAGCGCGACGCCGTCGGCCTGGCGACGTTTTCCGCCGGCGTCCGGGAGGTGGTCCCGCCGCGCTCGAGCCGGCAGCACTTTCGCGCCATATTGAAAGTCCTGGAACAAACGCGAACTGAGGGTACGACCGACTTGTACGCGGCGCTCGCCACCCTCGCGGAACGCGCGTCGCGCCGCGGCCTGTTCGCCATATTCACGGACCTGTGGGACCTGCGAGGCCGCGTCCTCGACGGCCTGCGCGCCCTGCGGGGCGGCAAACACGAGGTCATTTTATTCCACGTCCTCGACGCTGCGGAGGAGCGTTTCCCCTTTCGCGACGCGGCGACGTTCGAGGATATGGAGACGTCCGAGGAGGTCGAACTCGACGGGCCGCGGTTCAGAGACGGCTACCTCGACGCGCTGGCGAACTTAAAACGCGACTACCGCCTGGAGTTGGGCGCCCACGATATTGATTACGTGCCGGTGGTTACGGACCGGCCGCCGGCGGAAGTACTCGTTTCGTACCTCGGTAAGCGCCAGGCGATGATGTAGACGCCGGGTCCGTTATGATATCCTTCCTGAACCCCCTTTACCTTTTGCTCCTGCCGCTGGCGGCGCTGCCTTTTTTATTGAACCTCGTTAAAAGGCGCGTGCGCCTTCGCCTCAGGTTCCCGTCGGTCCAGCTGCTTAAAACCGTCGAGGAGCGGCGGGCTCGCCGCCGGCCGAGGTGGTACGAAATATTATTGCTGGCGGTTCGGGTCGCCGTCATCCTTTTATTGGTGTTCACCGTCGCTGGCCCGCGTTTTACGGCCGGGGGGTCCGCGCCGCCGCGGGCGCTAATCGTCGTCGTCGACAACTCGCCGTCCATGACGTACGTCGAGGACGGCGAAACCCGGGCGGCCCGGGCTGGCCGTTACGCCCGCTCGTTGGCGGCGGGCGCGGGGCCGGACGACCTCGGCGCGGTCTTGTGGACCGGCGGGCCGGCGGACGTCGTTTGGGAAAACCTTCGCGACGCCGCCACGACGATATCGCCGCCGCCGGCGGCCGGGGGGAACGTCGCCGATGCGCTGGCCGCGGCGAAGTCCTTATGGGCCGCGCCCGACGCTCGCGGCCGGCGCCCCGAGCTCGCGGTCATTACGGATATGCAGCTGTCGGCGTTCGAGGACGTCGACGCCGTTGCTTCGGCTATGCCGCGCGACGCGTACGTTACTTTTTACGACGTGAGGTCCGAACCGACGCCTTCTTGGAACGTGGCTCTCGCGGGCTTTGGCGTGACGCCCGGGGCGGGTGAGTTTTTTAACGTGAACGTGGAAGTATCACAATATGGCAGGCCGAGGCCGGCGTCGCTCGAGGCTGGGGGCGTCGTCGTAGGGGACGTGCCGGCCGCGGCCCGGGCGACGGCTCGAGTCCCCTTCTCGGAAGGCGGCAGGCACGAATTATCTTGTCGCGGCGGTTATCCGTTCGACGACCGCGTCGACGTTTTCGTTCCCGAGGCGGCCGGCGTCGCGTGCGAGGTGGCGCCGGCGACGCCGGGGGCTCGCTCGTGGCGGGCCGCGTTGGCGGCGGCGGGGTGCGAGGAGGCCGCCGCGCCGGCGTCGTTACCGGGGATATACGTTATGCCGCTGTCGGCGTGGCGGGGGTCGTCCCGCGGCCGCGCGCTGGCCGAAGGTGGTACCGTCGTCGTCGTGGTGCCGGACGACGCCGGGGGAGGTCGATTCGACGACGTTACGACGCTGTCGCCGCTCGAGCTCGTGCCGGCTCGCGTTTCGGCGGACGGCGGCGTCTTGCCCTATGCCGCCTCGGCGGGGACGTTCGAGGCGGCGGGCGTCGCGGCGTTGGAGACGACGGCGCCTTGGCTCGCGGCGGCGGCGACGTCGCCCGGGTTGCCTTTCGCCGTTACGCGCCGTATGGGCAAGGGGGAAGTATTTTTAATATGTACGCCGACGGTGCCGCGGTACACCGACCTCCTTACGTCCCCGGCCTTCGTCGGCTTCGCGTTGGATTTGAGGTTGAGGGCATTAGCGCGCGCGAACCCGGCGTTCGCGCCGGCTCGAGCTTTCGCTTCGCCCGAATCGGACCCGAGGACTATCGGCGAGGAGGGATTGCGGCGGCTCTTTCCGCACGTTGTCGTGACGCGCCACGCGCCGGCGGGGAGGGGCCGCGCCTCCGTGCCGCTGCAGGCGCCGTTAGCCGCGGCGGCGTTACTACTTTTAACGGCGGAGGCGCTACTGGCGAGCGGCGGGGTGCGCGTTCGGGGCGGCCCCCCGGCGGGAAGTATTAAGGCTGGGGCGGAAGCGGGTGGCGTATAGAAACGTAGTTGACAGCCGGCTCCGGTTGACGTAATTTCGAGGTGAAAGGTGGGGATGTCCAATGAATCGTAATAAGGTAACGTTGCCTGGTGTTATATGCGGGGTATTATTCCTCGCGTTCGCGGCGAGTTGCAGCGAGGACGACGGGCCGACGCCGGCGCCGGCCAGCGGCCGGCTTTGGGTTATCGACCAGCCGAATAACGTCGTTCAGGTCTACGATTACGGCGGCGAAAAACTTTTCACCGTCGGCAATTTCCCGTTCTTCTTTAAGCCCAACTGCGTAGAGGTGGACCGGCGCGACGGCTCGGCGTGGGTACTGGACTATTACGTCAACAAACTTCGGAAATTCGACCGTGCCGGGAGCGTCGTATATGAGACGCCGACGGTAGGAGAGCCGCTCATCCGGCGGGGGACTTCCATCGCGGTCGACCAGCGCAACGGCGCGTGCTGGGTCGCGGACCGCTCCCACAGCCGCGTGTTGAAACTCGGCGCGAACGGGGGAGTCCTCGCGACCGTAACCGGCTTCCGCTCGCCGCGCTCGGTCTCGTTGGTATCGGATACCGGCGATTGTTGGGTAACGGATGAATTGCAAAGGCGGGTCGTGAAGTTGCGGGCGGACGCATCGGGCGCCGTCGGCGTCGGCGGGGTAAAGTTGGCCGAGTGCGGCGGCTTCGACGTTCCGTGGGCCGTCGCCGCGGACCCGGGGGGCGGCGCGTGGGTTTTGGATAAGGGCGCGGGCGCCGTCGTGAAAGTCAGCGGCGCCGGCGAGCGTAAGGCCGAAGTCACCGGCTTCGACTTCCCATATTGTGCCGTCGCGTCCCGCGCCGCGAATTGCGTCTTCGTCGTCGATTACGAGAAGGGTTGGCTGGCGGCTTTACCGCGGGGGGTGGTGGGTACGGGTAACGCGAAGGAGGCCGCGAAGTTCGTATTGACCGGCTTACCCTTTCCGACGGACGTCGAGCTCGACGAAGAAGGCGGCTTCGTATTCGTCGCCGCCAGCGACGCCGTCAGCCGCTATTCCACCTCGGGAGGACTTTTATATAAATATCCGGAATTGACGCTGCCCGTAGCCGCGGCCGCCGACCCGGCGCCGTAGCGTTGCGGGCCGTCCGGGTTCGTCCGCGGATGCGGGGGTACGCGGCAAAAGCGGACCGTTGGCGGACGTCGATAAATATGTTATAATATGTCAGGTTTACGGTATTAAATTTACGCCGGCGCAGGGCCGGCCTGAGACGAGAAGGTGGATGATGAGAAAAGCGATCATTATCGTTGCGGCGTTGGGTTTAGCGGCCGCGGCGTACGCGGTGCAAGCCCCTACGTGGGCCAGGGTGTACTACGACTCCGCGGCCGCGATGGAACGTGATATCCTGGCCGCCGGCATGGACGTATGCTCGGGGGGCGAGGGGTATGTCGACGTTATCGCCCCCGCGGAGGAACTCGCCGGTTTGCAGGAGCTCGGTTACCGAATCGAGGTAATCGCGGAGGACGCCGGCGCCGGCATCGCGGCCTTGCCGCCCGACCTCGGGCTCTACCATACCTACCAGGAGATGTTGGACGAGCTGAAGCAGCGGGAGACCGCGTACCCGAGTATTTGCAAGCTCTACGACGTCGGCGACACGTGGGAAAGCCGCGAGATGTGGTGCTTGAAGGTCTCGGACAACCCGGCGCAGAGCGAGCAGGAGCCCAGGCTCTTCGTCGTAGGTAATCACCACGCCCGGGAGCTGATGACGGTCGAGATACCGTTACGGTTTATAAAAGTACTCCTGGAGGGTTACGCGACGAACCCCGATATCAAGTATTACGTCGACAACTACGAGATCTATTTTATGCCTATGGCCAACCCCGACGGCCACGTATACGTCGAGAACAACAGCGGCGGCAGCCCCTCTTATTGGTGGCGGAAGAATCGCCGCGACAGCGGCGGCGGCGTATACGGCGTGGACATCAACCGCAACTACAGCTATAAATGGGGTTACGACGACCGGGGCTCGAGCCCCAACCCTTCCTCCACTACGTACCGCGGCCCCGCGGCCTTCAGCGAGCCGGAGACTACCGCCATACGAAACCTGATGAAGGACGTGGACTTCAAGTTCGCGCTGGACTACCACAGCTACGGCGAATACTTACTCATACCCTATTGTTACGATACCCTCGAGAGGGCGCCCAACCCGGAGCGGAGCTATTTCCTCGAGATCGCCAACGGCATGAACACGAAGCTCGGCGGCCGGTACCGCGTCGGCACGTCGCTCGAGACGTTGCGTTACCCGGTCAACGGCGGGTCTATCGACTACCACTTCGGCGAGACGGCGGAGAAGAACAAGATATACGGTTGGTGCTTCGAGGTGAATACCCGTACCGAGGGTGGCTTCGGGCCGCCCGACACGCTGATCGAGCCGACGTGCAAAGAGCACGAGGGCGTCTTCATGTGGTTCCTCGATTACATGAGGAAGTTCGTCGGCGTTGAGCTCGCGGGTTTCGACGGGTACGCGCGCGAAGGCCGCGCCGTATTGACCTGGGCTACCGCCGGCGAGTACAACCACGCCGGCTTTAACCTCTACCGCGACGCGGCGGGCGCTGGCGACGAAGGCCGCGTCAAAATCAACGACGCGCTCATCGTCGGCAAGTCTCCTTATAGGTTCGTAGACGACGTCGTCGAGGCGGGGAAGAGCTATAACTATTACCTGGAGGACGTCGACCTGAACGGCAAGGGGACGCTGCACGGCCCGGCCCGGGTGGATATGCAGTCGGGTGCCAAGGCCTCCTTCGCGCTGGCGCAGAACGCGCCCAACCCGGCGCGCGCGGCTACTACGATAGCGTTCTCGGTGCCGGCGGCCTGCGACGCCAAGGTCGCGGTTTACGATATAGCGGGGCGCAAAGTCGCGACGCCGTTCGCGGGTCAGGCCAAAGCGGGCGAGAACGAGCTGGCCGTCGACGTGTCAACGCTCGCGCCGGGCGTATACACGTACCGGTTGGAGGCGGGCGGCGCCACGGCCGCGAAGCGGATGGTCGTGGTTCGGTAATAAAGAGATATGTATCGAGCAGGGCGACGACCCCGGCCTGAAGGCCGGGGTTTTCGTAATTAGGGATTACGGTTGCCGCCGGGCGGCGGCCGTGTTACGCTTGGTCGGAAGGTAATATGCGGCGGCTCAATATTTACATTTGGGCGATGCTATCCTTGTTGGTGCTGCTCGCCGTCGGCGTCATAATAATGCCGGCCGCCGGGCCGTACCGGCCTTTTACCATCGCCGCGGCGCTTACTATTTCTGCCGCGGTCGCGGCCTTCTTCGTCGTCCGCGCGTTTTGGGCGGCGCGCCGGGTACCGGTACTCCGTTCCGCGTGGGGGCTTTTGTCGGCGGGCACCCTCTGTTGGTTCGGCGGCGAGGTTATTAATTCCTGTCACGCTATACGGCCGGACCCTTCGCCCGAGTATCCTTTATACTCGGACCTCTTGTGGGGCATCGGGTCGGCTTTCTTGGTCGCGGCCTTGGTCATCAAAGTCGTCAAGAGGCCCCGCCGGGTATCGCCGCAGGCCGTCGCGGGGGCGCTCGCGACGGCGGCGTTAGCACTCATCGTGACGGTAAACTTCGTTTTGGTCCCGGCGCTTCGCAACCCGGCCCTTACGCCGGGCGAATGTTTTTTGGATTGTTTCGTCGTAAGTGCCGATTTCGTCCTGGGTGCGCTCGCGTTGATAGTAATAGCCGTATACGGCGGCCGCGGCATGGGGAGGCCGTGGGCGCAACTCGCCGTCGGCCTTATCTTCTACGCCGTGGGGGACGCCATCCACTGGCATCTCACCGAAGCCGGCCAGCACGGCCCCGCCGGGAGCCTGGTGGCGGCGCTCTTTTGGACCTCGGGGTATTTGTTGGTCGGCCTGGGGGCTTATTACCGTCGTCTGGTCTTTAAAGGCGTAATAAAGTTGCCGGTAGTCGACGGCGAAGTCGGGTCGCCGTCCGAGTAACGGCTCCCCGGCGACTCCGGTTAGCCGGGTATGCAGAAAACCCTTGACGGGGTATTAGCTTTCCCGTAAACTCCTGTTAACGTGCGAACGAGGTTGACCTAATGGGCGAAGGGATACGCCTGGGTATCGGCGTTTACACGACGCTCGAGCTTGTCGCGCGGGCCCGCGATAAGTTCGGCCGGCGCGTCTTCGCGCAGCGGCGCCTGCCGAGCGGCGAGTTCTCGCGCGTTACGTACGACGAACTCTACGACGACGTCGTCGGCCTGGGCGCGGCGCTTGCGAAGATAGGCGTGCTGGCCGGGACGCCCGTCGGCGTCGTCGGCGAGAACCGATACGAGTGGGCCGTGGCGTACCTCGCGACGACCGGCGGCGGGGCGGTATGCGTACCGCTCGACCCGCAGCTGAAGGAAAAAGAGCTCGCCGGCATCTTGGAGAAGGCCAAGGTCGAGCTCGTGATATCGTCGCCGTCGTCGCTCGGGGCGATTGAGAAACTTAAAGGCCGCCTTCCCAAATTGCGGGAATTGGTTTCTATGGAGGAGGGCGTCGAGGGCTCGAGCCGGGGATGGCTCGAGACGCTGGCGACGGGCGACGACGCCGCGGGTCGCGAGGAGTACCTGAGTCGGGAAGTCTCGTTGGACGACCTTGCCGTATTGTTGTTTACCAGCGGCACGACGGGCGCGTTCAAGGCCGTTATGTTGACCCACCGCAACCTGGGCGCCAACGTCGACCAGGTATACCGGTCGCTCTATTTCGACGAGAACGACGTCTTCTTGTCGCTCTTGCCGCTTCACCATACCTTCGAGGCGACGGCCGGGATGCTCATCCCGATCTCGGGCGGGTGTACCATAACCTACGCCCGTTCGTTCAAGTCCAAAGAGATAATAGAGGACGTCCGCGACGCCGGCGTGACGATGATGTGCGGCGTCCCGTTGCTTTACGAGAAGATGCTAGCCGGCCTGCGCCGCGCGGTAGGCGACGCGCCGCCGCTCCAACGCGTCCTCTTTAAAACTTTCATGGGCCTCACGCGCTGCGCCCACGTCCTCACGGGGGCGAACCTGGGCCGGTCCTTCTTCGCCGGTATGCGGAAGAAAGCGGGGCTGGATACCGTCCGGATGTTCATCTCCGGCGCCGCGCCGCTCAAGGCCGAGGTATCGCGCACTTTTTATTACCTCGGCTTGAACCTCCTGCAAGGCTACGGCCTGACGGAGACGTCGCCGGTGGTTTCCGTGAACGTTCCCCATCGAATCAAGTTCGCCTCGAGCGGCCTTACTGTCCCCGGCGTCCGCGTTCGCATCCACGAGCCTAATGCGGAGGGCGTAGGCGAGGTGGCCGTCGCGGGCGACAACGTGATGGTCGGTTATTACGAAGACCCGGCGTTGACCGCCGGCGTGCTCCGCGACGGCTGGTTCTATACCGGCGACGCGGGGTGGCTCGACCGCGACGGGTACGTCTACATAACGGGCCGTATTAAAAACGTGATAGTTACGCCGGCGGGTAAGAACGTTTACCCCGAGGAAGTGGAGGCGGAGCTGGGGGCCGCGGCCGAGGTCGCGGAGGCCGCGGTTATGGCGATGCGGGACCCGTCGAGCGGCCGGGAAGTCGTGGGCGCCGTCGTCTACCCCGATTACGAGTACCTGGAGGGCGAAGCGCGTCGCGCCGGCGTACCGCTTACGGACGAGTTCGTGGAGGGGCGGGTGCGAGAGGCCGTCGCCGGGTGCTGCCGCTCGTTGGCCGACTACAAGCGCGTAAAAATTATAAAAATCCGTAAAGAAGAATTTCCCAAAACGACGACGCGAAAAATCAAGCGGTACCTCTTCCGCGACGGCGAACAGGTACGCGAGGCGTAACGGCGGTTGGTTCGCGCTTCGCGTTGCGGGTGCTCCAGCCCTTGCGGGGAAGAGTTAGCGGCAGACGGCTTTTGAAAACGGGTGTTTTTTAGCCTGCCGGAGAAACGTCTAAATACGAAAAAACCCCTTGACAGGGGCCCGGTCGTCGGTTATATTAGTAATAGGAATGATTATTATTCGCATACGACGGGGCCGCTGACGCATCTACTTAAACGGAGGTAGGACCATGGGTTATGGCGGCCGGAGAATAGAAGAATTCCTTAACGTCTTGGCCAGCTCGGCCCCCGTTCCGGGCGGCGGTAGCGTCGCGGCGTTGGCCGGCGCGTTGGGGGCGTCGCTTTTAACGATGGTCGGCGAGATAACGATGGGTAAAAAGAAACCGGAGGATAAAACGCCGATAGAAGAGGCGCTCAAGGCGCTCGAGCCTATGCGCGGCAGGTTCACCGAGTTGATCGACGAGGACGCGGCTTCGTTCGAAAAGGTAATGGCGGCCTTTAAGTTGGCCAAAGAGGACGAAAGCCAACAGCAGGCGCGGAAGGCCGCGATTGAGGAAGCGACCATCGGCGCCGCCGCGGTGCCGTTGGAGACGGCCCGTACGGCGGTCGCGGCGTTGGAGGCGGGGGCGGCCTTAGCCGAGCACGGCTCGAGGAGCGCGGTATCGGACGTGGCGTGCGGCGCGTTATGTCTTGAGGTCTCGGCTCGAGCCGCTGGTTACAACATCCGGATAAACCTGGCCGGTATTGAAAACGCCGACGAACGCGCGCGTTTCGAGGGCGGTTTGGCCGAGATAGAGAAAAAACTGGCCGCGCTCGCGCGCGTCCGGGAGAGGGCCGAGGAACGGTTAGGTTAATAGCCGTCGATGAGGCGTTTGCGGTCTTAAAAAAAGCTTGACACTATAATGGTGATATGATAACCGTTAAGGTAAATAGGAAAGCATATTCCCGGCAGGGAACCTGAGAGCTTTTAAAAGTTCTGCAAAGGGGATGATACAGTGAGGAAGACTATTTTAACGTTGGCCGTTGCGGCGTTGCTCGTCGGCGCTACGGGAGCTACGGCGGGCTCGCTGGCCGACAAGGAAGACACCATCCAATACAAAATCGACTCGGCGTTGAAGCGGGGCGAGATCGATTACGATACGGCTTTGATGTATCGGTTTATGGCGCTCTCGCCGACCGGCCTGGAGCAAGTGCCGGCGCGATACCGCGCCGAGTACTACGCGGAAGACCCCGTGAGCGGTACGCCGGTATACCTCGAGCTTATGAACCGCTGGCCTTACATGAGGGCCGAGATTAAAAATAAGATTACCGAGGTATGCGGCGTTTTGTTTGAGCCGGGGCCGAGCGACGGCGGGACCAGGTACCGGAACCTACCGGGCTTCACCGTCTACGCCAACTACGGCGGCTTCACCGTCTACCACTACGACTCGCGGAAGAAGGACGGCGGCGAGAACTTCCGCATCCACTGGGTATTGGAAGGGTCCCACCGCATCCTCGACACGAACGATTTAAACCAGAACGGCGTGCCGGACATAATCGAGAATTACGCCCGCGACGCGGAATATGCCTGGAAAGTTTGGTGGGCGCATAATTGGTTCGAGCCGCCCCCCGGCCAAAAACGCGAAGAAGCGTATTTGCCGCTCAAAGACTATTATCCCGGACTCCCGTACCCGCCCGAAGAGGATTGGGATTACGGCGGCAACGACCGCTGGGATATCTACCTGGGCCAGTTCACGGGCGGCGTAATCGGTATGACGACCGGCGACCCGTTTGAATTCACCGAGACCTTCCGCGACGACCGCACGCCGTACTTCTTGGAGCAACGCACGTACGACCCGGTGGGAGAAAAGGTTACCGTTGCCCACGAGTCGAATCACGGCGTCCAGTACATGTACGACGTGGTGGAATCTTCGCCGACGGCGGTACCGCGGTGGTATTTCGAAGCTACGGCGACCTGGGGCCAGGAGGAAGCTTACCCCGGCGACCGGGGCGCTATAGGCCGCGCCAACGGCTTCCTGGGTAATACGTTGCAACCTATCGACGCTCCTACAACCGATAACGGTTACTGCTCGGTGATTATCAACTACTTCCTCGTCGACTGGGCCGAGCGCTACTGGAAGCCGCCGGAGTGGGTCCCTCGCAAGGACCGGTGGTTCCCGCGCGACGTTTGGCGCGCTTTGGCCAAGGGCGACGAGTGGTACACCGACGACCCCACCGTCAACCGCGAAAGCAAAGAGGCGATGGGGTACCTGATCCAACTCCACCGTCCGAAATACCAGTACCTCGACGGCCGCATATTCAAGGATACGTTCGAATATTGGACGACTTGGAACTGGTTTACCGGCGAACGCGACGACGGCAAACACTATAAATACGGGAAGGACTTCATTGCGGTTAACCCGCAGAATACGTGGAGCGCTAGCGAGTTGCCGCTGGTGAAGTTTAGGCCGACGGCACCTATGAATCACCTGGGCCACGGCTTCTACCGGTTCGATAGACCGCCCGCTTGGCCGCAAGCCCTGATCACTTTCGCCGGCGACGAGAGCAACGACCCGCCAAGCAAAGACTGGGGCGGCGCCATCTACGTTACGAAGAACGGCTCGACCTGGACCAACCTGAAAGGCGAACAGGGCCAACCGACGTTGATGTTTACGCCGGAAGATAAAGGGATAATCCAGATCCGCAATCCCGGCCAGTACGAGGCCATCGTCGCGATATTCAGCAACGTTTCTTTCGACGGTGACTCTCTGCCGTTCGAATATTCTTACATCCAGGCTAGCGATACCCGGCCGCCGGCGGTGGCGTCCGGCGTCGGCGTAACGCAGACCAACCCCGACTACATCGAGTTGCTGGTCGGTGCCGACGAGAAAATCTTCGGTAAAGCTGAGGTAGAGGTTTATTTCACGTCGGCGAGCGGCAAGAAACGCGCGGAGATCGTGCCGGTAACCGCGGCCAAGGGAAATAAAAACTTCAAGGGCAAGTTCGTCCTCGATATAGGCGATAAGGGTAGCGGCCGGCTGGAATGGCGCGCCGCGGACCTGAGCGGTAATATCGTCTCGGGCGGTAAAGACTTCAGCGCCGGTTTCCTGGCGTCAGGAGGCGGTACCGTCGGCAACGAGAGCGCGTCGCTCAAACTCCCCGCCGGCGCCGTACGCAAACCGACGTTGTTCTTAATCGCCCCGAGCGAAGAGAAAGACGCCGGGGCGGCGGTAGCCGTTGCGGCCGTCCCCGTTGGCGGCGGGGCGCCGACGACCGAGACCGTTGGGCGGGCGTACGAGTTCAGCCCGAATTGGGCGCGGCTGGCGAAGCCGCTCGAGGTGACGCTGTCGTACGAAGGCCTGGAAGTCACGCGCGAGGACTATCTCTCCGTCTACCGTTGGGCCGGCTCGAGCTGGGAAGACCTGGGCGGTACGGTCGACAAGCGCAACCGCCGCGTGGTGGCGGTGACGGACGGCCTCGGCAAGTTCATCCTGGGATACGGCGAGAAGAAGAACACGACGCCGCCCTCGGGCAAACCGATGTCTTTCGGCCTGTTCCAGAACTACCCGAACCCGGCGCGGGACGATACGGTCTTCAAGTACACGCTGCCGGCTCGCGCGGAAGTGGAGCTGGTGGTGTACGACCTGAGCGGCCGCCGCGTCGCGACGGTAGCGAAGGACGTCCGGGAGGCCGGCGTATACGAGGAGCGGTACAGCCTGACGGACGACGGCGGGAAGCCGCTGCCGGCGGGCGTATACCTGTACCGCCTGAGTGCCGGCGCCGACGTCGCGACCAAGAAGATGGTAATAGCTCGCTAAGCCGCGGGCGAACGTAGACCTAATAAGGAGCAAACGAGCTAAAAAAACAAATCCCCAGGAGGAAACATAAATGGGAAAAAGACTTCTGCTCTTGGTTGCGGCCGCGGCGATAATCGTGAGTTTGGGATGCGAGGAAGACCAAGAAATACAAGTCTGGTCGCAGGCCCAGTGGACGGCCGAAGGTTGGAGGCTCTGGCGTAGCGCCGATTACGAAGCGGCGGAGACGGCGTTCGGGAACGCGCTTAAAGTGGACCCGTACTACGCGGAAGCTCACGGCGGCTTGGGTTGGACCTATATGCGGATGCAAAACATGGAGGAGGCCGCCAACGTCTTCGAGGACGCCATCATGGTGAGCGAGCAACCCGGCGCTAAGGTTGAGATTAAGCAAGTGATTTACATGGGCGCGGCGGCGGCGTACGAAGCTTTAGACGAGTACGGGTTATCCGCCGAACGCGGCAAGTACATGGTTAACAAACTCGACGGCCAAACCTTCGCGTTTAAACAAGCGGTCGAAGATGGTGCGGCCCCGACGATTACCGGCTACGACTTGTACATCATACTGGCGCTCGATTATTACGGGTTGGGCGAAACCGGCGACTGCGTATGGGCGATTAATAAAATGCGCGGCATGGTCAAAGAGCCCGCCGACTACAAATTCAAGAACTGGAAAGAGACCACGACCGAGATCGAACGGTTAATCGGCAAAGACCCCTCGTAGCCCATAGCCGACATCCTTTGAACCTTCCGCGGGCAGGGAACTATCCCTGCCCCTTTCTTGTAGCGGTACGGAACGACGTACGGCGTAACTGCTCGTGAAGAGGTTTTTAACCGTCGGTAATTCGGGCCGCGCGCTCCTCCTCGCAGGGTACGGCAAGGCCGCGGGGTCGAGTAAGGATGCCGCGAGTCGGCGTGAGCGGCACGACCGGTAGCTCGCGCGTGATTTCGCCGCGAGCAACGCGTCGTGAGCGGCGCCGAAATAGCTTGACGCGGGCGTATCCAATTATTAAAATCATAATTAACGTCAATCCAAGGAGCGGGCGGATATGAAGAAAGCATATTTTATGATGGCCGTGGTCGGCGCGTTCCTGGTCGGGTTTTTCGTCGCTTGCGGGGACGAGCTCTACAGCTCGAATATACAGCGTATCGTATACGAGGTTTCCGAGGCTAACGTGACGGCGGCCGGCGGTTACATAGACGTTCCCGTTTTGCACGTCGGTACCGCGGGTAAGAGCGGCGCCGGTGAGATGGCGTCGGTCGTCGTTTACGGCAACGGCCGCGGTGCGAACAACCGATGGACCATGCTCACGAGCACCGTATTACAAGAAGGCCGGGTATGGATCGAACGCCTTGAATACGAATCTTATTACTACCGCGTCGTAGTCGTATATTAGCGGTCGATAGGGTGGTATACGCAAACTTCCGCGGGCCGTAAAATGAAGAAAGGAAAACATGGTTAAAAAACTCCTCGCGATCGGGATCGGTACGGCGTGCGTCGCTTCGGCGGCCTTCGGCGGCTGGCCTTGCGCCGCCGAGGATACGAGCGCTTATAGGATAGAGGCTGCGGAGAAGGCGGGGCGGCTCAGCCGCGACGAAGCGCTTATGTATAAATTCATGGCGCTTTACGAGTGTTATCGGGACGAGCTCCCGGCGGCGTACCGCGGCGAATGGTACGCCCCGCAACCGTGGAGCTGCGGGACGCCCGTCGTTATGGAGATACGGCGGCGCTGGCCGCGGATGGACCCGGCGGTCAAAGTTAAGCTGCGGGAAATTTGTGGCTTGGGGAAGGACGAAGACGACTTATTCCGACGGTACCGCAGGTGTTCGTGGGGCGACTCCAGCTACAGCGGCATCAAAGTCCACACGTACGATACGCCGGAAGGGAATTATAAAGTCCATTACGTTCTCGAGGGTCCAAACAAACTGACGGACCCGTCGGACCCCAACCGAAACGGCGTTCCCGATTGCGTCGAAAAATTGGGAGCCGACTTGGAGAGGGCTTTCGGCCAGTATTCCCTCGATAAGTGGTATTACCATCCCGACCCGGAGAACCAGAAATATTTCCCGCTGAAGGACCGCTATGAGGAACTCGAGTGGCCTTCCGAAGACAGCGATTACGGCGGCGACGACCGCTGGGACGCTTACCTGGGACGACTGAGCGGCGGCGTCGGCGGCCTGGCGTACGGCGACCAGTCGTTTCCGGAAACGTACCGCGACGACTTTTCCGGTTACATGAACTTGCGGAATAGCTATACCGCGCCGCCGGGCGGCGGCTTCGGCGAGCCCGTCATCTCGGCGCACGAATTCATGCACGTTACGCAGTTTATGATCGACGTCGCGACGCCCACGTGGTACCTCGAGGCCAGCGCCATGTGGAGTGAGGATACGGTATACCCCAACGCCGCCGACCCCCGCGGCCGCATGAATACTTTCCTCGCCAACACCCTGAGATCTCTCGACAATACCGGGGACGGCGGGTACATCGCCTGCGTTATCAACTTCTTCTTGCGGGATTACTGTTGGCGCTATTGGCGGCCGCCGTCGTGGAAGCGTATTGAGGGCGACCTCACTCCCCGCGAAGTCTGGCGCGCGCTCGCCCGAGGAGATGAATGGTATACCAACGACCCGAAGGTCAACCGGGGCCCGGTCGATTCCATAGATTACGTAATACGTTACTACAACCCGGGACACAGCTACGTGCCCGGCGACGCTTTTAAGAAAGCGTTCGAAACTTGGACCAACTGGAATTGGTTCACCGGGCAGTCGCGGGACGACGGCAAACATTACCGCTGGGATTACTCGGAAGTAGGTTTACAGAATAAATGGGCCCGGTCCGAGTTGCCCTTGATTAAACACGAACCGACTTACACGTACTGGATGAACCACTTAGGCCACGGCTTCTACTATTTCGAGGGCACGCCCGCCTGGCCCGCCGCCGTCTTCACTTTCGAAGGCCATCCCACAAACCCCGAGCAGTCCAAAGACTGGGGCGGCTCGATGTTGGTTACGAAAAACGGGAAGACCTGGACCGACCTCGGCGGCACACCCGGCGTAGCTTCGGCGATGTTCTCTCCGGGAGACAGGGGTATAATCCAAGTACGTAATCCCGGCCGGTACGAAGGACTCGTGATGATAATCAACAACGTGTCGGATACCGGGAGCGGCCTAAGGTTCAACTACTCGGCATACGGTACCGACGACGTCAGGTCTCCCGGCGTTGCCGTGGGCGTCGCGAGGCCGCACGCTAACCCCGATTACATCGAGTTGCTGGTCGGTGCCGACGAAAATCTCTTCGGAGCGCCCGACGCGGGCGTATTCTTCACTCCCCGCCGGGGTGAGGAGCGCGCCGGCGCGGTAACGATGGCCGGGACCAAGAAGAGTTATATCGGCACGTTCGTGGTCGAGCCCGGCGAAAACGGTTCCGGTTGGTTCGAATGGCGCGCCGCCGACGAAGCCGGCAACATCGTATCGGGCAAAAAGGAGTTCAGCGCGGGTTTCTTGGCGGCGGGCGGGGGTACGGTGGGCGGCGAGTGCGCGTCGCTCAGGTTACCCGCCGGCGCCGTAGCCGAGCCGACGTTGTTTTCGGTCGTCCCGGCGCCTGAGAAGGCGGGTGTCGTAGCGGCGGTCGCGGTCGCCCCCGCGGCCGGCGAAGAACCGGCGCCCGAGACCGTAGGGCCGGCGTACGAATACGGTCCCGGGTGGGCGCGGCTGGCGAAGCCGCTCGAGGTGACGCTGTCGTACGAAGGCCTGGAAGTCACGCGCGAGGACTATCTCTCCGTCTACCGTTGGACCGGCTCGAGCTGGGAAGACCTGGGCGGTACGGTCGACAAGCGGAACCGCCGCGTGGTGGCGGTGGCGGACGGCCTCGGCAAGTTCATCCTGGGATACGGCGAGAAGAAGAACACGACGCCGCCCTCGGGCAAACCGATGTCTTTCGGCCTGTTCCAGAACTACCCGAACCCGGCGCGGGACGATA
>Ga0307377_10002392_pt1 | contig 22205 bp, 47 predicted proteins | sample TR3MG_FD_202535 | JGI IMG/M metagenome (GOLD analysis project Ga0307377, IMG submission 202535) | Soil microbial communities from Risofladan, Vaasa, Finland - TR-3 | ecosystem: Environmental > Terrestrial > Soil > Coastal area > Acid sulfate soil | place: Finland: Risofladan, Vaasa | collected...
CACCTGAAGATTATGAAGAATGGCAGCATAGTTTAGACAAATATATTGGAAAAAGAACAAAAATTCTTAGAATCGATGGTAAGTGGATAACTATATGTGATGATGAAGGTGAAGAAGTAGACGAATGTCTACTTGCTTGCGAAGTAAAAAAGATAGAAAAAGAGTGGGACGAATGAAACTACGTGTAGGACAGAAAGTTAAACTCATTCCTCCTCAGCCAGGAAAAAACAAAGTACAAAGTTCAAGTTGGTTAGTAGATAATCTGTTTAAGCAGGTAAGATTAAAATAAGAAAACAAGGAGGAAATGAGTATGATTCTAGTTAAGATTGGAAGAATGGGCGAAAGAGTAAAAGAGTATGCATTGAATGCTGACTGCAGTAGAAAAAGTAACATAGATCTTGCTTTATCGGCAGCAAAAATAACAGTATTACCAGACGAAGAAATACGAATAAATGGGAATATACACAATTATTATGGTGTAGATCATACTGTTACAGATGGAGATCTTATCATCATACAAAAGAAACCTCAAATAGTCTCCATCACTGTAAAAATAGCACGAATCGGAACACCACTAGCAACATTCACTATACCGGCTAATTCTAAAGTACGAAATATATTAGTTGAAGCAGACATTACTCTTCACACGAATGAAGAAATATGGCTACAAAGAATAGCATGGCCTAAACATGAAGTGGTTAATGATAGTACTTCTCTTATAAACGGAGATATAATCATACTTGAAAAGAAGAAAGATCCAATCAGAGACGAAGTAATCAAGATATTGGAAGCATTTGAAGAAGACGCCTATCACGATGAAGCTCCAAACTGCGAAAAAACAGCAGATGAAATTATAAGTATCATAAAATTCGAAAGGAAATAATCATGGAATTATCAAGTAAAACTAGAAAACTCTTAGAAGATACAATAATGAGGATAATAAAAAGCGCCAAAATAGAAGATATCCTAGTGATGTCTTCTGATGAACTTATTACTATCTTGCTTATTGAAACATATAACAAAAAATCTCAAACAAATTCCGGAGACGGAATGGTAATTAACTTCTAAGGAGGAGATGAATAGTGCTTGATTGGGACTATGACATCGAAAATTTGGGAAGAGGATACTTAACTCTATATCTACCCCTATATGGAGATAATGCGAATGATAAGATAAAGAGCTTTAACTTACGTGAAATGTCAATCCTTATTGCAACCATAAAAAAGAATATTGAAAGAATAAAAGAAAGAACTAAAAAAGAATTTCTAGTAGGACTCAACTCAGATAGTTTCGTTAATAAACGTCCATGGCGACCTCGTCATGAAAATTATCACAATCTTTTTTTAGAATGGGATAAAGAACAGGGCTTACCCAAACTAGATAAACTAAAAGAACTAGAAGGTGTAATTACGGAAACAAAGAACGGTTATCACTTCGTAAAAGAAGATCATTTAACTCTAGAAGCTTTAATAGCAAAACAAGAAGAATGGAAGTGCTGTAAAGGATTCACAAACTTCACTGGAACAAAAGAACATTCATGTCTTCGTATCTGTCCTAAACCAGATAGTTATATTAAGATAATTGATTATCATGATTCTTTGGTTCACAATATTTATAAAGAACTAATAGTTAATTTAGGAGGAGAATATGTCGCTACTTGAAAAAAAAGATATGCATCTTTTACTTGATGCGGGATTTGATGAAAGCGATTTAGGCTTAACAGAGGGAGGAAAACTTGGAGTGCAGTTTTTCTCATCACCAGATAGTTACTTTGCGCACGAAGTAATAGAAAATGCCTGCGAGCAGGGAGAATGTGATCTATGTGATGATATTGTTCCGTTTGAAAGGAACATAGAACCATACGATACATCAAGAAAGAAAATATGGGCAGATCACGAATATCCAGGCAATGAAGACCCATTAGAAGACATAGAACAGAACCTTAGATCTCAGGTTAACTTTTTACTTGGAATAAAAGTGGGAAAGATGTCTATCTGGCAAGCCAGAGAGAAAAATGGAAAGTTTAAGTTCCCAGTAACAAAGATAACAGTTTCTATTCCAGCCGAGGAAAAAGAAAGAATGGGAACAATGGATCGGGCGGATCAAAAAGAACTTTGGATCAAATATGCAAGAGAAGAATGGAAGAAATGTTGGCAGTCCTGCATTGATTCCCTTTGGTCATTTCCAATTGAAGAGACAACTATATTTAAGACTGCCAAAGGAAAAGAATTAAATATGCTAGTAATAAGTGCAGATAATATAAGAAAAGTAGGATACAAAGCATTACCACCCGAAGCAAGATGGATATCTATGGTATACTTTATAAAGGATAGATAATGAGAACAATAATATTAAGCTATGCTACTCTTAGTCTTATTACTTTGCTTGTTTATATTTGGTATAGAAGGAAATCTGAAAGTGGAATAACGTTAGAAAACCTATGGTGGATAATAATCTTAAGTATTTTTTGGCCTGTTAATATACTAGCTGTTATTTATACCATTATTATGGACCACCATCTCACGACAATTATACCCTCATATTCAGAGGTACAAAAAAGAAGAAAAGAGAAAAAAAGACAGAGAACAGGTTTTGATATATAAACAAAAGAAAGGAGATGAAAATAATGAGAAATCCCAAAGGACTAATAAAAGGAGATAGAATAATAGTCAAAAAATCTCGGAATGGCGCGCCCACTGGAGTAGTTTTAGAGATAAACGCATCATATACTAACTATTACTCAGTCAAAGATACAAAAAATCTTCCTGTACGTACATACACTGTCTATTGTGACGGAAATCCTAATGATGACTTCGTTATAGCTAACAGAAAAGATATGATCAGTTATGCAAGAGAAAGTATAAAAGAAATTAAAAAAGAGCTATTAGAAGCCCAGATAGAACTTGAACGACTAGAAAAATTCGAAACGGACGAAGACGAAGTAGCGCATAAATTAAGTATGATTCTTAAGGCAAAAGACGATCCAAAAGCCATAGCAGAAATACTTAAAGAACTCAAGAAATCTGATTATCTTTAAAAACAAATTGAAATGATTTAAAGGAGGTGAAAATATGTTAAGAGTAGGACAGAAGGTTAAATATGGACAGGTCACTGGAGAAGTTACTAAAGTAATGGAAGACACTGTGTTTGTTAAGCTTGAAGACGGTAAAGAATATTCCGTTCAAGCGAGCCAACTTGCTATCGTTAATGCAGGTATACCTAAGGTATATACTGGGAGCGATTTGAAGAAAATGGCTTTCATAGAATCATTGGCTAAAGATTTACTAGAATCTGGAGTCAGTGAACTAACAATCAAAAGTGGCAAAGTACTTAACTTCCAAGCCAAAGAGAGCCTAGAAGAAAAGATAGCCAAGTATAAAGAAGAAGCGAGGGCAGAAGCTGTTAGACAAGAAGAAGCTGCTGAAGCCAAAGCTCGTAAGGATTTCGAAGATGAAAACAAAGAAGACTAAACAGAGGATGTTTGCTTTTGCTGCGCTTTTATTTGAAAAAACAGCAGAATGTATGTCTTTTTGCCTTGAAATTTTAAAGGGTAATAAATCCTTTGAAATAAAAATGAAAGATAAAAAAGATTGAAAGGAGGTGTAAATCATGAACGTAGTAACATTAGTAGGAAACCTGACAAGAGATCCTTACTATATTGATACCGAGAACGGTAAAAAAATAGCAAAGTTTGATCTTGCAACGAAAGTAGGTTATGATCCTGAGAAGAAAGAGGACAGAACTGAATTCGTTCCTATCACGGCTTTTGGTATTTCTGAGAAGTTTCAGCAATATCTTAAGAAAGGTAGAGCAGTTTCCGTATGCGGAAGAGTCGGAACAGACAGTTTCGAAAAGAATGGTGAAAAACAATATCGCACGTGCGTAAAAGTTTTTAACGGTTCTCTTCAATTAGTCGGAGCGGCTCCGAAGGCGGACAGCGAAGAGTCCAAATAGATGACTGAAATAGGGTTCAATTACAAATTGGGCCCTATTTTGCTCTATCAAAAGGAGGTGAAAAGATGTTGGGTGAATTTATGCGTACTCTTATTTTTGCCGCGAAAAATAGAAAACAGATTAAAAAAATAGCTAAAGAAACAAGAGAAATACAGGAATCTGTTAAAAAAGCAATCCGAGGCAAAACAAAAGAAGAAAAGAAAATCACAAAAGCTGAAATGAGAGATATTCTTCTAGAAGTTAATGATGTTCTGGATATATTTCTAGAAATGACAGAAGAGAAAAAGAATGGAAAAGTTCAAAGTAGGAGATAGAGTCCGGACTAGCGGACCGTTTACTTTTGATCCTACTACAGGAACTATAGTAAAAGTCTATGGAGATGTTTCGCATACATACCATTATATGGTCAAAATAGATGTCGTGTCTAATGGTAATGGTATTGGAAACAGGCCCTGGACTTATCTTCCGCACCAAATAAAACTTATAGAAAAAGAATGGGACGAATAATGGCTAAATTTAAAGTAGGCGACCAAGTAACGGGTAATGCTGGATATTCTTTTGATCCAATTATAGGAATTATTAATACAATTGATCGCAGTTTATTTTCCGTAAAAGTTACTTCAGCTACATTAGAAGACTATAAGGGTAGATCAAATCACATATGGGATTATAATAAAAAACATTTAAGGCTTCTTCCTCCAAAAGAATGGGATGACTAACTTTTTGCTTGGCTTAATATTTTTTAAACCAACTTACAACATAATAGAGGACTAAAAATCATGGAAGATGAATTAGATGATTACGAACCCTCTGAAGAAGAGCTGAAAGAAATCGAAGAAATACTTAAATATGATACTGAAGATTTTACGCCCCTTAAAAATAGAATATTCTGGGAATACGATGATTTCAAAGCTTTTATCAGATGGTTAAAAAAGCACGGTATAGTATGGAAATAAAAGACGAGAACGAAAAAGAAAAAGAAATAATGGCTAGTGCTACTCCTTACCAGCGATTGCACTATATATATGAACTATGTAGTTTCTATAAAGCAGTAGTAGAAGTAGATGGCGATTTTGCCGCATTATTAAAGAAAATTCTTACAGTAACCGAAAAGTATAAAAAGATATGATTTTCATTGATTGCAGCGGTTGGGGAAGTTTGATTGGAGGAGTAGCAATAGGGCTTTATAATTCAGAAACTAGAGAATTCTATTCTGAAATAATGCCAGTAGAGTTTTTCCAAGGAAAGAAATTTAAAGAAAAAGCATATCTTATGCGAGCCGCAAGTATAATCTTTGGCGGATTAGAAGAGATCTTAATGTGTAGCAAAATTACAATTTGTAGAGGCTACATTTTTAGTATGGTAAGAGACTACTTTGAAAAAGAAAGATTCAATTGGAAGGTCGGAATAATAGAAGAGCCTCTCCAAGGGTACCTAGAGAAGAAATTTGCTGAACATTTAATAAAATTAGGTGTGAAACCTAAATCTGATGGAGCCCACTGTCTTTCTTTTGATGACCAATTGAAATGGGTCAAAGCAAGAAAAAGTAGGGTTAAATACGTAAAAACAGGATGGTCGAGTTGGAAAAACAAATACTCAAAATTGGTCAAGAAGTAAGACTAAAATCATATAGCCCGTTTAGTGACTATCGGAACCATAAAGACCAGAAATGCCGCATTACAGAACTTTATCCAGGGGTTGATCTTTCCATTATAGTAAAATGGGTAGATGGTGTTGAATCTTCAGTTAGTCATAATAACATAATGTTGGTTGTAGGAGATTGGGATGAGTGAAAAATTAGATTATAAAATAAACGTTAACTTGTTTGCTGAACTATTCAGTTACAAAGATAAATTACCTATACGTGCACCTGGCAGAAATGGGCATGGAGAACCAGCTGGTCTTGCTCTGCTCGGTAAAAAAGATAACCTGGTAGATAGAAGTGTCTTTCTTAAAATGTCTGGTGGTTGTTGGGATAGTCCAACAATATCTTATAATAATATGGATATCGGCTTTAGAAAATTAATTAAGGAAGAAAGAGAAGTAATTGGAATGGCCTTAATACGACATCCAGGGCATGATCATCTTAACTCTGAGTTTAAACAAAATTTACCAGGTGATCTTAAACACAATATTCATCGTCTCAAAAATACATTCAAAGACATTACTAAAACTATCTGGATAGTTGTAGCAGACGACACATACCGAATCTTTAGAGTAAAAAAAGATTTAATGGATAGAATCGTAACTTACGAAGTTTCTACTAGAGAAATGTGTAATAAAAGTAAACAATTTATAAAGAAAACTAAGGTGAAGCCAAAAAAAGAAAAGAAGGTAAAGAAAATAAAAGATCCACGTATGACAGAAATAAAGAAAATAAATAAAGCCTTTAAAGAAGAAAAAGAATCATTAATTCCCATTGGAAATGGTTACAGCTTTATGAAAAGTGGAAATGGCAAATATATATTATGGCGAACCCAATAGAAAAACACCTAATTAGAGTAGATACAATCTGTGAAACATGTGGTTATAGAAATAAATTAGATTGGCAAGTAGATTCACAGTTGAATGTTATTGCTTGTGGCGATTGTGGAGAAATCTTACTTGTTCCTGATGAAACCACTAAAGAAGAAAAAAGTGCAATGATAGATATAATAAGCCAAGTGATAAAAGAGGAAAAGAAATAAATGTTATTTTGTAATACTTGTGGACAATGTATATATATCAGTAATGACTGTTTCCGAGGATCCCAAAGAGGCATAGCTTGGCAATCAACTTATATCAATGCTGAAACTGGGAATATAGACGATTATGGAGATAGCGATACAGATGACTGGGAAGATGATGATGAAATTTCATGTCCCGATTGCGGTAGCAACGATATAGATACAGACTGGGATGGTAACGAAGAAGAAGCTTTAGAAGTGCGTACAACGTACGAAGAACATATCAAACTACTAAGAATAGCATCAGAAAAAGCAGAACGACTTAAAGAAGAAGAAACAAAAAGAGAGAGAACTGGCTGGGATGTGTAAAAAACCCTATAGGTCGATTTTTTACCAAAAAATCCCGTAGGCTTTAAAGCATTTAACAATTTAGATTGGAAAAATGAAATATGAGTAAACAATTATTTAAAGGAACTAGGGTAAAATTAACTAGCAGAATATACGGAGACGTATTATCAAATCCTGTGTGGGGTGGTGATTTCGGTAAAATCGCAGGAACAATAAAAGATTCAAGCGATGATGGCTGTACAGTAAATTGGGACAATGGAAAGTTTAATTCCTACACCTGGGGAACCCTAGAACGAATAGAGTTCGATTGGGACGACTAGTAAACACATATGATTTTTTGCTTTGCTTTTACTCCTGTCAATTTAATTATTTTTAGTGAACTTAAAACAATAAAGGAAGAAATGATTATGGTAGAAGAAAGATATGCAAGACAATGGGGACTAATTGACGTAGAAAGACTACATGAAGTTCCAATAAAGATAATAGGAACTGGTAGTGTAGGAAGTTTCATAGCGTTATCACTCGCTAAAATGGGCGCCCAAACAATAGAAACGTGGGATGATGATATTGTTAACGAAGTAAACATTAGTAATCAGTTCTACAGATTAGAAGACGTAGGAGAATACAAAGTAGACGCATTACAAGGACTTATAAAAGCATTCGAAAAAGTAAACATTATTGCAAACCCAGAGAAATGCAATGGATCGGAAGGATTGGAAGGTATTGTAATCGTAGCTCTCGATTCAATGACACCACGGAAAAGAATTTGGGATGCAATAAAAGGAAAAGACGAGGTTGAGTTGTTCATAGATCCAAGAATGGGAGGAAGGACAGCTCGAATATATGCAGTGAATCCTAAAACAGGAATAGAACAATATGAGAAAACATTATATCATGATGACGAAAGTACTCCAGAAAAATGTACAGAAAGAACAATTATATATAATGTGCTTGGTATCTCTTCTTTTGTTTGTAAATTAATAGAAGATCATTTTAAGAAAAAGACAGTTGGGTGTAAAGAAATAATATTAGATTATGCTACTTACACTCTATCAGTAACGAAATGATATGAAAGCTTGTGCTTTTTGTATTGTTAAATTTCAAAATAATATATAAAAAGGGAGGTGATTAAAAGATGTTAGTAAAAGTGGCTAGGTTAGGTAGCGCCGTGGCAGAAATATTACTTGCCGATGGACAGACAGTTAGCGACATTCTCGCAGCAGCGGATCTTCAGATAGAGAATGAAGAGATCAGGGTTAACGCAGATTCTGCGTCGGAAAGCACTATTCTTCATAATGGTGATATCGTGACTCTAGTGCCTAAGGTTAAGGGCGGCCAGAAAATCGTTAAGGTTGCTCGACTCGGCGACGCGGTTCAGGAAGTAGCAGTGGCAGACAGTGCTACAGTTCAGGATGCGTTGGATGCAGCGGATATCGAGATTGAAAACGAGGACGTGAGAATAGACGGCCGGTCCGTCGAACTCGATAGCAGAATGACCAACGGCACTGTCATCACGGTTGTTCCGAAGGTAAAGGGAGGCAAATAGAGATATTTGTCCCTAAATTTAGGGGCTGCAAATCTTTTTAAGATCTGTGGCCCCTTTACCAATTAAAAAAACAAAGGAAAAGGATAAAATGGCAAAGAAAGTAAGTATTCAATTTTTAGGTGATCCCATAGCGAATCAAGTCAAAGCCCATTATGAAAAGATGATGATAAAATATGCATCTAAATGGGACACAGACATTGTATTTACCCTATGTCATGGGGATCATAGTAAGGTACCAAAAGAGATGGACTTTGATAAATTCTATATATTCATTCAGCTCCTACCCAAAGATTTCGAGGGAGTAATTAGAACATCTATCAAAGAACTCAGCTTAGATGGATTAAAAATTAAGTTTCCCAAAAAAGAAGGGACAACTAAAGACACTCCGCAAGGAGATTCATTAAGCTTTAGTAAAGCACCAGCTGAAGCTAGAATAATCTGTGATGATAAAGGATTACCAATGGCAGCAGTGTATGATAGCGCTCTATGGATTATGAATGATTTTATTCATTGCCGGACACCAAAAGAACTAGAAAATTCAGTAAAAACATTTGAGTATCTGATAGATCAAGCAGTAAGAAAAACTGATTTTCTTGAGCATCTTAAAGCAGGTATAGAAGAAAAATCAAAGAGAGCTCTTAACAATGCTGTACAGAAGGGATTCAAACAAAGGTTAGAAAAAGAAAAACTCCAACTTCAAGCTGCAAAAGATACTGTAAGCCAATACTTAAAAAGTATTGTAACCTGCGAGAGAAAAGCAATTACTGCAGAGAGAATGATAACAGTACTTAAGAATAATCTTAGCGACATACCTGCTTCGATAAATAAAACTTGGTTATCATTAAAAAAGATGGAAGGTTCAGCTTTATACTCTAATATTTCATTCATGAAGACTGGAATAAAAGCAACCACAAATCCCATATTCATTGACTTTGAAAAAACAACTTACGAAATGGGTAAATTTGAGATTACATTAGGGTTCAATGGAGAAACTGTTATGAAGAATATATCCAACAAGATTAACAGTTATGACCATCCTCATGTAAATAACGGTGTACCCTGTTGGGGAAATATGGTAGGAACACTTCCTAAACTGATAGGTTATAGTGAGTTTGATGTAGCATTAGTAATGATACATACATTCTTGTCTAGTTATGATTCTGCGTCACCATATCATGCTATTACCTATTGGCCCAAAAAGAAACAACCGAAGACTGAGGTGAAAAAGTGAGTAGAGAAATAAAAACACCATTTAGCACTTTGTTTATAAAACCAGAAGCGCTAAAAAGGATACTTTATTATACTGACGCAGCTAGTGGAGAAGTTAGTGGTCTAGGAATAATCGAACAAACCAAGAACAAAAATTTAATTGTTGATAAGGTATATCTTCTTGAACAAGAATCCTCATCCGGAGATACCGAATTGAAACCAGAAGCTATCTCTAAACTGATGCAAAGTATGATCAAAGCTGGAGATGACTCTGGTAAATTAAAATTCTGGTGGCATAGTCATGGTGATATGAGTGTATTTTGGTCCAGTACTGATGACGAATGTGCCGAAACCCTAAGTAGAGAATTTGCTTTCTCTCTTGTGGTCAATAAAAAAAGGCACAGAAAGTGCAGATTAGATTTATACCATCCTTTCAGATTAACAATTGATAATGTGCTCCTTGAAGAAATAACAGAAGAAGACGAAGCATTGAAAAAAGAATGTAAGAAAGAAGTAGAAGAAAAAGTAAAGGATTCTTTTATTATTAATAGATATCAAGGACATTATTACCAAGACAGTTATACTTGGGATGGTAAATGGAAGAATAAATTACTCGGAAGAAATACCTTCGATAAACTTGATATTTCAGAAGAATTAGCTGATGACGTCATAAGGCTTCTTGAATTGGGAGAAACTTATCAAGAAGCAGGTGGAGTATGGGCACCACAAACATGGGATCATTTTATTAAAGAAACCATAAAAGAAATTGTCAAAGAAAAATTCAAATCAAATATCAATTGTGTATCTGGTTTCGGAACATATGATGCAGCCTTTCCTTCATGTAAACATTGTTCACCAAAAAAAGCTTGTATTTATTGGAGCAACAGATGGGATAAAGAAGAAGATGAGTTGATTGAAATGATCTGTGATACAGAAGAACCTAAAAAAGATGAGGAAAAAACATAATGGAAAAAGCAAAAGCAATAGCTACAAGACACGGAAAATCATGTGACATTTGTTTTCTATTAGATAGCCAAGCAAAAAATAGTAAGTTCTTCGTGTATAAAAAAGGTTTTTATGAAGAAGGTGATCACTATATTTGTGAAGGATGCAAAGCAGGTTTAGAAGAAATTAGAAATAAATGTAAACAAAAGATTGACAATCCAAAGCATAAAATATTTAAGAATTTTACTCCCTGGTTCTTAAAAGCATTACCTGGATCAACAGAGAAATTTAAAAAGTATAAATCAACCGAAAAGACTTGAATTATTCCGACTTCTGTGGTATAATAGAATATACTACAAAAGGAGGAATCTTTATGCCCAAATTAAGAAGAAAAATTGTTGGATGTGAACATTGTGTTTACCGACAAGGAGATTTTTTTAAAGACCCAGAAGACCTAGAACTTGTTAGATGTTATTGTAGTGCTCGACATGGTAACATATTAACTGTACAAATGAGCAAAAATTGCGATTTTTTCCAAGTAGATCCAGAAGTTCTCGCAGCAAATAAAAAATCCAAACCCGAAGTGCAGGGGATATAATGCGAGATATTAATTCAGTAAAACTAAGTGGTGTTATTTTCTGGAGTAAATTAGATGATAGACAAACATTTACATTACTAAGACTTGGCCTTAAATTAGATAATGGAGCAAGTATCTTTTGTACCATCTCTAACCCAGATACTAAAGTATATGACTCAGTTAAACCTGGTAATAAAATATTATTAGGTGGAGCTTGGTTAGACTATTGGGAAGAACGAGGAGAGACACAGGTAAAATCTTATGGATCCACAGTTCAATTCTTTAATAAAGAAAGTGGAGTAAATGGTCTTAACCAATTTACTATACTAGGTAAAGTAATCACCTACGAAGGAGACACTGTACTCGTAGAGATGATTGGTGATAAAAACCCCAAAACAGGCCAGTGGTCCCGCCGTAAAGCAAAAGTGAAAATCGGAGATAAGTACAAAGATATTATAGGAAAAAAAATACTTATCCAAGGAGAACTTACATCAGTAGATGTAGATAGAAAATCAAAACTCGTAGTCGAAGCTGACTATGCCAAAATTAACATCTTATAGGAGAAAAAATGAAGGACTTACAAGCACGCGTAAATCTATTACTGAAAGAAGCAGAAGTAAATAACAAGGGTAACGCTTTAGAGTTTCAACGAATCGCCGGAGCATTCCAAAAATTCGGCAACCTAGTGGATCTATTATATTTAGAAGTAGCGGTACTATTAGATGTTCTTTCTAAAAAAGAAATTCTAACTGAAGAAGAATTTGCAAAACAATTGGAAGAAACTTCTAAGAATATTGTTAGCCAAAACAAGAAGATGGAAGAAGAGAGAGCCAAGACATCTGCAAGTAAAATACTTTCTGGCTCGGAAGATAATAAGAAAGAGGATGAACCCAAAACTAAAAGTAATTCTTGAATTCATAGATGAATACAAAGATTGTACTCTATGTTCATATTGTTTAAATGAAACTAAAGTCTTTGGACGCGGGAATCTTAACGCAAAGATAGCAATCGTTGGAGAAGGACCAGGCAAAGAAGAATGCCAAAAAGGTATTCCTTTTGTTGGACCGTCTGGACAACTACTAGAGAAGATTCTATCAGCTATAAATATAAAAAGAGAAGATGTTTACTTCACTAATGCAATTACATGTAGAACCAGTACTTCAAATAGAACTCCAAGTCAAGTAGAATTAAACAATTGTAGAAGTAGATTGTTTAAAGAACTATCAATAATAAAACCAGTAGTATCGTTACTGGTAGGTAGTGTAGCTCTTGGTACTATTTTTGGGCCGGATTATAAGATAACAAAGTATCATGGTGAGTGGCTTACTTTATTGTCACCACCATGTTTCTTTTATTTCCCCATACACCATCCTAGTTGGATCCTACACTCCTCTACAGAAGGAGAGAAGCTACTTAGAAAGCGTTTAATCTGGGAAGATATCAAACGATTTCGTGATGATCTCGAAGTATTTAAATCAACAAAAATTTATAATGAATAGGAGTCTTAAATGCGTTTCAGTAGCAATGCTAAAAATTTATTAAAGGAACGATATTGTCATCCCGGAGAAAATTATAAAGATGTATACCCTAGAGTAGCAGAAGCACTCTCGCTTGGAGATAGAAGATTTGAAATAAAGTTACTCAAATCTATGAATAATGGTGTTTTCTTACCGAACTCTCCATGTTTGCGAAACGCTGGACTGAAGAAGGGTGTGTTACACGCTTGTTTTGTTCTTAAGATAGAAGATACTATGGAAAGTATTAGTGATACCCTTAAAGATATGATTATTATCTTTAAGCACGGAGGTGGAGTAGGTATCAATTTCAGTAAACTTAGACCTAAAGACTCAGCTTTATCTACTGGTGGAACATCAAGTGGTGTAGTATCATTTATGAAACTCTTTGACACTGCTACAGAAGTAGTTAAACAAGGAGGCTTTAGACGTGGAGCACTTATGGGTGTACTCAACTTTGAGCATGCTGAAGTTCTTGAATTCATCCGAAGTAAACTCACTAATCAGCTTACAAATTTTAATATATCTGTATTAGTAAGTGATAAGTTCATGGAGAAGGTTGAAAAGGGCGAAGAGATTGAACTTAAAGATCCCAGGGACAATACTACCACAGGGACTATCAATGCTAAGACTATTTTTGATGTTATGAGTTTTAGCGCGTGGAATAGTGGTGATCCTGGATTTCTATTCTATGATAGGATTAATAAAGATAATCCTTTATTTCCTAAACAGAAAATCAAATGTTCAAATCCATGCGGAGAAACACCTCTATTGCCGTACCAGGCTTGTGTAGCTAAGGGAACTAAAATTCATACATCTTTTGGTTTACAATCAATTGAAGATATAAAGAAAGGTGAATACGTTTATTCTTTGACAAAAAATGGGAATTGGGTACAAACCAAAGTACAGGAAAACTTATATCAAGGTACAAAGCCTACATTTCTAATAGAGCTTAGGAATGGGCTGAAGATATCAACTACGAAAGATCACAAAATTCTAACAAATAAAGGTTGGTTAGAAGTAAAAGATTTAAAAATTAGTGATAGTATAAGAATATCTGATTTAGTAACTCCTGTTCCACTAACACCCAGAGATATTAATCTTTGGGACATGTTTGGATGGATGACCGGAGACGGCTGGTTTACTGAGAAATCCTGCGGATTAGTCTTTGGAAAAGATGACAAAGAAGTAATGAAAACAATGGCTGAATGGTTTGGAAATTTTTCAAATACAAAAGCTAAGTTAATAGTCAGGGAAACTGACGGATATGCTGACAGATATCAAATAGGGACACAAACTCAAGAAAGCAGGGATAAATTTCTTGAATATGGGTTCAAATATGCTACATCCTTAGAAAAAGAAATTCCAGAATCTATATTCAAAACTTCTAGTGAAAATCAGATAAGATTCTTACGCGGATTATTTAGTGCAGATGGCACAGTAAGAAAACATCATAATACCTCAGCTATGCCAGCTCTAGCTTCTTCAAGCAGAAAATTGCTAGATCAAGTATCAGTCCTATTATTAACTCTGGGAATACAATCTAATATTGTATGGTCTCATCCTAAATCTAGACCTAACCCACAAGGTACTCTGAACATCACTGGAGAATCGGCCATAAGATTTATGGAATTAGTAGGTTTCTTGTTAAAGTACAAAAATGATATGTTTAAAAAAGTAACTAGAACATATTATCTTAAGCCTTTTAACCAAATATTAAATATTACTAAAAGTAAAACTTCTGAAGTCTATGATTTAGTGTTAGACCAAGTACATAATTTTATTGCAAATGGGATAGTAGTACATAATTGTTGCTTAGGAAGTATCAACTTATCTTCACTAGTAAAGTATGGTAAGTTTGATTTCCGCGAGTATGAAAAGCAACTAGAGATTGCTTGTAGAGCGTTACGAAATATGAATGCTATTTCTTTCTATCCGTTGCCAGAAATAACAAAGATAATGAAAGAAACTGATCCTATTGGCGTAGGTATCATGGGCTTTGCTGATTGTTTGATTAAGCTTGGAATCTATTATGACTCAGAAGAATGTCTTAAATTTATAGATGAAATAGGGAATATATATAAAGATACTACAGATAAAGTAGCCAAAAATTGTTTCTATAAAAGGATAATTGCTCCTACTGGAAGTTTATCATTGCTAGCTGATTGTTCCAGTGGAATAGAACCAGTGTTTGAAGCTTCTTTTGAAAAACATCTAACAATAGGAATTATTCAAGAGACAAGAGAGCTATATAAATCTAAGTTTCTTAGAGTAGCTCATGATATAGCACCTGAGTGGCATTTAAAGATACAAGCACAGTGGCAAAAGTGGTTAGATGGAAGTATTAGTAAAACTATTAACTTACCTGCTAGTGCTTCTGTTGATGATGTTAAAAAAATTTATATGAGCGCTTGGAAAATGGGATTAAAAGGAATCACAGTTTTCAGAGATAGCAGTAAAGAAGGAGTCTTCCGAACTAAGAAGCCAAAATGTGATGGAGACTCGTGCCATCTTTAATGCTTATTTTAATCTGATAATTTAATAAAATATATATGATAAAAAATAAACAAAAGGATCATTCAAAATGAAATCAAAAGACCGTGAAGGAAAGATGATTCAGATTGAAAGAATGATAAACCGAATTGAATTCATTTGGAAGAAGTTTCCTGAACTAAGACTTTTTCAATTACTGGGTAATTGCCTTGAACCTGGTGATCATTATTACATAAAGGATAACGAATTAGAGGAAGGACTAAATAATTTCTACGAGAAAGGAAAGTAAGACATGTACGACAATGGTCAAATAGTAACATTAAGGTTAGATAAATCCCATGGAGATAATCCAGAGCATGCATTACATCTGAGAGCAGGTGTATGTGGGATGATATTAGAAAGACATGGAACTACAGGTAGTGGCTATCGTTATGTAGTTGATTTCGGACCCGAAGGACAATGGAATTGTGTTCACAGTGAACTTGATGGGACAGATAGAGAAGAACCTGTCCAGGAAGTCGAAGAAGTATCGAGACCAGCACTTATAATGCCACTTCCAAGATCAGTAGCAAGTCCAGCCACGAGTCTTGAAGTACTTGATACTGATACTATGCCTAAAGTCTTTGATCCAGAAGCAGATATGCTTAAAAGAATGAAAGAACTAGAGAAAGGAATTAAGTATTAACAATGTGGCTCAATAAAAAAGAATTTATGACCAAATGTAATGACATACTGGATGATATTGAAGAGAATAAAGTTCGTTCTCCAGCATGGGTATGGATGGGATTAGGCGCTGTTACAGGACTTGTAATGAGCTGTTTTAAATTGCGGCGCAAAACAGGTAAGCCCATATTAGGCAAGATGACAAGAGTAGAAGATTGTATAGACGAAAATTTAGGAGACGGATTATAATATGGCATCTTTACTTATAAATGGAATTGTAAAACTCACTCGAGATGCTGAAGTGTTTACTGGAAGGAATTCTTCTTGGATACATCTTGGTTTAGCTGCGTTCAGAAGCAAAGCAAAGGAAGGAATGCAAGATGTAGACTTCTTTGAAGCTGAGTATTACTATAAGAACCCTGAACAGAAACTAGAGAATATACTTAAGAAAGGCGCCTTATTGTATCTTGACCGAGCCGAATTAAGAAACGATAGATTCGAAGGCAAGGACGGAAAACAAAAATCGAGAATAAAAGTACTTGTATTTAGCTTCGAGATTTTAAAACAGAATGGAGAAGTAAAAGAGATAGTTCCAAAACCAGAAGAAAAGCCAGAGCCTAAATTAATAGATGGATCTGAACCACCCTTTTAAGAAAGGACATATGTATCATAGTATAAAAGAAAATCGGCTTTATAATTTTTCCACTAAGACTGAAACAAAAGTTAGTATACTCAAGGGTAAAGATAAATGTGATATCATACAATTCCTTGAAGATATCTCAATATGGATGGATGATAACAGAGATCTTATATCTACTAATTATCTTCCAGTAGCTATGTTAGCAGTAGGAGTTGCCCCACCTCAAATCAGTGCTTTCCTTTATGGATTTCTTGTTTCTCGGGCGCTAGAAAAGAATAAAGGAAAGATAAAATTAGACTTAAAAAAAATGACCGGAGATGAAATCTTGAAAATTATGAATAGCGAATTAGAAGCTTGGAATGATTTCCTCAACGGTAAGACACAGGAGAAAAATGATGGCCAAGAAGAAGCCTCTAAATAATAGTAAAGTTACTCAAGATATAATTCATAAGATTCATCTGACTTTATCCGATACCAAAACAGGAGAAGAGATCCTTGGTTTTCTCAAGAGCACAGAACCTGTTTTTATGACAGAGGTATCACGTTTTATTCATTCTGAAATGCGTAGGTTAGAGTATAGCTTACCTTCGCCACAAGTTAATTATATTAGTTCTGTTATTGGCGCCGCATATATTGCAGGTTTCCTTATTGCTAGAGAAGCAGATCACAAAATATATAATGGTTTAATTAATTTTGAATCTCCTGTAAATAAAGCTCTTAATTCAGATGAAGTAGATAAACTAATAGATAAATATAGAGGACAGGGCAAGAACTATAAACAGATAGGTCAGGCACTTAAGAAACTAACTTCTAAAAATTCAAAACCAGAACGCAAAGCATTAAATAGAAAAAGTAAAACACCTAATAAAAGATTTGAGATTAAAGGTTTAAATTAACAAGAGGGGAACGTAAATATGGCAAATAAAGAGGATCTTATTTCAGAAGAAAAAGCTATTCAAGAGACTTCATCTTGGCTAAACCAAGCTTTATTCAACTTAGTTGATGAAGAATTCTATCAAAGAGGTAGCTTCACTGTTTGTATTATTCATGCTTCTGCATATAATAGACAGTTCGAAGGAGTAGGTTTTAGTAAGGCTAGACAAGAAGTAACTATAGCAAGGTATGATTCAGAGAGAGGGAAGAATGTAGCTCGAGGTAGAGCAATTCACGACCTCTTTATGGAGTATAGGAAATATGTTAAAAATAGGACAAAGGATTAGAATTAAAGAGAGTTGTGATGATCAGTGGTCTAAAGGAAAAATCGGTACAATTATCAGTATAGACCCTAATGCAATCCGGAGACTTACAATAGGTGTAGATTTTTATCCAGAGAAACATATTTATTTTCATAATCTTGCAGGAATAATACCAACTTCCACAGGACGCTGGGTTAGACCAGAATTCTGTGAACCAGTAATTGGAGATTGGGATGAGTGAAAAGAACCTATTAAAAATAAGGAGTTAGCTAAGAAATATGATGCCGAGTTATTGTATCTCGCTTATAAGCCTGTTATTGGAGACAAATCCAATGCTATTTCGCCTGAAGAAGTATATAAAGTTGCGGATGAAGCGCATAAAGAAGGCTTAACGGATGTCCGGATATAAAGGAGTGGGAATATGAGTAAAACTATAAGTTTTTCAGGATGGGTAAGCCAAATACCTAATGCAATGTTTAATAAATGGGTAAAAAATGGTTGGATAACAAAAGAGACAACTCACATCGGATGTGCTGACAAAAATGAAACACAAGGCACAAAATATAGATTATCTAAAGATGGAGACTGGAAATGGGTACCATCTAAATCCATGGTTAGAAGGTTAACGCACGAAGGATGGACAGACGACGAATATACAATACAACTCGTAAAAGAAGAATTGTACGAAAAAATGAGAAACGAAACAAAGAAGTGGTATAACTCTGTTTTTGCGTATGTTAAAAAATGGTTAAATGACAATAACTTCATACATCTAAAAAGCGGCTCTTTTGACGGAGGATTCTGTGTAGAATCAAATCCCAATTTGGAACATATTAAAAATTGGGGGGCTCCACTAGCAGACGAAGGAAATAAGGTAATTCAGATAAAAGAGAAATTCGGAAGGATTGTAGTTTATTTCTCATCTACAACCCCTGAAGAAACTAAGAAAATAGAAGAATTTGAAAAACATGTATCTAAGAAATTTGATTGTTGCGCAGATTTTCTCTAAAATGCCTTATAGGCCGAAAAAAACCAAAAAATCCCCCAGGGCCGGAAAGGATAACAAAAAATGTTTCTGAAAAATGTTTTTAAGACGACTTTTAAAATTCTAGCGATACTTTTAATTTTTACACAGATTTCTTTTGCCGGAAGTGAAAGCGGAAAAAGATACCAAGTGTCTGTGCGGGTACCCAAAGACCAGATAAACTCCTCGAATTCAGTCTGGCAAGAGCCTATGCTCTCCTAAATTTGGATCGCTGGTGAAAACCACGAGAGAAAAGAATTAGATGCATTCTATTCTAAGTATCAAGCCATGGGCGATCCACCAATTTGTAATAAAGCAGAAAAAATGAAACTGAATAAAGAAGCTGCCTCTTGGAGTGGGCTATTAGAAAGTGTAAATATATGTAAGCTCTGTAGTAATGATTGTAAAGAAAATGACACAGAAGACACATCAGAATGTCTTAAATTTATCCCCGAGTAAAAGGAGAAGAAGATGGAAAACATAGTTAATGAAGAATTAAAGAAAATGAAAGATATGAATCCCCCGCCAGAAGAAAAGAAAGTAGAAGTAAAACCATCCCCAGTAACTGCCCCTGTAAAAGAAAAGAAATCACTATCAATAGATCTCCCATCATTACCATTAGAAGACTTTGAGGTACCTGAAGCAGGATTCAAATCTGAATTAAACATTACCAATAGCTATATTGGAGCACTGGATTTTGGCATTATAGGATCAGGACAGTGTGGTGGAAGGATTGTGAAGAGCTTTTATGATATAGGATATAAAAAGGCTATAGCACTTAACACTTCACTTAGTGATCTTAATCCTCTTGATATTCCCGCCGAACAAAAACTAAAGATCGGTGGAGAAGGCTCAGGTAAAGACATGAAAAAGGGTGAAGCTGCTACAACTGAAGCAGCACAAACTATCTTCGATAAGATGAAGCAAGTCTTTGGTACAGTAGATAAGATCATTGTAACTGTTGGGTTTGGTGGAGGCACTGGCTCAGGTGGTCTTAAAACATTGATAGCTATTGCTAATAAATACTTACAGTTCCTCGGTAATGCTAGCTCTGAGACAGATGTTATTGTAGTAGCAGCCTTACCAACTACAGGAGAATTAAACTCTGCTCTTACACAAGAAAATAACAAAGCTATAAAAGAAGAGATGTTTAAAATTGCTAATGCAGGTGCAGTAGGTCCCTTGCTATTAATTGATAATAGTAAGATAGAAAAACTTTACAGAGGTATACCTCCTGTTAAATTCTGGCCTACAGTGAATGATACTATTACTGGGCTATTTCATATGTTTAATTTCTTGGCGACTCAAGAAAGCGATCATACTTCCTTTGATGCTGAGGATTATAAGACACTGTTAAGGACTTCTGGCTGTGCTGTAATGGGTGTAACCAAAGCAAATCTTGGAGAAACGAAATTAAGTCAAGCGCTACAAGATAACTTTAAAAAGACCTTGCTATCGAGTAAAGCTCGTTATGACACAGCTCAGAAAGCTGCCTGTATAGTGGCAGCGGATAACAAAACAATGAACGAATGCAGTATGGATGATATCAATTATGGATTTGATACTATAGCAAATTTGATTGGCAATGCTACTGTATATAGAGGATTATACGAAGTAAAGTCCGAGGGAGTAAGAGCATATACATTCATAGCAGGAATGCAAGAGGCATAATGAAATACAAAGATAAAAAATGGTCTATAACCCACGATGAAAAAGATGGATTGATAATTTATGTCAAATGTGAATGTGGTTTTATACATGATATTCATTTAAGCTCTAAAGATAATCTTATTGGAAGAGGAACTTTGTTACAAAAGCAAATGGAGTGAATAATATAATGACTAAAAAAGAAGCACTTTTACTTAAACCCTGTAATGGAAATGTAGTAGTAGTTGATGATCCACCGAAAGAAAAGACAAGCGGTGGTATTTTTATACCCAAGGGTGATAAAACTAATGCACTGATTCTCTATGGAACTGTACTGGCTAGCTCTCCTATACCTTTACTTAAGAGTAAAGACTATAGAGCTCCAGAAGTAAAACCAGGAGATAAAGTAATATATAACTTTCTCTCTGGTGTTAAGGGACTATCAGAGAAAGATAGTGATAACCCAGATATATTCTATAGAGTAATAGAACATAGTGGAATAGTAGCAAAGATAGAGAAAACAAATGAAAAGAAAACATAACTACTATTTTATCTGTGAAGAAGGTCACATCACAATCGGAGATAGTAAAAGAACAAAGTGTGGCTTTCAAATAGAAGAGTGGAAACTTGAGCCTGGTAAGAAGAACAAGTATACTCCAGTAAAGAAAGGTACTGTTGCTTGTACTGCTTCTATAAAAGAAATACATGAACTCCCAGATGAACTGAAACTTAATGAAGTCTGGGACTGGAAAACGATGCATGCTTTTTTATACGACCAGAAAATCGATGCTGATTTTATGCTTGCGCTGCAAAAAATGTTTACAAAGATACAAGAGATTGTAAATAAAATCGTTAAAGCCTCTGCTCCATTAGAAAAGGAAACATACTAATGCCGGAAGAAAAAGAAAAACTAGATAAATTAAAAATAGAATTAAGGAAAGAAGAAGCAAGAAGAAAATTACTCTATGCTAAGAATGAACTAGATCTTTTTAAGCAAGATTATAGATTCAATGCTCTTAAAGTTCTATTTGATTTAGCGAAGAAGTATAATATAGAATCAGATGATCTTAAATTATTTCTAGAAATCTCTCCATTCATTCAATAAAGGAAAACTAAATGAGAAAGACAAACATTGGCTTCGATCTTGATGGCGTAATATGTGATACTTACTCTGGCGCATTCAAAGTTCTAAAAGAAATGTATCCTAAACAAGTAACAAAAGATAATTTCGATTCCAAGTGGGAAAATTCTTTTAATCTCACGGTAAGTCAAGTCACAAATTGTTTCGTTGAATGTGCTAGACGAGGCATATTTAGGGAACTCAAATACTATCAAGATGCTAAGCAAGCACTAGAAAGACTATCGAGACACTATAGAATCTTCATAGTTACTTGGAGAAACTATCTACCCAATGCTATGTCAGATACTCTTTATTGGCTGGACTCTAATAGGATTCCTTATTACAGGGTAGTAATGACAAAGAACAAATTTAAAGTAGCTGCAAGAGAAGATTTTAAATTCTTTATAGATGACAATGTAAACATGTGTAATAGAGTAGCAAAGACTACTATGGTACCTACCTTTCTTTTCCGCCGGCCGTGGAATATCAATGATGTAACAGATCCTCTAGTGAAAACAATGAATTCCTGGGAGGAAATTGAACGAATGTTATCTTTTTAATTGAATTATATATGAATTTATAGTATAATAATTAAAAGGAGAAATAATGACTGGACCTTATCAATTTTATCAACCACAGCAATCCCAGCAAACAGCTAATTTT
>Ga0307377_10002394_pt1 | contig 22200 bp, 32 predicted proteins | sample TR3MG_FD_202535 | JGI IMG/M metagenome (GOLD analysis project Ga0307377, IMG submission 202535) | Soil microbial communities from Risofladan, Vaasa, Finland - TR-3 | ecosystem: Environmental > Terrestrial > Soil > Coastal area > Acid sulfate soil | place: Finland: Risofladan, Vaasa | collected...
ACCAGCAGCTACTTCTGATAGTGGATTGGCATGGACACTAAGTCCTTTTAATGATATATTTAAACTTTGAGACATTTTATCTCCACAAATAGTTATTTGAGACTAGTCTTTTTGGACTATCATCTGCTCTTGGTGTTACAAGAGTCGTAAATTTATCTTTCATGTCTTTATAGACATCAGCAGCTGCTTGGAGTCCTGTAGTATCTCCAAGTCCTTCCATAATTTTAACTACAACTCTTTGTTCTAATAATTTATGAACTTCGTATGGTATTTGAACTAATGGTGCTTCGCCACTAATACAGACCCAGTCACCAACTTCTAGTCTTGTTGGTAATGGGGTATCGAACGTTATTTCTTGGGTAGTGACGTCTAATACTGTAGGAGTTTCATCATCTAGCAATGATTTAAAACCTGGTTTACCTTTAACTACATCAAATGTATCTGTGATGACCCAAGTATTTGGCATATGGTCTAATGTAATTTTGCCAGTTGCAGTGTCAATTATTGTTATCTTTCCACATGAAGAAGTACCGACCAAGTTGTTTGGTCTACGAAAATACTTCATCCTTATTTGATATTGTCCTAGTTCACTAGGATCTGGAGATATGATTACGCTGTCATCTTGGAAAAAGAAGCCAGCTCTAAATTGTGATACGTGACCTAAATTTCTTCCATGACCATGTTTTAATTGATCAGGATTAACTCTTGGCAAGCTAACTTCTTGTCCACTGGAATTTAATAGAACGACGTCTTTAAGTTTTCCGCCAATTGCACGATATGGAATAGCATATTCAGATACAGAAGTATCTATTGCTTGATCATAATTGGTCAAGAAATAGTCTTCTTTAACTTGCATCAAAAGTGGAACAATATCTGATTGCAGTTCTTCAGACATCATTGCCCTAATATCAGTATCTTGGTAAAGAAGCTGAGACGATGGGATGATTGCTCTTCTTTTAATGCTAGCTACATTTCCTACTACTGTAAAATCTACTGCCATGTTTTTAACCTCTTAGTCCATTAAATCTTCTTCTTTTTTCTTTCTTAAAATTTCTAAAAGAGAAGCAGTCATATCTTCATCATTGTCAAGTTTCATGTTGTCTTCGTCTTGTAACTTATTCTTTTCCATTTCATCAACTTGTTCAGGATCTTCACTCCAATGTTTCATCTCTTGAACGGCTTCCATCTCACTCTTTCCATTGGGCATATCTTCTTTAGAAATACCAAATTCAGTAGGCGCTTTAGCAATTTCAATAGAAATTTTAGAATTACTTAGTCTACTACCAGTCATTTCTTCCATGGCTTTGATCATGTTTTCTAAACTTCTTTTCTTTGGATCCATCATTTTATCGAACATTTAAATAGTCTCCTGTTTTGATTCTGTATGTTTTGTTTAATATTGTTATAGTTTTATCATCTATTGGTCCAGACATCAACAGAACCTATCCTGGGTCACTCTGAACGCATCTGAAAGCTTAGTTCCGTCTGTAAGACATATAGAAAATTGCAGACCGAATAACTATTTCGTTACTTGCACTTTTGTTGACAGCTTGCAGTATTAATTCGTCTCCTGCTGTAACATTAGCATGAAGCGGAATTGATACATTGACGTAATTGTTCGCTCCGGTGCCGGAAGCTCCCATATCATATCCTTCCTGCTTACTTTGCGTTATGTTCCAGACCCTAAAATCATAATCGTTCCCGTTACCCCCAGAGAATGTTATAGCCAAGTTACCGGTATAGTGACCAGAATTAGCTATGGTCATAGTTCCTTCGTACAGACTAAATCCATCGTATTCATCACTATTCCATAAGGTGTGTGTTGCATTTTCAATGGTAGTCCAAACATTCTGAGCAAGAGATATTGGAATTAAAGCAGCTTGCGTCCCGCCGTAGATGTGCCAGCTATTGTCTCTTAAAATTCTGTGTGCTGTTATTGTTGACGAAATAATAGCCCCATTAACTTCTAATTTAACAGTTGGTTCTGTTGTGCCTATTCCAACATTACCGGATGGAAAGCACACTGAACTAATTGCGACATTAGCTCTTCCGACTTGCATGAAAGGAGCGAAAGAGTCATATGCATCATTAGTAGTCAACCAAGACATTATGTTTCCATCTGCTTTCCATAACCAATTTTTATTATCTGTTGTTGCGTCATTTTCTTGCATTAAAAACTGGTCGCTATAGTTTGATATTTGGAATTTTGGATAAGTCAACGGAGCAGACATTCCTATAGCAAACGGACCACTTAAGCTCGGAATAGTTATGCTACTAACCGTTGCTCCTGCTCTATCAATTCTGATTGCTGTTCCAAAAGAATCATACGCATCGTTCGCCACTAATAATGCGAAATAGTCTGCTCCGGCTTTCTGAGTCCACTGCTTCATGTCGTCTCCGGCATAATCATTCCGGATCATGAACTGATTGTCTCCGCCACCTACAGTAAGATTACAAGGAAGGAAACCATCAGTACTAATAGCAACTTTGTTTAAGAAGGTGCTACTTGAGGGATTAAATATCGCAACAGTCGTTCCTGCTCCAAGTGAATCACCAAAAGCAATAGACAGTGTTTTAGACGAAGGTCTAGATAAGAAAGTATCTGTTCTTTCCCATCCGCCCTCTCCCAATTCCAATCTCATATATGGCCAAGAATTTAGTCTATAAATTGGCTCAGTGTCACCGTGCACAACAAATCCTTCCATTTGAGATCCACGAGACATACGTACAGAAGCAATTGTTCCTGAACTGTCGAAGATAAGAACAGGTCTTTCTGGCTGAGATTGATCAAATGATTGATATGTAAAGGCAATCATGTATTCACCAGCAATAGATGATGAAGAAATACCGCCGAAATGGAAGATCGGACGCTGAGTTAAATATCCATTCTCCCATCTAATACGAGAAGGTATTGTAGTTGTTGTTTTAAGCAAGATATTTTTGTTTTCCATGTGAAGACCTAAATCACCACCAGGATAACTATCAATATCTCCAGCACCAATAACCATTCGTGCATCGCCATAAAGAACTACATGTGAAGACTGAACTATTTTACTGTTAAATTCAGATACAGCGTTAGCAGTAATAGAACTAGTAAAGATGGTATGATTCTTAAAATCATTCATTCCAGTAAACGTATTGGTAGAATGCAAATATACAAATGTTCCAGAAGCTACAATTGCATCTAATTTTGCAGCAACAGTTGACAAATTAATTGGAAAATTCGGCATATTTGTTGAAGTAATAGTTCCTACTACAGATAATGAAGAAATAGTAACTGGAACATTCATTGAAATTCCAGCAGTAGAAACTTTTAACATTTGAACGTAAGGAGTAGGAGCTGTAGAAGTAACTGGAACTAATTCTCCATAACCGCTTATATTATTTTGAACTCCAATAGTAGGATAATAGCCAAATGGATGACCTTCAGAAAGAGTAGAAAGATAAATACGATATGAATATCCTGTAGGATGTTGACCACCAGAACCGTTTGTATTCACTTTAAAATGTTCAAATCCAGGATAAATAGCACCAGGATCTAAATTTGATACAGTGTAATTAGTAGATTCTCTTCCTTCTTCATCTAATACAGCAATAGTAACGACCATTGTTTTACCTACCCAGTCAACTGCATCAAAGTCTCCTTGATTAGATGCTACTTGAATAGCAGAAGCAGTGAATGCTTTGATATTTTCGGTCTCTATTGTAACAGAAGATCTAAAAATAACAGGTTGAGTAAATTTAATAGGATTTCCTCTATAAACGTTAGCACCTAAATATGTAGCAGTTGCATTATAAACAACTGATGGTAGAGTTGTAGTTGATGCATCTAAAGCATCAATTCTAGCATATGCATTAGTAATACTTGAGTTTAGGACGTTGTAAGTAGAAAGAATAGCTTCATAGATAGCAGTAGAACCTGAGATTAAGGTTCCATTAAAAACTAATTCATTTGATGGAGATGAAACAGATAAAGAAAGATTTGCACTATTAGTAGCATTTCTCCAATTAATGACGTCTTTATTCCCCATTCTAATAGCACCAGTAGAAGCCACAGTTGAAGTAGTTAATTTGATGTAGGGAACTCTTAATCCATAATTTTCACCAAAATAAGCTTCGTTTGTGAGAGTAAATGTTCCACCTTTCTTCTGAAGCATTCCAGAAGTGACAGCAACTGCCCAATTCGTAGCATCTGCTCCCCACTCTTCATCATCAGTTTCTGGATAAGAATAAACAGAGTTATTAACATTGAGATTTTTGAATGCTGATGCAAATGTAGGTAGGACACAAACAAGTGCTATAGATGAAAGAGCAATTGTGAATAGTTTCTTTATTAGTTTCATTTTTAGGGTAACTCTCTCTATTGAATTGAAAATTTGTAGTGTATGTCAAAGTGACATTGTCCCAACTCCCTACTGCCCAAGAACAGTTCCACAAGAACTATCCCTAACAGTAGAGAGTATGGAATTATCTTTTAAGTAGCTTTTCTTTTAGAAAGCTACAGTTATCAGAATCTAGAGATTCTGATTTACAGGTCGTTTGCTGCTGTGCGTTTGTAAGTATACTGAGTTCCTTCTGTACCACCAGTAAGTGCTGCAGCAGAAACACTTCCACGAGCGGAAATAGCCAATGTGCAGAGATTACCGATTTGTCCAGGAATAAGGCAATATACTAATACTGTATCTGATGCGATTGTTCCATGAGCTGAATTTGCCAATTCAAGGTTATTAGGGGAGATGATTGTCAATACTCCAGCTGTTGAAGAAGAAGCGACTCCACTAAGAACACTTTCATAAGCTACTGCTTGGTTAATAACAGCTGAGAGGTTTGCACCGGTCAGTGTATCAGTAGAACCAAGTTTGAATTCATAGATTCCCGAAGGAGAAGCTTTGCATGTGAAGACGATTCCATTGACTGTTACTGTGTCATCTGCTACCATCGCAGAAACAGTGCATGTTCCTTGTCTTTTCATTCCTAAGCAACCAACGATCTTTGCCGTTGTGTTGGCATTGATTACTGCTAATGCTGAATTGGCTGTGTTTTCATCACTTGTGCCAGTTTCAATCTGAACCTGACCAGTTGGTGTATCATCACCAGTAACAGTTACTCCGTTAAGAGTAATAGTGTCTGCTGCCGCGAAGGAAGCAAAGGTGATATATCCAGAAGCTTGAACTGCTCCAAGATTCCAAACAATAGAACCATCCTTATTTCCACCACCTAATGAACTGATAAAACCACCAAGTCTACCAACTGCGTTCTGATTTTCTGAAATACTATTGATGTCATTCTGAAGACTCGCAGAAGACTCAGAAGTCTGTATGCGAATTCTGTGCGTTGCACTCATGTTAATTCTCCTATACTGTTTTTATGTTTTAAATATAAAGATATGGTGGAGAGCAGGCAAGTTACCTCGCCTACTCCCCATTCATACCTAATTGTTTATGCGTTTACGATGCCAGTGTACTTAAGGCACTTTGCGGGTGTCTCAATGTAGATTTGCTGGTCAGTCCATCCCTGATATTCATAGGTGTTGTAACCTTGAACTTTCGTGAATACTTCAGGATCACCGAATGGATTGTCGAAGCTAATGTCAGCAGAACCAATTCTCTTCAGTTTCTTGAGAGGAAGAGCGAATGCTTCTCCTTCTTTAACAAGAGAATAAGGAACTACTTCAACTTCGGTTGCTCCACAGTAGAAACGAATAGCTCTGAAGCCATTCTTTCCGTCTGATAAGTCAGACGCTCCATACGTTCTAAGAGCAGCTTCGTCTGATACAAGACCAGAGAAAGTGCGATCGTTTACGTAAAGAGTAACCTTTTCATCCAAACCTTTCGCGATAGGAAGTGCCAATCCATCCATTACTTTTTTAAGAGTAAGGGCTCCACCAACAGAGTAGGAATTACCCTTCCACATGTTGTAGGTTGCAGCAGAGATGCCGAAAAGAGTTCCAGCATTCGTGATGATTTTGTCAATTCCGATCATTTCACGCCATACAGAAGCAGATGTACGAGCAGTATCAAAGTAGATGTCGCATGTTCCAGCACCAATTGCGATATCAAGAGCAGTGATTCCAGTTGTCGTACCAGCTACAGTGATTGTTCTATTCTCAACCGATACAGCGTCAATCGTGAAGATTGAATCTGCACCAGAAGAAGTAAGCGCACCAACTGAAGACCAAACCTGAATGGGACATCCACCTTCCATACCACCCCAAAGCTGTGAAGCCCAGGTTGCAGTCGTAAGTGTAATTATTGTGTGAGTAGTATCTACGTTAGAGGAACTAGATGTTTTACCAAGTCCAGTCTGTCCATAAAGAATAGCAATTTCAAGTCTCTTTGCAAGACTATTCATTGATTCAGTGACTGTATAGTCGATTGTTGATTTGTAAGTTACGTCGCCAGTGAGACCCTTTGAAAGAGCATCGTAGGTTACTTCGTTGCTGATAACCGTTGAGTATGAGTCAACTTCTGCTGTTCCGATGACTGGAGGAACTGAAGCGCGAAGCGCTGTTCTGCCAGATGAGGGTGCTAAGTACGTAATACCATGTGCATGTGTCAATGCAACGGGCTGTTTATATACTTCACCGATTTTTTCTGCTTTCGAGAAAGCAATCGCATCGATCAGTTTAGTGATGTCTGCGCGTACTTCCGCGAATGTTTTTGCGTAGCGGGTTTTAAATAACCCACCTAATTCTGTAATTGTTGCGGCTGCCATATAATTTCTCCTAATTTTATTATGTGTGAGTTCGAATGCAATGCACTCTCTTCTCAATTTTAGTTTCTAACCATTTACCATCTTTGTAGTCTTTTTATGTTTCTTAGTGTGTAAATGCGTAGTTTAAAACGCGCATCGCAACGGAATTTAAAGGACTCTATTTCTCTAATTCTTAATCATTCATCCCTATTTCTAGAGGTAGAACGATATTTCCTTCAACTTAAATTTTTCTTAATGTGTTGACAAATAATCTCTATATTCTGAAATTGTCATCTTCTGTTTAGGTTCAAGAGGTTTAACTTCTGCATCTAACTGAGCAGGTGGTTTATTTCTTGAAGGCACTTTCTTTAACTGTGCTGCCATCAATTTCTTAACTGTGTCTTCTCCAAGCATCTTTTCAAGGACATCACCATCACTTGATGAGAAGAGAGATTTAACATCATTCATGTAATCTCTACGAACCAACTCAACAACATCTTTAGCTTTTACATTTTCAAAGCGCTTATCACCTGTTCTTAAGTACTCATTGTAAGCTGAGAGCATATAATGAGCAAGTCTTTTAACTGTGTAGTCACTCTTTGGAAGACCAGATGTTTCTAATGTTTCCATTACATCTTTAGTATTTTCTTCTTCGTAGTACTTAATTAATTGCTGTTGTTCGGCCTGAGTTCTTTGTTCTAATTCTTGTTTACGTTCTGCTTCTAGCTTAGAAAGTTTTGCTTTTGTATCTTCAGCATCTCTCTGTTCAGGAGTTAAAGTCTCTCTTTCTATTTCTTTAGAGATATACTCTGTTGCCAGTTTCTTGAAGTCTAACCCTAATCGAGGATCTGTCAAAATAGACATTGGATCTTCTCTTAGAAGTTTAACAAGCAATTCTGACTGTTGTCTCATTGTTGCTGCTTCTTTGAATTTCTGATCTGCACCAACACCCTTCTGAGCGAACTGAAGAGCTTGATCTAATGTAACATTAACCATCTTGCCATTTACTTTTAAGGTATAGGGCTTATTTGGATCTGCTGCATTAGGATCTTTCTTAATGCCTGCGTCTTTAATGTCTTTTGCTTCGGCTTTTGAAGCAGGATCTACTATAGCATTAGGATCTTTAACTTCCGGTGCTACAACTGCCTCTGGTGCTTTAACTTCAGGTGCCGCTACTACTGGTGCTACTACTGCGATATTATCTGGCATTTTAATTCTCTCTCCTATTGATTTTTATAGTGTGTCATTTATATAGACACAATAACTAACTGAGATTTTATTTACTACTTGCTATTATGGACGACCTGTGTAATAACTCTTAACGTTCGTGGGAGTATTTGAACTTGAAACAACGTTCAATCTCAGCCAACGATAGTTTACATTTCCAAGATCAGCTGATGTTGAACCAGTGACATTCATTGAAATTGGAGTCGTTGCGTTTGTCCAATTTGCTGAGTCATTCGAAACCTGCCAAGTTGCAGAACTTAAACCAGTAGTTGATAAGTTTGCATTTGCTCCATAAAGAAGAGGAGTAAGAATGAAGTTACCTTCACCAGTTGAAAGAGTAACGGGTGTGAATGCTACGTTTGTTCCTGCTACTGCATTACTAGGAGTTGTTGCAAGTTTGAAGACTTCTGCAACAGGTGTCTTGATAACGAAGTAGGTCGTATTAACTGTCAAAGGAGGCTGAACTCTTCCAGTTGAAGATGTTAATAGAACTGCCATTCCAGTTGTGAATAGATTTGATTTAACAATTCCAGAAGAAGTGTTAATATCAGAAGCTAAACCATTTTCGAAATACTTCCATGCACTATATGGATAAGAACCAGCAGCAGTGTATGAATTAGTAGAACCTTGAAGTGTTAGTGCTGCCTGTGTCGAAGTAGTTACGATGTACTCGTTCTTATTGATCTGAGTTGATGTCACATAAACAACTGCATAACTTCCACCTGTGAAGCTTGCATTCAATACTGTGAATGAAGAAGCAGCTGGATTAAATGACAACCAGTAGTTATTTGGTGTCTGACCAAGCGTAGTAGACCACATATCAATATAGTCATCGGTAATAGAAGGTGCAGTTGCTATGATTAAGCCAGAGCTTGCTAATGCAGTAGAAAGAGCTACCATTGTCGCATGGCTTGTTCCAAGAACTCTCCATTTATGTCCTCCACCTTCGGGGTAGTTTGTTCCATAGAAAGAAACAGTAGAACCAATTACGCCAGTCATTGAAGTGATATAGAGTCTGTTATAAGCATAAGCTGCAGGAATCCACGTAGAGATAACAATCTGTTTTAAACCATTGTTAGCCATCAATGCTTCTGAAAGTGCCTTAGCAGCATAAGAAGAGAATTGAACTTGTGTAGCTGTCCAATCTTTTCCGTTTTCAAATGCAAACTGATTGATCTTTAAGATTGCAGGATTTCTACCATCACGGAAATAACCAGTAGTTGTAGATACGTCTGTTGCTAATGCTGACTGAGTACTAGATAAGAGAGTAAAATAGTTACCAATCGTTCCATATTTAAGAGCAGTAAATGTAACTTTAGTTCCATTTGCTGTTACTGCTACTCCATATGTAGAGAAATTAAGAGAAGAAGCTATTCTTGTTGCTGTGATACCATCTGATGCAATATCTACACCAAAGTCGATTCCTGCTTTTAATCTCTGACCATTCAATATTAGCTGAGCTCTCTTGTCCCATCCAAATGAAAGAGTAGGATAAGCAATAGTTAGTGCAGCAGGAGTTGCTGATACTATAGAATAAGAACCGTTTGTTGCTTGACCATACTCATCTGCTACAATTTTAACAATATTAAAACCAGTTGCAGTTGCTGTTAATGGAAGAGTAGAGGCATTGATACTTGCTGCAATATTCGTAGCAGTTAAAGCTGACGTTGTTCCCGAAGACCAATCAATACCATTGACAAACCAGACACCGCTAATTGAGAAAGAAGAACTACCAAGTGTTTCTGTTTTGCAAGGATTTGAAGATACAGTTAAGAAACTATATGCTCCAGTAGGAATTAGTGCTGTCGTTACTAATACTTGAAGAGTACAAACTGCTGGGGCACTTGAAAGCATCGTCGCAGAAGAAACAGTAATAGCAGCTGTAGATTGTCTACCATCAGTGAAATTGATAGCAGAAGCAGTTGCAGCAGTAGTGTACACAAGTTGAACCGAAACTCTCTCTGTCTTATCTGCATTTAAATCTATAACATGACCCGTATCTGAATAACATTTTGCATTCTCATCTGTTGTTTTATAAACTGCTGAAAAACAGGTACTAGCACTTAGTGCTAATACTGCTAACGCAGTCAGCGATACTTTCTTAATTCTCGATTTTAACATAATACTCTCCTATTAATGACTCCTAATTTATTTAAATTGTGGCTAAATAGTGTTGATCCATTCTTTTACATTCTCGTTTTAGTTGCCAAATTCTTGCATTTGCTTTATTAATAGCTATCTGGACTTCTTTTGTCTTAGGTTTCATTACAAAACCAGCTAAACGCCTAGACTGCTTGTATTTAACAGATAAAACACCATTTTTGTTTCCAAACATCTTCAAACGTATCTTTTGTTTAGTTTCTTCTGATGATTTCCTTTTTCTCATTTTTGCTTTTGTTTCTTCAGAGTGTTTATAACCGAGTGTAGTATTCCCACCATCAACTATATTATAACCTATTGGAACTTTAGAATTTAATTCTTTAATCCAAAATATCTCTCTTTCATTTAATTGTTCAATAGGAACTTCTTCTATTATTTCACGCTTAAAGTTTTGAAGTCCATGTTTTTTAATTGCCGGTTTAATTAATTTTCCACTACCATAGTATTTACTTTTTTCAAACTTCTTTCTATCTAACTTACTTAAACCAATATAAATCTTTCCATTCACTAAATTCGTTATCTTATAAATTTCTCCTGTGTGCAGTTTCATAATTTAAATTGTTGGCATTTTTGGCATTGAAGGCATTCTTACTTCTCGAGCTTTTTCTACTACTGGAGGTACACTTGAGAGCGTCTCACTATTTCCCTTTAGATCGCCAACCGCTTGGGGTTGAGGTACTTGTGCAGGTACAACAGGAGGAGGTGGTTCTTTAAGCAACATTAAGAGCGCAGGATCTGCACTCTTCCATAAATTGATATGCTCTAAAATGTGATTCATGGTATTTGTGACTGCTTCAGCATTCTCTCTTGACATTGGTGAAGCCAATACTGATTTGTGTTCTATAACGTGAATTGAGTGGTTATCTGTTCTAACTGCAATAACTGGTTTTCCTTCAGACAACTGTTCATTCTCTGACTTGATAAGCATTAATTCTGCTTGCTGGCCTTCAATTAAAGGTTCAAGCCTTCCTGTAGTTAATACTTGAATATATTCGGCTGGGTTCTTAATTAAACCAGCAGTTAAGAGATTGTCTGCCATATTAACTTTACCTGCAGTTGTCTTTGAAAGAGGATTACCAACATCTACAATCACTCTATTTACATTAGAAATATCTTTCGATGTAAACTCTTTTGCATAAGAAGCATTATTAACTCCTGATATTTCTATCATTCTAGGAGTCTGAGCATTTGCTTTCAAGATGTTGATAAGACCAAGACCAAGTTTTTCTAATAAATTAGTGTATGACTGTTGCAAACCAGAGTTGAATTGGATTGCCATTGATTGAACAAGGGCAAGAGCAGAACCTGACTTTAAAGAAGGTTCTGGATTTCCTCTAGCAACGCTGTTGATTCCTGAAATAGTTTCCATCCTTGATTCTAATGTAGCAATGAAGTTAAAAATCTCTGGAGGAGTATTTGTTAGATTCAAAGATTCAGGTTTAGGAAACTGGGGATCATAATAAATAGCATTGAGTCCATCCATGATCTCTACTGGAGAAAGCGAAGAACCTTTTGGAAGAACAATAGACTGAACTCCGAAACTGCTCTGATTTGTCAAAACAGTAGAATATAGAACGTTGATTGCTTCTTGTTCTGCTGCTAAGTCAAATGCAACTGTGTAACCAAAAGAGGTTCCAGTTTGCTTGCTTCCTCTAATATGATAAACAGGAAAGTCTTGATAAAATTCTGGAAGTGGAGCATCTATTAAATAAGTATCATTAGCAACACAAGTAAAGAATCTTCCATCTGGTAAAGCATCTGTTCTTCTATGAATGAAGATGTAAACTGGGACATAATCTGAATCATATCCAAAATTAGAATTGAAAGCATTTATTGAATGTCTATAACTACCTTCTAATTGAATAAGCTTATCTTTTAATTCTGGGTATCTTTCAACTAAATTCCATTTGTTCTGCCAGTCTCTTAATATCACCCATTCTGATTCACTATCATGAAAACCTGCAGTAAAATCTATAATGACATCTAAAGGAGTGTAATTCTTATGAAGTACATCACCTTGCTTGATCATCTTCTGTGTTTCTGGGTCGACCATATAAGGATCACCCAATGAGAAGTCCCATCCTTGATAAACGAAAGCATCTGCAAAGACTAGAACATCTTCAACTGCTTGCTTAGTGTAATTTTCTAATCCTTTACTTCTTGTGTAATAGTCTAAAATGTTGTTGGCTACTTTTGTTTGAGCTAAACTCTTATAATCATTAGTGGAGGCTCTTGCATCAAAAGCTGGGCGTTGGTTGGTTGTTAATTGAAGGATGTGTGTTAAAAGGTTTCTGAAGTGATTGATCTCAAGTCTCTTATATTCACCTTGTTCTCCAACTGTTGAAACGCTTGCTCCATTTAAAGCACCTGAATTATAAAGTTTGTAAGTTTGGCGATAAAGATTAAGACGTCCTGACGCAGATAAATATCGATCATATGCATCGACTTTATTTAATACCTGTTTTGCGAGTTCTGCTGGATCTTCGCTTGCAAAATATTTATCTTTTGATGAAGTATTGCCGGTATTCATTATTTCCTTCTACCACCACTAAATATATTTTTAATAGCTTTTTCTGTAGTTGTCAGCTGCGATTTATCTCTTGGATCTCTAAAATAATTTGCTTTCTCTATTCCAAAGTCTTTTGGAATTGGATTCGTTGTTTGATCAATACTTAATGCTAAATAAATCAATGCTGCTAAATGATCAAAGTGCCCAAGTTCTTCACTTCTGTCAAAACCATCTCTTTTATTATTCCAAACTCCGTATTTTAAACAACCGATCAAACCTTTACATCTAGGAGATACGATAATTCTTCCTGCTGCAACCATCACCCTTAGATTATTAATCATTGCATCTAATGTGGTCTTTCTTACTGTTGAAAAATATAGTTGGTATGTCGAACCTAAATCTTGAACTAGTTGTAGAGCATTATCTGATATTCTATTCGGAGTTTGAAGTCCTTCGAATTTAAGTTCTTTTTCTTTTGCTTTAATCTGAGCAGCTAGTTTTTCGGTTGTCATTTGAGGCCCATTCATCTGAGTCTCATCTAATATAACTAATGCTGCTCTTTTAAAGTCATAGTACCCATAAATTCCAGCAGTTAAATCTTTTACTCCAACATCTAAACCAACATATCTCTTATAGAACTGAGTGTATTCATCTGGAACAATATCTTTTGCCAATTCGTCTTTCCACTCTGGGATAATACTATAATTTGTATCTACTACGAACTGACAAAGATACTGAGACTTCCAAGTTGTTGATTCTGGTCCGCCTGCTTTCTCACAGAATTTCTGAATTCTGTCTGCAGGATATTCTGTTTCATAGATGCTATACTCTGAGTAGTTGTTTGCTGCTTGTGCTTCTTTTACATACTCCATACATTCATGAACTGGAGTCTTAGGTGGAGTCATTAAGATCCAAAACTGTCCGTTTGTAGAAAGAAGTTGAGGCATTAAAACTGTGTCAACTACATACTTAAGGCGCTTAATACCTTGAGCTTCATCTACAATACAAAGATCCGAAGCATTTCCTAATAAATCATCTTCATGACCACCATTACAACCTGCGATATGAAGTTCTGAACCTGTTGATGGGAAGTAATACTTTCCATCGAAACCTTTCCAAAGTGGTCTAAGATCTGAAGGAGCACCCTCACAAATTCTCTTCATGATGGGTTGAATAATATTCTTAACCTGTTTCTGAGTAAGAGCTGCAAACCTAATTAGTGCATTATTATTCTTGAGTGCAAATTCTGTAGCTTTAGTTAATGCCGTTGAAGTCTTTCTAGATCTTCTTGAACAGTTTAAAAGCTTAATCCCTGTAGAAGCACTGCTTAAATTTTCTGCCATCTTCTTCTGAACTGGCCAAAATAAATAACTTAAATCTGCTTTACGCCAATACTTTTCTATTTCAACAGGTGAAAGAGTATTTTCTATAGACTGCCTTCTAAACTTAGAAGCTAGTTCCTTTAGTGCTTGAGAAATCTGAGAAGTATGTTGAGCCATGTTTATTTTGCATCAGCTGCATCCTTAGTTTTCTTCTTGCCAGCAAACGAAACAAACAAAACTATCTTAGAGATCTCATCTTTAAGTGCTGTAATATCTGCAGCATGCTTTCTTTCTGCTGCATCAAAGTCAACCGCTTGTTTATGAAGTTGTGCCTTCAAATCTGCTATATCTTTTGAGTAGTCGTGAAATGGATTGTTCATCTCTGCACGTCTCGTTCAACGGCACGTATAAGATAGCCTAATTGAACTGAATAGAGGTTTGAGTTGGATTTGTCAAACTCAATAATCTTGTCGCCTTGATATGTTATCTTCAGAAGATGAAAATCTATACCTGTTCCGTTCTTAGACGGAATTCTAAGAACATTATATGCTGTTAAGATTGGTTCTGGAACAAGTTCCTGTTTTACGATTGTTTCTATACTGTCGGTTGTTATACCTTCTGGCGAAACAATTTCTTCCACTACTGCTTCTTTCTTTTTACGTCCCATTGTGATATTCTCCTAATATGAAAAAACACTCACGTTCTATAATAGTGTAGTGAATGTTATTTTAGTTTGCGAGCATCTATGTTTAACTCCGAGTACTTAATGTTTCTAAATACGTAGGATCTGCTAATTGATCTGAGAGTCTTTCAAGTTCTAATGCAATAGCACTTCTTTGATTTAAATCTGCTTTACAGTGAGGGCAATGAGAAAGAATGACTCGGTCTAGCAAAGAGTGAATGAGTGTCATTATCTGAGTGATGAGAGTCTGTTTGACTGAATCGTCTTGAGGCTTTGCTATTACTTTATCTGAGATTTCATGGAATACTTTAAGTCTATTCTCTAAAGAAGGTGTGCGTTCATGCTTCGTAGTTGTTTTGGTACCATCGGTGTTATGACGAACTATCACTTCTTCGATTAGTTTACCAGCTAAAACATCAATAAGAAATTTCTGAGTCTTGGGCGAATTTATCATCTCTAATAACTTTGCTCTAAACTCATCTGGCTTACGACCTGAGTTTGGTCGTTTCCCTCCTTTGCTCAACTTGTGGCCCTTAGTAAACATATTGAAATTCCTATTGATTTAGATTTATGAGTTTTGATGTAAGTACAGAACTCAAGCTTCCTTCAATATCAATTCTACATTATATTTTATACAACGTGACTTTTTGCTAGTTTTCGAAAAAGTGAAGAAGTTATAGAGTATGAAAAAAATAATTTCTATGAATACAGAGTGAATTTGTGTGTATAAAAATCAAGTATATAATTGTATATATTATGTAAGCATCTCTTATGAAGCTGCAAAATTTCAAATTTTTATAAGAGAGAGTAAATTACAATGTCAAACAAAACTGCCTATCAAATGAAAAACATTCAAAACATGCCAAAAATCAGCTGTGTTTATGAACTTCTAGCCAAGAAAGGGAGCACAACAAAACACTACATCGGAAGTACACTAAATCTGCGAGAGAGAAGTTATAGACATTTCTATAGATTTAAAAACAATAAGCAAACTAAAAAATTGCAAAAAGACTGGGATAATGGATTCCAATTTAGCATTCAAGTGTTGCAAGTTGTAGATAATCCACAAGATTCTACTTTAGAAGCTAATGAAAAAAAGTGGACTGACAAGATGATCAAAGAATTCGGTCAGGATAGAGTTTATAATAAATTAAGAGTTTTTAGAAATGTAGTAACTGAAACAAGGAAACTTCATCAGAAAGAAAATCATGCTTATTATTGGTTAGGAAAAAAGGGTCCAGATGCTCCAATGTATGGACATCAGCACACAGAAGAAACAATAAAACTTATGCAAGAAGCTCATAGAGGTAGAAATAATCCAATGTGGGGAAGGTTTGGAACTAAAATAGTCAATAGAGTCGAATACCCTTTTTGCAAACACGGACACTTAAGAACACCAGAAAATCTGATGAAGAATCAAAGAAACTGCAGATTATGCTATGAGAACAAGAAAAAGTCTAAAAGTATAGGTATATAATAGAATTATACATAGGAGGTGATAAACCAAATGAGAAAAGTTAAATGTCAATACAGAAACTGCAGAATAGTCATGAAAAACCCACTTACAAAATTTGGAATTGAAAGAAAGTATTGTTGCACCAATCATGGAGTGTATGAAGGAATTTATAAATGGCGTGAACGTGAAAGAGCTAAAAAAATTGCTAAATTACTAGGAGAATAAATAAATGGAAACTAAACAGAAATTAATTGAATTAGAAAATAGAATGAGTGATAAAGTTGAACATGATATTTTAAATAATTATTTAAATAATATCCAGTATGACATTTCTGAAATAAATATAAAAATAGAAGCATTGATGAGCATTTTAACTTCTAAACAAATGACTAATGTAGAGTGGAAGATTAATGAAATCAAGCGTCATATAAAATTAGGAGAATAAAATGACTTCTAAAACTTACAAAATCAGTTCGTTAATTTATGCTATAAGTATTATCGTATTTATTATCACAAAAGGAGCACATTAATCATGCCATTCGTTAAAATCACACCTAGACCATTTGTAGACATCACTAAATGGAAAGTAGGAGAATCTTATACTGGGACTCTAAAGTCTATAAAATCAGTCACTCGTAAATATGGAGAATGCACAGTCTATTGTTTTGAAAGAACTCCTGCTGCTCATTCTGTGAACGACACAAACATCTATGGATTCTATAATTTAGACTGTCAAATGGAAAATGTCAATATCGGTGAAATCACTAAAATTACTTATCTTGGGAAAAAAGACAACGAACATCAAGTTTCTGTAGAAGTCTACGAAGCTAAATTCAAATAAGAGGAACTGAAGATGTCAAACTTAGAAGAAACTAGACAGAATTGGAATTGGGTACCAGTTAAGAAAGAAATTAAATCGGTCTTGAAAAAGAAGATCTGGGAAGTTGAGCATCCTGGTGAAAAATATCCATTTTCTGAAGAAGATGAAAATCTCGAGAAGAATTCAGACTCTCTTGATTTATTCAATTCTTCTAGTTCTCTTCTCTCTTCTCTTGAAAACTCTCTAAACCCCATTAAGGAATTTAAATTAAATAATAAATATAATGTTTTAAAAACAGTAAACTGTTTTAAAACTATAAACTATTCAGTTAGTAAAGAGGTAAAAAGATGTATCTGTCAGCTAATACGTAAACAGATGATTCAGGGACAAGATAGAGAGATCTGTTTTTATTTATCTGCTCTCTGTGTAGTTAGAAGTATAGATTCTAAATCAGTAATAGAAATTATATCTGAATTTATAACAGATACAGATGAATATATTAAAATTATAAATAGAACATATGAGAAGTTTTATTCTAATAAAAAAATAACTGGTTATAAATTATTTAGAATTCTTGGGAATAGAAAGTACTATCAGCTTATCAAACTACTAGATTCTGCGACTGGGAAAATAAATACTTCACATATTGACTTTATAGAAAACTTCACTAAATTAGATTCTAATTCTAAAATAGAACAGAAAACATTAAGAAACTACTATCTTGATTATTGCAAGAAACTAGACGTAATTCCACAGTCTGCTATAGCTTTCAATAGATTCTTAAAATATGAATATAATCTGACTGCTTGCAAGATACGTAAAGATTGGGCTTGGAGAGGCATTTCGGTTAAAACCTTAACACTTGCCACTCAACGTTGAAAGAAACGTAAATGCGGACGTACAGAATTGATTGTAGTTTGTCTTTAAGACTAGACTTCTAGGAAAACAAATGAAAAAGAGAAAAACATATTTTGAGAAGGTACGAATTACTTTAATAAATAATTCAAATGCGTTTAATTGGGCAATGGTGGGGAAAAGAAGAAATGCTATACTTCCAGAGAAACTACTAAAAGTACTTAAATCAGATGCTCAGTGTGCTTACTTATATGCATTTAAAATACTCAATAAAAGATGGGAAGAAGGAGAAAAAGCAATAGTGAAAGATCCAGGATATGCAATTGATTATGCAAAGAATGTACTTAAGAGTCCTTTCTTAGAAGCTGAAAAGAATATTGCAAAAGATAGAGAATATGCTTTTATTTATTCCAGAGAAGTACTAAAGAAAAGATTTTTAAGAGCAGAAAAGCTCATAAGTTCAGAATTAGATATGACTTCGACTCTCTATTACTCAGATTGGAAACATGAAATAGACAAAGACTATAAGAATGGAAATACTACATGGGAATACTTTTTAGAAATGTTAGCACACTCTAAGAAAAGAACTTATCGCAAATTCTATGAAGACAACTCTTCACGAAAAGCCGATTATGTAAATACTAAATATATTAAGAAAAAAGATAGAAAACCCAAGGAGAAATAAAATGACAATTAGCAACAAAATAGACCAGATTTTTATTGAAGTATTCTTTATGTACCCCTTATTATTATTTGACAAAATATTTAGTCTATTACTTTTCATTCTTGGTATATGTGTGCGTTTTATCGATATAGTTCTTGGTATATGTAGTTGTAGAAAACTTAAAGGAGAAATATAAATGAGAGAAACAACATTAATTACTCGGTTAACAGACATAGATGCAAAAATTAACTGGTTGGCCACAACAACGAACCAGATTGACCAGTTCCATTCTCAGTGCATTAGTCGGTACAATCTCCAGATACAAAGCCTTATCAATATAGCTATAAAGAATAAATTATGTACCGAACCAGAGTTTCAGGCAGAGTGTGAAAGGATCTTAAATGAAATTAAAACAGAATTGGCAGCGCAAGAAGCTAAAAAACTATTGGCAGCCAAAGAGGTAAACAAAAATGATACAGCAACAAACCTTACATCTGCTACCACAATTCAAGTACTTGAAGATGCGACTGGCACTCCCATTGTTGGGCCGCAAAAAGAGACTCCGAAAAATTGAATTAAACTTAACGATGGCAGGAATTAGAGTTGAGATAGATAAGATTTGTGAAGAAAGAATAAAAGTACTTTCTAACATTTGTTCCAAGAAGATAGAGAAACTTGAAGAAACAGAATACCAACAATTAGCTCTATCTCAAATGGCTGCGCAACAAACTTACCAGCCAGGATTAGGAGCATATGGTAATCTTGGTTCATTAGGCTTCGGATCTGCTTTAGGCAATATTTTCCAAGGACCAACGAATAGGCGGTAAACATATATGGCAATAAAATTAACGAAAGCTACTTGCTTTGAAAAATGGAAAGTGTTTGATGGATGTAGTTCTGGTCTTAATTATTACATTGGTCCAAAACATGGAAGACTTATTGTCGCCGAATATCTTACAAAAGAAGAAGCAGTCGCTGCATTAGAAATGAAAGGCTGGCTAATGGAATATTTAGAAATAAAGGAGAAATAGAAAATGTCAATTAGCGTAGATTTGGATGGAACGTTAGCTAAGTATCATGAATTCATTTCAGAAACGCATATAGGTGATCCAATACCTCTTATGTTATTTAGAGTCCAAAGATGGATTGCCCAAGGAAAAGATGTTGTGATATTCTCAGCAAGAGCTAGGACTCCAGAAGCAATTAAAGCAATCGAAGACTGGACAGAGAAACATTGCGGAAAAAGACTTCGAGCAACAAATATCAAAGAAACGACGTTTGAAGTCATGTACGATGATCGAGCTATTAGAATAAAAACTAATACTGGTAAGATTTTATCTAGTGAGATTCCTAAAAATGAAGAATAACAAAAAAACATTAGCTGAGCAAGAACGATTCGCATTCATTAAGTGCGTTGAAAAACTATTGCGTACTTCGCAAGAATATATAGCTTGGGCCACATCTATTAGAATGAAAGCAAAAAACTGTAAAATGTGTAATTTGCTTAATGATGAAACTATTATCTTTCATGTTCATCATTCACCGACTCTATATGAAGTTTGTGATACTAACATTAAATCTATCCAGGATAAGTCTACTCTACAGACAGCCATAGATATTCTAAATCTTCACATGAATAAAAAAGTGACGACAGAAGTTCTTTGTCCAAACTGTCATTTAAAAGTGCATTCTTTAAGGAGATAATTATGAAATTTAGTCAAAAGAAGAAATTAATTAGATTAAAATATTTAATATGTAATGTTATACTTCATTTTCCATCTTTTATAAAATGTGTATTACCACTTCTCTTAAATGAGCTTTTATTCAAATGGAAACAAAAACATTGGGAAATGAAGAAAGCCGCTGGTTTTAAAAAACTAGGAATACATGAAGAACCTACTTTTTTTTGGTGCATACTTCCCGATGGTAAATACCTTTATCATGATAAAGATAGAAACTCAAACAGTCTGTCCGACGTGTCACCAAACTATACACGCATTAAGACATAATTGAAATCTTTATGAATAGTTGATATAATATACAAGTTAAAGAGAGAGGAGAGAAAAGAATATGAAATATACTGTGTGCGCAGAATGTAAGAAGATACTTCCAGATAGAGACGTTACAAACCTTAAAGATGTTAAGCTTGCAGATATTGATAAACATGGCTATCAGTTTGGTAATGGAAAAATATTGTGTTTGGAGTGTGATATAGAAACAACTCAAAAGAGAGATTAAAGAGAGGAGTGTGTAAATATGTTTTTTGAACCAGAAATTATTCCAACTAAAGAGCAAGCTGCAGATTATGAAAACTTAACTCGATCAGAAGCAATCAACCAATACATGGAAGATGAAGGGTTAAATACAGAATCTATTGATGATAGATGGGAAGCGATTAAAGAAATTGATCCTGAAGCTGAAAATTCTTGTTTAGGTTGGTTAGAAGCGGTTTTTGGCATTGACGAAGATCGTTAATGTAATAGGGGGATATTTTTATAATTTTATCCCCTACTTAACACTCCCTAACTCAGATTTATCTCCTTTCCTGGGTTAGGGAGCCTTTTTATTATTTGCTGATTGTCTTATCACCAGTTCTTAGTCCATACAGACCGAACGCTCCTAAGAAGGAATAAACCCACATAGGGACTTCTACTGGATGACCTAATGATGCTGAAACTGGTTGTACTGCTCCAAGAATTGCAGTAACTACTGCTGTCCATAGAGTTTTACTTTGATACCACTTCTTCTGATCGACTGGAGTTTCTGCTTCCATTTTAGCCCACCTCTTTTGTAATTTATTTCCTGCTATCTTTACTGCTGCCATGCTCGTCTTGTGATGGAGCCCGTCTTCCATTGGAATCCCCTTCACTATCCAAGCCAAACTTTTTCCCTGTATTTTTGCTTTTGTCTTTTCGAACATTTTATCTTCCTGTGGATGTAGACTACTAGTCTTTCACTTAGTCTTGGTCTATCAAATATCTCTTTCTTCGGCTTGCATTTACATACATCTGGAGTATGCTCCATAATGGGAAATTTCTTATAGTCGTTGATTATTCTAGTTTTAAGCATTTGACCGCCTCGGCTTTTCTAGATTTCAGTTAAACGTTATAGTTTCTTTTAATAGATAAATCTGTTCTTCTGTTGATACTTTTGTAGGTCAAGAAACGTTTCTGTCAACTTTGACGTATACACCCACCTTAAACGTTATCTTTGAGAACTAATCGTAACTGCTGGTTGTGAAGCATTGATACTTGAAGGTGCGAATACTTTATAAGTCAAGAATGCAGTGACTAAACAATTAAAGACTACTAGTGCAATCTCCCATTTACGATCTGAAGACTTTTCTTCATGCTTAGAATGTTGATCAATGTGATCTTTAAGCATTGCATTTTGACTATCAAGTTTATCGTTGACTGTTTTGAACTTGAGATCAAGTACTTCATTAAAACCATCAAACTTTGTCTCTACGACTGAGACCCTTGTTTCTATTGGCTGAGCTGACATATGTTTCCCCTTGTAGTTTTGTGATATTATCTGCTAATAGCAAAATATTCTTCTTTCTTTTTAATTAAATGTTCTTCTTGTGCTAGCGTTAATTCGTCTGTGTTTATTTTAGAATATCTTCTATTTTTAATTCTTTGAAAATATTCTTCTACTAAAAGCTTCGTTGCAAATAGTATCTGTTCATTTGATTCCATATTCGTTCAATAACCGGCGTACTCTGTTTAGGTCGAAATTATTGCCAGGACATGTTTTTAGTTTTTTAGTATTAAGTAATGCGTATGATTCTCTGTGACCAATTATTCTATTTG
>Ga0307377_10002395_pt1 | contig 22195 bp, 16 predicted proteins | sample TR3MG_FD_202535 | JGI IMG/M metagenome (GOLD analysis project Ga0307377, IMG submission 202535) | Soil microbial communities from Risofladan, Vaasa, Finland - TR-3 | ecosystem: Environmental > Terrestrial > Soil > Coastal area > Acid sulfate soil | place: Finland: Risofladan, Vaasa | collected...
CAGGTGGCGGGCCCCAATGCTTCGATGATCCAGGCGGCGCCGACGATATCTGCGATGGAATCGAGCGCCCCGACCTCATGGAACTCGACCTCGTTCACACCGACGCCGTGCACCTCGGCTTCGGCCTGCGCCAGCACGGAAAAAATGGAATCGGCGCGCACGGCGACTGCGGCATCCAGGCCCATGGCTGCGATGGCCGCGCGGATCGCGGCCAGGCCGACGTGGGCGTGCCGCTGACCCGCGGTCGAAGCTGCCGATTCGACGGGCAGGCTGAGCTCGAAGCGCCGTCCGCACAAGGTGCCGTCATGGTGCGCAAGCAGCTCGCAGCGGGCGCCAGGCGGCAGGCCGACCTCGGCCAGTGCGGCATCCAGTCCCGCGCCGAGCGCAGGAAACGCGTCGAGCAGCGCGGCGATGAACATGTCGCCGGCGATGCCGCCGACCGGGTCGAGGTGCAGGTGCATTGGGAGACGGCTCGGATTAGCTGGGGCGAACGCCGCCCGGCGACCGCATCGGCCCCGGCGCGCCGCTGCGCGCGCCCCGGAACTCGATGCGGCGGATTTTATTTTATCACTGCCGTTCCCGCTTCGCGCCGGCGTTCCTCGCGCCCGGCGTCGCGACCGATGTTTTCTATTCGAGCCGATGGATTGTTCGTGCCACAATCAACTATGGAAGATCAAAAGTCGCAACTACCGGGTCCCCGGCGCAGCGATAGATACTCGCGCTGACCATCCAGCCGCCGTCCCCGCCCTTGGGCGTAACGCCGACCACGGTAAAGCTGTCGGGGCCGAGCCCCTTGGTCGGATCAGCACCCACCCGGCTGTTCGGGTTCAGCGCATAACGCATGGCGATTGTGCCGTCATAGGAGAGCGGCAGGCGATCGCAGTCGGCAAAATCTTCTGGCTGCGCATTAGCGAAGGGATATGGCGCGTAGATCGGCGAAGCGACGATGCACAGCGCACGCAGCTCGGCGACGTCCTCGCCCTCGAACCAGATCCTGCTCGTCATCGACAAATGCGGATCGCCGCAGAGAAACACCACATTTTGAATGCGCTTTTCGGCGATGAACAAGAACAGCTCGCGCAGCGAACACGGAAATCCGTCCCAGCCGTCGGAGCGCGCGGCATACGCATCGCCGCCGCGTGTCGCTTTGAGAAACGGCACCACCACGCTCGGGGACAGCACGAACTTCGGCTTGCCGGAGCAGGCCGGATCCCGCTGCTTCGTGTCGAGCCAGTGTTTGAGCGCGGCAAACTGAACCGGTGACATGATCTGCTGCCGGCTCTTGCGGCCGGTGCGCGTATCGCAAGCAAAAAACGGAAAACCGCCTGCCTCGAAGGAGTAGAAATAGTTCGGGGTGACAGTAGGCGGTGCGACGCCGGCGGCCGCGCACAACGCCTCTGCATCGTTCGGCGAATGCGCAAGCTGATAGCCCTCGAACGCTTCCAGACCCCATTTCCTGTCGTTCCGGTAGTCCTCGTCGCCGGTATCTTCAGGATGCCAGTCGTCGCTCACCTCGTGGTCATCGAGCATCATGTAGGTCGGCAACTGCCGCAGCACCTCGCGCGCGTTCGGCGCGGTCCAGACTTCGCGGTAAGCATCGTAGAAGCGCGCTCTGCGGTCCTTGGGATCGAACAGACCAGCCGTGGCGTCGGCATAGATCTGGTCGCCGGCGAGCAGCAGCAGCGATGGCGCGTCCGGCCCCTTGGCCTCGATCAGTTCGCGCAGCCGGCCGAAGCTCGCGTCGGCGCGCTCGCGGTCTACCATCGCGGCCGAGTAGCGGCAGCTGCCGAGGGCGAAGCTGAGCGACTTGGCCCCGGCATCGAGCTTCTCCAGCAAGACCCGCGACACTACGACCGAATCCGGGCGCGCCTCGTAGCCGCTGTCGCAAACGCGGCGCGCCTGCCTGCCCTGCTCCATCGTTTTTTTCCAGTGTTCGCGTTCCGTCAGCGTGGCCTCCCCATACCCGGGTTCAAGTTTGCGCACCTCCGCTCCCAGGCTCCCAGGGCAAGGCTGAACCCCCACCACTTGATCCGCGCTTTCCTTCAGCCCAAGATCGACATTTTCTTGCCACAGCTGCACCGACGGCTTGTCGCTGTCCTTGGTATCGCGTTCGACCGAGGCGTAGGCGCCCACGATCAGGATTTCAAAAAACTCCTCGGGAACACCGGGGAGCGGAACGTCGATCACGCCCAGGAGATCTGGCACTGGCCGCGGCTTCGCTGGAATGTCCATGCGGAACACGTAGCCGGGAACGGGCTGGCCGTGCGCATCGAGCACCACCGCAATAATGAAATAGGCAGGTACGTATTCGTCGTCGGTGCGGCACCAGATCCTTGCACACCAGCGCTCGGGGTCGCCTGCATCGTTCTGCTTGCGCGTCCAGCCGAGCACCGGGCCGATAAGCGGGGGCAGCGCGAAATACGGCTCGCGATGCAGCGGCTCGCAAGGTTTGAACCCGGCAGCAGCATGGAGAAAGCCGGATATGTGCCGATGGACATCGTGCTCCGCGGTCTTGCCTATCAGGGGGTCGAGATGGCCATAGCCGCGAATCACGATCCTGTCGCGGCGCGTTGGATCGGCGCCGAATATATGCTGCAGCAGCTTGAGCGAACGCGCCGTGGTGTCCGGATGAAACACATCGTTCTTTTCCCCGTGCACGAACAGCACCGAAAAGTTGAAATACTTGCCGATGTTATCGTCGGTGACGTAGGTGTTGCAGCCGTCGTAATCGGTTAGGCGTTTCGAAAACGCGTATTTGCCGGTTTGCTCGAAGGTCCTGAGATTGGTGTGTCCGAGCAGATCGCCGAGCGCGTCGCGCATGGTCTCATCGACCTTCGCGTGCTGGAACAAGCGCCCGAATACCCCGGCCGAGCGGTTGCAGTTGGCGATATGGATGTTGGGCTTGCACGGAGGCCATTCCTTATGCGCCGGGAGTTCCGAGGCCGGATAGGGGTAGGTATAGAGAATCCTGTCCAGCAGCGCGTCCTGCCAGTCGGCGCTGTCGTCGACAGAGCTGTACACGAAATCGGTGAGCATGTAACGGCGCAAGGCGGCAGCAAGATAGCCACGAAACATGTTGCCCTTGGACAAGGTGATCAGCGGACCGACCTGCAGCAGCACGGCGCTGCGCACCTTGTCCTCGAGTTTCCCGGCGAGCACCGCGCTGCAGTACATCGCAGAACCGATGCAGTGGGCGACGACGTCAAGCTTTTCCAGGTGGGTTGCACCCAGGACATGCCGGACGATGGCCGGTATGTCGTTGATCGCTACCTGGTCCAGCGTCCATTGCCTGAATGACGAAGGCACGGCGATGCTGGTGCGCAGCTCCGCCACCCAGACATCGAAGCCTTTCTCTGCCAAATGGCGCACCAGATTGCGCCGCTGTTTCGGGTGAGAGAACTGGATGCCGCCGGAGCCGAAACCGTGGATCAGCAGCACCGGCGGCTTAGCGGGCTCTGATTTGGTGCGGTAACGCGTAAGCGGCAGCACAAGATTCTCCGCCGCCTGGCGCTGCGAAATCGGCACGGTCACGCTGTGGGATTCCATCTCCAGGCCTTCGAGCTCGCCGGGCATGCGCCTTAGCGCACGCTGCGGATCGTGCTTTTCATATTCGGGCAGGCGGAAGCTCCAGAAATGCACCTTGGCCACCACGCGCGCGAGGAACAGCCCGATCGAAGCCAGATCGGCGATCGCCGTCGGCTGGTCTAGCTGGCGCACGATCTGCAGCTGCGCCGCGAAGCGGCGCACCATGTGCTCCAGGTCAATGGTCAGCCTGCCCACCTCGCGCCGCTCGCCGCCGGGCGAAAAAACGGTAACCATGAGTTCCGAAAGTTGCCTCCATGGGTTGCCGTCGCGCATGTACTGCAGGGTCTTCAGACCCTCGATGCGTGCCTTTGCCGGCAGAAGTTCGAAGCCGCCGTAATTGAGCGCGCTCTTCAACTCCAGGTCGTAGCGCAGATAGCGCACTTCACCGACGTTCGATGACAGATTCAAAACCAGTGCAAGGTATCTATACAGCGACTTCCACTTTTGAAGCCTGAACAACCACTTCCATTTGAACCCTTTGCCTTCGCGCTTATTTTGGAAGTAATCGCTGATCGCGCGCGCCCAGATCCAGGTCCAGATCGCGCGCCGCACACGGGAGAACCAGTTGGTCCGGCCCCGCTCCATCCAATACACGCTGCCGCAAACGGGCACGGGTTCGCCGCCCTCGACGGCGAGGGTCGCCTTCTTTAGCTTTAGCTCATGGGGACCATGGCGCAGGAAACTGCGGATGTCGCTGATTTCACCGAACTCCGCTTCCAGCTCGCAGAAGACGGCTTCCTTCACATTCGGCAACAACTGCAGCTCGCCTGTCATCTTCTCGGCGAAGCGAACCGCCGTGTTCGCCTTGGGCGCAGGCCCGGGCGGCTCGGACCCGGGCATGTCCGCAAGCTTTGCGCCGCCGGTGGCCTTGTAATCGATGGTCCAACCCCGGATCCGCGCATAGCGCGCGACCGCGCGCTCGGCCAGCGCCGTGATCGTAAGCAGGGGATTGATCCCCAGCGACACTGGCACGATAGATCCGTCCAGCACCAGAAGTCCGTCGTGCGTGCGCGCGTAGTCACCGCCCGCCGTCGGGTCGTAGACGCGGCCGATGTCGTCGACCACGCCGGTGTTCCAGTCGTCGCCCATCGGACAGCCCCCCAGCGGGTGCACCGACAGCAGCTTGCCTTCGGGTTTGCTCCCGGAGAGGATGCCGGAAACCTCCGTGGGCAGCGGCTGCCAGAGCGGGCTGCGCAGGTAGATGCCGCCGAGGGCCTCAGACTTGCCCAGGATCTCGTCCTGGCGCTGATAAAGTGGATCGGCGCCAGCATGTTTCCATTCAATCTTGATCGTGCCGTTTCCGGACGCGCTTTCCCAGCCGTCGACGAGCTCGAGTCGGCCGCGCGCACCGTCGTCGCCCATCGCCGCGAAAATCTGCGTACGCTCGATCGCGTCCGGATCGACCGCGGCCGGGTCGGGATCGCCGGGACGGTGCGGGCTGCCGTCGAAGCGCGCAACCTGTGCCGGCAGCGCGCCGGTGGTGACGAGCTCCTCGAATACCCGGCGCAGCGGCGAGGGGATTCCCAGTTCCTCGATCACCACGCGGTCGGCGCGCGAGCTCCCGATCTCGACCACGCCGGTAATGGTGGGGCCGACATTGCGTACTATCGGATCGCTTTCTTCCGGCGCGGCATTAACCCGGCTCTTTTGGCCGTAGAGCACGCTGATCATGTCGCCGTTGCCGGAGAATCGCGCGCCCAGCTGCTGCGAAAAGCGCAGGTCGGCGGCGCGCGAGCGCAGCAGGATTTCGCTCGAGCCCAACGTGCCCGCCGCGATCACGACGTGGCGCGCGCGCACTACCCGCGCGGGCCCGCTCGCATCGGCGGGCGGGTGACGATCGCTGGTCTGCCGGATGCAGACCTGCCACAGATACCCGCCATCCTTTCCAGGGGCTTTTGCGACGCGCGTTACCGTGGTGTTGACGAACAGCCTGGCACCGCAGCGTTTCGCCAGCGGCAGGTAATTCATCGCCAGCGTGTTCTTGGCCCGGTTGTTGCACCCGGTGACGCAGTTGCCTGTGCGAAGGCAGGGGCCCTGGTTTATGCCCTGCGCATTTACCCGCTCGATAAAATTCACCGCGATCCGCGCCGGACGGACGTTCGCGCCAACCGCGCTCGCGAATTCGCCCAAGGCACGGTATTTGTCCAGCTCTGCCACTGGAGCATCGCTGACGCCGAGCATCCATTCCGCGCGCTCGCGGCATTGTTGCAGCGTGTCGGCGTCGCGCCGCAATTCCGCCGGCCAGTGCGGATCCTCGAACACGTCCGGCCGCGGCCACTCCGCCACGCTCGCATTAATCAGCGAGCCCCCGCCCAGGCCGTTGCCGACCAGAACGCTGAGATCCGCGCCCAGACGAAAGTCGAACAGGCCCTCGGCTTCACCCTTGAACTGCGGGTCGTCGTAGCGGCTAAAACGCACGTGCGCGGGCAGCTCGGACAGCCTTCCCGGGAAAGTCCCCGCAACGTATTCCTGGCCGCGCTCGAGCACGCAGACGCTGGGTTTTCTTCCCTTGCTGTCAGCCGTGATCTGCGCCAGCCGCGCCGCCGCCACTGCGCCGCCGTAGCCGCTGCCGACTACGACGACATCGAAATCGAGTGGTTCATCGGCGTTTTGATCGAGCGCGGACAGCAAATCCTCAATCCCCTCGGCCAGCCATTGCGGACGGTAGCTCATGGCAACGCTCCCCCTTCGTTGCGCACCGCGCGCCGCGCGGCGCATTCGTCATTCTTCTTTATCGTCGCAGCACTGCGAGCATGGTTTCCTTAAGCTTTTCCGGGGACACAGGTTTGTGCAGGAACGGCAAGCCGCTCGCCTGCGCCTCGCGCAGCCGCTCCGGCGCGGTGTCGCCGCTCACCATCAGCGCGGGGACGTCGCCCAAGCGTTCGCGCAGCCGGCGCACGGTTTCGATGCCGTTCTCGTTCTGCGGCAGACGGAAGTCGGCGACGATCACGCCGATATCCGGCGCATGCTCGTCGAGCAGTTGCCGGGCTTCAGCAAGGCCGCTGCAGGCCGCCACCCGGCAGCCCCAGGACTCGAGCAGGGCGCGCATGCCTAGGCGCACGCCGGGCTCGTCGTCGATCACCATTACGCTGATGCCATCCAAGGCATCCGCATCCTCGGCCACCGGCACGCGCGGCGGCGGCCCCGGGGTGTATTCTCCCGCTACCCGCGCGAGCGCCACGGCAAAGGTGGAGCCGTGCCCGGGGTGGCTCTCCACCTGCAACTCCAGCCCGATCAGGCGCGCGAGCCGGCGCACGATGGCGAGGCCGAGACCCAGCCCCTTGGCTCGGTCGCGCTCCGGATTGCCGACCTGGTAGAACTCCTCGAAGATGCGTTCGCGTTCGGACTCGGGAATACCAGGGCCGGTATCGCGCACGACTATGCGCACCGCGCCTTCGTCCAGTTCGACATCCAGGCTCACGCTGCCCGCAGCGGTGTATTTGAACGCGTTATCCACCAGATTGCGCACCACGCGCTCGAGCAGCACCGGATCCGACTCCACCAGCGCTTCAACCGGCGCAACGCGGAAGGCGAGGCCTTTTTCGCGCGCGACCGGTCGATATTCGGCCTCGATGCGCTCGATCAGTTCCTTCACGTTCACGCGCTGCAGTTCGGGCCGTATCGCCCCCGCGTCAAGTTTGGAGATGTCGAGCAGCGAGTCGACCAGCGTCGACAGTGAAGCAAGCGCCTTGTTTATTTGCCCGGCGATCTCGCTCGTGGTGCCGTCGGCGGCGCGCAACGACAGCGTCGCGCTGAACAGCGAGAGCGCGTGCAGCGGCTGGCGCAGGTCGTGGCTGGCCGCCGCCAGGAATTGCGACTTGGCGCGGTTCGCCTCTTCCGCGCGGTCGCGCGCCATCAGCACCTCCTGCCGCTCGCGTTCCAGTGCCTCGAGCAGGCGCTCGTTTTCATAACGTATGACGAAGGATTCGCGCACCACGCGCTCGTTGTCGCGCACGAAGAACACCTGCATCAAACCGAACAGCACGATGAGCAGCGCGACCGCGATGCTGTGCAGACCGCCCGCCATCAGCCACAGCAATGCAAGCGGCAGCAGCGCCGGCGCGACATAGGCGTAGAAGGCGCGCGCGTAGGCGGCTGCGGTGGATACGCCACCTGCGGTCCAGCACACCAAAATCATGGTGAGCAGCGCCCTGCCCTGGAGGTCCAGCGCGGAAAAAAACAAAGGGCCTGCCGAACCGGTAGCCAGGCCGGCGCCGAACGCAAACCACGCCATACGGCCGAGCGTGCGCTGCGCCTCGGCCGGCGGGCTGCGCAGCTGGCGCAGCGCGTAGGCGCGGCGCGCGAGCAGCAGCACGATCTGAACCAGTGCCCACACGCCGATCAGCAATCGCGGCACCTGCTCCGAAACGACGTAGGCGAGAACGGCGGTTACGATCACGATCACGAAGGGCGAGCGCGTCGCCTGCAGCGCGAGCAGATCGAGCTGCCGGCGCCGCAGGTGCTCGAGCCGGACCGGATCCTCGTCCACGTGCGGGGCCGCGGCTTCGGGCCGAATCGCGGCACCCAGGGACGCGGTTTCAGGCAAGGCTCAACCCCAGCTTCGCCGCAGCGTAAACCGCCTCGGTACGGTTATGCGCGCCCAGGACCTGGAAAACCGCAGACAGGTGGGCCTTGACCGTACCTTCCGACACCGCCAGTTCGCGCGCGATAACCTTATTCGGTTTACCCTTGATCACGCAGCGCAACACATCCATTTGCCGCGGCGTAAGCCCCGGCGGCGCGGCAACGCTAGGGCCGCCTGGAGCCACAGGTCGTGCCATCGCGGACGCAGAGTGCGCCGCATCGAGCACCGCGGGTGGTAGATACACGCCTTGGGACAGCACCAGGCGCAGTGCGCCGATCAGCACTTCCGGCGTCGACGACTTGGGGATAAAACCCATCGCGCCACCCTCGATCGCGGCGCGCACCACGGCCGGATCATCCTCGGCGGAAAGAACCACCAGCGGCGTCCCGGGAACGGCGGCGCGCAGCGCAGCGAGCGCGTCCATGCCGTTCAAGCCCGGCATCTTGAGGTCGAGCAGCACCAGGTCATAGCTGCGCGCCGCAACGAGTTCGAGCGCCTCGCTTGCGCTGCCTGCTTCGTCCATGTCCAGCGCGGCATCGAGGCTGCGCAGCAGGAACCGCATGCCGCCCCTGAGCAGGGGATGGTCGTCTATAAGCAAGATCGTCATGGCTCGCGCTCTTGATTGGCTATACGGCGCGAGCATACCGCAGCCGCGCGCCCGCCGCACCCTAGCCGAATGGCTAATCCTTTCGGCTAAGCCTGCTGGCCAATTGGGGAATTCCTTTCATGTTCCGGCGCGCCCAATATCGCCTCCAGGCCGAACACGCGACGCGAGAACGCGCAAATTTGCGAAGTCGCAGCAACGGCTCGGGCGGTCCCAGACGGGGCCGAGCTCTGAGTTCAAAAAATGCCAATTGACCCGTTGAAGGAGAACATCGCATGAACAACCGACGATTGCTTTTCAAGACCCTCGCTGCAGCCTTGGTGTGTGGCGGCGCTCTCACCCTGACCGCATGCGGTGGCGGCGGCGGTGACGCTGCGCCGGCCGCCGTGGTGCCTGTGGCCACGACCTTCACCGTCGCGGGCACCGCCGCCACCGGCGCGGCGCTGGACAACGCAAACATCACCATCACCGATGCCGCGGGCAATACCTACCCCGCCGCCGGCGAAGATCCGGTCGTCACCGGGGCCGACGGCAGCTACACCGTGACCCTGCCGCTGACTGCGACGCCGCCGTTCGTGGTCACGGCCGTGCGCGATGACATCAGCCTGGTCAGCGTGGTCGCCGAGGCCAAGGACACGACGACCAATATCACCCCGGTGACCAATCTGATCGCCTCGCGCCTGTCGAGTTCGGGCGACCCGGCGAAGCTCGCCACCGAGATCCAGGCCGATCCGACGCTAATAGACCTGGCGAAAATCACCGCCAAAGTCGCCGAAGTCGTCGCCCTGATCCAGCCGGTCATGGACGCGGTCGGCGACAGCACCGATCCGCTGAACGGCAATATCCAGGCCGCGGTCGCCGCCGGCACCGGCGCCGACCGGGTGCTGGATTCGCTGGCGATCAGCATTACGCCTTCGAGCGCGACGACCGTCAATATCGAAGTCTCGGTCAAGCAAAAGCTGGACGACGGCGTGCAGCCGATCGTCGTCGGATTTACGGGCGGCACCGACGCCACGACGCCTCCGGCGGCTCTTCCCACAGTGACGGCCGCCGACCTCGTTCCGAGCGGTACGGCCGCGCTGATCGCCGACTTCCTGCAGCGCATGACCGCCTGCTACGCACTGCCGCAGGCCGAGCGCGTGAGCCCTGGTGGAAACACTGCGGCCGACATCATCGCGCCGGAATGCAAAGACCTCTTCGTCGGCAGCGACCCTGCAAGCTTCCTGAACAATGGCGCAACCGTAAGCTCGAAAGGCGCCTTCTCCTACCTTTTCGGCACCGGCACCGGGGTGAACTTCGATCGCGGCAGCTACGAGTTCACGCGCGGCAACGGGGATCTGGTAATCGCCTATCGGGCCACCAGCAGCGCGGGCAATTCGTCAAATTTCACCCTGGTGGTCAACGACACCGACGACAAGCTCAGGGCAATCGGCAACCAGTACAAATATAGCGGCGGCGTGAATGCCTATCATCAGCTGCGCACCTTCATCAACGAGACGGGCGCGGACTACTACAGCACCGGATATAACCTATCGGTCAACAATACGAACGACACCAGCGGCAATTCCATCTTCACCAAGGTTGTCGTGACCACGCCCAGGGGCGGAGTGCTCACTTTGAAGCCCGCGGCGGGTTCTTCCTATCTGCCACTGGTTAAAAACGGTGCCACTACGAACACGAATTATCTGCGCATCCGCAGCGTCTACACCGACCCGGCCAACAGTGCAAAGAATCCGGCCGACGCCGAGGCCGGTCTGTTTTTCGCCTCTCCGCCTCTAGCCGACGCCGACATCTCCGCCATCCCGGCGCAAAGCACCTGGAAATTCGACTACTACCTGGCCGGCAATACCACGACCACGCCGGATGCGACGCAGTACTACAAGACCCGCGCGCGGGCGATGACCATTGCCGAGCTGCAAACGCAGCCGCTGGCCGCGCTCACCGAGGCGGACATCGCGTTTGTCAAGGACAACTCCTTGGACAACGGGAATGGCGGCAAGTACTTGCCGACGCCGACTACCGGTCCGCTTACGCTGGACTGGGCGGTCCCTGCGGGCGCTCTGGCTCCGACCGGCATCACGGTGTGGGGCGGCGCGACGGTGTCCGGAAACTTTATCAGCTTCAATGACAGCGCATCGGTCGCATCCTCCAGCCGCAGCGGCAATATCTACTGCAGCGCGGCATCGGCAAGCGATACGCATTGCGACAGCGCGGGCAATTATGTTCCCGGCGGCTTGAACGGAGCGCATCTGTGGGCCGAGGACGCGAACGGGCGCGACTTCGCGAGCTTCTACGCGATCTACACGATTACAATCCCGTGATCGCCGGCACCTGACCCCAAAGCCCGATTTGGCAGACCGGGCCTGGGGCAGGTCGATGTACCCAAAATTGTCAGTCGAGCAGGCCGTCTCACGCAGACGGCCTTCTTTTTTTAGCGGCAATGCCCTCGCCGCAATCAAAGCCGGCAGTTTCGGAATCGGCGGCAAACGGCGCAGCCCCTCCTGCGCTCCTATGAGAAAATGCGCACTGTCATCACATCACCGGAATCGCAATGCAACTGCCGCTGGAAGGCATCAAGGTGCTCGACCTGAGCCATGCGCTCGCCGGGCCGTTCTGTTCAGCCATGCTCGCCGACTACGGCGCGCAGGTGATCAAGATCGAGCCGCCCGGAATGGGCGATATCGCGCGCGCCTGGGGCACACCCCTGCCGGGCGGGGAAACGGATTACTTCGTGAGCCTGCATCGCAACAAGCAGGGCATGGTGCTCGATTTGAAGAACCCGGGGGGCAAGGAAACCTTTCTGCGCATGGTCGAGCGCTGCGACGTCGTGCTGGAGAACTACCGCGCCGGCGCGCTCGCGCGCCTGGGCCTGGACTACGAAACGGCGCGGCTGCGCAACCCCGGCATCATCTACTGCTCGATTTCCGGCTTCGGCCAGGATGGCCCTTACCGCGACCGCCCCGCGCTCGACCTGATTCTCCAGGCCGAGAGCGGCATGATCAGCGTCACCGGCGAAACCGGCGGACACGGCGCCCGCGCCGGCGTCTCCATCGCCGATATGACCGCCGGCATGAACGCCGCGTTCGGCATCATGCTCGCCATGCGGGCCAAGGAAAAGACCGGCATCGGACAGGCCATAGACGTATCGATGATGGAAGGTCAGCTCGCGCTGCTCGGCACCATGATCGCAAACCATTGCGCCACCGGGGAAATCCCCGGGCCGATGGGCACCGCCTACAAGGCGCTGCTGCCCTACCAGACGTTTCAGACCAAGACGCGCGACCTGGCGCTGGCCGTGGGCAGCGAAAAGCTGTGGAAGATCTTCTGCCCGGCGATCGGTTGCCCCGAGTTGGCCGACGACCCGCGCTTTCGCAGCAATGGCGAGCGCAACCGCAACCGCGAAGCGCTGATCGAAAGGCTGCAGCAGGTGTTTCTTGCCCGCAGCTACGAGGAATGGGAGGCGCTGCTTACCGAAAACGGAATTCCGGTCGGCGCCATCAACAACCTGGCTCAGGTGGTCGGCCATGCGCAGGTCAAAGCGCGCGGCTCCATCGTCGAGATCGACCATCCGCGCGCGGGCAAGCTGCGCGTCGTCGGCGTGCCGGTGCGCCTGTCGGAGACGCCGGGCTCGATCCGCGCGCCCTCGCCTGCACTGGGCGAGCACACGGCCGTGGTGCTGCACGAATTGCTCGGGCTCGACGACGCGGAAATCGGCGCACTGCAGGCTGCAGGCGCCTTGGGCTGAGAGCTAACAGGCTGTTGAAAAACGCTTCCCGGATATCAAAAGGTGGGACATTCTCTTACGCTCGCACAGGGGAGCGTTTTTCGACAGCAGCGACTTGGGGAATATAAAAAGGGGGCCAGGATAGGAAGGGTCCCACCCCTTCCTTAGGCCCCCTTTTTCAACACCCTGCTAACCGCCGAACGAACGGGTAGCTTGGCGCGTCAGTTGTCCTTGGCGCCCTCGTTCACCCAGGACTTGAGTGTTGCGATATCCTTGTCCGGCAGTTTCGCCCGGCCGTGCGGCATCCGGATCGCCGCGTTCGCGCGGCCTTCGACCAGCATGTTGAGCGTGCTCGTCAGGGCGTCGCCCGGTTTTACCACCTTCCCGAACTTGGTGCCCTTCATCAGGGTCGCGTAGCTTGTAACATCCAGTCCGCTCGCCACGAAGCCCTTCCCACCAGGAGTGTGGCATTCGGCGCAATACTTCGTGAGTATCGGCTGCACATCCTTCTTGTAACTCACGCCCGAAGGCGCGCATGCGGCCAAGGAAAGGACCGCCAGCGCGGCAAGCGAACCTCTCGATACCGCTATGAACCCGGCATTCATGACTTGCTCCTTGTGACTGACATTCCGAATCTACCTCAGCGAAAGGCAGATGGCAATTGATCCATCTCAAGCTTCAATGCCAAAGGCGGGCTCCATGCCGCGCAAGCCTTCATGGTGTCGACGTCAAAGCGGCCCGCCGATCACCAGCTTTGCGCACAAGGCAGCAACGATTCCTACGGTGCGCGTCCTCGACCGCAAAGCGCTCCAAATTGCCGCGCAGCGGCAGCAGCTCCACGGTTCAATCTTCGATCACGCCGCCACCGTACTTGAGGCGCGGCATCTCGAACCGGTCGGTGATGCGCGTATAGCCGCCCCGGCCTGCGAGGCGGCCGATCGGGTTGATTTTGCCGACATCGACGTGAAACTTTTCATCGACAATGCCGTCGTGGAAATGGAAGTACACGACCTCGCCGATCACCAGGTGGTAGGGCGCGCGGCCGAGTTCCAGCCGCTGCAGCAGGCGGCACTCGAACGCAACCGGCGCCTCCGCGATGCGCGGCGGCCGCACCTTGGTCGACGCCAGCGCGGTGAAACCCGCCTCCGTGATCTCGCTCACACCGCGCGGATAGTCGATCGCGCATATGTTCATCTTTTCCTTGATCGCGTCGCTCACGATGTGCACGACGAACTCCGGAATTTCCCGGATGTTCGCCACGGTGTCCTTGGCGCCACCGTCCTTGTCGCCGACCGAGAACATGAGCATGGCCGGATTGGAACCGATGCCGTTGAAAAAGCTGAACGGGGCGGCATTCGGCCCCTGGCTGCCGAGCGTGGTCACCAGCGCGATCGGCCGCGGCGTGATGCTGCCGATCAACAGCTTGTACTGCGTTTGCCAGTCGAGCGCGGCGGCGTCGAATTCGGTCATGTCGTTCCTTTGCAAGATAGAATTGAAAACTAACGTGGGTCGGCGGCGGGCCAGCCGCAGTATCGCACGAAGAATCTACCGCGATCCCTGTAAACTGGCAACGATAGCGGGCGGATTGGCAGATCGAACCCACGCAAACTGCGCGAATGCGTGGCCGGCGGTGTCTACCCGGCGCGCGGATCTGCCGCCGGAATGATTTGCTATGCTCACCCCCGCCACTGCTTCTATAATTGCCGATCGCATCACTGAGGGACGCCACCATGAACCAGCCGCGCGAACTCAACGCCACGCTAGTCAACGAACTCGAGGCCCTGCTGGGCGAGCGCGCCACCATCGCGCGCGGCATCTGCGAGCAGCACGGCAAGGACGAATCTTACTTTCCGTACGCTGCGCCTGACGCCGTTGTGTTTCCGCAAACCACGGAGGAAGTGCGCGATATCGTCAATATCTGCCGCCGCCACCGCGTGCCGATGATCCCCTATGGCGTCGGCACCTCGCTCGAGGGCCATATCCTGGCGGTGAAGGGCGGCGTGTGTCTCGACCTGAGCCAGATGAACCGGGTACTCGCAGTGCACGAGGCCGACCTCGACGCAGTAGTGCAGGCGGGGGTGACGCGCAAGCAACTGAACGAGCATATCCGCCACACGGGTCTGTTCTTTCCCATCGACCCCGGCGCCGATGCGACCATAGGCGGCATGACCGCGACGCGCGCCTCGGGCACCAACGCGGTGCGCTACGGCACCATGCGCGAGAACGTGATTTCACTCACCGTGGTACTCGCCGACGGACGCATCATCAAAACCGCGCGCCGGGCGAAAAAATCCGCGGCCGGCTACGACCTGACGCGGCTGTTCGTCGGCTCGGAGGGGACGCTCGGCGTCATCACCGAAATCACGGTGAAGCTGTATGCGGTGCAGGAGGCGATGTCGGCGGCGGTATGCGCGTTCGGTTCGGTCGAAGGCTGCACCAGGACCGTTATTCAGACCATACAGGCGGGCGTGCCGGTGGCGCGCTGCGAAATCGTGGACGCGACCGCGATCGGCTGCATCAATAAATACAGCAAGACCGACTATCGCGTCGCCCCGACGCTGTTCTTCGAATTCCACGGCACGCAGGCGAGCGTGGTGGAACAGGCCGAGGCGGTGCAGGAGATCGCAAAGGAGAACGGTGGCATGGATTTTCAGTGGGCGACCAGGGCCGAGGACCGCACAAAACTGTGGGAAGCGCGCCACAACGCCTACTTCGCCGGACTGCAGCTGCGCCCCGGCTGCCGCGCGATTTCGACCGATGTGTGCGTGCCGATTTCGCGGCTCGCAGAGTGCGTGTCCGAAACCATGAAGGACGTGGCCGGCTACCTGTGCCCTGTGCCCTTGCTGGGACACGTCGGCGATGGCAACTTCCACCTGATGTTCCTGGTCGACCCGAACAAACCGGAAGAGCAGGAACTCGCGAAGTCCTTCAATAAGCGCCTGGTCGAGCGCGCGCTCGCGATGGAAGGCACCTGCACCGGAGAACACGGAATCGGTCTGGGCAAGCAGTCCTGGCTGAAAGAGGAACTGGGCGAAGCCGTAGACGTGATGTGCGATATCAAGCGACTGTTCGACCCCGACAACCTGATGAATCCGGGAAAGGTGGTGCCGCTTTGAATTCGCTAATGCGTGGAAGGCGCGCGGGCCAGGCCAGGGCTCCGACGCGGCGGCTCACTCGCCTTTCCATCGCTGGTCACGGCTTTATGAAGTGCTCGCGGTAATACTTGAGTTCCTCGATCGACTCGTAGATGTCGGCCAGCGCTTCGTGCTTGCCGTGTTTGCTGAACCCTTTGGCCAATTCCGGTTTCCAGCGCTTCACCAATTCCTTCAGCGTGCTGACGTCGATGTTGCGGTAGTGGAAATAGGCCTCCAGCCGCGGCATATGGCGCGCGAGGAACCTGCGATCCTGGCAGATGGAATTGCCGCAGATCGGCGAGGTCCTGGAGGGCAGGTACTGGGCGAGGAAATCGAGATACCGCTGTTCGACTTCCGCCTCCGCCAGCGTCGAGGCCTTGACTTTCGCAATGAGGCCGGAGCGCGCGTGCGTGGATTTGTTCCAGTCGTCCATCGCCTCGAGCACGCTGTCAGCCTGGTGCACCACCAGAACCGGCGACTCGGCCAGGGTATTCAATTGCGAGTCCGTGACCACGATGGCGACTTCGATAATTTTGTCGCGGTCGGGATCGAGTCCGGTCATTTCCATGTCTAACCAGGCGAGATTATTCTGATCTTGGGGCATGCTGCGGGGGGTTTCCGGGTTCGATTGATTGAGGGGCTTTATTGTGTCATATTTCAGCCAGATGCAGACTTTTACCGCCGTTTTTCTTGCAGCACTCGTGCTCACCCTGGGCCTGCGCCTGTGGCTGGCCCGGCGCCACATCCGGCACATCGCGCGCTGCCGCGACCAAGTGCCCGCCGACTTCTCGCAGCACATCAGCCTCGCCGCACACCAGAAAGCAGCCGATTACAGCATCGACAAGACGCGGCTGGGCATAATCGATCTGCTGATCGGCGCGCTGTTCTTGCTGGTGCTCACCCTGGGCGGTGCGCTGCAGGCGCTGCATGATCTGTGCTCGCGTGCCTTCGCTGCCGGCAGCTATGCGCAGGGCATCGCCCTCATCGCCAGCGTCGCCCTGATCTCCGGCCTCGTCGACCTGCCGCTGTCGCTGTATCGCACCTTCGTCATCGAAGCGCGCTTCGGCTTCAACAAGATGACTCCGGGGCTGTTCTTCGCCGACCTCGCCAAGCAGATGCTGCTCGCTGCGGCGCTGGGTTTGCCGCTGCTCGTGTGCGTGTTGTGGCTGATGCAGCGCATGGGCGAGCAATGGTGGCTGTATGTCTGGCTCACCTGGATGGCGTTCAATCTGCTGGTGCTTACCGTCTACCCGACTCTGATCGCGCCGTTGTTCAACAAATTCACGCCGCTGGAGGACGCAGCGCTCAAGAGCCGCATCGAGGCGCTGCTGGCCAAGTGCGGCTTCAGGGCGCAGGGGCTGTTCGTGATGGACAGCTCGCGCCGCTCCAGCCACGGCAATGCCTATTTCACCGGGTTTGGCGCGGCCAAGCGCATCGTGCTGTTCGACACCCTGATCGCGCGCCTGGCACCGGCGGAGATCGAGGCCGTGCTGGCGCATGAGCTGGGGCATTTCAAGTACCACCACGTATGGAAACGCATGGCAGCCTTGTTCGCGATGAGCCTGGCGTTTCTCTGGCTGCTCGGTTACGCGATGAAGCAGGATTGGTTCTATGCCGGCCTCAATGTGCAGTCGCATTCGACCGCGCTCGCCTTGTTGCTGTTCTTCCTGGTGGCGCCGGTGTTTACCTTCCTTCTGCACCCGCTCGGCAGCCTGTATTCGCGCAAGCATGAATACGAAGCCGACGCCTATGCCGCGAGCCATGCGATTCCCGCCGACCTGATTCACGCACTGGTGAAGCTGTATCAGGACAACGCCGCCACGCTCACGCCCGATCCCTTGTATTCGGCCTTCTACGATTCACATCCGCCGGCACTGTTGCGCATCGCCCGCTTGCAGGGCGCCCGGCTGCAGGCGCAGCCGCAGCCCGCATGAACGCCGACGAGTTCCAGCTTGGAAGCTGCCGCCCGCTGCCCGCGGGCACACCGCCGCTGGCGCGGGCACAGATCGACGCCGGCTTGGCGCAGCTGCCAGGTTGGGCGTACGCGGAAGGCGCCATCAGCAAGACCTTTGCATTCGGGAACTACGCCGAGACCATCGCTTTCGTGAATGCCGTCGCCTGGATCGCGCAGCGCGAGGATCATCACCCGGACATGCTGGTGGGCTACGACAAATGCCGCGTCGCGTTCAGCACCCACTCCGTCGGCGGCATTTCGGAGAATGATTTCATCTGTGCGGCCAAAATCGAGGCGCTTTGCCGGATTTGATGCTTGCGGGTCAGGTGATCGCAGCCCATGGCCGCCACTACTTGGTCGAAACCGGCGATGGCGCCCGATTCGCCTGCTTTCCGCGCGGAAAACAGAGCGCGGTTGCATGCGGCGACCGCGTGATGTTCGCACGCACCGCCGTCGAGCAGGGCGTGATCGAGGCGGTGGATCCGCGCTCCACCCTGTTCTCGCGCTCTGCCGCGCACCGGCAAAAGCTGATCGCGGCGAACGTGTCCCAACTCGCCATTGTGGTCGCTGCCGAGCCCAGCTTCAGCGAGGAATTGATCAACCGCTGCCTGGTGGCGGCCGAAGATCAGCGCATGCGCGCTCTGATCCTGCTTAACAAGTGCGACCTCAAGGAAGCCGCCGCAGCGGCATTGGCGCGGCTCGCACCCTACATCCAAGCCGGCTATCGCGTGGTCGAACTGTCGGCGCTGGCGGGGGCGGAGCCCTTACGCCCGCTGCTCGCGCACCATGCTAGCGTGCTGGTAGGCCAGTCCGGCATGGGCAAGTCGACCATCATCAACGCCCTGCTTCCGGACGCACATGTCGCCACCATGGAAATTTCCGCCTTTCTCGCCTCAGGCCGCCACACGACGACCCAGGCCAGGCTGTACCGGCTGGAAGCCGACACCACCCTCATCGATTGCCCCGGTCTGCAGGAGTTCGGCCTGCATCACCTGGCGCAGCAGGACATCGAAGCGGGATTTGTCGAATTCCGCGACTTTCTCGGGCAGTGCCGTTTTCAAAACTGCCGCCACCTGAGCGAGCCGGGCTGCGCCCTGGCGCAAGCGGCGGAAGCAGGAGCGATACACCCGCGCCGGCTGGAGATGTTCCGCCGCATCATCCGCGCCGAAACCGGCCGTAAATAGCCATGCGATTGCTCTACAGTTCGCTCAAGCTGCTCGAGGTCCACCACCTGAAGAACCTGCTCGAGGCCGAAGGCATCCGCTGTCACCTCAAGAACGAGTTGCTCAGCCGGCTTGCCGGCGATATCCCGTTCACCGAATGCGCGCCCGAGTTGTGGCTGCTGGACGATCGCGACTTCGACCGGGCCAAGCGCATTGTCGTCGACTTCGACCGCGCTCCCGTGGCCGGGCCTTCGTGGCGCTGCCCTGAGTGCGGCGAGGCGCTGGAAGGCCAATTCAGCGCGTGCTGGCGTTGCGGCGCGCCACGGCCGCAAATCTAAAGACACGCCGCAGCGATAGCGCGGCTAGCTCAACGCCCGCGCAATGCCCAGCAGCAGCAATATGAACAGGATTACGACCAGCGCGCGCCAGACCAGGCCGATGGTGCTGTCGAGAAAACCCACGTCGGCGTCGTCCCCGAGACCCAGCTCCGGCCGGTCGAGCGGACTCACCTCCGAGAGAAAAGGCATGCCCAGGCGCACGCCCATGGCGCCGGCACCGCTGGCAAGAACGACGCCAAGCGAGGGGTCGGGCCATTTCGCCGCCTGCGTGCGCCAGCAATAGGCCGCGTCCTCGAAATCGCCGACGACAGCAAAGGCGATCCCCGTCAGCCGCGCAGGGATCCAGTCGAGCAGACGGAAAACCTGGCCGGCGAAGCTGCCGAACGCGGCGAGTTCGCTGTCGCCGCCCTCGGCCCAACGCCGATGCAGGAAGGCCGACATCCGGTAGAGGATCGCCCCCATCGGCCCGGGCAGCAGCACGAACCAGAACACCACGGCGAACACATGCTGGTACGAAGCCGTCAGCGCTTCCTCGATGGTGAGACGGGCCACTTCCTCCGCATTCAAGCGCTCGCAGCTCGCGCCGCGCCACTGGCCCAGGATGGCGCGCGCCTGATCCAGATCGCCGCTCTTCAGCGCCCAATGAATGTCGGTGAAATAATGGCCGACCTGGCGAAACCCCATGGTCACGTAGAGTATGAGCACGTTGAAAGCCAGCGCCAGCAGCGGCGACAGTCGATGCAGCAGGTAATAGGCAAGCGCGGCCAGCAGTATTGCCGGCACCACACCCAGCACCCACGCGATCACCCCGTGTCCGCGCTCGCCGGCATTGAAGTGCTGCTGCAGGAAATCGGCAAAACGTGTGGCCCAGGACACCAGTTCCTTGCGGTCGGCCAGCGGCCGCCACTGCTCCAGCAGCAGGGCGATGATCAGCGAGACGAGGCTCATGGGGAAGGCAAGACTCCCGGAACGGCGCGGTCAAAAGCGACAGGGAACATAGGCGAAGATACCATAGGCACTACGGCTGCTCAAACGCATGGGGCTTGCAATCTTAGAGTTCACGCGAAAACCCGCACTGCGGAACCCGCCGCCGTCCGGCTAGCACGCGCTCAGAAACGCACAGAGATTCATCAGCATTCCCGCCGTGGCACCCCAGATATAGCGCTGTTCATAGGGTATGGCGTAGTAATGCCGTGTCCGGCCCTGGTACTGCAGGGTGTTGCGCTGATGATTGCGCGGATCGAGAACAAACGCCAAGGGCACCTCGAACGCCTCCGCCACTTCGAACGAATCCAGCTTGAACGCCGGCGGCGGACTCACCAGTCCCACTACAGGGGTGACACGGTATCCCGTTACCGTGGTGTACTCGGGCAGCTGCCCCAGCAGCTCCACCAGGGAGCGTGGCAGGCCGATTTCCTCGAAGGTTTCGCGCAAGGCCGTCGCTGCGGGCGATTCATCCTGGGCCGCGCGGCCTCCGGGAAAGCTGATCTGGCCGGCGTGGTCGTACAGGTGGTCGGTGCGCCGGGTAAACAAGACGGTAAGCCCGGCGTCGCGTCGAACCACCGGCACCAGTACCGCCGCCGGGCGCAAAGCCTCGGCCGGGCGCCACAGATGACCGTCTCCTGCAGCGACCGGCGCCACGGTTTGGCCGCCGGCGAAGCGCTGTCGCAGCCAGGCTTCACTTGCGCGGCTGACGATTTCCTGCACGCCGCTTGCGTCAGAGTTCATCGATCAATTGTAGCCCGAAATCCGCATGAGCCCGGCCGAACCGGCGCCGGAGTGTTACCGCCGGCTGACCGGTTCCGGCGTCGCCGGCGAACGCGTCGCCCGGGGCTTCTCAGGGAATGAGCAGTGTCGAGCCGGTGGTCTTGCGCGCTTCCAGATCCCGGTGCGCCTGCACCGCGTCCTTGAGCGCGTAGCGCTGCGGCACCTCGATTTTCACTTTGCCGGACAGCACGATGTCGAAAAGGTCCTTGGCCGATGCCACCAGATCCTCGCGTTTCGCGGTGTAATGCATCAGGCTGGGCCGCGTGAAAAACAGCGAGCCGCGCGAGGCGAGCAGGCCCGAGTCGAAGGCCGGCACCGGGCCCGAAGCGTTGCCGAAGCTCACCATCATGCCGAGCGGACGCAGGCAGTCGAGCGACCCGACGAAGGTATCCTTGCCGATCGAGTCGTACACCACCGGCAGCAGCGCGCCGCCGGTGATCGTCTTCACCCGCTCGGCGAAATTCTCGTGCGTATAGACGATAGTGTGGTCGCAGCCGTGCGCCTTCGCCAGCGCCGCCTTCTGGTCCGAACCGACGGTGCCGATCACCGTGGCGCCGAGCGCTTTTGCCCACTGGCAGACGATCAGGCCCACGCCGCCGGCCGCAGCATGGATGAGGATGGTGTCGCCCGGCTGGACCTTGTAGGTGCGCTTGAGCAGATATTGCGCCGTCATGCCCTGCAGCATCATCGCCGCGCCCTGGTCAAACGTCAGGCCATCGGGCAGATTCACCAGCCGGTCGGCGGTCATGAGCCGCACCTCGGCATAAGCGCCAATGGGCGGCGCGGCATAGGCCACGCGGTCGCCCTTCTTGACGTTGCTCACGCCCTCACCCACCGCCTCGACCACGCCGGCCGCCTCCAAGCCGATGCCGCTGGGTACCTGCAGTGGGTACAGCCCGGAGCGGTGATATACATCGATGTAATTCAGGCCGCAGGCGTGGTGGCGCACGCGCGCCTGGCCCGGCCCGGGTTCGCCCACCTCGACGTCTTCCCACAGCATGACCTCGGGCCCGCCTTGTTTGTGTATTCGGATCGCTTTTGACATGTTCTGTTCCCGACAAGAGAAAGGTTTACGAAAATTCACGGACAGGTCGCGCTAGGACCATACTGTCCGAACCGAAGCGGAGCGCCATGTTACCGCGAAAAATCTGCCTCGATCCAGGCGCGCGCGAACCCGATCGGCGGCATCGCTTCCTATTTGGGTTTGCCCTTGGCCGGCGTTGCCCCTGCCGGTTTCGTCTCGGCCGGATTGGCCGCGGCACCAGCGGCGGCCGCCTGCATCATGGCCAACCAGGCGGCCGGATCGGGGAAGGGATTCTTTCCCGCCTCCGCGTCTGTGCC
>Ga0307377_10002396_pt1 | contig 22183 bp, 28 predicted proteins | sample TR3MG_FD_202535 | JGI IMG/M metagenome (GOLD analysis project Ga0307377, IMG submission 202535) | Soil microbial communities from Risofladan, Vaasa, Finland - TR-3 | ecosystem: Environmental > Terrestrial > Soil > Coastal area > Acid sulfate soil | place: Finland: Risofladan, Vaasa | collected...
GTGCTGGCGGAGCGGCCGCTGGATGTGAAGATGACGGGGGAGATGCCTCGGGGCAAGCCGGGCGAGGCGCTGGAGCAGGTGGCGGCGGAGGCCGGATTCGAGGCCCGTCGAGAGGGGGACATCGTCTACACGCTGACTCGTCGGCGCTGATCCACGCGGCCGTCGGCAGGTGACGACCCGCGCGCGGCTAATTCACGCTCTATGGAGTCTAGCGCCATGTCGCGGGTATGGAGGCGATGCCATCGCGTGGCTTCGCGCGAGCGAGGCCGGCGAGCCGTATGGCTCCACTTCACATGCGGCCTGCTCGCGATCGGCCTTGCGCTGGTGGGGAGCGTCTCCGCCGATGATGCGAGGGCGTCCTTCGTTGACACCCAGGAGGGGAGGCGCCTCGTGGTGCTGTGGCACGCGCTGCTGGACCACTCGTGCGATGCGGTCTACAGCCCCGAGTTATTTCGGGAGCTTGCCGCGGACCTCGAAACGGCTGACGCGGATTTCGCCGCGCTGGCCCAGCGCGGGGCGCTGTCGCGGTCGCGTGGGGAGCAGCTTCGGGCGCTCTTCCACGCGCGGTACCGGTATATCCAAAGCTGCCATTACAGCAATCGATCGACGATCCGCGTGTCGGGGGCGGAGGCGAGCAGAACCACTGCCCAGTGGGTGATCGAGCTCCAGCTCTCCGTGCTGCGCCGAGTGCCGACGTCGAAGGCCGATCGGGAGCTGGCGGAGGCGGCGATCAAGAACCTCGCCTACGAGCTGACGTTCCTGCACCACTTGGACGCGTTCGAGGCGGAGTCGGACCGGCGCCGTGTGGCGTTGATGGATAAGGAGGCGGCGGGGGGGAAAGTGGACCTGGAGGCCTTCGAGAAGGAATATCAATATAGGCGGAGCCTGCTGCTGCAGGCCTACACGCAGAAGAAGCTGTCGCGGGTTAAGGCCGTCGAGGAGATGCTGCCGTACGTTGTGGCGCTGACTCGGACACGGCCGCTGCCCCATACTGCGGGGGGTGAATCGCCCCGCCTGGATTCCTGATCGCGAATGCTCGGCTGGAACGTCGATCTCGGTCTCGATGCGGGCTCCTCGGTGACCCGCATCTATCAACGTGGCGTGGGCATCGTGCTGGCGGAGCCCACGGCCGTCGCCTTTTCGCCGGACGGGCGGGAGGTGCTGGCGGTGGGGACCGAGGCGAAGCTCATGGTGGACCAGAGCACGGCCGACACCCGCGTGGTGTTCCCGGTTCAGTTCGGCGTCGTGGCGGATCACCTTGCGGCGGCGCAGATGATCAAGGAGATGATGCGGCGGGCGCTGGGCCGGCGGAGTCTCTTCATGCCGCGGGTGGTGGCGGCGGTGACGACGGCGGCGACGCCGGTGGAGAAGGCGGCGCTTCGGTCGGCGGTGCAGGCGGCGGGGGCGAGGGGCGTGCGGCTGGTGGATCGGACGCTGGCGGCGGCGATCGGGGGGAGCGCGGCGGCGCCGACGGATCACGGCTCCCGCCTCGTGGTGAGCATCGGCGGAGGGATCACGGAGTTCGGCGTGGTGTCGCAGGGGCGGCTGGTGTGGGGCCGGAACCTGCGGTTCGGGGGGCGGGACCTGGATGAGGCGATCCGCAAGATGATGCGGAATCGGTACGGCCTGACGCTGGCGCCGGCGACGGCGGAGCAGATGAAGCTTCAGGTGGGGGCGGTGGTTCCGAACATGGCGCGCAGCCGGGTGTTGCTCGGGGGCGGTGAGGTGTACGGGGAGCTGTTCCGCAATCTCCAGATCACGCTCGACGGGATACCGGATCTGCTGGGGCGGGCGCTGTCGCCGATTATCAACGAGATCGGGTGGGCGATTGCGGAAGCGCCGGCGGAGCAGCGGGCGGAGATCAAGTCGAACGGGATACTGCTGGCGGGGGGAACGGCGCTGCTGCAAGGGATCCCTCAGTTGATGCGGGAGCGGCTGGGGGTGCCGGTGGTGCGGGCGCGGGAGCCGGCTCACGCGGTGGCGCTGGGGCTGGGGACGGTGCTGCAGGACCTGGGGAAGCTGAGCCAGGATGGGCATCGGTATGGGGGCGCGGGGTAGGATCGGTTCGAGTCGGAGCATCTTTGACGGGCCCACACCTTTCCCTTATACTGTCCGCCGAGACGAGATCCGTGGCCGCCGGCGTTTCATACGCTCGTCCTTCGTGAGGAAGCTCCTCGAAGCCGTTACTCATTGCGGTCTGCTCGCGAGGCCATCCATAATTCAGGTAAGGGATTGCTATCTATGGCACGCAACCTGACAGAGAAGATCATTGCCGACCACTTGCTCTCTGGTGAGATGAGGCCGGGCGAGGAGATCGCGCTTCGCATCGACCAGACCCTGACGCAGGACATCACCGGGACGATGGCCTGGCTGCAGTTCGAGGCGATCGGCGTGCCGCGGGTGAAGACGAAGCTGTCGGTGAGCTATGTGGATCACAACATGCTCCAGACGGGGTTCGAGAGCCCGGACGATCATCGCTACCTGCAGAGCGCGGCGGCGAAGTACGGGGCGTTCTTCTCTCGGCCGGGCAACGGCATCTGCCATCAGGTGCATCTCGAACGATTCGGCGCGCCGGGGCAGACGTTGATCGGGTCGGACAGCCACACGCCGACGGGCGGGGGGATCGGGATGCTGGCCATCGGCGCGGGGGGGCTGGACGTGGCGGCGGCGATGGCGGGGTATCCGTTCTACGTGGCGATGCCGCGGGTGACGCGGGTGGGCCTGGCGGGGGAGCTGCCGGGGTGGGTGAGCGCGAAGGACGTGATCCTCGAAGTGCTGCGGCGGCTCACGGTGAAGGGGGGCGTGGGGCGGGTGATGGAGTACGGCGGTCCCGGGGTGGCGACGCTTTCGGCGCCGGAGCGGGCGACGATTGCGAACATGGGGGCGGAGCTGGGGGCGACGAGCTCGATCTTCCCGTCGGACGAGCGGACGCGGGACTTCCTGCGGGCGCAGGGGCGGGAGGAGGCGTGGGTGGAGCTGGGGCGGGACGAGGGGGCGGCGTACGACGAGGCCATCGAGATCGACTTGGGGGCGCTGGAGCCGCTGGTGGCGCGGCCGTACAGCCCCGACGCGGTGGCGCCGGCGGCGGAGCTGGTGGGGACGAAGCTCGCTCAGGTGTGCATCGGGAGCTGCACGAACTCCTCCTATCGGGACATGATGACCGTCGCCGGGATGCTGGACGGGAAGCGGGTGCACCCGAACGTGAGCCTGACGATCTCGCCGGGTTCGCGCCAGGTGCTGACCATGCTGGCCGAGAACGGGGCGCTGGCGAAGATGGTGGCGGCGGGGGCGCGGATTCTGGAGAGCGCCTGCGGGCCGTGCATCGGGATGGGGCAGGCGCCGCCGTCGGGCGGGGCGACGCTGCGGAGCTTCAACCGGAACTTCCAGGGGCGGTGTGGGACGAAGGACGCTCCCACGTTCCTGGCGGGAGTGGAGGTGTGCACGGCCTCGGCGGTTGCGGGGGAGATCGTGGACCCGCGGGGCCTGGGGGAGCCGGTGAGGGTGGCGGAGCCGGAGGCGTTCGAGGTGGACGATGGGATGGTGATTCCGCCGGCCGGGGACCCCGACACAGTCGAGATCGTGCGCGGCCCGAACATCGCGCCGCTGCCGACGCGGGGGCGGCTGGAGGATGATATCCGAGGGCGGGTGCTGCTGGTGACGGGCGATAACATCACGACCGATGACATCATGCCGGCGGGGGCGAAGATTCTGCCGCTGCGGTCGAACATTCCGGTGATCTCGGAGTACGTGTTCTCTCGCATGGACGCGGAATTCGCCGGGCGGGCGAAGCGCCAGGGCGGGGGGTTCATCGTTGGGGGCGCGAACTACGGGCAGGGGTCGAGCCGGGAGCACGCGGCGCTGGCGCCGATGGCGCTGGGGGTAAAGGCGGTGCTGGTGAAGTCGTTCGCGCGGATCCACCATGCGAACCTCATCAACTTCGGGATTCTGCCGTTGAAGCTGCCGGAGGGCGCGCCGGTGGCGCAGGGGGATGAGCTGGAGATGGCTGGGGTGCGGGGGGCGGTGGAGGCCGGCAAGCCTATCGCGGTGAGGAATCTGACGACCGGGAAGTCGTTCGAGGCGAGCTACGATCTGACGCCGCGGCAGGTGAAGGTGGTGCTGGCGGGTGGGCTGCTGAATCATATCAAGGAAAGCGACGCCACGGGCGCCACGGGCGCTGCGGGCGCTGCGGGCGCCGCGGGCGCCGCGGGCGCTTCGGGCGCTGCTGGCGCTTCGGGGTAGAGTCTCCGTGCTGAAGAATCTCTTTCGACAGGTGACCGATCTCCTGACCGGGAGCGGCGAGGTCACCGACGAGCTGTTCGAAGAGCTGGAGGAGGTGCTGATCGCTTCGGACGTGAGCGCGCGGATCGCCTCCGAGACGGTGTCTCTTCTCAGGGAGGGGGTTCGCGAGCGCGGCGCGCGCACGGCCGGTGAGGTCAAGGACCTCCTGCGGGCGCACATCGCCGGGGTGCTGGACGAGCACGCGGCGCCGTTGACGGTCGATGCCCCGGAGCCGCCGCTTTTCTATCTGGTCGTCGGGGTGAACGGGACGGGGAAGACGACGACGATTGCGAAGCTGGGGGCGCGGTTTCAGCGGCAGGGGAAGAAGGTGCTGCTGGCGGCGGCGGACACGTTCCGGGCGGCGGCAATCGACCAGCTCGAGGTGTGGGCGGAGCGGGTGGGGTGCGAGATCGTGCGGCATCAGCCGGGGGGCGATCCGGCGGCGGTGGTCTTCGACAGCGTGGAGGCGGCGCGGGCGCGGGGCATCGATGTGGTGATCGCGGACACGGCGGGGCGGCTGCACACGCAGCGGAACCTGATGGAGGAGCTGCGAAAGGTGGACCGGGTGGCGCGGCGGGCGCTGGGGCGCGCGCCGGACGAGACGCTGCTCGTGCTGGACGCGACGACGGGGCAGAACGCGCTGGTGCAGGCGCAGGTGTTCCGGGAGGCGATCGGGGTGACGGGGCTGGTGATGACGAAGCTCGACGGGACGGCGAAGGGGGGGACGTTGATCACGCTGTCGGAGGAGCTGGGGGTGCCGGTGAAGCTGATCGGCGTGGGCGAGAAGCTGGACGACCTGCGGGACTTCGATCCGGAGGAGTATGTGGGGGCGCTGCTGCCTTAGAGACTCTAACAGAACCCCGCATTCCGCCGTTTGCGGCGGGTCTCTCTTCTGCGCAGCCATCGCCCGAAGGGGTTTTGTTAGAGATTCTTAGCCCGCAGCTTCGTCGTCGATCTCGTCGAGCAGCTCCCGGTCTTCGTCGGTGAGGTCGATCTTGTCGAAGAGGTCGGGGCGGAGGGCGCGGGTGCGGCGGAGGGATTCTTTGCGGCGCCAGCGGCGGATTTGGTCGTGGTGGCCGGAGAGGAGAATCTCGGGGACGGTCCAGCCGCGGAAGTCGGCGGGGCGGGTGTAGTGGGGGTATTCGAGGAGGCCGTCGGCGAAGGAGTCGGACTCGGCGGCTTCTTCGGCGCCGAGGGCCCCGGGCAGCAGCCGGGTCACGGCGTCGATGAGGATCATGGCGGGGAGCTCACCGCCGGTGAGGACGTAGTCGCCGATGGAGACCCGGCGGGTGGCGAGGTGCTCCCGGACGCGCTCGTCCACGCCTTCGTAGTGCCCGCAGAGCAGAATGAGGTGGTCCTTGGTAGAGAGGTCGCGGGCGATGTCCTGGGTGAAGGGTTGCCCCTGGGGGGTGAGGAGGACGATCTCTTCGGCGCAGCCCGACTGGGCCGGGCAGCGGAGCTCTTCGACGGCGGCGAAGAAGGGCTCGGGCTTCATCACCATGCCGGCGCCGCCGCCGTAGGGGGTGTCGTCGGTGGTGCCGTGGCGGTCGGCGGTCCAGCGCCGGAGGTCGTGGACGGCCGGCGCGAGGATGCCGGATTCCTGGGCGCGCTTGAGGATGCTGGCGCCGAGGATCGGAGCGAAGACCTCGGGGAATGTCGTCAGCACGTCGATCTTCATGGTTCGCCCGCTTCCGCTTCGACTTCCTTTTCGGCGAGGGGCGCGACAATCATGCGGCGGTGTTCGAGGTCGATCTCGCGGACCACCTCGCGGACGGCGGGGATCATGGCCGACGGGGTCACGTAGACGTCGTTGCCGGGGGCGCGGATGATCTGGGTCACTTCGCCCAGGTCCTCCCCCTCCTCGGTGACGACCCGGAGCCCGATGACGTCGTGCATCCAGTACCTGCCCTCCGCGAGGGGGATGGCCATGGAGCGCTTGATCTTGATCCACGCGCGGCGGAGCGCGGCGGCGGAGTTCCGGTCTTCGCATCCCGCGAGCGTGAGGGTGACGCCCTTCGGCGAGAGACGCGCGCTGCGGATCCGGTAGATGCGCTCCTCGCCCGAGGGCAGCTCAAGGCAGACCTCTTCGAGGTCGTGGAAGCGCTCGGGGCGGTCGGTCTCGGGCCTCACGCGGAGGGCTCCGTGGATGCCGAACGGAGCCGTCACCTGGCCGATGACCAGGTCCCACGGCTCCTTGCTGTTGTCGGCCATCGCGCTAAGTCTCGCGGATTTCGACGATCACACCGTCCTTGACGACGATCTGCGAGCCGCTGAGCCTCTGGACGAGATCGTCGCCCTGCTGAAGCTCGACGACACCTTCAACCGTGCCACGGGGATACTCGCCTCCGATCTCCAGCTTATCGACTTCCTGGAGCTGCCGCTGGATGTCCTGCTTGAGGGCATCGTGCCGCTGCCGCTCCGCCTCGATCTGTCTCCGGGCCTGCATCGCCTGCGAGAGATCGGTCCTCTGGAGGTCGGCGAGCAGCCGCCGACTGTTCATCTCCATCTGGTCGATTCGTCGCTGGGTTTCAGTTGCGGCTTCCTGCAGCTCGTTTTTGAGGTCTTCCTTGAACTCCTCGCTCACAATAACGCGTACGCCGATCGACCGTTTGACAGTGATGCCACTCATTCTGCTACTCCGCTGATGCCGATGAATCACCCAGCTTGTTGATATCCACCCAGATGCTCTTGCGCTCTTTCGCCCCCGCCGCTCGAACCAAGGTCCGCAGAGCATTGGCGATGCGACCGCCTTTTCCGATCACCTTGCCCAGGTCGTCGGGACCCACTCGCACCTCGAAAATGATGCTGCGTTCCCCCTCGATCTTATTTACAACCACCTGCTCTGGATCGTCCACCAGGGCCCTCACAATCATCGTCACGAGCTCATGCACCGTACTTGACCTCCCACTGTTGAGCTAGCCCAAGGGTCTCTTAGTGGCGCCAGAGCGGCCGCGCGCCCCAGAGCGGCCCTCATTCGTGCGACAGTCCAGGCGCGTCTACCGCCCTTGCTCCTACTATGTTTTGCGCAATCGACACATGCCTCTCATGCAGCAGTCTCGTCAGCGGCGGCCGTGTCCTCACCCTCGGCACGGGTAGCGGACAGGTCATCCTCCGCCTTAGCTGTCGGCTCCGGCTCTGGAGCTTCAGTCTGCTCCTCTGCAACGGCTTCTGCTGCAGCCACGGCCGCCGGTGCGGGCTCGCCGCTGAACTTCTCCCACACGCCGGTCTTTACGAGCATCGACTTCGCCGTATCGCTAGGCTGCGCGCCCTGCCTCAGCCAGGAGAGGGCTCGTTCTTCGTCCACGCTGATCAGAGGCGGGTCGAGGCGCGGATTATACCGCCCGATCGACTCGATGAACCGGCCGTCTCGGGGCGATGCGGCCTCCGCCACAATCAAGCGGTACTGAGGCTGCTTCTTCTTTCCGATCCTACGCAATCTGATACGTACTGCCACGTGCACCTCCTACGTTCGAAAGCCGGGGATTCCGGCTTGTCTCGGTAATCGGCCCTTCGCCTCAGCATCGGCGAATTGGCCGAGCATGCTCCTCATCTGCTTGAACTGCTTCAGCAAGAAGTTCACTTCTTGGCGCGTCCGCCCGCTGCCGCGAGCGATTCGCCTCCGCCGGCTTCCATCTATCATATCAGGGTTGGCCCGTTCGTCGGGACTCATCGACTGCATGATGGCCGTCATGTGACGAAGACGCTTCGGATCGATTTCCATGGGGATCTGCTGCCGCAGTGCCTGCACCCCGGGGATCATCGCGAGCAGATGGTCCAGTGACCCCATCTTCCCCAGGCGCTCCATTTCTCGCATAAAGTCATTCAAATCGAAGCGTCGCTCACGGAGTCTTCGCTCCAGGTCGGCCGCTTCCTTCTCGTCGAACGCAGATTCCGCCTGCTCGATGAGCGTCTGGACATCGCCCATCCCGAGGATGCGGGAGGCCATCCGGTCCGGATGGAAGACCTCGAGCGCGTCGAGCTTCTCCCCTACCCCGGCGAGCTTGATCGGCTTCCCGGTGACCTCTCTTACCGAGAGGGCGGCGCCCCCACGGGCGTCGCCGTCGAGCTTCGTCAGCACGACGCCGGTGATGCCTATGGCCTCGTCGAACTCCGACGCCACGTTGACCGCGTCCTGCCCGGTCATTGCGTCCAGCACGAGCAGCACCTCCTGCGGACGCACTTTGTCCTTCATGCTGGACAGCTCGGCCATCAGCTCTTCATCGATGTGCGTGCGGCCGGCGGTGTCGATGATGACGGGCCCCAACCCCTCGCTCTTCGCCCTTTCCACGGCCGCGCGAGCGACGCCCACGGCGTCCTTGCCGTCGCCCCGGAAGACGGGCACGTTCACCTGCTCGCCGACGACGCGAAGCTGCTCCACGGCCGCCGGCCGGCGAAGGTCGGTGGCGGCGAGGAGAGGGTGTTCTCCTTCGGCGGCGAGTCGGCGCGCGAGCTTGCCGGCCGTGGTCGTCTTGCCGCCGCCCTGGAGCCCGACCATCAGGACGACGGACGGCTGCGCGGAGAGCTCGAGGTCGCTTGCCTCCGCCCCGAGGAGCCGGGTGAGCTCTTCGTGGACGATCTTGACGACCTGCTGGCCGGGGGTGAGGCTTGTGATGACGTCCTCGCCGACGGCCTGCTCCTGGACGCGGGCGACGAAGTCGCGCACGACTCGGAAGTTCACATCGGCTTCGAGGAGGGCCAATCGAATTTCACGGCAGGCGGCGGCCACATCCTCCTCGGATAGCCGTCCCCTACCGCGCAATCCTCGCAGTATCCCTTGCAGCTTGCCAGATAAGCTGTCAAACATGTGCGCACGCCTGTCGCCCGGCGCTACGCGCCCCCTCGCGCGCACGGGGAGAGAGTATAGCAGGCGCTCGGACCGATTGTCAAACGCGATGTGAGCATGCGGCATGCCCCCTCGACCGTCATATTCAACAGGCAACGCCCTCGTTTGGGGCGTCTACGCGCGCCGGTCCGTGTACAGCACTTACTAATGTCTAAAGCGGGCTGTCGGCTGAGTCAGCTCAGCCTCGAAAGGGCGCGGCGCAAGAGGCGGCGTTGATCGGTGTGGGCGAGTAGGGAGAGGGCGTGCTTCGGGGGGAACCAGCCGCAGTCCAGGGAGTTCTCCTGGGGGTCGGCGCGCACCTCGGCGTCGGGCGGGGCCTCGAAGAGAAGCCAGTCGACCGTCTTGGCGAAGCGGCGGCCCTCGCGCTCGAAGGTGTGCTCGGTCGAGCCGAGCGATCCCTTACAGGTGAGATCGGAGAGGCCGATCTCTTCGCGGATCTCGCGACGCGCGGCTTGCTCGGCGGTCTCCCCCGGCTCGAACCCTCCCTTGGGGAAAACCCAGGTGCCGTAGCGGGACTGCATGACGGCGACCCGCAGGTCGTCGCCGCGGCCCTTGACGACGATCCCGCCGGCCGACCGGAGCTTCGTGACCTCGGCCTCGTCCTCCGAGGGCCGTCGGGTCAAGCGTTCTGCTCCGCGGGGCCCCATTCGGGGGGCCTCCGCTCCTCCCAGGGCGCAGGCTCTGGTATGCCGAACAGGTCTCTCTTCGCCGCCAGATAGTACCGGTAGTTTTCGAAGGTGACGTCTGGGGGCACGCGATGGTCCACGTGCGGAATCCACCCGCCTTCCTTCACGTGGGGCTCGATCCGCTCGACCTCGTGCCTGATGGCTTCTTTGCCGGCGATGAGGGCGCGCTTGTTCACGCCGCCGAGGAGAAGGAGCCGCTTTCCGTAGGTGTCCCGCAGAGGCAGCGGGTCGGTGCCGGCCGCCACTTCGACGGGGAACATACAGTTGATGCCGGCCTCGAGCCAGAGGTGGACGAGCTTGTTGATATTGCCGTCGCAGTCGGTGTAGACGATGTCGCAGCCGTGCTCTTTCAGCAGGTCCGCGATGCGCCGGTAGCGGGGCACCATGAGCCGCTCGAAGTCGGCGGGCGAGATCATGGGGCCGGCGTTGAAGGCCATGTCCTCCCAGCCGGCGCCGAAGTCGATCTGCACCTGGGGCGCGGCCCATTCGATGGTGCGCAGCACGATCCGGGTGATGGTCTCCATGATCTCCTCGACGAGCCCGGGGTCGTCGTAGACCATCATGGCGGCGCGCTCGAAGCCCATCCAATCGCGCATCCAGCCGTAGAGGCTGCCGATGCCGATGCCGAGGGGGTAGTCGCGTTTCGCGTACTCCTGTTTCAGGTCTGCCCACGTGTCGGGATCCGGAAGGCGGCTGGGGTCGTCGGGGTCGAGGCGCGGCTTGAACTCCCTTTCCCATTCGTCGCGGCCCTTGAGGAGGAAGTCGAGGAAGTGGGGAATGGAGTCCTGCCCGGAGGAGTGAATCTGGCACGTGGAGCCGTGCTCGTCTCGAATGAGGAGATAGTCTCCGGTGTCGTCGAGCACCTCTCTTTCGAAGCCGGGAGAGAGGCCCTGGTTGACGGGCACCAAGGCTCTGGGCGCGAAGCCGAAGTAGACGTCGGCTTTGGGAAGGGTGTCGATCTCCCTGGGGAGGCCCTGCTCGTGCCAGAGGGTGAGGGTGTTGTCCCAGTAGCCGAACTCCTCGTCCGGGACGTGGTCGACGGGCTCAAAATGCATGGTGCGCAGCCAGCGTTCGCGGTGGGTCATCCTGTGGTCTCCAAGAGTACGGAAGGAAGCTCGCGAAGGGACTCGATGCGGGGGCAGTCGACCTCTTCGTGTGCGCCGGTGCGGTCGAGCAGCACGGGGCGAAGCCCGGCGGCGCGGGCGCCGAGCACGTCTAGGTCGTAGTTGTCGCCGACGTGCCAGGCCGGCGCGTCGTACTTGGCGGCGGCTTCGGCGGCCAGATGGAACATATGACCTTCGTCCTTGCCGCTGCGCGCGGCGAAGGCGTCGATCACGGGATGGAAGTAGCTTCGGACGCCAAGTGCCTCGAGCTCGGGCTCGGCGCGGGGCCGGCCGCTCACGATGCCGAGCTTGGCGCCGTTGTGCGAGAGGCTGCGCAGGACGTCGGGCACGTCTGCATAGAGCCGGCGCGAGTCGGGGTGGGTGAGGGTCGCGACGATGCGCTCGGTCGCCTGGCGCAGGCCCTGCTTCACGCCGAGGATTTCGAGCAACCGGCCGTCGTAGGCAAGCCAGAAGGCACGGTCGTCCTCGTCGTCGGCATGGCGGTGGACGAGATCGGTGTAGAGGCCCGTGGAGAGGGCGGTTTTCAGCGCGGCCAGCGACTCTTCGGGGCTAACCGCCACGCCGACCTCGCGGGCGGCATGGGTGAAGGCGTCCGGCCAGCTCACGGTCCATTCGATGAGCGTGTCGTCGACGTCGAAGAAGACGTAGCAGGGAGGGCTCATCCGGCTGTCGTCCTCGCAAAAAGGGCGCCCGTCGAAGCGGGGCGCTCAGTGCTCGACTCGGGGCTTCGGGCGCCCCACGGAAGCTCGGAGGCAGTATAGCGCAAGGCGCGACGGGGCGTCAACCGGAGGCGGCGACGGGCGGCTCAGGGGGCATCGGCGGAGAGACCGTGGTAGGGGAAGAGCCGCTCCTTGATCTCCTTGACCGATGCTTCGGCGAACTCGCGCGTGACGCGGAGCCAGTCTTCGTCTGTCTTGGGGCCGGTGGCATCGTGGAGCGGCACCGGCTTGTCGTCGCGGCGGTAGTGCTGGACCTCCGAATCCGGAATGTGCTCCGGGGGCTCGACGCCAGCCATTCGTGCGAAGGCGAGCGTCCAGGCTCGAGGGACGACGGTGACGTCGTAGCCGCCGCCCCCGATGGCGATCCAGCGGGGGGCGCGCTGGGCGATCTCCTCGACGACCCTGATATACCCGTGCGTGGTGCAGCAGAGGTGGGTGAGCGGGTCCTGGTAGTGGGTGTCGACGCCGAGCTGGGTGCAGACGAAGTCCGGCGCAAAGGCCTCGAGGAGCGGGATGACCACATCTCTGAAGGCTCCCACGTAGACATCGTCGCCGGTGTAGGGCGACAGCGGGAGATTCACGGCGAAGCCTTCTCCATCGCCCTCCCCTATCTCGGAGACGGCCCCGGTGGTCGGAAAGAGATAGCGGCCGCTCTCGTGCACGGAGATGGTCAGGACATCCCGGCGGTCGTAGAAGGCCTCCTGGACGCCGTCGCCGTGATGGGCGTCGATGTCGACGTAGGCGACCTTCACCCCATCACCACAGCGATTCAGGAGATGGGCGATGGCGATGGCGGGGTCGTTGAAGACGCAGAATCCGGCGGCCCTGTCCCGGTGGGCGTGGTGCAATCCGCCCCCCGGGTTGAAGGCGACGCGGGCCTTGCCGTCGATGACGAGGTCGGCCGCCCGGACGGAGGCCCCGACGACGAGGGCTGCGGCCTCGTACATGCCGCCGACGATGGGATTGTCGATGGTGCCAAGGCCGAATTCGTGGGCCCGCCGCAGGAGGCGTCCTTCACCGGGGGCGCGGACGGCGGCAATGTACTCCGGGCTGTGGACCAGGGCGATGGCATCTTCGTCCGCAGCCGAGGGCCGGGAAAGGGAGGCGGAGCGGCTTCCCAGCAGCCCGCAGGCTTTGATGAGCTCATAGGTGCGGACGACTCGGGAGGGCCTGAGTGGGTGAGAGGGACCCAGGTCGTAATCGCTGAACTTGGGCGTGTAAACGAGGGCGGTCTGCGGCATGACTCTGGGATGCGATCTAGTGGTGATGGCCCTCTTCTTCTCCGGGGAGGGGAAGCTCGCCGCTGTTTCTGAACACGATGACACGATAGGCGCCTTCTCGCTCCACGAGCAGCGATAAAGCAGGCGATGAAGAGGCTCGCCTGTTCACGGCCTGGATGAACTGGTACGCGTGCCAGACCGATTCGTCGCCGACCGCCATGACGCGGTCGCCGACCTCCATTCCGACGGCGGCGGCGGGGCCTTTGGCATCGACGACCTCAATCGCAAGGCCGCCGCTGGGGCCGGACTCCCTGGCGATCGTCATCCCGAAGACATGCTCGACCGTCTCCTGGGACTCGGTCAGCGGGTCCTTCTCCTGGGTGGGATTGGCGCGGACCCAGAACAGCGCCGCCATGAAGCCTATGGCAGCGATGAGCAGCAGGGTCCAGGTACGGATTCGAGGCCTCATTCGCTCTTCTCTTCGTGCCCTTCGCCTTCGAGCACCTTGATCTCCTGGGCGACCTCTCCGCGCCGGGCGTAGAAGCTGGTGAGGCCGCAGTCCACGCACACGTCTGAGTACAGCGCTATGAGGCCGCTGCGGGATCCGCTGTCTTCGCGGACGATCTGTAGTTGCACGCCGGGGACCCGACAGGCCCGTATCATGCTGCTGCCGCCGCAGCTCGGACACTTGCGGGCACGTCGCCTCTCTTGCAGCCTCTGCTCGCTCATGAGATGCCCCTCGCTTCCTCGGTTTGCGTCGGGATGGATTAGTGGACGACGGGACCCGACCCCTGCGGGGGCGCCGGGATCTCGCCGAACTTCTGCTCGTAGCGACGGACGTTCTCGGCCAGCGCATCGCGCAAGGCCTTTGCGATGACCGGGTTCATGACGACCCGCACGAGCGTCGGGGCCGATTCGACATCTCTGTTCTCCGGCCCCAGGCGCTTGAAGTCCATGAGAAACTCAAGAGCTACGTGGGTGATCTTCGCCAGATTCGCGTACACGACTTCGAAATCCGGCTCTCTCGCCATCATCTCTCCCTTGCAGCGGGCGCTTCGCCTCGAAGAGGCGCCTATTCCTCCGGCTCGGGTTGGCGCAAGACTAAGGTCACGCGGTCGCCGTCTTTTCCCAAGACGGCGCTGTTGTCCCCGATGCTGATGACCGTGTAGCCGGCGGCCCGATCCCCCGGTCGCGCGTAGTAGCGCTTCTTGCCGGTGTGGATGACGGCCATCGGTTCGTCGCCCTGCTCCACGACAATGCCCACGAGCCTCATGTCGTGGGATTGGCCCGCTGGCCCCGTGTCCGTCACCGAGCCGGCCTGGGTCTTGAAGGGATCGCGGCCGCTCTCGCTCTTCACAGGTTCCTCCACGACCGGCTCGACGACCTCGACTTGCTCGGTCGGCTCGGGCTCCGGCTCCTTCTGCCGACCCTTTTCGATGGCCTTCATCCCGACGAACAAGGCGACCGCTATCGCCAAAACAGCGACCGCGAGTGCCAGGAAGGCGACATCTTGCCTCTGCCCGTTGCTCCTCATCTCTCGACCCTCCTCACCCTCCCCCCACCCAGGGCTTCTCAGAACAGCTGCTCTTTAGACGGCAATGGCCGGATACCTACGATAACAAGGGTCTGCTCTTCGCCCGCCCGTTCAATCGTTATCTCGCTGGGCTTCTCCGGATCGGCCAGGGCGACAGCAGCGCCGAGCGCATACGGATGCCTTGTCTCGAAGCCGTTGAAGCTCAGGACGAGGTCGCCCGATTTCACGCCGCCGTTGGCGGCAGGGCTGCCAGGCGCGACCAAGGCGATTCGCGCCCCCGCGGCCCGATCCGCGGGGAGAGGCGGGAAGACGACTACGACTCCCAGGGGAAACAGACTTTTTCGCAAGGCGCTTTGCTCGGCTTCTTCGACGGGCGGTGCGAAGGGCAGCACGAAGAAGTCTGCCGGATCGATTGTCTCAGGCTCGGGCCGGCCGAAGAGCACGATGCCCAGCCCCGCGCAGAGCATGATCGCGATCAGAGCAATAGGCGCGCTAACGGTCTGCTTCACTGCAACTCCCTCCGCCACTGGGCCTGGATCACCCGTAAAGGCGACCCAGGGGAAGTGTACCACGTAACCTCTGTTTATCCCAAAGACGCACCTTCAAATTCCTCGAGGGGTGTCGATCACGTTTTCAGCCCGATAGGCGAGCGTGTGGGCGTCCAGACGTTCTCGACCGGGTGCGATCGGCACCCCGTCGGCCTGCCCCGCCACGGGGCACCCCGGGCTAAGCTCTATCGGCTGAAGCGAGGCGGCGCAGCGCGAGATGCCTTGCAGAAGGACTCCTCCGACGCCCTCCAGGTCGGTCGCTGTGAAGACCGGCATGGCAGTTGTCCTCCCTTCCGGCTGCGCCATCGCTCGTCCGGCGCTCACACGCGCCGAGCCGGCCGCGCTCTCTCCGCCGGCGACCGGCCGCACGTGACATCGACCTCAGTGTTGGTGCCCAGGACTGGATTTGAACCAGCATGGCCTTTCGGCCACTGGCCCCTCAAGCCAGCGCGTCTACCAATTCCGCCACCTGGGCACGCCTTCGCTAGCCTACCGCGTTGAAGATCGCCACCAACATGGATGCCACGAGGAAGGCGGCGGCCGTGTAGGTTGTAATTCGCGAGAGCTGGTCCTCTAGGCCGGCGATGCTCGACGAGCTCTTGCCCCCGAGGGTGCCCCAGCCGAGCCCGCTGCCGCCCTGCTCGCTTTTGGTCTGAGTGACGGCCGTCAGCGTGATGAGGGCGGCGGCGGTCAGGATCTGGATTGCGTAGCAAACGATCAGCATATGAAAAACCTCATTTTGCCCCGTATTCTAGCACAGCAGCAGAGTGCAGACAAGAGGAAACCGAGTTCGAAGGCGCAACCACATGCCATGTGGAGCCGCTACCGCCGCCTCTGGAGCAGAAGCGCCAAGCGGTCGCCCGCAGCCTTGGGCGCCCGGTATACGTCCGCGGCATGCGAACGCCCGACGTCGGCTTGAGGGGTCGCCTTTGCGTGGAGCCAGGGCGCGTGCTGATCGAGTACCAGGTATCCGAGGCCGGCTACTTCTGGCACGTGCCGATCATCGAGGAGTTGCTCGACCGCGCGGCCGCGGGCGAGCAGAGGGCCGAGCTGCGCCAGCCTTCCGTCCACGACGGGGAAGGGCCGTCGGAGCGATGAGATAGGCTGTAGATAGGAAGAGCATCACCCAGGCGAAGAGGAGGCCTGGCGACTCGGCGCCCGACTTCTCGGCGGCCAATCGGATCTCCTGTGAGAGGACGGCCTTCTCGAAAAGGCCGGTCTGAGAGACGATGCGGCCATCCGGGGCGATGAAGCAGGAACTGCCAGTGCTCGCCGCCCGGATGATCCAGCGATTGGTCTCGACGGCCCGGAGCGCGGCGATCTGGCGGTGCTGGGCGGCGGCCGCTGTGTGGCCGAACCAGGCGTCGTTGGTGATGATCACGAGCACCTGGGCGTCCTTCCGGACGAGGTCCCACGAGATCTGGGGGAAGATCGACTCGAAGCAGATCATAGGGCCGAGGCTGACGGTGCCCGCCTGGAGGAGGCGGTGTACCGCGCCGGGGCTGAAATCGGTATCGCGAACGTTGTAGTGGTCCAGGAACGGCAGTCGTTCTCGGCCGGGGACATACTCGCCGAAGGGCACGAGTTGCACCTTGTCGTAGCGCGCAACGAGATTGCCGCTGGGAGCATAGAGATAGGCCGAGTTGAACTGCCTGCCGGCTTCGTCGTAGTACGGCCCGCCGGCGAGGAGCCAGGCGCCCGAGGCGCGCGTTACCCGCGCCACCCATTCCGCCACCGGGGGATCGCGTTCCGGCGCTCCGGTCAGCACGCTCTCGGGCCACACGACCAAACACGGCCGGGCGCCGGTGGCCTTCGCGGTGAGAGTCTGGTAGGCATCCCGAGCGCGCTGCATCTCTTCCCGCGTGAGAGGAACGTTCACGTTCTCCGCGCGCAGGGGCCCGTGGGCGCTGCCCTGGACGATGGCCACGCGCAAGCCGGGCCCCTCGAGATCGCCCTGCCGGGCCGTCCACTTCCGGGCCCCCAGGAAGGCCAGCGCCGCCAGGGCAAGGATGGCCGCAGTGCGGAGCGCCGGGCGAAAGGGGCGCCCCTCGTGGGCGAAGCTGACGACGAGCTCGGCGAGGGCGGCGTTGACGAGGACGATGAGAAAGGATAGCCCGAGGGTTCCGGCGAGCCTCGCCACGGGCAGCAGCTCGAGAGCGGGACTCTGGCTGTACCCGAGCCAGCCCCAGGTGAAGCCGAACTGCCCCAGCCCGCGCGCCCATTCGACGCCGCACCACAGAACGGCGACGCCGAAGATGCGGGCGCTTGCGCCGAGGCGGCCGATCCAGCGAGCGGCCAGGCCCCAGGCGAGCAAGGAGAAGCTGAGAACGATGCAGGAGAGCGCCCATACGGTCCAGCCGAAGAGGGCGAGCCAATAGAGAAGGATGCCGTAGAAGACGAAGCCGCCAAGCAAGCTCCCGAGCAGGGCGGCGCCGGCGCCGGTGAGACGGAGGGCGACGAGCCACGGCACCAGCGCCATCCAGGCGAGGGGCCAGAGGCCCAGGGCGGGGAAGCAGGCGGCCAGGAGCGCGCCGGAGAGGGCGCACAGGATGAGGGTGGCACGAAGATTGAGCGTCTTCCCACGCGCTGGCAACTTCCTGCTCCGCCGGAGATGCCCGCCCCATAGGTCCCCGATGGCTCCGGTCCCCCGGCGCCCCGCGGATTATAGCCCATCGCCCCGCCTGCCGCAACTGTGGGATATTTGCCATCCGCGGGCGGAGTAGTCTATAATCCGAGCCAATGCCGCCCATTGTAGAACTGAGAAACGTCAGCGTCACGTATCCCAACGGAGTGGCCGCGCTCTCCGATGTGGAGTTGATCATCGAGCAGGGCGAGTTCGTCTTCCTGGTCGGCCCCACGGGGCACGGCAAGTCGACGATTCTCAAGCTGCTCTATTGCGACGAGCAGGCGACGAAGGGGGAAGTCATCGTATCGGCTTGGGATGTAGCCAAGCTGTCGCCGGGGCGGGTGGCGAGGCTGCGGCGGCGGCTGGGGGTGGTCTTCCAGGATTTCCGACTGCTGCCCAGGACGGCCTGGGAGAACGTGGCGTTCGCGCTCCATGCGACCGGGCACGCCTATCGCGACGTGCTGCGGAGGGTGCCGGAGGCGCTGGCTGAGGTGGGGTTGCTGGACAAGGCCGATGACTATCCCTCACAGCTTTCGGCAGGCGAGCAGCAAAGCCTGGCCATCGCCCGAGTGCTGGCGATCAAGCCGGCGCTGATCCTGGCGGACGAGCCCACTGGCAACCTCGACCCGGATTCTTCGGCCCATATCATAGAGCTTCTGACGAAGGCGAACGGTGAGGGCGCGACGGTGCTCGTGGCGACCCACGACCCGGCCATTGTGAATGCCAAGCAGGGCCGCGTCATCGCCATGCGACACGGCCGAATCTTCCACGACAATCCCGAGGGCGGGTATCCCCATGATCTGGAACGCGATTGACTTCGTCTGCCGCGAGACGGCGCTCCACCTGAGGCGCGAACGTCTCATTGCGGTTGCGACGATCTCCACGGTGGCGGTTCTCATGCTCGTCCTCGGCTCGATGGTGATGTTTCTCATGGACGTGCGAGTGTGGACGCACCGGCTTGGCGACGACGTGGAGGTCTCGGCCTACTTCGAGCGCGACTTCTCCCGCGAGCAGGCAGAGGAGAGAGCGAAGGCGGTGGCGGAGTGGCCGGAGGTTCGATCTGCGCGGCTCGTGCCGAAGGAGGAGGGCTGGGAATGGCTCCGGCAGAACCTGGTGAGCAGCGCCAAGTTGAAGGGGCTCGATAACCCGCTGCCGGACGTCATTCGCGTGCGGACGAAGGATCCGCAGCAGGTCGCCGAGGTGGCACGCATGTTGAGCGGCCTGGAGGGGGTGAAAGAGGTCATCCCCAACCCGGAGGAGGCGGACAGGCCGGACAGCTTCGTCTACCGACTGGTGCAGGCGCAGCGGGTGGTGACGTGGCTGGGGATCGTCATCTCGGCGCTGGTTGGCATTGCGGGGATACTCATCGTCCACAACACGATACGGCTTGCGCTGCATGCGCGCCGGCGCGAGATCTACATCATGCAGCTCATCGGCGCCGGGCGGGGTGTGATCGCGGCGCCGTTTCTCCTCGAGGGTATCGTGCACGGGGCGCTGGGAGCGATTCTGGGCTGCTGTCTGCTGATCCCGGGGCACATGTACCTTCGGAGCGTGTCGGAGCGCTCGGCGCCGTTTCTCCTGCTCGCCCCCGACGCCGCGCTGCTCACGTTCGGCCTCGGGCTGGTGGCGGCCGGGGCGTTCTTGGGGCTGACGGGGTCTGCATTTTCGGTGCGGCGATACCTGCGGAGGAAGCCGGAGTGGCATTCGTAGCAAACAGACGCGTTCCTGCCTTGACACGGCCCTGGCGCCTGGGTATAGTCACGGCGCTCATGCCCTTCTCGTGCACGAGAGCGGACTTCATACGCGGGGCGATGCTCGCTGCCGCCGGGTTGGCACTGCTGCTCGGCGCGGCGGGATGTGGGGAGAGAGCCCCGACGTCGCCGAGCGCGAGGCCTCCGGCGGGGATTCCGTCGGACAGCGCCTCCGCCGTGCCCGCTCAGACCCCGGCGTTCTCCTTTACGACCTTCGACGGCAAGAGCTATACCTCGGAGGATCTGAAGGGGCGGCCCGTGATCCTTAACTTTTGGGCGGACTACTGCCCGGCATGCGCCGGGTTTGCGCCCCGCCTGGAGGAGGTCTATCAGAAGCATAAGGAGGAGGGCCTTCTCGTCTTCGGGATCGGCGCCGACGGATCGGAGGGCGCGCTGCGGAAGAAGGCCGATGCTCTGGGGATCACCTACGAGCTGGCCGCCAGCACGGAGACCGTTGAAACGTTCGCGGTGCATGCCATCCCCATGACGTTCCTCATCGGGGCCGACGGGGAGACGAAGTCCGCCATCCTCGGCGCGAGGCAGCCCGCGCAGTTGGCGGCAGAAGTCGAGAAGATCCTCTGATGGAGGCGCAGGCCCAGCCAGACTGGCTCGTCGCAGTGCTTGCGGGCGTGTTCTCCTTCATCTCGCCGTGCGTGCTCCCCCTCATCCCCGGCTACCTTTCGATGATATCCGGCCTGTCGGTGGAGCAGCTCGAAGAGCGGCGGGCGGGCCATCTGGTGCGAATCTTGTTCTCGTGCATCCTGTTCTCGCTCGGCTTCAGTGTGGTGTTCATCCTCGTGGGGCTGTCGGTGGGAACGATCGGGCAGTGGCTGGAGGCGCGCAGGACGGTCCTGAACGTGGTCTTCGGGATCGTGGTCATCCTCTTTGGGCTCTTCGTCGTGGGAGCGGTCAGACTGCCGTTCCTCTATCGGGACCGTCACTTCCGGCTGAGCCGGGGCTCGCTGGGCATCTGGGGGGCGCCCGTGCTGGGGTTCGCCTTTGGGTTCGGCTGGACGCCGTGCATCGGGCCCTGGGTGGTCGGTCTCATCAGCGTCGCCGCCGGCCTGCCGCCGGTGCGGGCGGCATTCCTCTTCGCCATCTTCAGCGCCACCCTCGGGGTGTGTTTCACGGCGGCCGGTCTCCTCTTCGCCTACGCCGTGCGGGCGTTCGCCTTCTTGCAGCGCAACTACCGGACGGTGGAGATCGTCAGCGGGGGCATATTGATTCTCATCGGCGTGCTTCTTCTCACGCAGCAGTGGGACAACGCGGTGAACGCCATGAACCGCGGTGTGGGGTACATCGAGCAGCTCCTGTGAGCGCGTGAGCTCCGGCTGGGGACGACGCTCTGGGTTCCCGGCACCGCCCGAGCAGAGGCGTGATAAACCGTGCAGGGGAGGCGCCGGCCGGCGCAGGGGGTTGGGAGCCTGGGCGGAATATCTGACTTTGAGGCCCCCGGAGCCTCTTGACGAGCACCCGGGTATTCGGTATCCTACGTTGACGGCGCCAGGCCGGTCGTGGCCTGCCGCCGTCGTGTTCCGACAGATGGTTGGCGCCGGTCCTCTCTGCCCCCAAAGGCGATTCGACCCGGCGGGTTCAGATGGACAATAGGGGGCAATGCACCAACCTGTTGGAGATTCTGGCTGAGTGGATGCTGGCATCCGCATCAGCCTGGTTGAAGTTCCATTGTTAGGGAGGTGATGGTATGCTACGACCGCTCGGTGACCGTATCGTGGTGAAGCCGGGTAAAGAGGAGGAAGTGACAAGGGGCGGCATCGTTTTGCCGGACTCGGCAAAGAAGAGGCCCCGCGAGGGTGAGGTGTTGGCGGTGGGCCCGGGCAAGCTCCTGGAGAACGGGGAGCGCGCTCCGGTGGAGGTATCGGTAGGCGATATCGTGATCTACTCTGAGTACGGGGGAACCAACATCGAGATCGGGGAGGACGAGTACGTCATCCTCGATGAGGGTTCCGTGCTGGCTGTGAAGGCCGACGCAAAGAAGAAGAAGTAGCGTATCCCATGATTCTGGAATCCGCAACCTGCAATATGAGAGAGGAGGAAGTGCATGGCTGCCAAGATGCTCGTCTATAGTGAGGAGGCACGCCGAGCCCTTCAGCGCGGGGTCAGCTCCGTCGCGGCAGCCGTCAAGGCTACGCTTGGCCCCAAGGGTCGGAACGTCGTCCTCAGCAAGAAGTGGGGGTCTCCGACCATCACCAAGGATGGCGTCACCGTGGCGAAGGAGATCGAGCTGGAGGATCCTTGTGAGAACATGGGCGCCCAGCTCGTTCGCGAGGTCGCCAGCAAGACCAATGACGTAGCCGGCGACGGCACGACGACGGCGACCGTGCTCGCCGAGGCGATCGTCGAACAGGGCATGAGGAACGTCGCCGCGGGGGCGAACCCGATGCTGCTGAAGCGCGGCATCGACAAGGCGGTGGACAGCGTCGTGGCCGAGATCAAGAAGATCGCCAAGCCCGTGGACACAAAAGAGGCGATCGAGAATCTGGCCTCCATCGCGGGCAACGATCCGGAGCTCGGACGCTACGTGGCCGATGCCATGGACAAGGTCGGCAAGGAAGGCGTGATCACGGTCGAGGAGTCGCGGGGCACCGAGACCACCGTCGACGTGGTCGAGGGGATGCAGTTCGACAAGGGCTATATCTCGCCGTACTTCGTGACCGACCCCGAGCGGATGGAGACGATCCTCGAGGATCCGTACATCCTGATCCAGGAGGAGAAGATCAGCGCGGTGGCCGACATGCTCCCGCTGCTGGAGAAGGTCGCCGCCGCTCGCCGTCCGCTGCTCATCGTCGCCGAAGACGTCGACGGCGAGGCGCTCGCCACACTGGTCGTGAACAAG